>Ga0179593_1682496_pt1 | contig 10006 bp, 8 predicted proteins | sample CZODoug2_1_08_16_FD_185931 | JGI IMG/M metagenome (GOLD analysis project Ga0179593, IMG submission 185931) | Vadose zone soil fungal communities from Angelo Coast Range Reserve, California, USA - CZODoug2_1_08_16fungal (PacBio error correction) | ecosystem: Environmental > Terrestrial > Soil >...
TCCTATTCATGGTTGGCGCCGGTCTCGGGAAAACGACAGTCGACGCGACTGGCGGAGGCAGTTGTCGGTCGTAAACACGCCACAGTCTTTAAACACTACCCCCCGTTTTTTCGTCAAGCGTAATTATCGCAACTTTGCTCCACGTGGCGGACATTTAGAAACGGCCGGGGTCTGCCGACGATAGCCGAGAACGCGCAGGCCGCCACTCGCCGGTCGGGTGTCGCCACCCCGGCGTGTACTTTTCGCAACCACGACGGGGGCGCGGGTGTTCCCGTTTCAACAATTCGGCCGACCTCGATGCGGCGAAAGTGCGTGAGGTCGGGCCGACGCGCAGCATCCCGAATACCGCCCGCTGCGCACAACAACCATCATACGGAACCTCCTCCTCCGCCTCCTTTCCGTGGTCTCCCGTTCGCCTTCTTTTTCCTTGCTCAAATATGTACGGCGAACCAGACGGCTATGGGCGTCGAAAAAAGAAAGTCGCGGCGACGACCTTTTGCCGAATCCGGCTTTCTGGCTCCGATCGCCACAACGGTGCTTGAGACAACGAAGCTCTAGCGGTAGATTTGCCATATTTTAAGCTGTTAGAAATCTTCGCAGCTTAATTACTAGTGGGCTCGCGCCAGGAGCGAAATCGCCCCCAGCTCCCTTTGTGCAGACCGTCCCCGTGCGCTCCCTCCGACGCTGCGCCGTTCCTTCACTGCCCTTCCGCCGTTGCTGCTTGGACGCTCGTACTCCGACACCTTTCTACTTAATCCATCTTCGGCTTTCCTGTGCGCTTTTACACCTACTCCCCTTCGGCAACGAATGCAAGACTAATGAGCCGCAGCGATGGCCTGTTTCGGGCGCGGTCTTTCGCTGATCGGGGTTTAGGTCTATTGGTCCACTTGCTTTCTATTGTAGTTGCGGCTGCAGCGACGAGACCAAGCGAGGGGTAGATGACGAGAACCACTTGTATGTCTTTTGGCCTTTTTCAATATTCCACGCCGCACTCAAAAAGTCCGATAACTACGTCCTTCCTGATTAAACAAAGCCAAAAAAAAAAATCCATGAGTCCCTTTGAAGTCATTCCGCGTACGACGCGGCAAAGATGGACCCCAGAAGCAATCGGACGAAAGTTTGGTGGGGTCCTGCTGGAGACGGCCCAGTATCAAAGGTGCCGTCGCCATTAAATCGCCGAGCGCTCGCCATCAAGTTTGACAGGACAAAAAAGCGTAGTCTATCCAATCCCTCAAAATATCCTTCTCTCGCCGCACCACTACGATCCGCGCCATGCCCTCGGTGGTCCCGTCCCAGCGTCGCGAGCGTACGACAGCGCGACCGCTTGCGGTCACACAACCTAGCCAGCACTGCGCAAAGACCAAAGCTTATTATAAAAATTGTCCATGGCGAGCGCGCGCGGCGCAACTCTCCTTCGTGTGCTCTTCCTTTACAGACCCCCCGTAGTAAAGGGGGCGTGTCCCGTATATTCCGGTGCCCCCCCCCACTGAGGGATACTTGCGTTTTTTCCCATCTCCCGCAAGGGGCGCGAAGTGGGGACGGAAGCGCTTGGGACGTTCTTACGGTACGCCGCAAGCCGTCGCGTCACACCGCAAGCAAAAAACCGTGAACCATCGCGGGACCATGGGCGGTTTGCGAAATCATTCACAATGGATTATGTGGTTCTGTTCTTACGAACGCAACTAACTGTCGGGCGTTGCGATAATGGCTGTAGCAGGCGAAGCGAGACAACTTGCACTGAACTTCTTGCAATCACAGAGGCAGGAAGCCGACGATTAAGTCGTGGCACTATGCTGGTCAGACACTCACCCTATGGAGAAAAGAAACCGTGGGTGGGTGTTTTTTCTTCGACTCACAACGCCAGGCGATCCGAAAGGCCGGCGATATCGAGATGGCAGTCAGCGGGCAACGACAAAATGCACAATCGTCGTTCCAAAGACTGACGGGGGTCAAGTGCAATATTAGACGGGTACGGAAAGGCATATGGGTCCGATTGAGCACTACTTAAAACCAAGAATTCGCAGGATCCGATGATGGTATCAGCTGGCAACGCGGCTCGGGATAGCGCGGTGAAACGAACGCCCCGGCGAGTGGGGCCCTGGGGAAGGAGTCGACACGCCGGATACGCCCAGCAGACTGAACCCAACCATCAAAGCTTTGGGGCTGCACCATACGAACGGCAGATAAATCTAAAAGAACCGCTCGATAGATTAATATGGGGGGGAACTGGGTAGTTAGTAAACTCCATCGACGGCGGCAGCGGGCGCGCCGCTACGCGGGCTATTGCAGATCGCGGCCCGGTGAAAGGGGGTGACGAAGGGGGGCGGGATCGCGGCGCGGTTGATGAGAGGGGGGGTGGAACGTTAGAAAATGCGTGGGCTCAGGCGGGGGTCGGCTAACTATTCCGCGAGGCGAAAAAATGCGGTGTAGACGTGCGGACGGCTGGGGGTGGCGGCGTTCTAGGCGCTAAGCACATCTAGATCCACCGCTGACGCGGGCTGGTGTAAGTCGCTTGCCCCGAAAATAAGGCGTGACGCGGCCTTGTGGTGCTTCGAGTATTGCCGCGCTAGGACAAAACCTCATGCTACGACACCCGGGTTAGCCGCAGCTGTTCCCCGCGCCCCGAAAAAAGCGGAAACGATTAGGTTAAGTGGGCACGCAAACCCGCTTGCGGTCGCGGGGCGGAACCGGAGGGACATACGCCTAAATCCGGGGCAGCGGGGATGCTTTCCACAGAGCTCGCGTGCGATAAAAATGCAAACCTGGCCGGGAACCCAGGGACGGGACGACAGGTGCCGGCAGCGAAGCGCGGGGCCCTGCCAGTGTACCAGAGCCGGGGAAAAAGACCGATATTTTGGACTGCAATTTAGATACGACTGATCGGGCGCTGTTGGGCAGATCGCCCCCGCGGCAGTAGTGGGCATATCCCTTTCAGCAACAAAAGTCGCGGCTCCCTAGGGGCGATGCAGGTCGAGAGATGAGTCCAAAGGCGTCGTGTCGGCCATGAAAATATCAATCCAACGCCATTTGGCTGGGCAATCATCATGACGCCAGAGTTCTACATGGCGGCCGGGCCAAGCTCAGTAACAAACCGTACCCAGTCGAAATAGGGGAGCCGACAGTACGGGTCATGACCTCGGCAGGGGGGGTCCGTGATAATACAGGTCAATCACGCCCACCTCGATTCCCCACAGCGCGCGCCCACGGGCCGTGTGGACCCCGTCAACTGACGAAGCCGTTGCCAACCACCGAATACGCTCCACCACCGGGGCAACAAAACGCATCCTTGTTCCGCCGCCCGCGGAAAAGTCCGGGGACGTCGCTCCTGTACCACGCGCCCCAACCCTATCCGTCCGCCGGGGATCCACCGCACCAACCGCATAACATTCGGCGCCGCACACCTCCCGCCTCCGGGGACGCAACCGAGGCCTTCCCACATGTCATTCGCGTCCCCGCCAAACCAGCAGGAAAAGAGAGAGGATCGCTCCTCCGCCACCGGTCCTGCGAAGCGTGCCCGCCACCGAGGGAAGGGGAGAAAATCGACTCCACAAGAAGAGAAGTCAGACTCCACACCTCCACCGAAATCGCTACGGCGACCATCTCCCTCGCAGCTACTTTTCTTCTGCCGTTTATCGCATCGCTTCTTCAACTGGCCAGCATCAAGAGGAGCTACTCAAACATGGATGGGTCTCCTTTTGTTGTTGTACTGGGTGGACCTTTTCCTCTCTTTATGAACGGTCAATGAATTGAGATGGCGATGTAGGCCGGTCTGCTCCAATAGCCCTTCCGGACAGTTGCTGTCGACGAGGGAATCGAATGCTTGTCCTTCCAAACCGCTTGTGAAACAAAAATCGCTCTCGCGGCGCCACGCCGTGTAGCGGCTGCGTCGATAACAAATAGAAAGTAAACCAATTTTGACCGAAAAAATAAAAGATGACAACTTAAAAATATAAAGAAATACATACACCCAAGAACTCTATAGATACCCATGAAAAAAAAAAAAAACACAAGGCGTACAAGTATGGGAGCAAATACGTATGTGTAACCGGGGCAGGGGACGAGGATGCGCAGCATGGATGTCAATAGGTGAGAGGTCAGGACTACAGGGGAAGACCGGAATGGCGTCTTCAAACAAAAAAACGAAAAGAGGAGGAAAGTGGGCAAGGGTAGACAAGGGGAGGTAAAGAGAGAAGATGCGGGCGTTCCCGTAGGTCCTGAATGTACACACCACCTGGCTGCGCCATTGTCGGTGCGGTTGACGTCAGAATGGTAGGCTAAAACGAATCTGCATGACAGAACGCGGGATGGGGAAGAACGATACAAAGGCAATCTCGGCCACCGTCAAGATTGTATCGACAGGCAAGGGGTCGCTAAACACAGAGGGAAAAAAACGGCGAAATAATTGTGAAAGAAGTCTGAAAGACCGGGGAAAAAAGTCGGTGGAAAGGGTGGGAAAAAAAACAAGAGGGGAAAAAGAGGATATGCTTAAGGGAACGATAAGCGACGTGACAGCAATGCGGTAGGAGGGCTATTGGAGCTACGGCCCTCCAGGGGGATCAAGGGGGCCAGTCTCAACGGGGCACGGGGGTGGGGGGTACGGATTACGCGTGGGTTCATAAAGGGGATGGCGCTGGGTCGGGAGGATACGGGGGGGTAGGGGTCCAACAGATACAACAACAACAGGATGAAGTCGATGTGGCGGTCACGGGGGCTCTCGTCTCCGGGTGGCGTAAATAGGGCTGGGGGGCAGGGAGGGGTTTTCACAAGGGAACAGACGCGTGGGGGGGGTGGCGAACTGTCGGGATGGACCGGAGGGGCTCGAACTTCAAATCGCTGGGGTGCGGGCGGTGGCGTGTGGCGAATGGACAGGGAGTGAGGAAAGGAGTATGGCGGAGGGGGGTGGTAAGGGGGGGGGGAGGAGGAGGCGTGTAGGGGAGTGGGAGGGGTTATCGGGCTAAGGATGTGGGGTAAAGTGGGGTCGGGTGGGTCGGGACGGGGGGAGGGTATTTCGGGTTATGGGGTTTGTCAGGGAACGTGAAGGGGACGGGGGAGAGGGGGTGTGGCTGGTCGAGAATGCAAGGTTTGTTTTAATAGGGGGGATGGGGGGGGGAGGGGGGTAATTGGTGTAATATGTACTGGAGTTTTGGCGGGGAAAGGCGGGGGGAATGATGCTTTGGGCGGGAGAGAAGAATGGAGTTGGGGAGGAGGGGGGGCGGAAACAGTAAGGAAGACGTTTTTGCGTTGAGAAGGAGGCGGAGGGGGATGGGGCTGGTGTGAGGGGTGAGCGGGGGGGAATCACTGGGCGTGAGCTTGTGATTGTATGGAACTGGGTTGGATATATGGTGCTGTTGTATCTTGAGAGGTGTTGTAAGTGGAAGAATTTTGTGCGGGCCCTAAATGCGAAAAGAGATCGGATTTGGTGACATAAAAAAGCTAAGAACGTGGTCCGTGGGCGCTAAGAGACTGGTTTCAAGGGGGGGGGGTCAGGGGCTAAAGGCTGGGGGAATTGGTATTGTTGGAATGTTGCTATAAACCTGGTGAAAACGTCTGTGGGCATCAAATTGAAAAGGGTCCTGAACAGGAGCGCTGTCGGACGGAGGTCTATCAAGTAGAATATTTAGTCGGTAGAGATTACAAGCAGGGTGAAGATCTGGGACGTGTTTATTAACGCTGGGTCCCCCTGCCCATAGCGGACGTGGCTTAAGACAAAGGGTCAAAATTAAATAGAATGGCATTCCAGCGCAATAATGGAGAGTGTAGAGAAAAATAAACCTGCCGAAGACGAACGGCCTGGGGGATAGCTGCAGGGAAATCAAGCATCACTGTGAACCGCGGCAGGGGGGGTCAAAAAAAAAAGAAAGGAAAGAAAGAAAGGGCCGGAAATCTAAGAGGGGGACTAAAATGCTAGGATGTGGTGTCCAATAATAACGAGAGGGCGTCTAAATGCAATTGAGAAAAATCCTGTCCGCGGTAGTGCGATTCCTAAAATAGTCCAATAAACGCCCGGAATAAAAATCGTATCCCCGATTAGTGTCCAATGAAATGGTTCAACCGTCTCTGTCACGTGGCAACTGGGCCGCGATTACCTGAAAGATGCCGAGCCCGAAATAACCTCGGTCCCTGGTTGCACGAAGCCGAAGGATCACCAAAGAAAGGAAAGGGGCAGAAGAAGCAAGAGGATGGTGGGAGTGAGCAAGGTGAACATAAAAAAAAATCCCGCGGCTGAAACCGGATAGTCGAATAAATCTTGTACCCTAAGGTTCACTTCACGTCTTACCAGCAAAGAAAGCAACGTTTGGTGAAGTAACGACTAAAACCTAATCGGATAGATTGACCGAATACAGATTGGGCCGCGGGTCCAAGAGCGGCTACCAACGGGTGGTGCAAAAGTTGTCACTGAGGTAGGCAAAGCGGCAACAAATCTAGCGGCAAGCGACAGGAGGGGTGAAAGCAAAAGGCGAGGAGGAACTGTACCACGAAAAGAACAGGCCAGGGTGGGGGGGGCGGTCAAGGCCCGCTACAGCAACTCAGTCGAAGGCGGGGCGGGGGGAAAAAGGGGGCGGTTGTGTGGGGGAAGGGGACAGTGCAAAGAGACAGTAGAAATGCAATTTGAAAGGGTAAAGATATAAACAGGACCTAGAGAAACTAAAAGGAGAGAAACGCAGGGAAAGGAGGGAAAAAGGAATGCCTGCACCATCTTAAAGCAAAAGCGCTGACCGTCCGTCAAGGCCAGCAGGAGGGCGTAAACAACGGAGTGGGAAGAAGTGTAGGCAGGAGAGGAAACTCATGAGACATATAGCCTGCTGGCGAAAGTGGAGAGGGGGGGGCCGGCGTAAAAAAAAGCGGCCAAGGGCGTCACACGTCAAGAAAAGGAATGAGCGGGGGCCAGTGAAAGATGCGTATTTGTCACCGGCTCTTTCAATAGGCCGTGACAGTAGTCTGGGATCGGTCTTTGCGCGCGCGAGGCGTGCTCAGTTCCCATCTAAACTACATACAAGATCGGAGTGATAGTAGTATTAGTGCTGCGTTGAACGGCAAATATTGAAATTGATGGATAAGAAGCCAAGAGACCGAAACAGGTAAAAAAGCGATGTGTGTTGGGACCGCTTGTGGCAAAAAAAAGGGGTCGGGCGTGAGAGAACGGTCAGACATGGCGAAGTCGGAACACTTCCCAAAGCAGGATTGCCAAGGAAAGGCACCGGGCTCGGGGGGCCGGGCGGAATATGCGGTGCAAACACAAGGAGGTGACTGCTAAAAAGGAAAAGGAAAAAGAAATGCGCGCGAGGGTCACTGCTGTTTGCGCAGGCGAACGCTCACTAGGCACCTCGGACAAAAGAGTCGAATTCCCACCCCACTTTTTTAAGGTAGGTTGCTCAAAACGGTCTGTTGGGGAAAGCCGTACCGCGTTTACATGCACTTGACCGTCAGAGTCCTTTGTGACGACAGAATTGTGTAAGCGATAACCCCGGCGTGAAGCTAGAAGCATCTCTGAATAGTCAAAAGAGCCGAGCCGGTGGGGTTATCGACGTAGGCGGTTGTTGGCAAAAGGGTCGGGGAAAAAAAAAAACAGCAACCACGGGACGAGAAACGAAGTGGCGGTTCTCCATAGTGTAAGGGGTCGTTCCAGACAGCACTAACTATCTCGTCGGCTTCCTTGCTCTCGTGATGCAGAAAATTTCAGGTGCCAGTTGTCTCGCTTCCGCATACCTTGCTCAAAAAACACGCCAATATGGTACAACGCGCGAAACGCATTGGAGTTGGTTCGGGAGAGAAGACTCAGAAGACGCAAAAAAAAAGACAATATCCATGTTAATGACGCAACACAACCTCGGGCATGTTCCCGGTGCGAAAATGAGGCTGTGTGGCATGGAACGGGTGGGCGCGAGCAAGTGAGGCGGGTATGCGAAAGTCGTAAGAAACTTCCCACAAAGGCGGCCGGGTGCCGATCCCGCTCAAACATTCGCGCCCCTTGAAAACGGAGGATGTAAGTGAAAAACAGGGAAAGAAACAATGCAGTATCCCCTCAGTGGGGTGTACACATAACTATAGAAATCTCGGACACGGCCCCTTTGACTAGGGTGTGAAGCAGATCATGAATGGCACAGAACGAAGGAGTGGCGCCGCGAACGCAAGCAATCGCAGGGGAATGTGCAAAATTATGGAGGGGGGCGGCTAGAAGGCCTGGGTTGGTACATATGCTGCAGTGGCTGCTTAACGTGAGTTAATATGTGAAACTCAAAGAAACGGGGGGGTAGTCCTCCGCAAAGGTCTTCGCTGCGTACTAAGGGCTGGTGCGTAACGCAAGCCGTGTATGCATGGAATTCGCGAGATCGTAGTGTATGGCGGCGGATATGCAAGGTTAAATATTTTACGGTATATGACTAGCATGGAAAGGGGTAAGCATTATTCCTTGAATAACCAAGAAACATTGTGTAATAAAGGCGATCCAAAAGCAATCGCGAAAATTATGGCAAAGGACCGGCAACCATAATGTGCTTACGTCTGGGACCGCCCAGCATGAGACCGCGGCAAACAAACTTTCGTCGATCTAAACAAATCATTGGTTCGCCCGGCGTAACGGGCTGAATTACTAGTCACGCTGTATCAGTAAAACGGTAAAACTAATAATTTCTTCGGAAATTAAGCGTGGGACATAAAAGGTAAAAGGCCAAAGCAATGCTAGTGGTCTCCAGTCATCTCAACAAAGAAAGGAGGCCGTCGAAATAAAGGCGTCGTGGTGCGTCGCAAGTGCAAGCCGCCACAATTACATGACGCAGGCCATGGACGCAATCTACCTAAACCCGACAATGCGAAGACGCCAGGCGAAACACTGCCAATCGCGGCGGAGCGTCAGTATCTTGAGCACGTGTGGGCCAAGGGGGTACTTTGCGAGCGGTGGGTGAGAGAACCTCCCGGCCTCGCGAAGGCTAGGAGTTAAAGCGAACAACGGGGGGAAAGTCTGAAGCGACGCAGGCGAGGCTACCCAGCGAGAACCAGGCGGCGGGCGGAACGGGCATTGACGTCCCGTGCGTCAGTTCTAGAGGGATGGAAGAGGTGCCCGGAAGCCGCCTGCAACACATGGAGCTGATGAGTAAGCGAAATAAATTCGCAAAAATCCTAGGGCTACGCCTCAGTAAGAACATAATCGACACGCTTTAAACTCCAGCATCTACAGATATGGACTCAATATTCTAGGGACAAAGAGGATATTCTAAGAAACTCGGATAGAAGGCGGGTCTAAAGGGAATGCAATATCCGGTTGGTCTCAAGGCACTTGTGGCGCCTAACGAGTCCGGCGACCGCAAACGGATCGCAAAAGGCGGAAAAAAATCGGGGAAACTAGAGAGCACGCGACCTTTCATTTTCGGACCGTAGCCTAGGGGGAGGGGGGAGCCGACTGGCGCCGCCTATCCCCCTGCCGCGACGAATGCTGCCTCGCTTGTGCGAAAAACCGGGGACTAATAGGCCCGGCGCTGGCGTGGGCGGGTTCCGTATATGTGTTATCGCGCAAGTGTCGCGGTAGAAAAATGTGGACAGAAATGATGCGTGGTGCGTGCGGTCCCGACAAAAAATCACGCACTGGAACGACCCGCATCAGAGGTCGGGGCCGAAAATTGCACACAAGGAAACCAAAAGAAAAAAAAAAACAGAGAAAAACGGGCGGCGCGGCCCGTCGTGGTTGGCTAAAAGATACACGAAAACGAAACTAAAAGGAGGGAAAAAAGCGGGGGGTTAGGCGACAACCATACCGGGCGAGTGGCGGGGCGGGTCGATTCTCGGCTATGCGCGGAAAGCAATGGACCCCTTAACCGTATAGTCTAAAAATGGTCCGCACGGATGCGGTGGCATTGTTATCAAGGTTACTCGGAAAAGAATTGACAAACTCCAACCGGCAAACGCGGGCTGCGTTGACAAAGAAACCCAGACACGGGCCTCTCCAAGCGCGTCGCTAGTAATACCGGTTTGCACCCGTAGCCCCGGCGAACAAACCCAAATTCATAGGATC
>Ga0179593_1693431_pt1 | contig 10006 bp, 11 predicted proteins | sample CZODoug2_1_08_16_FD_185931 | JGI IMG/M metagenome (GOLD analysis project Ga0179593, IMG submission 185931) | Vadose zone soil fungal communities from Angelo Coast Range Reserve, California, USA - CZODoug2_1_08_16fungal (PacBio error correction) | ecosystem: Environmental > Terrestrial > Soil >...
CTAGGGGGAAGGAGGCCCTGCTCTTCTTTCTGATCAAGGGGGCTTTTGGCGCGAGGGAAGGAAAGCAATTTCTCCCCCGAACGTCGTTCTCTACAAGCGGAAGAAAAGTCGCGGAACGCCTCGGGGGGCCTTGAGGGACGATCGCCTGTGACAAAACGGCTTAAGCGTAAGAAAGAAAGAAAGTATTTTCCGAGAGGCAGCTGATCTACGATAAGTTCCGCGAAAGGATCTCAGGAAAAACCGACGGTACATTCAGAAGAGAAAAAAAAAGAGTCCAGACGGCATCGATAGAGCAAGAAAAAAACAAAAAAAAAATCGCTATTAATCCGAAAGGGGAAAAAAAGGTCATTTCCCGATATGGAGACCGCCTTGCGGTGAAAGTCTGGTCCCGGAGGAGGGGGAGTCCCATAAGAATCATCATCACGGAAAAAAGTCCCGAAAGGCCCCCAGAAGAGTGCTCGGCGGATGAAAAAAGCGGCAAAGGGGAAAAAAAAGGGGCTATTAACTCTCCTACGAGAAGCGTGGCCTGGTATGCAGGCTTGCGGCGACGGCGAAGGGAGGAGAGAACTAGCTTCGGCGGGCGAAACCTGACCGAGCGTTGTTGTGGAGGTCAGCAATCTGCGGAAAAAAAAGGAGAAGGGTCAATTGAGGGAAACTATAACCAATGCGATGAAGATCATAAACGGAAGGGCTTCGCCAGCGAAAAGATGGCTAATGGCATAGAAAAAGGGGGTGCGCGTGCGCATTCTGATGATAAGGAGAGAAGTATGCTTGAAAAAAAAAGCTACTCTCTTGCCTCGGTCAGAGAAGGCAGCTCCTATCTCCCGAAGAGAAACGACTTGATCGAAAAAATGCGATTAAGAAAAAAGTTGCCTTCATGAGGAAGGGGGGAAAAAAAAAGAACCGTTCTCTGCAAAAAAGAAGAATGGCCAGGTCTCTGTCGCGCAGGAGCAAAACGCTGCATCACCGCTGTCGGGAAAAAAGAAGCCGTGCCTGATTCAGTGGGAACATTCCAATTCGCGCAGGACGGCGCGTTGGGAAAAAAGGGCGTCCGTGCTTCGATCGCCTCGCGAGGAGGGAAAGGGGGAGGAAGGGGGAAGAGTTACGTTGTCCGCTCTCTAAAGCGTTCGTCTTGGGCAGGGAAAGACCGTCTGTTAGCAAGGGGAGAAAAATCTCGCATCGGGAGAAAGGGCGCGAGGGAGCCTTCCATGACATCTCTATGTGGTCACCAGGGGGAGGTGGCGGCGTTTTAGTCTCAGTCCGGAGAGAGAGGGAAAAAAGAAAACCGACCGCGTCCGGCAAGCTGGGAAAAACGCGGGGACCGCTCCGGTGCAAGGCAATGGGAGGAAAAAAAAAATCACTCGCTCCGCCTCGAAGCCGAGGAAAAAAAAGGGAGAGAGAACCAATCCTCCTATTAGAGAAGGGAAATCGGAGAGAGTCTGACGGCATCTGGTCTGCGATGAAAAAAACAAGCTCTATGTCTTGACTTAGGGGAAAAGAAAGGAAAAAGGCAGTCTCTGCAATATGTGAGAGGACGTAAAAAGCGACGACCTGCTGCGCGAAGAAAGGGAAAAAAAAAAGCCTGCATCGTCCTGTCTGAAGGTTTGGTGAAGGAAAGGAAAAAAGGGTCGTCATAATTAACCAAATGGAGAGAGGAAACAAAAAAAAATTCGCCCAATTGTCGACGGGGGGAAGGAAAAAAGAACCGCGGCTTGATTTTGCGACGGGAGAGAAAGGAAAAAAAAAAGAATTAACCACTACTACAAAGAAATGGGGCATACATTTAAACATCGGAGGGTGGACAAAAAAAGAAAGGGGGAAAACGCTGCTGTGCAAGGAAAAAGGTTGAAAGACGGGCCATACCAAGAAGACCGGCGAAAAAAAAAAGACAACGGCGGTCATTGTCGTCGTGAGAGGAAGAAAGAGGGAAGCAGGAAAGCTAGCGGCTCATCGACTGAGGGAAGAAAACAGACACCAATTGTGACGAGGAAGAAAAAAAGAGGTGTGTCCTCGGCGAAAAAAAAAAAGGAAGAAAAGCTGGTCGTGTCACCAATTCGGAAAAGGACATGAAAGGGTACCGTTGCAGAGGAAAAAAAAAAGACAAAAAGGGAGGAGAAAAGAAAGAGGAAAAACAAACTTATTAGGAGGAAAAAAGCGAGATAAAAAAACCCCTTTTGGGGGCCGGCACGGGCTTGTCAGAGCAAAAGGAAACAGAAGACGCGATTTGCTCTCAATGTGACAAAAAAAAAAAAGGAAGAAGGAAGGGAGAATCGGAGCCTATCCACACCTCTTCATCGGGAAAAGGGGCAAACAATGTAATTGTTGGAACTAAGGAAAAAAGAGTCCTTCGCCCTCGAAGTCAGAGAGGGAAAAAAAAAAAAAACAAAACCCTCTCATGCACGAATAAGGTCGTCAAACGGCCGAGCCTAGCAGGCGGAAGGCGGTATTTCCCTTCTTCAATCCATAGCGAAGGGAAGGAAGGGGTGCGTTGCCCTGATTGGGGAATGAAGTTAGCCGCAACGGGAAAAAACCTGATTCCTTCTCAAGGAAAGAAAAGAAAAAATCCCTTGATTTTCCGGAGAGCTAAAGTCGCAAAAAAAAAAAAAAAGAAGAGGGATCCGGCAACCATTGTCGAAAGGGGAGGGAAAAAAGAGCATCTTCGCCTTTGGAAATATACAATCTGGTGCTGACGGCCAAACCTTCAAAAATCATTGCCGATTGCACAGCAAGGGGAGGAAAAGAGGGGGGGGGACGTTACCCGATCTGCACAAAAACAGGCAGCCACTCGTTCTCAGAAAGGGGAAAATCGAGCTTGGCGGCTGCCCTAGGAAGAGAGGAAAGAAACCTTGTCTCATCGAAGAAGACGAGGAAGGGTCGAGCATCAAACACCAGCTCCTGTTATCGTCTTAATACGCGCGTCAAAAACGATCCGAAAAAGGGAAAGTCTCGTCAACGCGTTTAAGGGAGAAAGTACGCGCGTCGGTTTTGCCTCGGCCGCCAAAGAAAAACGATATCACGCCGCCACAGAAAGAACGGCGTCCACCTGGTGACACAAGAGGGAGAAAAAGGGAGCTCCCCAAGAATGGGAGAAAAGAAAGCGGTCGGATAACCGCTGAAAACTACAACCTTGAAGTAAAAAAACCGACCGCAAGTTCGTCACCGGCCAAGAAGAAACGAGGGAAAGCGCTTCCCGTTCATTCAACTAGAGGAAGGGAAAAAAAGGGAAGAAGCTTCTAATCCTCTCACTTCACGAGAAGAACTCCGTCAAAAAACCTCCCTTCCTGCACTAATAGCCGCCAAAAAAAAAATAAGGAAAAGGGAGGGGAAAGCTTTATTCACTCTTATCTTCAAGTGAGAGGAAAAAAAGGGAAGAGGGCCTCTGTGCCTGAAAAAAAGGACGGAAGGCGGTGGCGATTGCATCTTCCAGAATGAGGGCACCGTTCTCGGTGGAAGGAGAAAAAAGGGAGGGCCCTGCGATCACAACAACGGGACTTGATCGGGCTGCCATGACTGGCGAGCGGAGAGAAAAGGGAGAGCTTTTACTCGGCCGGCTGGGGAAAAGAAAAAGAGAAGAGGTGCCTCATCCTGAAAAGAACCGGCGTCGGCCGGCCATTGCGAACCTAAGCAGGGGAAAAAAATCCGTGCTACAGGGAGGAAAATCAGAATCGACATCGGGAAAAGAGGGACCCTCATCCGAAGGGGGAAAAGGAAGCATATTGTCTTCCATAACTACTAGAGAGCATCGGCAAGTTCGGGGAAAAGGAAGAGAGTCATATTGAAAATCACTTCGCCGTCGCCTTCACGAGAAAAAAGACCAAGTATGCAATACACGAGAAAGGGAGGAAGCGTCACGGTACCATTTGAGGTCTAGGCCGCGCCGACTTTGGAGGGGAAACGGCGCCGTTATTATTCTCGCAGGAAGGAGAAAAGAAAGCGAAAAAGAAAGAACAAATCCCAGCTCCACCACAGGAAGATGGATCGGGCCTGACGGCGCGCCGGACAAGAGGCGCTCATTAGTAGGAAAAGAAGAGCCTCTATCGTATTGTCCGTAATGCCTACCGAGGCGGGCGAAAGAAGGGGGGCCACTTCAATCGTCGAAAGGGAGGGGAAGAGAAATAAAGTCCCGCCCTCCAGAAAAATTACAAAGCGAAGATCAAAGAAAGGGAATCTCTTCGCCGGGAAAAAGGGAAAGGAATTCAACGTACGGAAGTCGACATTCCGCTATCGGAAGGAAAGAATCCTACGAGGAGGGAAGAAAGGGGGGAAACGCACCGTAAAAAGTCTCAACCAAATAAAAAAAAAAAGGCGCCTAATCCTTGCCAAGGGGGGGGAGGAGAGAGACAACAACAACACTTATGAGGAGGGAAAGATTGGAAAGAATTACCGGACAGGAAAGGGGAAGGGGAAGTTAAAGGTACCAATTGAAAATTCGGTCTCTGTTTGAAGAAATTCAATGGGTTTCCTGTCCAGTGTTTCGAAAAGAGGACCCTCCTCTGTCTGTCTTAGACATCTCCTGCTACTTCGAGGGAGGTTGCGGGAAATGGCCATCTTCCCATTGAAAAAAAAGAGGCTCTCCGTTGACCGGGGAAAAAAAGAACGCTGCTGCAGTCCGGAGGGGGGAAAACCCTGCAGATCTTCTATAATTGAAAAGATGTTCTCGGAAAGGAGAAAAAAGAAGATCTCCGACGGCAAAATAGAAGCCAAAAAGCCCATGGTTGAGTCATTGCCGATCAGTCGGAAGGCCTGGTGGCCTGTCCTTTGGAAAAAAAAAGGCTTTCGTCCTGTCCAAAGAAGGAGGGAAGAAAGGCGCCTGCTATCACCGCTGCCAGCAGGGAATCAATCGCGTATCGATCAACGCAAAAGGGAACACGGAAAGGAAAAGAAGACAAGACTGGTCTGCGAAGGGGGGAGAGGGGAAGGCCGGCGAATGGGGAGATTTTTCCCAAAGAGAAAGAAGGAGCTAACCTTGCCGCTGCCGATCGGAAAAATAGGCGGACGGCGCCCTCTGCGGAAGAGAGGGAGAGGAAGATGTCGATTCGAAACGAGGCGGCGCGGCGAAGCTGCTCGGGGAGAAAGGGGGCCGGCACTACTCCGGAAAAGAAAGGCAGGAAGTATATAGCATCGGGGGAGTTCGCGAGAAAAAATATGCCCGGCCGCGAAAGACAAAAGAAAAAACTCTCCATTCATGAAAGAAAAGGGAAAAGACAAGGGATCTCATTTCCACCGAGAGAATATCCACCAGCCGTTGCCCTGTAGGAAAGAAGAAAAAACTCCAGCCTCCGCAGGAAGGAGGGGAGGGAAAAGGAGGGTCGTCACTTTCGATCGCGTATCGCGGAAAAAACGTAAGCTCATCCCTCTGTCGAAAGGAAAAAAAGGGGGAAGGAGGCCTGTATCGACATCCGCCGGGAGAATGCCTGCAAAGGGTTGGCCGATGCCGGAGAAGAGAAAAAAGGGAAAAAATCGCTCGCTCGTCAATGTCCAGTTCGGGCAGAAAAAAAGAACAGGGAAAATTCATTGAAAGGGGACGAACGGGGCGGAGGGGAGGAAAAGGAGAAAGGGTGTCGTTCATCTTTTTAAAAAAGGAGAAAAGAAAGAACAATTCGGCCTGAGGGGGAATCTCGTTCCTTGTTGCAGCCAGGGCGGGAAAGGAATCCTGGCCTCCTAGCCTGCTTGGGGGGGAGGAGGAAAAAATACCGACCGCTGCCTTAGAAAAGATGCACAGAACAAGGAAAACGCGTTAACGCGCCGGAAAAAAAAGGACACCCAGGCAAATGCCTCAGAGAAGAGGAGAAAGGGAAGGGGGGAGATCTACAATCCTCCTATAGAGAAGAAAGGATATCTCATGACTGCCGAGAGGGTCTTAAAGAAAGAAAAAACAAGCTTATTCATGAATTGCCTTTCCGAGAAGAGAAAGAGAGAGAAGGGAGGTCTTCAGATCGGGTTCCGAGGGAAAGAAAAACTGCTCGGAAGGATCGTGCAATCCGCAATGACAGAAGGCAGAGAGGGGGTGAAGGCAGCACCATCGCTTTTGGAGGAAAAAAGGGGGAGAAAAGAAGATCTGGGCTGAAAGCATCCATTTCGAAAAAAGGAGGTTGGGATCCCGATTCACTACAAAGCCGAGGGAAGGGAAAAAAAGGACCAATCAAGGATTTCCCTGAGGATTAAACGAAAGAAAAGGGTCATACATTTTGCGGAGAAAGTCGAAATCACCGCAACCCTCTTGCTGTACAAGGACCGCGTCGCCAGATAGAAGAGAGGCCTTCTACAGCCTGCTCTGCTCGGAAGGAAAAAAGAGGGGAAGAAGGCTTGCTGCCCTCGATGAAGGCTCAGAAGAACAAAAAAAAATTGTCCGAACAATTACCAATGGTTTCCGGCCCGGAGTAAGGGGGGATCTCTCCGAGCGAAATTGTCACGAAAAAAAAGAAAGGGAGGGAAAATGGAGCGCAATCCGCGCAGGACAGGGAAGGCTGGAAAAAAGGTGCCGGCCCCCCATCAAAAAGGGCGAGCAGGGAGGAAGGAAAGAAAAAAAAAAGGAATGGAGTAGGAAAGCGATAATACGAAGGAAAGGGGAAAAAAAAAAAAGGGTTGATTGGGTCCGCACGTGCTTGTCAAAAAAAAACCGAGGGCGATTGGCGAGGAAAGGGAAAAAGAAACGGTTGATCTGCACTTTCGCGAAAGAAAAAGAGAAATCGTCCACTTTATCGCCCGGCCGCGAACCAGAGGGGGGGGGGAAATCGGAACTCCAATAAGGAGGAAAGAAAAAAACCGCCTCCTTCATCGAGGTCATGCCGCGAAAAGGAAAAAAAGACAAAGCAGAAAGAGCCGTCTTAGCCGTCCCTCTGAGTAGAAAAAAAAAAGGCAACCAAGCCTAGGTCCTTGTAACAGCAGAGGGGAAAAAGGAGGGATCCACCTCGCGATTGTGAGAAAAAAGGGAAAAAAGAGGAAGGAGCGCTGTATTAGTGGTAATAAAAAAAAAAGGTGACGGAGAGCTAAAGTAGCAAAAGAAAGGGGGAAGGAGAAGCAACCCGTCGACATGGCGAAGGAAGAAGGGGGGAAAAAGGAGAGACCTTCGCCTTTGGGGGGGACTGGGAACAAACGCGCTGTGCTGCAGGAAAAAAAAAAGAAGAATTGCCGATTGCAACGATCCTGGCGCGCAGAAAAGAGTTTTGACGTGACCCGCTCGCAGGGAAAAAAAAAAAAAAAAAAAGGTCGATCCCTGCTTGCGCCACGCGGGAGAAAGGGAAAAAGGAAGCCTCGAGCTTGGGAACCGCTTTCAGATATCGAAGACAAAAAAAGAAAAGAAAAAAGAGACGCCGGCGTTATGACAGAAAAAAGAGGGGGAGGGAATCAAGGCTCCTGTTCAATCGTAGGAAAAGAATGAAGGTTTCTTTGCCTGGGGGGAAGGGACATCTACCGTCACCTTCGCGGGGAAAAAAAAGAAGGGGAGAAGAAGAGGTCCGTCCTCTTCGGTTTTGCAGGAAAGAAGCTAGGCAGACTGCGATAAACAAAAAAGCAACCGAAGGAAAAAAGGAAGGGGAAAACCATCGATATGTCATGGAAGGAGAAAAATGGTTGACGAGAACGATTCGCGAGGAGGAAAGAAAGAAAGTACCACCTTTCTCAACGGAGAAAGAACAAAAAACAACCCCCCAAAAAAAATACGTCAAGGACCCATACTACCTCGGTAGAGCGAGGCAGAGGAGGAAAAAAGACCACCTTTACTTTCAAAGGGAGGAAAAAAAAAAAAAGGGAGAATTCGCCGTCATCTCAAACTCTCCGGCCTGCAAAGAAAATGGAAGAAAAATGGAATCGCTCCCGGAAAGAGGGGGGAAAGGGGGGACGACATTCGTTCTTCATCTTTATAGAGCTGCGATCATCTGACGGGAAAGGAAGAGGAATCTACCGGTTTCCTGCGGGAGGGAGCCTACCATCATGTACCGGAACCCAAGGGGAAGGAATTCTCTTCCTCTGGGGGGGAGGAAAGAAAGGAGCGGCTCTTCGTGCTCTCGCGTTGACGCTGAAATCTGAGCACGCGTTCGACTGGAAAGGGGAAGCGCATCTCCTCCCCTGCGACATAAAGAGGGGAAGGAGAAACTCTCACCGGGAGGAAAGGACATTCTAACCGAGCATCTCGGCAGGAAAAAAGGGGAGGATATCCTCTAATCGACATAAAAAAGAGGGGACCCGCATCCAGCACGATCCGCAGATTGAGAAAAAAGCGGCAGCTTCAAAGGAGAACTAAAAGGTTCATATTTAAAATCTCAACACATTCCGAGAAAGAGAGCCTCTCCATACATTAGTCACTACCCTTCAGGAGAGCAAAAGGAAAAGGAAAAGTAACCATTTGCCTTTGATCAGATGCAAAGTCCTGTATGAAGGTCTGGCCGCGTGATAGCCCGGCAGCACCGGGAGAAAGTCTTTTTCCTTAAAAAAATATCTACCAGAACAAAGCCCATCGAAAAAAGGACGTAAGAAATAACGGTCTCGCCGTTCCACAAAAAAAAAGGAGGAAGTTCCCTTTTCCTAGAATAGAAGAAAGAAGAACGATTCGTCTAACGAACCGATTTGTTAAAAGAGAAAGAACGATCGATCGAGATCAGAAGGGACCCGCCCAGAAAAAGGAAGAACGACTCTCTCCTCCTCGCAGAAGGGAGGAGAAGAAGACGACCTTAAACGCCGGGAAAAAAAGCGCGCAGATGTCCGGCCCCGACTAGGAGGGGAAAAAAAAACGTCACCAAAAAGAACCTCAGAAACTTCTCTTCCATGAAAAAGACCGGGAGGGAAGGGGCTCTATATCTAGAAAAGGAGGAGGAGAAAAGATCTATATCTCTATTGAAAGGGGCACTCTCTTTCCTGTAAATGAGAGAGGAGAAGATTCCTGTCAATTTTCGACCAAAAAAAGAAGGGAGGAAAAATCGCCGTCCTATCTCGTACTGGGGAAAGAGAAGCTTTGAAGGCCTTTTACCGGCCGAAGGGCTTCGGAAGCGTCGCTGGAAGAAACGGGCGGTCCTTTCTGCCCGAGGAGAGGGGAAAGGCGCGACCTATGAATTGGAACCCATCGTTCACAGAAAAGAAAAAAAGAAGGAGAGCACGAAGTCATCCGTAGTATGCTAGGAGTTCTCGATGAGCGCCCCAGGGGGGAAAAAGGAAGGGGAAAAGGATCTCTCCTTTCCGGGAAAGAGGAGGGGAGACTGGCATTTCGTCGCGGCCCAGAAAGACACGAAGATGCTCCGGAGAAGAAAAAACCAGCCTTCCTACCAATTCGAGAAGGGAAAGAGAAAAAAAGGGGGAACCTTCCGCCGCGTCAAGAAAAAGTGGAAGTGCCTCCTGGTAATGGGCGATGCGTGAAAGGGGGGAGATTTTCAATCTGAAAAAGGAAAGGAGAAGAAAACTTGCCAGACACTAGGCCAATCTGCTGAACGGGCGGCAAGAGAGAAAATCGTCTTCCCTAGGGAAAAAGAAGAGAAAGGGAGCTTCTGTCGAAAAAAAAAAAAAAGACCCGGCACACGCCGGTGCGCGAGAGAAAGATGATAGCATCGAGTTCGCCGAGGAAGAGGAAGGGGAGGGAAGGAGCCAAACTCTCCGCGTCCCAGAGCCAAGGCAGCGCCGATCGCGCCGCCGAAGGAAAGAAAAGGGGAAGGGGGAAACCTCTGCTCTAATCTCCTCCAATAGGGGGGGAAAAAAGAAGAGAATCGCCCCCCGCCTCAGAACAGGGAAAGGCTGAGGGCCTTCGCTTGATCTGCGAAGAGAAGAAGAAACGCTTTCTCCACCGTTCCATGAAGGAAAGAAAAAAGGAAGAGAAGAAGCCTTATCTTCTGCATGCCGGCGAGAGAAAAGGAGAAAACGCAGCGCGTCCGTGCTCGGTCCGACGAGGAGAAGGAGCAAGGAAAACGAAGGTGAACTGTGCCGCGCTCGAAAAGAGGGGGAAAAAAAGGTCTATTCGGACCGGCTGTTGAAAAGGGGGACTGTCCGACCTCGCGCATAGTATAAAGAGAAAGGCTTCGTT
>Ga0179593_1346155_pt1 | contig 10005 bp, 7 predicted proteins | sample CZODoug2_1_08_16_FD_185931 | JGI IMG/M metagenome (GOLD analysis project Ga0179593, IMG submission 185931) | Vadose zone soil fungal communities from Angelo Coast Range Reserve, California, USA - CZODoug2_1_08_16fungal (PacBio error correction) | ecosystem: Environmental > Terrestrial > Soil >...
GGTAGGGAGCTAAGATGAACTGGTACGGTATTAACAACTGGAACTGTTTGAAGTCCATGAACCCAATAAGCGCCGACAATCTTCTCTCACGCCTCCAACTGAGCTAATCCTCGCATGATGGGGAGAAATGAAACTTCTCTAGGGTCACGCAGGGCGGAAAGAAAAGCGGACCCGGGCGTGACTTGGGTTTGATCGAGAGCGTTGCTCGATTCAGAAGGATCGACAGGAAAACTTCAGGGGGAGGCCTGTTCTGTGAGGAAATGGGTACGATGCGCTGAAGGGGACAAAGGGGAGGGGAAAAACAAAACAGGGGTCTTGACGGTCGAACGGGCCAGGGTCAGAAGTTCGACAACGAGAGAGTGTCAGAGGGAACGAATCGCGGGCCCACGGAAGGGAAAACGTCCCGCCTGAGCTGGGGGCCAAAAAAAAAAAGCAAGGGAGTGTGCCGGCCTATAAAAAAGAAATTCTCAAGGGCGGGCCTACGCGACTACTCAACATCTCGGGGTTCTTCATTGAAAAGAAGGGGTAAGGAGGAGTTGTAAAGAAAAACCGCGTGGCACGAGTCGACGTGGGTCCTGGGCTCGGGGGAGGATCACAGGAGTCCTGACGACCCCTCTGTCTCAGGGAGTTTCCAAGACGGGGGGGGGGGGAAAAAAGGAGGAGGGAACCTCTTGAACTTGTCAACGAGATTATCCTTCGCGAGGAAGCGCTAGGAGTAGGCAAGTGTCGGGGTTGAAGTGTTTGAAGGGCGTCGGAAGGACCCGAGGAGTCAGCGGGGGAAAACCGAAACCGATCTCCGGATAAGATACGAAAACGAGGGGGCTGCGCCGAGGTCGGAAAGACACAGAGGGAAAAAAACGGGGGAGGGAAAGGGCCGACGCCTGCCCGGGACGGCAGGGACGGCATACGGGAAAGGCTACGGGTGTCGGTCAAAGGGTCTCCGGAGTCCAGGGAACGCGCCTAAGTCAGAAGTACTCGAAGAAACAGGAGAACACAGGAGGAATCAAGTCTAATGAAAATACAATGCTCCTATATCGGGGGGGACGCGCAGGACTACTAAACTTCACGTCTGAAGGACACGAAATCCTTCAACTAAACAGCACAGCCTACTCCACCTGAATGGGGGCATGACTACAAAAAAACATTACTGCGAGAGGCCAGGGGAGAAACCACCAGCATTCCCACAGGATCTGCTAACGAAAAAAAAAACGGTTCAAGGCCTTCTTCCAAACGACCAGGAGACGGGATCGATCCAGTTACTTGATGGAACGTAAAGTCAAACGAGAAAGGGGGGAGGACCTTGCGAGGGATGGAAAAAAGGAACGACTTTACTGCGTCTTGCGTTCAGGGGACGCAGTAAACGGAAGGGAGCCGACTCCTCAACGAGGCCAGGAGGGTAAATGCGGAACCAGCGACCACCAAAAAGCAGGTCGACGGCAAAAAAAAGAACCCAGGGGATCAGTCAGGGGGTGTGAAGAAACAAAGGGCCGCGGGAAAGGCATGGGGTGATCACAAAGGGTAGATATGCAAAAAAAAAAAAAAAGCGGGGACAAAACCCGCCGGGAGGAACTGGCATAAAAAAAAAGAAGCCTACGTTATATCCTCTTCCGGAGTCAAAGACGAGGAGGCGAAAGCTATGCAAGGGTACTGTTGAACCCCAGTGTAATTATCTCGGGAGAGAAAGAGAAAAACCTTGGCGAGCATCCGAGTTAGCTGGGGTTGGACAATAAAAGGTCTAAAGCTCTGGAGCAGTAAGGGGTCATCCATTATACAAAATAAGCTCGACTCAAGAGCCAATAAGAACCCGGACCTCCTACCGAGAGAAGACAATAAGAGGAAAAAACCCGCTACACAAAAAGCAAAAAGTGACAAAGTGAAGATCCCTTTACGCAAGAAGGGGGGACAGAGGGATTTTCCTTTCCAAGATCCCGAGCCAGGGAAAAAACCAGGATCTGCGGAGAAAATCTTCCTAGGCCTCACAAAAAACACCGGCGACAAAAAAGAGAAAGAAAACTGAGGGAGGAAAAGAAGAGAAGAGTCTCTAACGGTGGTCCTCTCACGGTAAGGAGGGGTCAAGGGGCTCGCCGAGGGAAGTGCGAAAATCTAAATCCTTGTGGAACCGCCATGGAGAAGAGAGTTCCCGGGCCGAAAACCTACTCCTCCACATGACCTAAAGGCACGAAAGAAGCGGGCAAAAAAACCGTTCTACAAGTTACGCTTCTTCTTCAGTAGGAGGGGGAGGGGGAGAAGACACTTCACGAAGGGGGGGGCAGAAAAAGACAATTCGCGACAAAGGAGAGGAGCCAAGAGCTTGCGATCTCGGGCGCCGTTGCGCGCTTGGGCTCCAAGAGGCAGGACCGGGAGAGTGGAAAGAACCGGCTAACCAGCAACGAAGGTTAAAAAGGCCGGATAATCTCCGGCACAGCGCGGTATTCAAAGGATAAAGCGGTAACTCCCGTATGAAGGGGGGTAAAGAGGGGGAAAGAGAAGCTACTAAAGTCGTGACAACGAAGGGGGAAAAAGTCCAAGTTGAAGAAAAAAAAAGACAACGCGAGCAACATGTTGCCTACGGCGGAAGGGAAAGACCGAGACTGTCGTTGGCCTTTCAGCAAAGGGACCCTCCGTCGTACGCGGCGGCGGAGCATCGGGAAAGACGTTCCTTTGGGTAGGACAAGGACGCAGCACTCCAAAGTGACGTCCTACAATCACCTGCGAAGCAAAAGGAGCTAGTGGGCTTGGTACCGTTTAGCGGCTCCTAACTTTTTTGGGAAAGGCGGCAGAGTAGAACTTTCAAAGGGGGCATGGGCCGCACGCGCGAGACGTGGGGAATTTCTGGTGGGGGGAACGCAAAACTGGGTGCGGTCGGGGTCATCAAATTTTGAGTAGGGGGAGGAGGGGGGGGAGGGGCCTAAGTCGTCGTTCGTCGGGATGATCCCTAGTTCGAACCAACGCTCTTTCCTGATGGCGCCTAATGGGGGGAAGGAAGTTTGGGGAAGGTATCGGATCAGCGCAACTTCTCGGATAGAAGGGGGCTCTAGCACCAGGCGTCGTCTTAAAAAACCACTGGCGACCAGAGGAAAGGGGGGGGAAACAGGGGCGCTCGATCAGGCGCCAGGCCGGACCATCGGGCCGGCGAAAAGGGGAAAGGAAACTCCCAAGGGTCCCTCAAGGCGGTGAACAAAAAAACCTGCAGAACGCCGACCCTCAGGAAGGAAGGCCGGAGGACTCGGATTGAGGGTTCTATATCGGAACAAAAGAAAAGGGTCGTGCAGACGCACCAGAGGAACAAGGAACTACAAGCGACACGGCGCACTGATAGAGCTAGGCCGCAGCGAGATCATCGGGCGAGGCCCTAATGGCGGCAGCAAACGTCAGCACAGTGTGTAAACACCACTTCAACCTGGAATAGCGGGGGGAGAAGGGTATCTCACTAAACGACAGGCACTGCGACGGCTAGGAAAAGACCAGAGGGGAGGGGAATGACAAGTCGCATGACTCCGACGGGGACACGCGGTTTAAAAACCACCTAGAGGGAAAGAGGCAAGGCAAAAGCAGGCAAGTTCAAGGGGACTCGTCTGCAGAGGCACCAAACGACCTGATTTACTGTCACAACACTCCGTGCTTAGGGAGACAGCAGGAGGAGAAGGGAGGGTATTCGTTTGGGAAACCGAAGAAAAACCATTTCGAAAAAAGAAAGCGCCAAGGTGACTTGTCGTCGCCATGAAAGAACCTCGAAGTCGCCAAGGGGCCGAAAAGCTACGTCACGGAGGGCAACGAAACGTAAGACACCTCAAGGAAAGGGCATGCGAATCAACTAGAGAGACCTGAATCATCGCTAAGGATTAACATCCGACTATGAGTCCCAAGCCGAAAGGCTGAAAGAATAATAAGGACCCTACGCAAATCCGCGGAGTAGCCGGGATTCTCGAAAAGAGGTGCGTTCGAGCCTGTCTTAAAGAAGGCCAGAAAACGTCCTCGCTGGAAGAAAAATTCAATTCTAAAAAAAACAAAAGTTAATAAAGAAAAGGGGAAAAGGGGGGGGAGGGTAGGCGAGAAGAAGGTTCGGTCTAGAACAGTGCGCAAAACAGACAAGCGGGCGAGAAGGGATCTTCGGTACGAAAAAACCGCGATGTTCAGGTTGGGGAAGTAAAATCGGGCCGACGGGACGTTACTACTCGTCCCCTTGCGGAAAATGTTTGCTAGAAGAGTGAATGGATGAGACAGGAACCAACTGAAAGCAGGAGGTGAGAAAACGAAGGGTCTGGGTCGGCCCCTTGGAGGAGGAAGCGTCTTCATGGCTACAACTAACAGTGCGCAGGTTTCTAACCGACGTTCGAGAGGGGGTAATCGGGAAAAAAAAAGAAACGTCGAAGCGTCACGAATAGACGGCGTGTTGAGCCAAAACTAAGGGGCGTGGGAGTGGCAATCGTGTGAAAAGGAAACGTGAATGGTCACGGCCTTGGGCGGAATCCTAGAGAAGAGAGAAAAAGGGTCTCCCAAGGTCCCAACGAAAAGCGAGGAAGGAACCTAGGGGTTCAGCACTAACGTCACGTGGGAGGTCCGCAAAGCGCGCTGTCTCGGGAATAAGAAGAACCTTCGTCGAACGTCGTAAATGGGGTGGGGACACCAATCATAGGTGGACGCCTGGCGCCGCCCAGGCCAGGAAAGGGAGATTGACGCAGGCGGTCCAAACGGGAAAGAGAAGGGCGCCGGGGGCGAGGTGGGAAAAGGGACGGGGTCGATTGATAACGACCCGCTGGGCGCGATCGGGTAGCCGCCGAACCGATCTAAGAGAAAAGTAAAGTAAAGGGTGGGAGAAAACGCATGTTGGCACGGCGTCCCAAGCGGCGGGGAAAAACGGGGAGGTGCACAAAGTGTCGCACGCCCCGAGGGCGTTCAGGGAGAGAGGACCGAGCGCGTCGCGGGGGGGCGACGGGCAGCCGGGAATCGCTCAGGAAAAAATCATAACGGCCTCTCGAGACAAAAATATCTCGCCGAAGAGAAAACGAGAGGGGATAACTAAGTACGCCAACATAAAAGTTGTTTGTGACCCACATGGGCGACAGAAGGAGAGGCGGGGTGGCCATTGAAACTACACACACTGCGGAAGAAAAAAAAAAAAGACGATGCGCAGCCCACCCCCGACACCGACCCCCACGGAAAAACATGCGCTAAGGGACAAAATCAACAGGATCCAGGGAGCGAAAAGGGAGACACCCACATAATAAAGCACAGTATCGTCGCGCCGGGACTGTACCTCGGAGAACTTCTACAACTAGGAAAAGAAAAAAGTACTGGGGTGGCGTGGGTTATCACCGGAACCACAAAAAAACTCGCATCAGAGGAGTGATGGAGGACGGGCCGCAGGGTAAGAAGGAATGGGGCTCCGTTAAGGCGATGGTGGAGACGGTCGGCGTCGCAGGCGGCGAATGGGTCGCGTAGTCGAGAAAAGAGAAGTGTGCGCCGTGGCTGGGCGACCACGGGCGACGACATTAGCGAGGGAGGAGACCGGCCCCAACGGAGGGTGGTGATAGAAGGGACATGGGGGGGCGCAGAGTCGTTTAGGATGAGGACGGGTGTGAGAGAAGGAGTTAGGTGCACGAAACCTTGACTAGAAGACGGGGGGGTGGGGGAAAGAGAACCCCTGCCGCGAGTAACAAAAAAAAGGGATCGGACCGAAGGAGAAAAAAACGACGAAAAGGGACGTCGTAGTCCACAGGTATCATCGTGGAATATCGACCGGGGAGAGAAGAGGCGGGGGGAGCAAAAAGAACTAGGGGGACCTATTGTTAAGTTATGAAAACGGCGTGGCGTCACTATATACTGAAAGAGAAGCTTTGATCAGGACCTGGCGCGAAGGAGAAGCTAGTCCTACTCATCATTCACTCCAACAATCAGCGACGATACGGAGCGGCAAAAGCACCCACACCAGTTCGCTCCAGTGAAAAATGTGAAACTGGTCTCCGAAGGGGGGGGGGGAATGAAGCTTAATTATTTTGGTCAGGCACCGACTGAGAGGATTCGAAAAAAGGGATGAGATAACACTTCCTCTGACTGATCCCGTAAACACACAGGCCGGAAGGGGGCCAACTACTATAACAGATAGATCAAAAAACAACTTCGGTTGAAGAGAGTATCTGGGGACATAGATCGGGGAAAAGATGCAGAACCTTTTCCGTGGGGGACGTTCTACTCCTAAATGGGGGGAGACGGGACAGGTCGCCTATTTTATACTGGCTCGGTTCCTAAAACATCCTCCGCTGGGGGGTAACCTTCACCTGCCGGGGCGAAGGACACGGACCCTTGCGCGTAAAGGTGGGGGGGGTGGCTGTCTTCAGTTCGCGGTTCGGGGGGGGAGGGGAGATGGAGGACGCTTTCGTCTCCTGTACGATCCACACGCTCCCTCTCTGTCATCTAAAGAAAGGTGAGAAGGGAGGAAAAATGGAACCTCACGGTAGAAATGGTCACCGAAAAGCCTCCTGAAAGTGCGCTCGTCAAAGGTTGGCGAGGAGGGAAAAAGGATAGAATTCGCTCGTTATATTCAGCGACCGTGATCGAAGGCGGAAGGGGGGGGACCCGGGCGGGTTCCGAAAGACGGGATGATGACTAGTAGAGGAAAGGTGCCAGGGAAGACAAAACTCAACTCACTGAGCTAGCCATGGTTTCTACCTGTTGTTAACTTCCAGCAGGCGAATGGAGGGGGCGCTGGTCGAAGAAGGAAAGAAGTTCAGCAGAGGCAGCTAAGCTCAGCCTAAAAAAAACTCCTCTTCACAAGAGGAAAGGGAAGCTGTAAGAACCTCGCCTTCCTCGTTCTCTCGTGAATTTACGGACCCTTTGGGTGTAGCAAGTAAGAGAAGGGTCAGCGCCTCGGAACGTCCGCGCAGGGAATGAAGACTGTGGGAAGTCTGGGTGAGAAAGGGAAGAGCCGGGCGACCTGTGTCGGGAACGTGCATCGGAGACGTGGAGTAGGGTCGCGGGGGGGTCCGGGAAGGATGTCAGGGCGTCAAGTCGGCCTACAATAGCCTAATCAGAGCGCCTCCTGGGGTTAAGAAAAAAAGGGGGTGGGAAAGGGCGTAGGTCGTGATCCTCCTCGTTTTGTCACGGCTGTCGAGTCAGGAGAATGGCTCAGCCAGGTCAATGCATGCAAAAATGGCGACCGGCGCAAGAGCGAACGAGGAGAGAGCGGGCTACCTGCAAAGGAAAAACTAACGGGGGGGGAACGTAAAAGGAAACCCAGTTGCAGAAGGGGGGAGGGGGGGAGACCGACTACCAAAAGAAAAAGGCTCAGACGCCGACCGGTCTGCTCGTATCGGAGGAAGGGGTCTGGAGGATACCCATCGGAAAACGCTTTTCGTGCCTTACAGCTCGACCACTGCAAACTAAAAGAGGAAAAGGCGCACTCAGAATAGCGGTGCAGAGAAGTCAGAGGCTAGTCCCTCAATCGGAGGGGCAGGATGGAGGGACTCACTCAGAAAGGGGGGAAAACCCACAACGTAGCAGAATCAGAACGGCGGGGAGTATTAGACTCGAGAAGAAGGATCAGGTGACAATCGACGTCGTGCGAAAAGAGGGAGGAAGGAAACAGACGGCACCGTTCGTGGAACAACTAGCTAGGAGTTCGAGGAGGGGCCCGCAAGGAAGAGGGCGTTTGACCGAGAAGGCACCTAATAATGTCGGGGAGTCTCACGAGGATTCGGAAGGAGGAGGAAGTCCTTCTTTTCCTCTAGCGTCCAAACTAGCCATAGCCGTGAAATGGTAACGAGCGCCAATGGGGGTCGGGGAGGTCAGGCCATGAGAAATCCGTCGCCACTGGGGCCCTACAATCAACATTCAAACGCGTTACAAGACGCAAGCAGGGACGGGACCGGGGTCCTTTCCCTAATCCTACAGCTCGCGTATCAGAGGGAAAACCGCGAAAAAGTGGACGGTAAGAGCCGTACCCAGGGCCGAAATAGAAGAAGGCAGGGAGCTAAGAGACATTCTCGCTTCGCTTGTCTCGGGGGACTGTCGTAAAAGAAGAAAAGAACGCTCAGAGGGGGAACGCAGAAATCTCTCGATTCTGAGGATGAAAGAGAAGATGTGGATGGGGAGAGGAGGAGTGTGTCAGGTTTCAGTCTGTAATACATGCCCCCGGAACATACCTCGGTGCTAAGTTCGCCGTAAAAAACCGAGGGATGTAATCTAGGGGGGTAAAGTCGGGGGACTCGTCCAAATGGAGGGCGGGGGACTATGGGGATAGGGGGAGATGAAATCATTTCGAACAGCCGTATAGACGAACAAATTCAGGGCGGCAGAGGAGGGAGTGAAAGGGGAGAGGAACCTATGTCGTAACTGGACATACGACATGGCGACGAAACCGAGAAAAAACTTGGTGGCTTGCCTTTCGACAGTGTTCTCTCGGTGAATCGAGAAGAATAGCGCACAGCACGGAGAGGGGGGCAGGACAAGAAGGAAAAGGGGGGGCACGTCCAGTCCTTGGCAGAAGTAAAAAAAAAACCCGGCAATAGGGGAAGAAGAGAAACGCCTAGACATAACGGGTTCTTCAGCCTTTCAAAAGCCGGCCTTAGGAGGTAAGACGACAGAGGGGGGGAAAAAAAACGACAGTGAGCCGCAAGAAAAAGGGCGCATTCTTTCTTGAGGGATGAAAGGAAAGACGCTTCGTCGACGTCAGGGCCACGTGTTGGGAACATACGTGGGGGAGGGGGGAAAGAAATCCGTTCTGGGCACCCTGGGCCTAGAATGATAATAGGGTAGCTGGAGGCAGGGCCAAGGCAGCGAAAGTGGAGTTGATGCTGGTCGAGTCGTAAGGAAAGAAAAAAGAAGGGGGAGTCAGATCTTTACTGCCACGGGGAACTAAAGAAACCGGTCAGAACGAGGGTGAAGGGGGAGTCAAGTTCTTCTAACCCAATATGGGGAGGGTGAAGGGCAAAGGTCTCCTCCCCTGGGTGCTGTCCTAGCTTGTAGAACCACCCACCCAGGGGGGTGGCTGATCGAAGTTGACCAATGACTTCGGAACGCACGACAAGATTGTACGAAGCCATGTTCTCTCACCCACGCGAGTATACGAATGACCCAGGAGCAGAACCTTTTAGGGACAAAATTATCTCCATAGGGAAAAAGTTAGGCAGGATAAGACGAAAAAAAAGAGAAGGAAGACATCTCTTCCGACACACCCCCGACTCCCAGTCAGAGAGATGACGCAAGCCACATAGCCAGATAAGAAACAGTTTGGCTCACCACAATTCCCACAGGAAATTCCGCGACGGAGGTTCAATGCCGGAAATTGAAAGGGTCACTAAGGAAATAGACTTAAGGATTTAACCAAAAATTTGAAGAACATACAACAAGAAGACAGGGGGAGTCCTGAGCACGTCGGGACTTGACGAGGGAGGAGAATCGTAACTAGCCCATCGGGGGGCGCAGGCTAGCCCTGATCAGCATGAGAAGAAAGGATGGGACCGTCTTCTAAAACTCTCCAATCAGCTTGAGCAGCAACATTTAGAAATGGCGTCAGAGAGGGGTGGGGATTGGTAAACGGGGACTCTGTACCGTCTTTGAGAATCAAGAACGTCGACATGAAGGAGTAGAAACCAACTCCGCGTACCACGGCCGCCGTGTTAGAAAGGAGGGAGAATAAGGGGAAGAGAGCGGTCAAACTGAAAAAAGGAACTAGCTCCGGTCGGAACAATGGTACTGGACCGGAAGGAGACGCGGGGAGCGCCAAGCAGAACCTACTGGGGTGGGGCGGGGGAAAGAAATCTAGGGACAGAGTCTAAGCACATAGACTAACAGAAGTCCAGAAAGGAGGAAAATCAAAAACACACCCAGACTATATACAATCGTACCACACCAGGGTCGACCGGGTTGGACCGGAGGGGAACGGAGGACTACTAATTTTACCCAGCGTAGTAGGCAGGGCCTGACGATAATTCCTACACATGGTCTAGAAACACAAAGGGGGGGAGAAGTAGAGAGAACTGCGAGGCCTGGGCACAAAAAAAAAAT
>Ga0179593_1362746_pt1 | contig 10005 bp, 14 predicted proteins | sample CZODoug2_1_08_16_FD_185931 | JGI IMG/M metagenome (GOLD analysis project Ga0179593, IMG submission 185931) | Vadose zone soil fungal communities from Angelo Coast Range Reserve, California, USA - CZODoug2_1_08_16fungal (PacBio error correction) | ecosystem: Environmental > Terrestrial > Soil >...
ATATCGCAATAGAAACATAGTCTGAGCATGGAGAAAAGGAAAAAACTTCGCCAATTGTAAGGCAACAAAGGAGGAAACATGGCTGGAAACAGGGAGCCGAAGGCGCGTGGGCGGAGCAACCGTGGTGCAACCTAGGACAACGAAGGGAAACAAACCAGTGGGGGAAAGCCGCAAAGCCAGAATGCTAGCAGTGTGGGTGGAGGCGCTATGACGACGTGGGAAACACCAAGCGGAAGTGGTTTTAACATAAATGAATGGACATTCGTTGTAATGATGGGGGATCGCGGGGCAGAGCAAAGGATGTATATGAGGGCGATCGAAACATAAAAACGTTGATGGAGAAAGGGCCTGCTCGGCAAAGGAATGGGCTAAAACACACGAAGAAACAAAACATACACTTGGAGAGCCGGCCGCCGCAACAACAGTAGGCACAACCAATGAAGAGGGAGGAAGAGTCAGCTGGCGGCTGGGCAAATAAGGAAAGCTCTTTCAATACGAAAAGATGGGCCTCGTTCTGCTCCCCCTCGGGGGTCGTGTGGTAAACATAGGGAGAAAGAGAAGGTAAGGGAGAGATAAGGGTGGGTCGGAAGATACTGAAATTCCTCTCCTAAATTCTCGGGTTCAAACCCGCTCCATGATTGATCCGTGAATCTTAAATGGACGAAGCAGATGAGTCAAAGACAGCTTAGCAAAGAATAATACTCTCGAACGGAGTCAAGAGCTCATATAGGTTGGAATATTATTGGGCTAAAGGAGATAAAACAAACTAATATGTTCATGTCAGGAGACAGGCTTGATCTTGGGGGGGAGAGGGAGAACGATGCAAATGTGGTTGAAGTGAACGCGTCATGCCAAAGCGCCATGTGCCGATCGTGGGATGGACGGCAGATGGAAAACGAGAGGAAAAGGAAAACAGGGGGCAGCAAAAAACGAGAATTAGGATCAATTTGAACTCATCGGGGATTCATACCATGATCGACAAGAAACTATTGAAAAGGCCGGCTCGATTACGTTGAAAGGAAAGCTTTCGAGGTGGACATGGGAATTCCATCAGGGGAAAATTATAGATAGAAGGAAACCGGAGTCTCGGGAATAGGGGAAAAAAGCGGCCGAAAGGGAGCCAAAAGGTCCCCTAAGAAAAAAACGGACGTCAATCAACCAAACAACACAAAGGTAGGGGAAAGAGACAGCCGACCAAGCTGGCGGGGATCGAGGGAGGGGTCAGCAGGGCTCGCTTCTCATCACCCACACAAACACAACAAGCAACAATCGAAAATGGGGGGAGTCTTCCAGGGAGGGTCGAGAGAGTGCGCGAAGGAGGGAGAGCTATATGGGCTCTCAGCCGGCAAGGGAAATCAACCAAGGAGAAAAACATGGGGGGGGGGGGGGGGGGGGGGGGGGGGGGGGGTGGGGGGGGGGGGGGGGGGGGGGGGGGGGGGGGGGGGGGGGGGGGAAGAAGGGGGGGGAAAGGGGAGGGGAAAGAACTTGAAAAGGGCTTGGAAAAAAAAAAGCGAACCAAGTCATGCAAATTACTGAAAGCTCAAGTCTAAGGAGGGAAGATAGAACAACGACATAAGGGAAGGGAAAAAAGGACCACCGTCGTTGTGGAGTGGCGATCGAAAAGCCTAGAAGGGTGATGAGAAAAATAGGGAAAGCCCGCCCGAAAGGCTGTGTTTAGTAGGGAACAAGTCGAACGTAAAGGGAAGCAGAAGATGTACCGTCCAGAGCGTAGAGGTCTGGGAGAAAGACGGCAATAGCCAACGAAAATGGCCGTATGCGAGGAGATAAAGGGAAACGGCAGCAAAAGAAGAAAAGTCTTCAAGAATAAGCAATTGTGAGAGGACAAACTCACTCGGGAAGACAGGCGTGAAATAGGAGGGGACGAAAAAAACTACCATGACCTCAAAAGCGGAGCACGTGAGCGAGGGGGGTGGTGGGGGGGGGGAGAGGGGATGGGGTCGAGGGGGGGGGGGGGGAAGTCGGGGGGGGGTCGGGGGGGGGGGTGGTCGGAGGGGAGAGGGCGGGCGGGGGGGGGGGGGGGGGGGGGGGGCGCGGTGGGGTGGGGGGGGGGGCGAGGGGGGTGGGAGGGGGGGTGGCGAGTTGGGCGCGGTGTGGCAGTGGGGGGGGGGTGGGGTGTGGGTGGGGGGGGGGGGGGGGGGGTGCGTGGCGGGGGGGGGGCGTCTGGGGGGGGGGAGGGGGTGTTGGGGGGGGGGGGGGGGGGGGGGGGGGGTTGGGTGGGTGGGGGGGGGGGGGGGGGGGGGGGGGGGGGGGGTGGGGGGGGGGGGGGGGGGTGGGGGGGGGGGGGGGGGGGGGGGGGGGTGGGTGGGGGGGGGGGTCGGGGGGAGGTGGGGGGGGTTCCCAGATCGGGGTGGTGGGGGAGGTGCTGCGTATGTTTGAGTAGGGGGGGGGGGCGGGGCGGGGTGGGCCCGTTCGGTGGTGTTCTGGGGCGGAGGGTGGGTCTACATGCGGGGGGAGGGTAAAGGGGGGGGGGTGTGGTGGGGGGGGGGGGGGGGGGGGGGGGGTGGGGGGGGAGTGGTTGGGGGGGCGGCGGGTGGGGGGTGTTGGGGGTGGTGTGGGGGGTGTGGGGGGGGGGCGGGGGGGCGTTGGACTGGGGGGGGGGGGGCCGGTGGGGGGGGGTGTGGGGGGGGGGCACTCGGGGGTGTCTTGGGTGCTGGGGGGGGGGGGTGTGGGTGGGGTGGGTGGGGGGGGTGTGGGGTGGTGGGTTAGGGTGGGGGGGCTTTAGTCTTGGGCTTGGGGGCACGCCCTCTTCACCTGGAATCGGTCGCACAGGGTGGGGTTGTTTTGTTTTGTGAGGGGAAGAGTGATTTGTTTGACCGGCTCGTTCTGTGGTGGTGGTGGGGGTTTGGTTGGGGGGGGGGGGGTGTGCCCCTATGGTTTGGGGCGGGTTGTGGGTGTCCAATTTGGGTGTGTAGGGAGGGGGAGGGGTTTGGGGTGGGAGTTTCTTTGGTCGGGGGGGGTGGGGGGGCTGGGGGGGGGTGTGTGGGCGCGGTTGGGGCTGGGGAGGGGAGGGGGGTGGGGTGTGTGGTGTGGGGTGTTGGTTTTCGGGGTTTCGTTTCGGTGGGCGTCGGCGTTGTGGGGGTGTGGTGGGGGTGTTACGGGCGGGGGTGCGACGTTGTGGGGGGGGGGGGGTGGGGGGCGAGGGGGGGGGGGGGGGGGGGGGGTGTGGGAGGGGGCGGGGGGGCCTATCCATGATGGGAGAAAGACAATGCGGGTATAGGTTATACAAGGGGCGACACATAAATGCAATACAACACAAAAATTGGAAGTTGTTTTGGACATAAAAAAAAGTGCAGCCAAGTGGGCGAGCACACGTATAAGGAAAAAAAGCGCGTGCACTTGGGGGAAGAATACCAAAACGAAGAGGAAAAAGTTGGTCAAACAAAACGAAGACGACAAGCAAAAGATCTTTGGTGCTTGGATCAAAAGTAACAAAAAACCTTCTTGTCGAACAAAAAAAAATTCATACTAGGGGCGGGGAAAGGAAAACACCAGGGGATAAACAAACCAAGAACGAGATAAAAGGAACGAGGCTGCTCGACAAGAGTAAAAAAAGCCGGCGTAGATACTTTAGACCCAGCGACAGGCTACAAGCAAAAAAAAAGAGAACAAGGGGTGTGGAAGGGAGCTACAAACCGGCTACTGACTGAAAAATAGACCAGACTCCAGCAGCCATGAAGGGGGGGGTTTTCTTGTTGAAGACCTGAACCTTGAGGGGCGCTGAGAAACCGTCAGCGGAGTGGGGTCAACTAAACAGAGGAGGGGGCGCCGGCTATCTCAGAAAAAAAAGGGGATACTCCAGGGTCTAACGCCACGGCTGTTCAGCTCATAAAAGAGAGCTTGGGGATGGACGGTCATGTCCAAAAGGACCACCCAAGGGCCGATGGGGTCAAGTGAAGAGGAAAATTGACTTGCAGAGGACGAGAAAAAAAAAAAAGGAGGATGTTGGGAAAAGCAATGTTGGTAGCCAAAACACTGAGCCAACGACAACCACGGCGGTAGACAGAAAAAGAAGAGTCGCTAAAACAGCTCGATTCGAGAAGGGGTAGGAAATATAACAATCAATGCTGCCAATGATGAGAACAAGCACAAAGATATCCCGCAAAGTGAGTGATGGAGAGCAGCGTTGGAAAAGAACGCCACATCGCAGAGAAAAGGCCAACTGGAAGATGGAAGAAGTGCCTTCGAAAAGCGATATCACAAGAATCGACTTCCAATAAAAGACAGGTAAAGGGGACGGTCGTTGCGACCGAAGGAAAAAAGGAAAAAGACGGATCGGGGCAAAAAAGCCCGACGGATGAGATCCACTCCTGTGGCGATAAAACGTCAAGGACGGTGGTCTCACCCGGCGTAGAGGAAGAGAAAGCCGCGGCTCACGACTACCAAAGCCAAAGTACCTGCTTGGGCAAAAAGGAAAATGGCTGACCGCCGGGAAATCTACACAACACTGGGAATTGAAGGGAAAAGAGAGAAAGTGGTGTTACTGAAGGACGGTGGGGGGGAAAATCCCGAGCCGAGAGGCTAAAATGTGCGAAACTGAACGGCCGAATATCTAGGCTAAAAGCATGCGTAAAAAAGTAGACGAGTGAGGTGGCGTGTAAAAAGAGGGTGTGGGGGAACTCCCAGGGGAGGGAGCGAGAAACCACGAGAAAACCAGCTTGGTCACGTGGGTGGGGGACGATACATGAGAGGCGTACGGTTAAGGTTATTAAAGAAAAATGGAAAAGTTTCCGGAAACTACAGAGAAAACCTGGGACTTGGGAGAGCAGCGAGGAAATAATAGCGCGAACTCAGCAGCTTTCAAACAAAGAAAAGGCGCGTCAAGGGAAGGAGTAGACGAAGTGCGACAGTATGGGTCTAAGAAATATGGGCGTGAAAACAGAGACCGTCAAGGACGATAGTGACGGCTAGGAACGGCATGGTGTAAGAGCCCTGGACAACGGGGAAAGAGGAAGAAGACCTACGATCGGGAAAAGGGGGGTGCACATGCCTTCGCAGACATACAAAAAAAAACACGCGTGCATTAAAAAAACTACCAAGATCTCACGAAAAGGAAGCGTAGACAGGGGGGGAGCGCGACACAGTGATTGGAAGGACTCAACAAAAAAGGAACGGAAACGGAAAACTCAGTGGCGCGGAATCGGGGAGAGAAGGCCAACTATGAACGGGGGATGAAAGAAACTGAAGGGAGCCGGAAGAAGTCAAAGCTGGGGCACAAAAGATGTAAAGCGCGAAGCGTGGACCGGACATGTGGGGGAACCGACTAAAACTCGACGCAAAGATCAGACGAATCCCAAGGGGCGCTCTCGAAACCCGGGAACAAAGAAAGAAAGGGGCGGAAAGAAAAAAATAAATCTCGGAGAAACAACACACTAGGTCCGAGCACAAGAAGAAGGAAAAAGACAGGAGTAAAAAGAAAGAAAGAAAGGGTGCAGGAGTAATGCTGCGGGAGGTGAGGCAGCCCATTCCGCAGGGGGGAAGTAAGAGGATGCAACATAATGAAGGAGCAGTGGAAAGGGTATCGCACGGGTAAATCGTGGAAAAAAGGGGAAAGAAACCACCACACAAAAAGCATCAGCATTAAACTAGCGTTTGGACAGAAAAACGAGGGAAGCAGTCCACAATGTGCGTGCCAAGATCGCGCTGTTCCGACACGGCAGGGATGACAGGAAAGGGCGATAGTTATCACGGGGGAGTGGGTCAAAGGTACGGGGAGAGGGTAAAATTGGGGAGTTCTCGACAGGAGCGCCGAACAAAAAACAACCGGAAAGCAAAGTCACCAAAGCGCGCAAAACACGGAAGGACAATCTCAGACCAAAAAAAAGAGATTAGGGGGAAAAGAGAAGAGGCGATTTATAGGTTTGAGCGGTTGGGTCATTCAAAAGTTCACCGGGTGCTGGCGGCGACCGGATAACCGTCCTGACGGAAGAAGAGATCTTATAGTAAGGGGGGGCTTTGACCATTGAACACTGACGGACCTTTTCAAAAGACCGAATCGGCATCCTGAACAAGAAAAATGGTCTGCGTCTATAGCCGGACCGAAATACCAAAAAAAGATCGGCTGATTGTCTGAACACTACAATGAGTACGTGGCCGGTGGTGGGGGGTAAAGAATTAGGGTGGGACATTTATATAAAGGGGGATCAATCATCGAGCAAACTAGATTCGAAATTCTAAGAAAAGATGGAGGAACTGTCTGAGGGGGGATCAAAAGACACAACGCCTCAGCAGAAAGGAAGGACCGCATAAACGAATTGAGTCAAGGGAGGGAGAAACAGGGAAGACATGGCGCGTTGATTAGAGCTGCTGATTAAGGAAAGTTACCCGGGACCAAAATGTCGGTCGTGGGTGCCAACGCGTGGAAAGGTAAGGGGGTCGCGCTCTCGGAGGGGAAGCCATTAAGACGAAGATTCTACGGCAAAGGCCGGAAACAGAGGAAGATTCACCCAGCGTAGATTCCGGCCCAGGGCGCTATACTGCGTCACAAAGAAAGCGTTCGCGTCTAATGAATAACAAGAAAAGGGAGGGCTGTCGCGGGAGGGAGCATCAGAGAAGGAGTGTGGGCAAGAATTGAACCGGAGGAGGTAATCTCTCAAAGCGCCAGCCGCGGGTGGGGCAAGGGTGGCGTCGGAAAAGCAAAAAGGGGGTAGAAAAAAACCGCTCAGGCCCAATCGTAAAACCGAAGGGGGGGAAAGACCTCGAAAGAGGCAGGCCGGGATGCAGGCTATAAAAGTGAAAGCGCTCGAATGCCCATTATCCCGGAGGGTAAAAAGTGGAGCCAAAAACATAAACCGCGCCAACAAGAAAGTGGCATCCTGCGACCGCAATCAGGGGAGGGGAAAAAGAAAGGAGCCGTTCGGGGGTCACTTCTTCGCATCGGCTGGAGAGACACTCGCGGGTCGGTAGGGTCTGAGGAGGCGACGAAGGTACCTATGAAACAAGGAAGAGTTATCGTTCAGAGACACTCCTGCAGAAATAGGATCAGAATGGGTGGGAAAAAAGCTGTCGGGCTGCAACCCACAAAAAGAACAGTAAAAGTAAAGTCACGATTGGCGGCGACACTCAGGGAGCGATCAGAGACCAATCGAAAAAAGGGGAGAACAAAGAAGCGATGGCTCCGGCTAAAAGAAGCGTGGCTGAAAAAGCAAACAAAACCACAAAAGGTAGGGGACCTACGATACATGGCGGTAGGGATCCCTAAAACAGGGGGAAACGAAACTCCATCGGATGAAATCTGTGGTAAAAAGGAGAAAAAAGAGGACGCAAAATAATAGCTAGCGAGGGAACGTAGGGGAAGACAAAGTCCCCGGAAATCGAAAGGGCGCGATCAGAGGGAGCGAATCCAAAAAAAGAGAGGGGTTTCTTCGGTCCCCAACGACCGGGGAGGGGAAGGAGTACGTATTTCATCAAAGTAAAGTGCACGTGACAGACGCAAGACGGGACAAGAACGGATGTGGGGCGGTGACGATGAAGGGGGCGTAAGCTGACAAGAGCTTCATTAAAAAAAGGGGAGGGACAAGCCTCGCGGGTTCGTTTGGGAAGAGAAAAAGGTGCTCGACCAACGAGACGAGCGGTTGAGTCAAAACTAACAAGGGGGCAGGGGATTCAGTGAAGCGTGGAAAGAAAACAGTGAAGAAGTCAAAGACAACAAGAAAGGGGGGCATCCGAAGGCAGAACTGCAGCCAGGGCGAGACAAATGCAAAACTGGGGAAAACTGCCAGAAAACCAAAGGATAAAGTTTTCCGACACCAGAAGGCGGTCTTCGAGCGAAGGCTCAAGATCTTTGACGTGATCTTCCGGCAAAGAAGGAGGTTGTCAAAAAAAAAAAAAATCCGGTGTCGTAAAGGAGGGGGAAAAATTCCCATGGGTCAGAAATAACCAAACCGGCGAGTTCTGGATGGAGGAGGCGGACTCAAAACCAAAGGAAAAAATGGGAACGCACCTCTCTCTCAAAACAGGGAGGAGGGGTCTTGCCAAACTGAATATAGAAAGGGCCTTTCCATCGACGGAGAGGGAGAACTGCCACCGCGATGGGGAGGGGACATGGGACTGAAAAAGGGGGGTTAAGGAAGCACAAGAAAAACGTTTGGGAAACACCTGAGGTTGTCTCCTGTCAATTAAAAAAAAGGAGGCCGTGCAGCCTCTTGGACAAAGAGAGGGCGTGAGCGAAAACGTGCGGAGAAGATGTTGGGGTGTTTGGGGATGACAAAAAAATGATCAAGGAAGTGGAGAGTGTGCAGCACAACTTGCTTGGCTTCGGATCACAAAAAGGGGTCGGGGACTCGTCTTCCTGTGGGGGGGGGGGAAATGGGAAACAGACACAAAGTCTCCGTCTAGGGGGAAAAACAAGGAAGTCGCTGGAAATCGGATTCGCTGATGGTAGTAGAATAAACTTCCAAAAGAAAAAGAAAACGAGGAGAAGGCAAAAAGGATGGGATCTGAGATCCAAAGATGGAACTGACTCCAAACAGAGCCGGACCCCAAAAAAAAAGGTCAGGAGTCCAGCTGAGCGAAAAGGACGGATCTTACGAGCAACAGGTTTTGGGAAAGAAGAAAACATGCCGTCATCGGGAGAAAAAAGGAAGAGGAAATCCCCAGAAAATAAAAAAGGTGACGACAAAAGGGTGGTTATCACCGGCTTAGCGGATCGATAGGGAAACGCGGCATAGCGCTCTTGGAAGACGCGTGCCGACGATGGGAAGGGGCGGTTCGGCCCGTATGCGATAAAGAATTTAAAATGCGGGGGGAAATAGAAATGTGTTTCGAAGTGGTGATAACGAAAAAGGAGAAGAAGGGAATCCGTAGAAGGCTTTGCGACGGCAAGAGGGAAGATAGAAAGAACTCAAACCTCATAATAGTGATTCGAATTTGGATCGGGTTGGAAAAGGAAGTACCAGCGAAACAAGAAACACCGAGTTGGTCGGCGAGGCAGAAAAGGAAAGTATGTAAATTTTCGGGTCGAAGTCGCCTGGCCGGGAGAGAACGAATCTAAGCATCGGGAAAAGAGGTAAGAACCGCGATGAGATATTGACATACCGAAAAGAGGGGACACCGCGCCAGAGCGCGATCCAGCTGGGCTGGAGAGGGGGAATGGGGGAGTAACCTAAGAAGGGAATAAAATTTGCCGTAGGGCGCAGAAAAGGTTGCTCGGCGGAAACCCGGCAAACTTCAAACGAGAGAGATCAAATGGCGCCGATTGCGAAAAGGAGGCTCACAACCGCAAAATGCCTACGGGGCAAAATCTGCAAAAAACGAGAATGAATAAACTAAGGGAAAGGAGAACAAAAACGAACTTAGATTAGCTACTGAAAGGCAGGAAGAGGAGCGTAATTTCAAAAAGGGGCACTGGCGTGGAGTACTATCAGGACAAAAAAGAGGGGACGGAGAGCAGTCAAGTCTGTTGAATCCAGGTCTTGAGGGGGCCTGCGGCCGCTTGGCGCAAGACCTCTCAATACCGACCGCGCCGAACGCTCTCAAAAAAAAACAAAAAAGTCACCTACGCCTTGGACCGAAAGAAAAGGCTAGGATGGAATACTATAAAAGCAGAAGGATACGGATGCAGACAAGCCCGGAAGAAAAAGGGAGACCGGGGGAGAGAGAGCGTGGACCTACAGAAAAAAAAAAAAACCTTCATATATGTTGCTGCGCCAGAAGAAATCGAACGCCGAGCTCGGAACCACCGTAAAATCGAAAGAAGACGATCCACCAAAAAATGTCTACATCAGGATGGGGGAAAAAAGAATGTGGGCCGCGGTCCGCATAGCCAGACAATCAAGGGAGGAAAAAATTACGGCGCTGGCGAAGAAAAGGAGGAAAAAATAGACAAAATGGACAAGGGAAAGCCCAGGACGGTCTGACGCGCGTAAACGTGAGATCACGATCGTCCTGCAAAAAAACCGCACCACGGACGAACGTGGGAATCAAAAAAACAGCGCAAGGATCATCAAAAGATCAACAAAAAAAAAGGAGACTTCTTCCCATCTCTAT
>Ga0179593_1429635_pt1 | contig 10005 bp, 18 predicted proteins | sample CZODoug2_1_08_16_FD_185931 | JGI IMG/M metagenome (GOLD analysis project Ga0179593, IMG submission 185931) | Vadose zone soil fungal communities from Angelo Coast Range Reserve, California, USA - CZODoug2_1_08_16fungal (PacBio error correction) | ecosystem: Environmental > Terrestrial > Soil >...
TGTTATGTTGTTTTGTAAACCCACGTATCAGAAACCGAAAAAAAGGATGGAGCAGAAAAAGGAGAAGGAGGGGAAACACCGTCAGGGGGAGAAAGGGGGTCTTCAACGCACCAACAGAAAAAAAAACATACAACAGGCCTTGGGGCCGGGCAAGAGGGGTTAAAGGGGGGCGTTTTTGACTCCGGGAATAAAGCCCAGGCGTGCCCGGGGCCGGGAGGGGAAAAAGGCAATAAGGTTCGCAGAACCGAAGGAAAAACGAGCCAAAACGGAGAGGGGGGCGAAAAGAAAATGTCCCAATAGGAAAGGGCAGCGCTCCATTTGCAAGTTGGGCAAAAAGGGGGAGGAAAAACAATCAGAAAGTCGCCCGGAAGAAGCCGCGACCAGAAAATATTGAGAAGAGAAAAAAAAGAGCAGACACCACGGAAGTCTCACCTGGCGGAAATTACGCTGTAAGCATGGGCGCGGGGGCAAGCACATGACCACCTGGGGGACGAACAAGAACACAAAAAAAAAACGCTCAAGAAAAACATTTAAAACGCGTTTCAGGAGCACGGTCCGAAGGATATCAGCCAGTTTGGCAAGGGGTCTACGAAGCGTCGGGAAAAAAGGGAGTGAGGGTTCAGCAAACGCATTCAAACAAAAAAAGGGGTTTTCACCCGTCAGCTGGAGCTCACGCCCAGACTGCCATGGACGCAGGTGGGCACAAATCAAAACCGGGGGGGGAAAGGGGGGGGAAAGAAGATGCAACGGGTCTCCACGGTCAGAAAAACAAGAAGGGGGGGAGTTGAGACTCGGAAGGCAAATTGGCCAGGGTGAAACGGCCGCCACTAAAGTCATAGAGGGGGGAATGAGGAAAAAAGGACGAGTTGCAAATCAACCGCGGAAAAAATATCAGGGGGGGGTCATGGGGGGGGCGAGTCAGTCTTGAGAAGAGCCCGTGCCCAAAATATCAGGTCTAACAAAAAACTAAAAAAAGGGAGTTGGCGAAAGGAAAAAAGGGGGGGGAGTGCTCCCTCCCAAGGGGGGGGGGGAAAGCCCCGGTGGGGTAACCCCAGGGAAGGGGAAGACGTGTGGGAAGATTAACAGGGGTTATGATGAAAGGAGCGCATCGGGGGAGGGGGAGAAATGGGGGGGCAAGGATGCCGCAAAGGGGGCAGAAAAAAAAAAAACTGGGAAAACCAAGAAGAGACGAAAAGACGAAACAAGGCTTGAAAGCCGGGGATTAAAACGGATTGAGACAAGGGGTAAAGTTGAAAAAAGCCAATACCAGGAAAAGAGAAGGCGACTGCTGAAAAAGGGAAAAGGGGAAAAACGGGGTTGAACCGGAAACCAAAAAAAAAGTCAAGGAAGAACAAGCGAAATTGAACAAAACCCAGGGGGAAGGGGGGGGGGAAAGAATTGGAGTCTCCAACAGCAAAACTTTAGGGGCAGAAAACAAAACAATGGGAGGAAAGGTCTAAGAGGGGGGGGGGGGCAGGAATTAAAACCCAAAGAATACGGAGACAAAACGTAAACCCCGAGTGAACAGCGTAAATTTCAAAATAATGGGGGAATCGTACAAAACTCCAAAAAGAGACCAAAGATAGTTTAACACCTGGCCATCATTAAGCGGATAAGTCACTCAAGACAATCAAGGGGAAGAAGGACCAGGGGACGGAACGCGTTTGAAAAAAAAAGCAGTGCCTAATTCGGGTGCAGGAATAATCTAATTTCCAACCTAATCTGGGACGTGGTCAATAACCCAGCCTTCTCTTGGGGCGCCGAGTTGGGGAAAGACTGGGGAAAAAAGTAAATGAGAAAAAGAGGAAGTCAGATTTCTCGAGGGGGTCGGAAAAAAGGGCGCAACCGCTCAAAACCCTCCCAATCAGTCAAAAACAAAAGTCCTGTTTTTTTATATGAGGGGTTCGAAAGGATAGCAGAAGGAACAAGCGGAGAAGGAAGAAAAAAAAAAAAACGTTGTGTTTCTGGGAAAGGGGAACCAGAGAAAGCTGGGTGCATTTCGGGTTGGACAAAGTCCTCGACCAAAAGCGAAAAAGATGAAGCAAAAGACTCCAGAAACAAGCGAAAGGGAAAAAAAGGGAAAAGCAGAAATCAAGACCTGACAGGGGATCAAGAAACAAGGATGCCTCACCGGGTCGCGCGCCTGAAACAGGATCCAAAGGGGGGAGGTAGTGTTAGAAAAAAAAAGATGGTGACCGCGGTTCAACGAGGCGTCCCGGCAGCTGGGTGGGGGGGGGGGGAAGAAGAGCTCCCTATCCATGGGGTTTTGTCTAACACAAAAAACAAGAAACCCGGAGGGGAGGAAAAAAGGGGGGAGAAAGATAACCCCAACCAAAAAGGGGGAGGAGACGAGGGAATTCATGGACTATCTTCCGGAAACCGGCTATGTTTGGCCCAAAAAAACAAACAATCAAAAGGAAAAGGATACCAGAAAAAAAAAACACTTTGAATAAGCAAGGGAAGAAATGAAAAAAACCCGGAAGGTATTGGGTTCCTTAAAGACTGGGGGTCATGGGCGTTCGGGGGAGGGGGGAGGGGCAGGGGGGACGGAGTCTGAATCTGGGAAGGATCGCAAAAAGTAACACTGCTGTGGTCAGGCCTCCGAGGAAACTTGGGGAAAAAAACAAAAAAAAAACAGTGGAAGAAAAAAAAAAAAAAAAGGAACACAACGTTGCGTGGGTGATATATCCGAATCCGGATGTGGGCGGAAAAGACAAGACAAAAGAGAGAACGGGAGGGGTCTACGTGGAAGGTCTTGGCGGGGCGCAAGGCGAGGTGGCGGAAAAAATTTAAATCCTTTGGATTTCAAGGGGGAAGCCGTAAAGATTGGTAACCGCGGGAGCACCGCCCAGTCATAAAGCGGGGAAAAAAAACGAAAGAACAGCACGGAGAGGAAAAGGACAGAAGCATTGAAAAAAAAGACAAACAACGCAGTAAAAGAAAAAGGGCAGCAGGACGTCCAGCCGTCACAACACGTGAGTAAGGGGCAACGGGGAAAGGGTTTCATTCACGGCGTCCGCTGTCAGGTGGGCCAAAGAGAGGATGGGGTTATCTATTGCGACTTGGTCAAAAAAAACGGCACAAAAACCAAAGAAGGGTTGCCGCACTCAAAGGGAAGTCACAAGGGAAGGGGACCCGAGCCTGTAGGGGGTTGAATTGGGAAACCGGAGGGGTGTGGGGAGAATCCCCAAATGAAGAGGAGAACAGGGTGTGGAACGGACCCTCCAAAGTGGGTCCGTCTAATATTTGTTTGTAGAGAAGGAGAAAAAATCTCACCAGGAAACTGGGTTGAAATTTTTGCGTCCAAGCAAAAGGGTTTTCGCGGGGTCAGGGTACAAAAAAAAACGGTCAAAACCCAAAGAGGGGGAGAACGAAAGACCAGAGACATTTCTTCTTGTAAACAAAACGGGAGTCGCACAATTTCACGGGTCCGGTGATCCGCAACATTGGAAAGGCAGCGAAAAAGGAAAACGGCCCGCCCAACGGGCGGCAAGAAAGGAAAGCAGAATTCAGTTGTTTTTGCCGAAAAGGGGTGGTGGGGAGCTGTCAGGGTAAAGAATGCCAGGACAAAAAGTCCCCCGATTATACTGATTTAGATAATGCAGAAAAAAAAAAAAAGTGTCGGTCCTCAGAAAAAAAAAATAATACAAAAGGAAAAAAAGTGGGGGGGAGCGGGGTAAAAAAACCGGGGGAGTTGCCAATCAAAAAAAATGGGGGGGAAGGACCAAAAAAATGCCTCGAAACATAAGGGTGTGGGCAGGTGAGAAAATCCCCGGGATCGTGGGGGGGAACACCTCTTCTAAAGGTCTTCCGGGGGAAGACTAAATGAAAACGAGAACAGAGAAGAGGTCGTGGAGTGTCAGCAGGGCAGGTGGTTAGCGACATCTTGGGGCTCCCTGTGAAAACGAAAAAAACAAGGTGCGAGGGGGGGGGAGCACAGGTCAAATCCCAAACTAAGGTTGGAAAAGGGAGGGGAGGAGCCAAACCGGTTCCGACCAAACACGAGGAAACACAGCAAAGGGAGTTGGTTTATTCGAACTCGGAAAAGTGAATCGGAAAATTCATCAGCTCCCCAAAAAAGTACCCAATGGGAAAAAGATCTTGAGGCATTGTGACATGGGGAGCCGACAGGGCCCGCAATAGAACCATGTACTTGCTTGAAACAGAACTGAGGGAGATCCTTTGTAACGAAATGACAAAAACTAAAGCAGGGTCGGGGAAAAAAAGGCGCAAAGAGCGCACAGAACGGGAAAAAAAGCGCAGATCACGGATGTGGTTATGTATGAGGCGTGGATCGGATAAATGTCCTCAAAGGGAGGTAAAGAGGAAGGGCTCACCGAAAAGGGGGTTTTGGGTCCCAGAGGCGCACTAATTAAGCTCTAAAGACGGGAGAAGAAAGAAAAAAATAGAGCAAGGGCACCCTACTAGTCATAAAAAACGGCAACCAAGGTGTTTCCTCATGGGGGGGAGGCCAAGGTAAGAGGATATCCTCTTGAAAATCGTAACGTCGCGTGAAAAAGCAAATGGGGCTAAAAAAGTCTGGGTCGAACATTGAGGGCAGAAATTGGGTTCCCTTGCCGTAAAAAGGGGTGGAAAAGGCAACTTAACGTCACTTTGAAATTGTCCATGATCAACATTTCACACGAGCCAGAGGGAAACGGTCATTGGAAAGGATCCGGGGGAAAATCCTTTTTGAGGGGGGGAAAAGTCCAACGTTTTGGGGGCGGGCCGCTGGTTTAAAAAAAATACTTTGAACCAGGGGCAGGAAAAGTGGACTGTAAAAACCATCTTTAAGGGGAGTGGGAATAAGTTCAAAGTGGGGCCAAACAAAAAAAGGAAAGATCTCTCAAACACAAAAAGGGGGAAGGAAGGGAAAAGAAAAAGGAAAGGAATTGGGTGGCCCAACGAAAGCCCGAAAAGGGAGAAGATGTCCGAAGCCGGCAGGGGCCCGGGGGGAAACACTCCGCCGGGCAAGAATTTTGGTGTGATAACCAGAACCGGGGAAAATACGACGCACCCCTCCACAGGGGAGTGGTGGGGAAAAAGGAGCCGTCACGGAACGGCAAGTAGAGAAAACACCGGTTAAAGCCCGAAAGCCCGTGAAAAGGAACGAAAAAAACGTGGTTAAAAAAGGACAGAAAGGGCTGGATCAGAAAAGGGAACCCGCCTGTAGAAAAGACATACGCAAGGAAGGAAAAAAAATGGAACCAGTCGTAAAAGAAGCTGAAGGGGCAAGCAAAAAGGGGGGTGGTACCGGGAAGGTGTAGACATCGGGGGGGAAGAAAAAAGCGTCACGCCCAAGCTGCAACACCATCAATTTCGAGTAATCGGCAAGAGAAACTTAGGGGGTCAAAGAGGAAAGTGCGTGAGGCGGGGCACGGCCGCAATTAAGGTTTGGGGAAAACGAAGAAGGGTCGAAGGAATCACCACAGTTGTAACGCAAACAAGAAGACAAAGAAAAAAAAGGGTTGTTTTCGATCGGTGGCAATAAAAAGGTGGGAGGAGGCTGATGTGGAAAGGGAGGACTACAAGGAGGAAGGTCGGGTCCCGGTCAGCGAGTCTAACGCACTGGCACAAGTTGTCTGTGCTGAGGGTGGTGAAGAGGGAAGGTTAGGGTCTTCAAAAGAAAAAAGGGCCAATGTCCAGCCGCGAACTTGGGTGGTGACACCGCACGGGAAAAAGATTCCGAGGGAGGGATCAATGGGACCTCCCCATCCTGCAGGGGGGGGGAAGGCAAAAACTACGCTACGCAAAAAGAGGGAGGTATTCACAAAATGGATGAAATCGGAGAAAAGCACCGCAAATCACGCGGACAGGATCAAACTCAATTAAAAAGCCACAGAGGAGAGGAGGGGGGAAGGAGTGGGGGTAAATAACTTGAGGCACTTCGAAGCCAATCGGCGCAGAGGTGAGAGGAAAAAAAACCAGTTCCAACAATACTTTAATGGGGGGGGGGGGTGGGGGGGGAAATGTGCAGTTCAGGACACCGAAAACTAACCTCAAAGGGGTTTTGACCCTCCAGGAAGGAGGCTTGGGGAGTTGGGGGTTGAAGTGGGAGGGTTAAATGAAATAAGAAAAGCGGGAAGTCTGGCTATGGCAATGTAGGGGGGGAAGGGGATGGACCGACCACTGGGAAAACCAACATTCTCGCAAACAAAGAAAATTCTTGTCATGCCACGTAAGGGGGAAACATAGCAGGGAAAAAAAGAAAAACACTGTGAGGAAAAAAAGAAAAAATAAAAGTTGTAGCGTACGTAAAAGGGGGGCAGAAGAAATTCGTGTTGGAGGCATCTTCGCCTTAAAACCGGTGGTGGGACAAGGAGGACATGAAAAGTACTGGAGAACAAAACAAAAAAGTCCCCGGGGTGGTAAGGTCGCCAAAAAAGCCTTTTCCGAAAAAATCTGGAAAGTGACGTGGGGGGAACAAACCATAAAAAAAGAACTATGTGGCGTAAATGAACCCACGAGGGGGAAGAGAAAAATACCATTCCTAGAGCCTGGGAACGGGAAAAAAGAAGGGAAAGGATGGAAAAGATAGGGGCCGTTTGACAAATAACAAAATGAGTGTTCCCACTATAAAGGCCCACCTGGCCAGCGACACTCCCTGACAGAAGTAAAGGGGACCAACGACAGGTGAACGTAAAAAAAAACAACCGGCAAGGGATAAGAAAAGCAATTTTGCGGAAGAGGGGTCCGCTTGGGTGAAAAATGAATAAATCCGCACGGAAGTGCAAAAACTTTAATGAAAAGTTCGAAGCGAAACCCCAGGAAGAGTGCTCCGCGGTACAACCAAGGGAAGGCGATAATCAAAAGAAAAATGACGAGGGAATGGGGGCTGGGGTTCTGCCTGGTCAAAAAAAAAAAAACCCGACAAGGAAATGACAAACGCCCCGAGAAAAAGAAAACCAGAAAAAAAGGGGGGGGGGGGGGAGGATTTGAAAAAGAATCCATACCAGACCTACTTCACGAGGCACGGAGGGGAAAAACAAAAATCAAGTTAGGGAGGGGAAGGGGGGAGCTTTTGCAATGGGGAAAGAAAAAGTCAGGAAGACCTCGGGGGAACGCGCAGGAATGACGGGCCGACAACAAGAGCATAGGTAAGCAAGAGAATCAAACAGGAAAATAAGAGGGGACGCCAGAAAGGGAGAAGCCGTGGTACGCGCCTCCTTGAACTTCCTGAAAAAAGTTACGGGGTCATTTCTAAAAAAAACGGCAGTAAAGACCGACAGGGGGGTTGAAACCGAGGGTTTTCCTAATAAAAAAAATTTTGGGAAACGCCGAAAAAAGGGGTGAAAACAGGAGCCCGAAGGGTAAAGGGGGGTTACTCACTCTCACAACAAACAAGGAAAAGAGAGAATAACAACAAAAACTTGGCGGTTTCTGGTCAGGACTTCGAAAAAAAACAAGTCTAAGAAACGATTACCGAGGGGGGGGGTAAACACCTCGTCTTCGGGAAAGAAAAAAAGGAAACGAAATAAAACTGTAGAAGTTCAGGGGGTCAAACGTAACCCGGGGAAGACCCCACAAACCGGGTCAAATGTCCTGGATTCTGGAGTTTGAAAAGGGGAAAATTGACTCTATCGCATCTGAGCCGTGAAATACCCAAACTGCGCAGTGCCAAAAAAGGTTCGAGGGACAATGCAAAGATACCATAACCGGCCCCAAGAACCAAAACAGGGTGTTTTGGGATATAAAGAGAAAAATTCAGTGACATTCTAAGAGACAAAGCAAAAAAAAAAAAGAGAAAACAAAAGAGAGACCGGGGGGGGGGGGGGGGGGGGGTCAAATCTGGCGGGGGGGAATGGAAGGGGGAGGGGGCGGTTGTCAGGAAGGAAACGCAAGGGGTTGGTATGGAATCGCCTTGGGGTCGAAAGGGGTGGGGGGTTAGTGGAAAAAAGGAGAAACGACCTAAGTAATGCCGCATGAGAAACAAAGAGGGGAAAAAACCGGAAGATTATTCAGAAAAGCCATAAAAGGGGCTCGGCCACAGCAAGAAGGAAAAGAAAAAAGGGGAGACGCCATAAAACCAAAACCCCCGAAAGTCGGCAAAAAAAAAAAACGGGACGAAACTGTTGGAGTTCTTAAAGGGCGGGCAACCTTGGCAGCACGGGGATGGTAATCTGGGGTCGAAAAAGTGGACTTTGTCCACAACCGATCTTGGCAAGGAAGTTGTCCAGCTTTTTACCAGAAAAAGGGGGAACGCGGGGAGCGCGGGGGGGCAAAAATTGTTTAGCAGGGTACAAGGGGGGGGGTACGGGAAAGACCCCCTAATCGAAGACGGGTGAACTCCACTCAAAAGAAAGGGGGGGGGGTTCCAGCAGGCTTTTGGGGGCGCAAAAAAGGAAAAAAGAAACAAACTGAACAGAAGGACCTGGGTGGTTGTTAGGGACCAGCTGAGGAGGGGGTCGGGGAACGCTGAATTTGGGGGTCTGGGCTGGCCCAAGTCCCAAAAAACAAAATGTAGGCAATGGGGAGAAAACGCCAAAAAAGTCAGGGTCGTGTGCCCGGGTAGGTCGCTCAACTCAAAAAGGAAATGGAGAAGTTGTGGCACTATTGTTGCAAGGAAAATTTGAATCAAAAAAGGGAAAAACTCCCGGCGGGGAACGACGGTACCAGGGAAGACCCAAAAATACCCTCAGGACGGTGGGGGGGTGTTAAGAAAATTGAAAGGAGTTCAGAAAAGCCCAAGGAAGGAAAAAACCGAAAAGAAGCCGAAAGCGTCCCGCGTAGGGGAAATTGGGGGGAAAGCCTCAACAAAACCAAAACAAAAAAGAGCCATTCAAGGAAAATCGGAAAAAGGGGCAAGCAGGGGAGGGCAATTGTGCCCAAAAAAGAACAAAAAATCGCAAAACATTACAGGTTCTTGGGGGGGGGGGCCCGGTTGGTTGGTGCACAGCAGAAAATTGAAGCGTTGGAAAAAACTCTACGAGGACAAAGCAGGGCAGAAAGAACAAAATGGATCATTGAAAAAGTTGCAAAACGACAAACGAGAGTTGGGGGACTTCCCGAAGGGGGGGGGACCAAACTAAAGAGTCTGCAGGGCAAATTTCTTAAGATTGCGCAAAAAACTGGGAACAAATGGGGGGGACAAAAGCGGTCTCCAAAAATCCGTGCCATAAACTTCAAAAAAACTTGGGGAGTCTAAAAAAGGATAAAAAAAACGGAGGAAGTCTCATCTAAAAAAAACCGAAAAAAGGGCAACCCATCGCGTTATCCACTCCTGGAGACCCGTTAACTCAAAACAAAAAAGAGAACCGGAACAAAGGGCTTGAGGGGGGGGGGCGCAAAAACGACACCGGCGGCGGTGATGTGGAAGCAAGACATCAAAAAGCTTCGCACTGGGGGGAATCAGGACCTAGAAAAACGCATAGAGAACAGCGGGGGGGTGGGGGATTATTGGGTGTTCCAGGGGGGAAAAGAGGATCCTTTGGGGGAAACGAAAAAATTCTGGAAAGGACAGAAAGAGGAGGAAAAAAAAGGTACAAGAGAAACTTCCGGTAAAAAAACCATGTGGACTGAATAAAAAAAACCGATGATCTATCGAATTCAAGCCTGGCTTCAACTAACGAATGCCAAGGGTGTCATAAACATGGGGGGATTCCCAAGGTAGCGGGGGGCTGACGCAAGGGGGGGAAAATGCCTTCGAAACTCGCGTGCAAAAAAGGCAGGGAAAAAACTCATCAGTCCAGAAAAATTGCCGGACGACTGATAAAGTGGAAGTGGAAAGTGGGGGAAGACACGTTTGTGGGAAAAAGAAGGCCGCCGGAACGTTTCGGCCAAGGGCTGGAAAGGGCAAAAAAACGTATGAAGGGCAGGAAAACGAGGCCCGGGGACCCGACCTGTTGTGGTATTGGGGGCGCGGTGTGCAAGGGGGCGGGGGACAGGACGATCTTTTCAAAGGAGAAAGTGAAAAAAAAAAAGCCCAGCAACGCGCGAGGGCGTGAGTGGGGGGGGACGTGGGAAAACAAACAAAAAAACGTGTGCAAAATAAAGGTAAAAAAAGAG
>Ga0179593_1488134_pt1 | contig 10005 bp, 10 predicted proteins | sample CZODoug2_1_08_16_FD_185931 | JGI IMG/M metagenome (GOLD analysis project Ga0179593, IMG submission 185931) | Vadose zone soil fungal communities from Angelo Coast Range Reserve, California, USA - CZODoug2_1_08_16fungal (PacBio error correction) | ecosystem: Environmental > Terrestrial > Soil >...
AATCGAACATTCAGTTCTTTCCGCGCAAAAAAAGGAGAAGCGAAGTTAATGTTATAACGCTCCCGAGGGCCGGGAAAACTCGGACGGCCGGAAGTGTGTTGTGGGGGAGAGAGGTATTATCCGCGAGGAATGAACTGCGCGAGTCAAGTCCCTAGAGAGGGGGATTCATATTATTGGAGGTTGGTAGAGATTTTCCGGCTGGAACTAACAATGTCCTAAATTGCCCAGAGAGGCCGGGGGGGGCTAGAATCAGGTCTGACGCCGCATGGGAGTGGGGAAGGGAGCGACGGGCCCCAGACAGGGAATCGGCAAGACTCGCGAGAAGGAACAAAAAACCAAGGCCTTCATCACTCCGAGAACAGATCGAGCGAATGAAAGAGTTTAAACACCCGGAAGCTCTTCAATAAACGAAGAAAAGAGGGACCATGGTCGGCGAGGTTTTCCCGGGAGAAAAAGACCGAGGTGTTGGGGGTAGAAAATCATCTGACTGAGTATGGAGTTTAATCGAGGAGATCGCCTTGTGAGAAGGACTGAGAACAGAGCAGAAGGCGGACTGGAACTCTTAATCTACCTAGTGCGGGGAGAAGGGGTTCAGTTCGTCTCTATGCTTTAAAACACAACATCTTGTTTAACTTAGACAAACATAATCGGATCCTGCGAAAACGGCCCGAAGAAAATATTGAATCAAGTAGGTGTGTGGCTACCACTTAACCGGCTGAAATTCAGAACAAGAATACCTGCGGGGGGCAGCCCTGGCCGATGCGAACGGGGGGGGTCATCGGATGCCATTGTCTCGGGGGAAAAGGAGAAAGGAGTCAGCGAACGAGGAACTTTGATCTGGGAAAGGGTTGACCGTCGATAACACAAAACAAGATCAATCATCGAAACTGGTCGAACAAGAATAGTTGAGCGTGAAAAAGTACGAAAAAAACGAATTGGAGTGAACCCGTTAGCGAAAAGGAAGAGCCCAGGAAAATAGGGGTGGCCCTTGACTGAGCCGAGAGACTGCGTCCGGGAAAGGACAGCGGTCGAATCCATAAGGTTAGGTCTGAAGTACGTACATGATAAAAATCCTTAAAAAGGGGGGTTTATCATCACAGGGAGAATTGCAACGAAAATTGCACCTGCGCGACCAGGCTGGAGAGCAACCGAAGAAGAAAAAAGGCCAGGAAACCTCTCCTGGGTCGGAAAAATTGATTTGGCAGGCTTAGTCGGGACTGGGGGCGGGATCGATGAAAAAGTAATTTAAAACGTTCACTATAAAAGAAACAGGCACGCCTATTGGGGCAGGGGAAGATAGATGGTGTTTGGATCGGATTAGTGCTATCGAACCAAACGCCGAAAGGGATAGAGGGTCCTTGGGGGCACGATCGACGCGGGAGGCTTAGGTGAGCTACGGGAAAGGCGACCTAACTTCTGCGCTTACGCTGACTGAAGAGAGAACGGTCAATGCCAGGGGGACCGACTAGTGATCTCCTACACGAGAAGAAGCTCTCTTGGGGGCCGTAACGTAGGGGTGGGGAATCGCAAACAAACCCAGGTCTCCGAGCGTAGTATTCAAGTAACATCCTTAGGTCCATCTATAAAACTTATATATGGGTATTAGATCAACTGTCAAAGGAAGCAGCCGGGATTATGGGCAAGAAGTCTTCTTAATCAAGGGAATAAATCTTTATCCGCTTTTGCTGGCAATGTCGGGAGAGAAGACTAGGAAAGGATTTAGCGGCGACTGACGTTTGCCACAACGACCCAATAGGGACGACTGAGATCACCTCTAAAAAAAGAAATTCGAGTTCTCGTACGGCCAACGAGAGGGGCAAGAACCCTTTCGGGGGCCAATCGCAATCACACAAAGCCGGCAGATGAAAAATTACCCGAGTGAACCGCACCAGAGCGGACGCGATAGTGAAGGGGGGGAAAAAAACCAAAAAAAAGGAGGAGGAGGAGAAAGCTTATATTCAAAAACATCAAACGCTCCTCCGCCGAATGGGACAGGGGAAAGCATGCTTGGAGGTAGAGGTCTCATGAGGCGTTTATAAGCATGGGGCCGACCTGGAGAGATGGAGTGGGCCTTTCAAAAGAAGAAGCGGTGGCCGAGACGCAGGGAAACACGGTTTCGAGTGAGTAGAAAGAGATAAAGCGATGGTTGGCGTCGTAGTCGGACCGTCAGAAGTCCCAAAAAGAAAGTAAAGCATCCCGATCATCGGGAATCACACGGAGAAAAAGAGGGAGGGACTGTTCTTCAAAGAAAATAACCGAGACGCAGGACAAGGCGGTATTGAAGGGCCTTATTTGACTTTGGAAATCAAGGTAATAGATCAAGGAAGATCAAAGAGCAAGGCGGATGTGGCCATCGCAGAAGCCGAGGCTCGCGGTTGTCGCTCAAAGACGCAGGAGGGAACCAGACGAAGACCGTCGAGTTGTCGTGGAGAGCAACAGAGGGAAACGTTCTGGGCTAGCAGAAGGAGAAATTTGCGTGCTCGGGAAGGCGCGCGAAGCAGGAGGCAGAGATTATCCGGAAAAAAAAACCAAAAACAGAGGAGGAGAAGGTCGAGTCTGCATACCTCGGCAGGGACCAGGTTGGAACTTTACGAGCAAAAAAAGAAACCTATAAAAAAACACACCTTTCGAAGAGCAATCAAAAGAGGAGGGTGAGACAATCGGGGTAATTGGAAAAAGAGACCCCTCACAATTGAAGAAAGAAACTTTTTAGACGTAAGGGCGTTTCCCGGGCTGTACTCACGGGATTGAGAAAGGGACATAAAAATGAGGGGAAGGGGAGGCAAACGTGCGCTGAAAGCGCCGCGGGTCTACCAATCATTGACAAGAGAGGAAGGACGCAAGGCAGAAAATCGGGGAAGGCGATCCGTGGCATTGCCACGCCGTGAGAAGGCGAGAAAGAAAGTTACGGAAGTGCTACCGGGGCTTCAAAAACGTTCCTTCGAGCCGAAAGAAAATGTAACGCGCGACCGATTAACGGCCCGGAAAAAGGAGAAAGGAGCGAGGGGGCTGTATAGGAAGGCAAAGGGGATAGGATAGATCAAAGGAGAAAAGCGAGGAGCTCTGACTCCGATCCAGTCCACAAAGGCAAGAAAAAACGTCCCGCGTAGGAACAGGAGCGGGATACCGGGGGAGAGCCACGGACGCTTTCGGAATTCGCAGAAGTGAAAAAAAAAAGGTTGGGGGGGGGTCTAAACAAAAACCTACTGTGCCTCCCAAAAAGAAGGACCTGTAGAGGGGAGGAATGAAGGGGAGAATGACAGGGGGCGGCCATCTCAACAAGAGAAGATGATTTGGGTGCGGTGCCGAACCAAATGCATATAAGAAAAATAAAGAGGGCTCCTAATTCGAACCAGTTAAGGAAGGACTGGTGGAAAAAAGAAGGAGAAGACGTACAGGATCAAAATAGAAATCAACAGGAGAAAATGTCGTCCTTATGCAAGAACAACATAAGGATTTCTCTCCCCTGAAGGACGCGAAAGCACTGGCGAGCGCGCCGTAGGAGAAAAGGGAGAAGAATTTACGGGATCGAGAAGGGATGCGTTCGAGATTGAGGAAAAGTTTTCGGGAGAGCGCGGAGCTTCCTAGAGGAAAGGTGAGGCCGTTGCGCGGAGCACAAAAGGCGAATTCTAAAGCACTTGGGAAAACCGAAAAGACTCTTTCAAAGGAAAAAAAAAAGGAAAAAAGGATGCTGGAGAAGGAAAGCAACCCTAAAAACCTTAAGAGGAGGCGGGGGCCTATGGAATTCCTCTAACTCCACCTCACTCTGAGAAAAAAAAAAGGCTAACGGAGGGGGAAAAAAGACAACGAGAAGGTGAAGGCGTATCCAGAGCACGGGCATTACTAACGTGCATCAGGTAAGGAAGATCGGCTGACACAACAAAAAAAAAAAGAGGAGGGAAGAGAGAGTCTCCAAGGTGAATTGTCATCCGTGACTCAGGGCGGAGAACAGGGAATGGGAAAAACTGCCTCTTCTCTTAGAAAAACCGGACGCCGACTTTGACCGGGGGTGGGGTTATCCTGAATTGTCTTCTTCATGCAGAAGTAAATTCCATCGGCAGTGCGAAAAAGCCTCTGATCAGAAGCGAAGAAGGAAAGGGGAGGGGTTTTGGGAAAAGGAAAGAGCAGAAACAAGAAAAAAGGAGCATCCAGTTGCCATCTGGCCTCATGGCCAAAAAAGGTGAGAAATTGAAGGAGCATTGCACTAAACCAAGGTCGAAAGGACTTACCATGAAGGAAGGCGAAGGAAAGCAGATCACTACAAGGAAAAAAAACTAGGCACCGAGAACGGATCGGCCGAAGAACGATCTTGTCTGTGCTATCTTAGAGGCCAAGAGGTCTATTACCAAGGGAAAAGAAGGTCGCGCTAAAAAGATGGTGGTTGAAGAGAATCAACTCTTTGGATTTTTTGCGAATGTTATGATCCCATCGCAATTGGGAGAGGTCTATAAGAAACCGGGCGTCCCATCCTCTGAAGGGGTCTCTTCACTTGGGAGACCTAGGCACAGCAATGGTACCTCATATTCCAGGAGGAAGATTTTTTAGCAATTACAGGAGCCAACGCTATCGCTGACTCGACTAAGAGTCGCAGGAGTATGAAACTAAGAGGGGGTGGGGTGGCCGAAAAACGGTGGTCTCCGATTAGAGCTATTGGTTACACCATCTCCATTCCGCGCGCGGGAAATGGGAGTCGGGTTGGGAATCGATTAAACCTTTTATTTCGGGGATGAAGGCGTCATCTTATCCAGCTAAATGCTTGAATCTTAAGTCTTGTTAAAGGAAAGAGAAAGGAAAAGCATCAAAAAAGGAGAAGGTCAAGGGGGCCGTGTCGGCCGTAAAGCACTATACGGTCCTTCTCCTAGGCAATCTAATGTCAAACTGTATCGAAAGGAGTGAGAAAAGAAAAAAAGGGGGGGACTGAACTTCGAGAGAAAATGGCAAGGCAAGGATCGCATTGTGGGGCCTAATCTGAGGCGTAAGATAAAAATCAAATGAATGAAAGATTGTTGGTTGAGCAGGCCGGGTGAGCGAATGTGGAAACGGCTAATCAACTCATGGGGCATCTCAAATCATCCAGAACCAATTGACGCAGAAAGGGCAAAAAGTTTGATTAGTGCATACTTCGCGCAAAATGAGGATAGCATTCAAGTAGTGAAAAGGCACCTGAGGAAAAATGGGAGTTTTGCATGGTGAAGGACCGTCGAAGGTTTCTCATGAGGACAAATCAAAAAGACCAAAACGGTCCCTTCATAAGCCTTTAATTTAGGGGGGGAAAGATGGCTCGCAGGAGAGTAGGGTGGAGTAGCACTGGGAAGCCTACTGCCGAAAAAAGACCGGTGAAATAAAAGATGCTAGACCCTATCCGTCACGAGATCGGCACATCAATCGCTTCTCCGGAAGAACTAGCGGCAGAAGATTTAAACTCTAACTTCGGTTATCTGACAAAACGTCTGAAGAGGCTGGGAAGCTCAAGGCGAAAATACTTAGGTTAAAACGAGCAAGGGGGAAGTCAGAGAGATTGAAATCAACTAACCATAGGGGCGTTCATCAGCTGGAACGGAGAGTTGAGTGGGGACTGCTGAAGAGCTACGAAGCTTGGGAATGAAGTTTTGACGAGATGAGAACAAGGGGGAGGCTATAATCTAGAGAAGAGGCCTCACCTTGAATGGCGCTTCTGTTTCGAGAAAAAAACTGGAGAGAATAAAACATAAGAACGATGGAAGAAGAACTCGAAGAACCCGCGGTACGCTGCCGAAGATCGGCCCGGACAGGGCTCGTTAGCGGAGAGAAAAAGAACACATAAAAAAGAACGAAGAGATAAAGAATTCAGACTCACCATCTGGCTGCTTAAGAAGTAAGTGTTATTTGGGGGAAACCTTTCAAACAACAACTTATTAGTGAAAATATATGAAGTCTACAATCACAAAAAACTCCGCCGCAACGGGGGGCGGTTCAGAAAAATAGTGTGTTGACTTTGCTGGAGGGGGAATCTCATTTGGACCGATGCGTGGTCCCGTCACGTCGGGCGACGACGAAAATGAGAAGGGTTCGAGGATTTGAGGGAGAAAAAAAAGGAGAGGCATACTGCTGGTGGCGTACGAAAGTGAGTCTCACACCATCTGAACGAAAAGAGAAAGGGGGAGGAACTATCCGGCAAACGCGCACAGCTCTTAACACGGAGAAAAGATTTCGGCGGAGGAAAGAAAGGAAAAGCATTAAAAGGGCTGGCCATGAGGGGGGGAAGTCCCATATGGTTTATTACGAAGGACTCAAAGAGACGGTTCAGAGAGACCGACGGAGGGGTTCCGATAGAGGCATGAATCCGGGTGGTTGGGGGAGAGTAAAGAAGCACTTAAAGGAAAATCGAGCAGTCGATTCGTGACCGCAGAAGTGCCCTCCTGGAGATGAAAGCGATAATTTCGTTCTCGCAGGTAAGCGTCGCAGCAAGGGGGGGAAGCTGCCAGGGTAGTCTAGAGCAACGAGGCGCCTCGTACGTAGAAATGCTAAAAAGAACCGGCTAAGGACAAGGCGCGGGACAAATCATCAGACAACAAAACTCGAAGGAAGAACCCAAGAGAGTGTCGGCAAGCGGTTATAAGTTATTTAAAAAAGAGAGAAGCGCAAAACTGGAGAGAAGAAGTGCACCGCTAAGCACGTTTACCAACAGGAGGAACCGGGCACGGGGACGAACAGATTTGAGAAGAGCGAAAAAATGAGTTGTGATGCCTGCCCACTTTCGATAAAGGCGCCTTCTTTCGGTAAAAAAAAAAAACCAACCTCCGAAAATTCAGGGGTCATGACGCAAAGGAAAGAAATACCTAAATGAAAGGAGAGGAGTGGCCTTGAATGGACGACGTCGAGATCGAAGCATCTTTTTGAGAGAACGACTATCTCTACCGTTGGTCACACAGTTCATAAAGGAAGAAAAAGAAGAAGTGAGTTGCCTGCAAAGACCGATAGGGTGACGGACCGACACTGCGAAAACTCTATCTTTGATTTAGGACAAAGATATGACGCTCGAACACAACAGCGGAAAAGAGAGGGAATCACTAGAACGGCAAAAAAAGGAATCGGACACACCTCGCCATTGACAGAGAATTCGTCCTTTCTAACGTGGCGTAAAAGGCAAGTTTCAAAAAAGGGGGGGGGACAAAACCACAAGGAGAAAGAGGAACACCCCACACGCGGCCACACTCAAACCCACCCCACAAACCCCCCGAGTCTGATGTGGATGTCTTTGAATCACAAAAGAGGAGAGTGGGGGCCAGGCACTTGGGAATCTACAAAATCTTAGCTGTACAGAGAGGAAAAATCACCTCTATAAAAGGATCGGGCGACAAGAAAGATTTCAGGCCGATGGGGGGAAAAACTGGCAGGTAAGGCGAGTAGAGGAAGCGTTCAAACGGCATTCAGCAGGAAGAGGAATCGCATGCACTCAACCATCTTTGGTCGAGCAGCCGACCCGGGCCGGAGAAAAAGGAGCGAGGAAGATGCATAATATCTCATGCTACAAGGGAAAAGATCGCCTTTCGGGCGATACTCAGGGGACGAGGATTGAGAGCATGCGGGAAATAGATCTCTCTTTAGCTGAATCTAGAAATGTTAGGCAGGTTCTAGTGAAAGAAACTGCATTCGAAAAAGCAGAAAGAGTAGAGACAATGCCTCTCAGAAAAACAGAAACAAAGAAGGGGCTGCGTGGAGAGCCGGAGAAGCACCCTGCGACAAAAATAAGGATGAGGCGATAAAATCACCTATGACACTCTCAGGTCCCCGTACATCACTCGACAAAAGAACAAAAAAGAGCGAGAGGGGTTGAAAAACCACTAAGAAAATCAGAGAGAGGGATCCGCGAAGAAAACGCATGTGCACAAATAACTTTGTGCTCTCTAAAAAAGACAACCACTATTATGTGGGAAGAATCGCCATGAAAAGATGCCGAAGATCAAAAGAGGGAAGGCGCGGAATACCAGGGTAATGGGAAAAGCAAGGATCGTATTGAAAAATCAAAAAGATGGTGGAGGGTTGTGGTGGAAGACAGTGCTCCGGAGGTTAAATAAGGCACAAAGCGTCTTCAATAGAATAGATCAAGTGATTCCGGATGTGTGGGCGATTTTCCGGAGGGGAGAGAAAAAATGAGGGGCCTTTAGAGGAAAAAAAAATCAGGGGAACGGGACTCAATGGAGAAAGGCCGTCGTTCGAAAATGACTTGCTTTTTGCCAAAAAACGGAAGTCCCATTTCCCGGAAAGAGTCAGAGCCGGAGAGGGAAGAACACGCCAGGGAAGGAGAAAGAGCCAGCACAGGGAGGAAAGGGAATGCAGAATTTTAAAACCAGCTCAGTGTCCTCTCCTAGCAGCCTAGAAATGGGCGTAACGTCAATTACGCTGCCCGGGAAGGCTAAATAAAGGGGAGGGGGGGCTTGCGCGATAAGAAGGAGGGATTTTGATCAAGGGGTAGAGCGGAAGAATAGAGGTATCCTACTTCCCATCCCTTAGATGGGATACACGGGGGTTATACGTCTGCGATCAGGACGGATCTTGCCAGGGGGAAAAGGAAAAACATCTTGTGGGAATACGGCCACGCGATTCCGAGGACTGCTGAGAAAGCAAAAGGTCGAGCAGAGGGAGGGGGGGGGGTGGGCCCCTTTTGGAAAATCCGAAGAGCAGATTTGAAGTAGGCCAGTCAACTCGTCGTCCCTGGCCCTTTGGGGGGGGACTAGTGGTGTTGAAGTCGCGGAAAGGAAAAAAAGGCGGCGATAAAAAGACAGGGAGGAAAATTCTGAAAGGAAGGAAGCGTACATACTCCTTTGGCCGGCGACACCAAAGCATAAATCAAAGTGTCAAAAACTCTACCTAAAGAGTGTCGCGGTACGGCAGAGGATACGGCCGCAGGGAAGGGTTGAAACTGGGGAAAGCGGGAACGAAGTCAGAGAAAAATGAAACCTTTATTTCCGTACCTTCGTAAAGGGACGACGCGTCCATGGGTAAAATTGCCATACTTATGAAGAAGGAGAAAATAAAGCGCCATTGGGGGAGGAGTGAGACAAAAAAAGGCTAATTTGAGAGGAATTGTAGAAAAACGCATCAACTCAGGATGGAGCAGATAAGGAGAACCAAGGCATGAAAAAAAATGAAAGGGTGCGAAAGTTTGCGTAATTGGCGCGTAATTAAAGGGCAGATCTTGGACAAGGGGTAGAGGAAGACAGCTGGGGCCAATTTTGCTGCGGAGAAGGATCGAATTTGGGGTTGGGGGCTAGGATGACGAAGCGTCTCCGTTTCCCCTGAAGGCCGGTGGAGTTAAAAGACGAGGAAATCTACGAGGGAGGTCTTATTGTCGCTCAGACGCGGCGAACGGGAAACGGAGGACGAAGACCCGTATTCGATAAAGGAGAAAGTAGCCCGCATCTGGCTGGAAACGAAAGATACGTCTCTTTGGGGGAAAGAACGCTGCGGAGAGCTACGCTAGATCGCCGCGGCTGGGGAAGAGAAAGGTCAAAGAAAAAATTAGGGGACTTCGATGCCGATCGAAGTTGCAGTCATAGGCAATAGGAACTCCGGCCTTCGAGGAGGAAGAGAGGGGGCTGCTGAGCAAGGAAAGAAAGGGGAAGAAACCTTGGAATAAAGGAGCAGAGGTGAGGCGAATCCGATTCAAGACAATTGATGGCGGAGAGGGGGTTCTACTACTTGGGACCGCCAACCATCGTAGCTGAGAAGAACTCGAAAAGACAGAGAGGGGGGAGGAGGTTGCTGCAAGATAGGACCAAGACCACGCAGATCAGAGGTACTAAAGGAAACGCCTAAGGAAATTCGAAATACCCTAAAGAGTACCGCACATCCGGGGGAGAGGAGATCGGGGACTCAAGAGCTAAAATAAAAACGGTCTAAGAAAGAGATAGATTCAAAAACAAAAAGCGCGACTCACACAAAGCCGGTGATGTCACCGAGGGGGTGAGTTTCGTGAGTTACTATCAGTTCCTTCGACAGGTCCATCTCTCTTTTTAAAGCACG
>Ga0179593_1492362_pt1 | contig 10005 bp, 6 predicted proteins | sample CZODoug2_1_08_16_FD_185931 | JGI IMG/M metagenome (GOLD analysis project Ga0179593, IMG submission 185931) | Vadose zone soil fungal communities from Angelo Coast Range Reserve, California, USA - CZODoug2_1_08_16fungal (PacBio error correction) | ecosystem: Environmental > Terrestrial > Soil >...
AGGGGTGGGGATAAATCGAGAAACATAGGGTTAAATATAAACACGAACGGGGAACGGGGGACCTAAAGACCCTGCCGGAAAAGAAGAAAAAGATAAGGTCTAGGGGGTCCAATGGGCCTCCTGAAGGGAGACGGCGTTTCGTGGGCTGACCAAAAGCGCTCCTAGGGAAAGATCTTCTCTGGGGGGGGAAAAGGCCGCAAAGAGAGGGTGGCTACACATACTACCCAGGGACCTTAACGTATTAGGACTGACAGTCAACAAACCTCCCAAGGTAAAGCAGGGGGTACCATACCACAAACGGCGTCCGCCCTTTGAAGATGACAGGCATATCTCCGTCTTGGGAGGGGGGTGCTAAAAGCCGTTGGGGCAGCACTAAGGAATACAGCTTATCTCTCGGGCGCGGGGGACTTCCAAAAAAGAGAGGAGAGGACGATGCGCCCTGTAACATCCTTGTCAACCTATAGATATAATCAAGGGGGGGAATCTCTACTCTCCCAAAATAAGAGAATTATGTCCCCACTCAAAACAGAGGGCACTTGAATGGACTTCGTACCTGCACACCCACGTCCATCGCACGAAACCGCAGCTTATAAAAGGAAAAGTCGGGGCGGCTCTGGGCTATGGGCAAAACTCACCAAAGGGACGTACATGTACAAATAAGGGGCCGCTGGGGGGTGGTCTTGAGCCACTAACTAAGGGGGGAAGGAGAAGGGACGTAACCTTCGGCACCGGGAACAAAAGGAGAGGAGAGCCTTTGAGGTTGTCACTAACCAAAGCAAGAAAGATCGAACTGACCGGGGGTAAAAGAGCTCCTAACCAACGCCTCGTACTGTCACAGGAGAAAAAGTGGGGAAGGAAGGAAAATCCGACGAACGACTGCCAAACTTAAAAAACAAGCAGATACAGCTTAGGGGGCCTCTCTACCGTCGTGAAGAGAAAGGGAAGGGGGGAGTGGGTTAAAATCTGGGGAAGAGGACATCACATAACCACCAGCCGCGCGGGAAAAAAGAAAAGAAATCCGACAATATTCGGACGCGGGGAAGAAAAAAGCCCACGATGAAAGAGGGGGTCCGTCCTTTGAGTGGTCCAGAAAAGAATAAGCACGGTAAGAAAAAGGGATCCTCGACCTTTTGCCCTCTCAGGGGGGGAGGACGACGATCAGAAAAAAGGTGGGGTACCGAGGAGCCCCACATTTGCAACGGGAAGGTCGCACGGGCTCTGAGATTGCGAAGAATATACGAATCGCCGATCCACCAGGGGACTCATCGGAAGGGAGGATCGACCAAAAAAGAAAAAAAAAGCCTCCCGCCGGTGGTTTAAATCGGCCTCTCTGAGGAGAGGCGCGGGGGGGGGCAAAAGGGTCCAAACATGAGGCCGCCGGAAAGGGGATCAGTTTCGCCGAAGGGGGGTCGGAAAGGCACGACAGGAGGGAGAGAGGATAGCGAAAAAAAGCTGAAGAGAATTGCTCACTGTACGGGAGCTCGTGGAAAGGGAACGAAGGGGAAGAAAAAAGGGTTCATAACAGAACTCAAGGGACACGGAGGCAAAACTCTCCATTGGCGGCGGGTTCACTGAAAGTGGGTTAGTCAGCGAGCATCCCGGAAAAGTCCACAAAGGAAGGACGGAAGGGGAAAAAAAACGTTCGATTCGGGGGGGGAGGAAAGAATTAAAACATCTACCGGAGACCAGAAAGGGGAATGCGTCGAATCGACGAAAAACAACTACTTATTAGTAAGAGGATAGCAAGAAACTTACCGAGAAGGGGGGGGGACGCCTCTAGAACTGCGAACAAGAATCAGAAAAGGACCAAGTCGGTCATTAATTTGATGGGCAACGACCGCGATTAAATTAGCAAAAAAGTCCACAATCAGCAAAAGGAGAGGAGGGCATTGTAAATAGAAGCGTAGGAGTATCTAAAAGGACTCCGGGGGATGGCCTGCGTAAAGGACCGGGCGACTAACTGTCCGTGGAGCAGACTGGCCAACTTGATGATCACATAGGGAGCCCGAAGGAGAAACCTCCAGGGACGAAAAGAAAGTCGAACAAGAAGATTCACGGCAGCCGGGAGGTCTACGCAATGTGCACCAAACTCGGGAAGAGACACAAAAAAAACCATATCTGCGCGGTTCGAACGATCACCACGCGGAGTTGAGGTACTGAGAGGCAGTTCGGAAAGAAAAAAGGGAGAGGCGCTGCGGTTTGGGGCTTCATCGAGAGGACTGAGGAAGGAGTGCCGCGAACAGGTCATTTCAAATAGGGGAAGAGGAAAAGGGGGGGGGGAAAGAAGTAAAATGTCGGAATACGCCGCCGGCGGGGACCGCATTATCAAAGAAAAAAGAATAAACAACAATGGGGGCTCACCCGCCCACCTGGCTCCCTTAAATGCGTGGATATAACGTGGAAAAAAGGAAGAAAAGATGGAAAGAGAGACGAAGTATGGCGGTAGGGGGGTTGTCTGAAAAAGGAAAAGATTAACACAAACAACGAACTCTTGAGGATACGAGTAATCTAGAGGAACCCGAAACAACCCGCAGGAGAGTGGTCTTTCGCGATAATCGGGGTTGTCCCGACAGGAATTAAGACCGCAAGGGGAGGTCCTGGGGGGAGGACGATGGTTTCTGAGACTCGACCAGCCTTAAGTGAAAAGCCGCTGGGTTATGCATTGAAATTCTCGCCCGCCTGGGTTGGACGGAAATACAAAGGGTGACCGTAAGGCAGGGATAAGACAAATAGGGGTTCCTTATCACCACCCCGCGCAAAGATCGGCGAGTACTACGGGCCCGTGTGCGGTTCTCAAAAACATAGACGCACGAAGACAGGACGGGCTTGCAGCCCGGCTACGGGAATGTACTCCCGATGTGTGGAGCGGAGTTTCTTCCCTAAAGGGGGTCGAAAGAACCTACTATGGGCCGTCTTCTTTCATGACAAAAAGAGGCGAACGAAAAAAGTTACGTAAGAAAATTCTGCAATGAAAGGAAACCGCGTCAGAGCAGAGGCACGGCTACTTGTCTAGACGAGTGAACAAGGATCCATGCGAATTCCCTAAGTGAAACGGCCAACGCAAATAGATCCTGGGGAAACTCCAAACAGGCAAGATAATTCCTACCTGCCAGGAATGGACCGAACAAGACGAGTTTTTGAGGACCACGGAAAAATGGACAAAACGGAGGGTTTGAAATACCCGTCCAAAAGACTACTTCCCGGGGGAAAACTCGGGGGAGCACAACAGTCGACATGTCACCAAGGGCAGGACGAAAAGAACGTAGCAAGGTTTACGCAAAAACGCCGTCAAAGGGACGGGGGGCTTGGTCAATGACCACGCGCAGTGAGTTCATAGGTATAATTGTAGGTATAGGGGAGGCTGACTAGACCCAATCATGAATCTCCCATTGTAAAGTTCGGGAGTGCATCCAGGGAGCCACTAAGAAATCTCATCGTCTGGAAAAACATTTTTCGTTTGTGCATGATCAATTTCCGAAAAAATCCAAAATACCAAACGGCGGATTTCGTTTGAAGTCCGCATAGCGGGAAAGGGTGGCCTGCAAGAAGGGGGTGGATCAAGAGGAGGGGGGACGCTCTGGGACTTGTTCAAATGGCAGGGAGAAGAAAGCAGGCAAGACGGTTAGATCGCAGGGATGCCTACCCTAACCTGGAATGGGGTCGGAGGGGGAAGGAGTCCCTCGAAGAATTAGAGCCGGTTGCCCGTTTCCCACCTTCCTGACGAGAGAAGTTGTCCAGACTTCTGCGACAAAGCCTAACATAGGGGCACGAAAAGGAGTCAGTTACAATGGAAGACCGATGGGCAGCAGAGGCGGGAGCATGAAGGTAGGATGCGGTAGGGTTGCAATGAAAACGGGTGTGGAAAGACGGGGGGGAGAGAATGCGTCGAATGCCTAGCTAGCCTCGACCAATAAAAGGGTCACCATCCGGTGTGGCAGAGAGGATCCTTAATGCGCGGACGCGACGAAGGAGTAGACGGGTATGTTCGCATTGGCGGGGCGCGCGCCGTGCGGTGATAAAACGACCGCCGCACCATGGCGGGGATCAAGCACCGCGCAGGACAAAAGCTGCAATACTGGAGTCGGGTTGAGGTGGAAAGGAAGAAAATGGTGCGGGCTGGGAAAGTTGGGGAGCTGGATGGGGAGGGGGATGACAAAAGGTCTCCGCGCGGGGCGACTGGGGTATCAGGGAACGTGCTGAATACTATTTGTGGCGGGGAATTCAAAAGGAAAACGTTTGGGGGGCGTCACGCCTGAAGCACCACGGAAGAGGGCGGGTCTGGAAGCGGAACGGCGAGGAAAAGGGCCGAAAAGCCGTTCAGAAAAACGTGGGAAAGTTTAAGCAGGGTAGGTGTGTGGGGGGGAAATTCAGGGTTCAGTCGGGCAGGAGGAACTTAGGCCCAGGAGGGGGAAAGAGCTAATTGCGCTGGGAGGACCGCGGTACCCACCTCGTCTTGTCATTCGCTTGAGGCGGGGCATAGGGGGGGGGGGGGGGGGAGTTTCAGCACGCAGAGGTGGGGAGGATCAAGAGAGCCGCGGGATCTCTCTAAAAAACCAAAGATGAAAGAGAGAGTTGGGGACGCGTCGAGCGTGTCAACAGCTGCGCTGCCTATGATGCCGCAGGGCCGGAAAGAAAAAAGACCCGGGCCAGCTGTCGCCCTCCTCCGAATGGGGCGATAAACTCCTGGCAAGAAAGCCCTGACCGCCCGAAGGGAAAAAAAGGGAAGAACCACCAATCTCCAAAAAGGCCAAATCAGCGCGCAAATCGCCTTCCGAAAACCGGAGCCAACATTAGAGAGTCCGGGGGGGAAAAAAAAAAAACGCCAACATCGTGAACGCCCAAACGGGAGACTGAAACCAATTTCTTAACAGCGCCTCGGGAATCTTAAGGCCAGAGCCAAACCCGCAGGAACGTAACCAAATCGCAAACGATGTCCTACAAAGCCCACGATCTACAGGGGATCAGAAAGAAAGGGCCGCGAAAATGACAAGCGGGGGGGGTGGGTGCTGTGGGGTTGGGCGGACATTATGAGGGAGGTCAAACGGCGCATGGCGCGATCCCGAGAAAGGCGCAAATAGAAAATCACATGGGAAGACCGGAGATACGTGATGCCCAAAAAAGTTGGGAAAAGAATCGTGAGATCCAGGAAAAGAGATGTCAAATTATTCAGCAGCGGGCAGCACCCTTTTTCCCGGTGGCCAACTACCCCCAATAGTAAACCAGGGCTGCTCCGCGGCACTCGCAGTACGATGAAGAAAGGTTTGAGGCGGTCAGGACAACTCCTGTTGAAAACGGTCAAGAGGGAGTCGAAGTTCTACCTTCGGCCAGCATCGAGGAAAGGAAAGGGGCTGAAAACACTACTTCATTTTCCAGGTTCGGAAGTGCCGATCTCCGCACAAAAAAAGGAAATGACCTTTGGAATCCCTGGAGGTCATCAAAAGGGCACATTTCCCAACTGCGACCGCTCTAGGGGATCCAAGAGAGGGGGCCCACCCCTAAAGTTGATCCAATCGACGGAACTTAGGGAAGTGCTGGGAACCGCGAAATGACTAAAGGGTAGGTGGGGAGGGGGGTGCGGGCTTTCTTCCCGGCTCGAACCCAACGACAAATGCGGGGTCTGGTTCCTCGAGGGGTCGATGTTCTGGGGACAGAGCAATCGGGGACCCCCTCGTGTTCCATAGTCCAGACGTTGGGGGAAGCAGGCTACCTAATCAAAAAATAAAAATAGGGCCCACGAACTCCCTCCTGGTCCCTTGCCATACGTCCGCGACGGCGTGCCGGAAGGGAAAAAACTCCTTATTGGAGGGGATCCTCTTGGTGGCACCTGTGAAGAGACGACCTTCGCTACACGACGCCAACTTGAAGGATTCTGGAGAGGGGCCGGCAACCATCGAAAAAACAAAGGGAACGTTCAGGGGGGCCATAAAACAAAGTCGGTGGCCAATGGAAGGCAGATGCAAAAAAAAACCGGCAGGAATGCGGAAGTGTGGTGCGACCCAAATGACAGCGGGGGAAACTCCGTGGCAAACTCTCGACGACTCGATTAAAATGCTAACGACACAGTTTCAGAATTGACTAATGATACGATCCGGGTTGCGACGGCTCTCCTAGGGGGCATAATACCGCACGACGAGGGGCGTCAATACGTTCTATTAGAACGTCGCACGCCATCGGCCTACAACAAGCCGTAGGACTTAAGAACTCGGGCGGAGCACCCGCGCAATTCTTCCAGTGGGAACATGTAGGGGCTCCACCTCACAAAGGAAGATATACACGCACGAAGGCGGACGTTTTTTCTTGAGCCTCAGGGAAGACAGGGAGACGAATCTACATTAGTCCGTGCTAAACCAGGGGATCCAAAACAGATCTATAAACCCCCAAGCCCTGAAAAACTAACCCAACAAGTTTAAGCAGACTTCCCGGCTGGGGAGGAACTCAAACCTGTACACGACTACGCTAGGAACGATCACCTTCTTGACACTAGCCCATAAACATTCTAGTAGACTCAAAGAAGCACAAAATGGGACTGGGGGAAAGACAATTTAACGGGAAGAGAGAACTTTGGGGGGCGTGGAAACGGTCCTCTAGACATGCAAAACCCCACCGCCCCCAGCGTTCTCCAGGTACGCCACAGGGCGTAACGAGTGGGGTCATACGGACAGTAGGGAAGCACCTCAATTCGGGAAGCACATGAAGCTGCCGGCGCGGGAGGAATCACGGCGGCGACCCGCTCAATGGGGATGGGGAAAGAATCTTCACCTTGATTACTCTGCTGCAGACTAACAAAGTTCCACGTCTGACCTATCTCTCTGGGGACAAAAACCTAATCGGGAAATACGCCACGTGGCCTCGAGGCTGCGACTCGACCGCCGGGAAAAGGCTGGGGAGTAACGGCAAACCACAGGGGGGGGGCGCGGGCTCTTCTTAGGTTCTTGGGGTGCCAAGTCTTCAACCTGCAGGCCTGAATCGGAGAGGAAGATGGGGGGAGGTCACGAGATGGGGGTCCGATCTGTTTCGCGATTGATCAAAAAGCTTTCAAAAGAGGGAGCAAGGAAGGACTCCTTCGCGTGAAGTTAAGTACTCCATCAACACTAGTTAAGGAACTCAACTCGTTTCAGGACAAAAGACACATAGCGTGGGCGGGATGGTTCCTGCCTGCAGAGAAATTTTCAGCGCTGAAGGCCAAACACCGTCCTGGGGGGGGGGGTCCCTAGCTGTTTTTCGCCGTCAGAAGCATCTAAAAGAACAAATAGAATGGGAAGTCGATAAGATCAAAAACAACGGAGGAGGAGTAAAAAGATATAGCACTACGAGGGCCCGAAAGAGGGCGAAAACACGGCAGGAATTTACGGCGACCTGGAAAAAACTAAGCGGCAGGAGGGAAAGGGCCGAGAGGAACAGACAAAAAACGCAAAGCCCATGAAGAGGCGCATAAAGGACTGTGGGCGTTAGTCGGGTTCGGAAAACCGAATGGATAACGGGCCTGTCCGCAAGGCCAGGAGCGGACACGAGAGAGCAGGTGATTATCACACGCGGGGCGGCAACGCACACGATGACCGAAAAAAAAAATCAAGAAACAAACCGCCATGGAGAATCAGGAACCACGCCGAACGAAACGGAAGAGAGAAAACCGAGCGAAACCTCCTTCCGGCTCTTTGGCGCGGGCGAGCGAAAAATGGGCTACCCTAGCTATTCGTGGGGAGGGGATCCCGCGAGTGAGAGAATACGTTCAACTTCCACATTGGAAAATTTTGAAAAGAGTGTAAAACGATTGCAAAGCAAGCGTCTCCGCCCCGAAGAGGCTCCAGGTCGAGCGTGAAAAAATAAGGGAAGATAAGAGGCACTGTGGCTCCACCGCAAAAACAGGCCTAGGCAAAGCTGCTTTATGCGGCCAGAGGGGGACGGGAAGGGAAAAGACGAGTCCGTGCAATAGAAAAGGGGCAGGGGGTTAGGGTAGAGACTTCCAGCTGGACCAAAGAACAAAGCTTAGGAAAACATCTGGTTGCCAAATCAAAAGTCTGTGTCTACGCTCGAGGGGAAGGGCGAGATAGAAAGGTTTCCGGGCGAGGATGAATCCGCATTGAGAAATGACCGGAGGCTTGTGTCTGCGGGCGTGCGGCTACGAGGGGAACCGGGCACGTGGGACATGCCCGGAGTTGTATGTCGTCAAAGAAGGAAAACGGTGGCGATCCCGTAGAGAATGCCGTCATTGTAGACTGTAAAGTAAGACTCCTTAGGCTAAAAACGGGAACCTGGAGGACGATTCTTCCTGAGGTGTGCGACCCAATGCGCAACCCGGCATCCCGTCGCGGTGGGCAGGTAGAACCCGGGCTCGGTCCGGGGGTTTTCGATGTGTAGAGAAATGGGGGGAATAAAGAACGTCGTGAAGCGTAGTGGGAGGGAACTGCGCGAGGGAACGGTTATTAGCATCAAAGGGGTAAAAGCGGTTGAAATAGCCGAGTCACTAAGTCTCAGAAGGAAACCGGCGCGTGTAATCGCTTGTCCAGACGGGTGAGCCAAAAGGAGACGAACCTTAAAAGGACCCGCGATTCCAGAAAACGGACAACGGCCACGTGCTAACAGGAGGGGGTGGAGGGACCACTTAGGGAAGGGTTCCGAGTGTGGGTGCCCCGGCCCAGTCAGGCAAGAAGAGACGGAGACAGGGAAACCAAACGAAGACGGAGTCTGCCATTTTAACACACAGGACTCCAAGGAAATCTTAAGGTTGATCACGAAAAATTCGAGAGGGGAAGGGGACCACGCGAAAAGTATCGGGGGTTCCAGAGGGGAAAGGGTAGGGGCTCGACCTACTAGTCCGAGAAAAGTTGGAAAAAAAAGAGGTAACGGTCGATTGTCTCACTAAATCACCGAGAAAATAGACAGCAAGAAAGACAGGGTCGTTTTTCGATCGGAAAAACCGCACCAAAAAAAAAGCCCTTGTAGCGATGGGTCGCGGGGATATCAGTAGTCGAAGTCAACGGAGAGGTGGAGGAATGGTGATCAACCGTGCAAAGGTTTGGATCTAAGAGACCGACGTCGAAGAGGTCCTTTCTCCTAAGCAGGCGCAAAGAGGAACGAAAGTTCAGACCCATGTAATGGGGCGGGGGGAGGGGAGCTGGTCTGAATCGGAAATAATAGTCCGGTTTTTCAAGTGCGAAAAAAACCCATTCCGGGAGCCCGACGAACAGGCAAAAATTCTTACCGAAAACCGTCCGACAAGCAGCAGACTTCGCACGGTCGGGACCAGGTTGTAACAACAGCCGTCATCGGAGCAAGATCGAGGGGGGGAAAAGGCCAGGACGAAGTTCTCGTTGGGGGGCTGAAACCGTGTTACGCGGGTGGAAGCAAAGCCTGACAGCGCTCTTTCTCTCTCCTAGGAGGTGGGGAAGGGTTCGTCCAGACGGGTTTCAGATACGGAAACGGCGCGTAGCGCGGGGGACCCGGACAGTTCGACAGTACTGATCTAGCCGTGGAGGTTCGTCCTCGACTTTAGCCAGTTTTTTTAGGAGAAAAAAAAGGGGAAGACACTTTCTTGTAAAGGGTTGGTAATAACCAAGTCAGAGACCTGTCTTCTTCATGAGGCTTGGGCGGCAGGGGGGGATAGGGGAAACCGCCTCTGGGTAACGGGGGAGCGGTGGTGGCTGGAGGGGGGAGAGCACCCCTCGCGCGCGGTGGGAAGTCGGTTCGAGACTGGGGGGGGGGCTGGGGGAGGGGGGGGGCCCGTATCAAACAGTTGGTGTCAATGACATCCGGCAAAGCCAAAACTGCGGACTGTACCCTCTGGATACGGACCGGGGAGGGCAGCATCTTCTTACACCGGGGCTCTTATGTGGGGTGGAAGCATGCCTGGAAAAAACTCTTCTTTCTTAGCCAAGGGAAAAAGAGAGCGCAAGGAGTCAAGACCCCAAGTGGACGGTCCTAGGGTTGACGCTTTACGAGCTGGAGGTTATAGTGCGCGGAGCAAGACTATTTGGCCTGAAAAAAAATCGAGGGGGTCGGAGTCAA
>Ga0179593_1566258_pt1 | contig 10005 bp, 14 predicted proteins | sample CZODoug2_1_08_16_FD_185931 | JGI IMG/M metagenome (GOLD analysis project Ga0179593, IMG submission 185931) | Vadose zone soil fungal communities from Angelo Coast Range Reserve, California, USA - CZODoug2_1_08_16fungal (PacBio error correction) | ecosystem: Environmental > Terrestrial > Soil >...
GCAGGAGAAGAACAAGCCGATAGCCGGTTGGACTCTCAAAAAAACTGGAAAGAAGGTTAATGCTGGAAGAATCATGAAGCAATGTGCTTCTTTCAGTGTAAAAAACAAATCTGGACCCCGGGAGGGGAGAGAAGGGGGGATAACTTAACTGAGACGTCAACAGGGCGGAGAAGTTCAAAAACAAGGAGGTCTGGCGGAAGAAGGGAAGCCCTTCTAAGAAAATGTAACAAAAAATTAAATGTCACATTCAAATGGCACATCACTCTAAAACGAAAAAAGGGGCCACTCAAACTGGGGTGGGTACTTTGGGCCTCTATCCTTGGCGCAGAAAAAGTAGGGTCATACGGCCCGAAACGGATTCAAGGGGGGGGTAAAAACAAACGAATATTTACATAATACATCAAAAAAGAGAAGAAAAGAACCACCAAGTGTCCAGGGTACGAGGAGGGAAAAAGGAGAAAGCTTTTATCTCTGACAGTGTCAAGGTGGTAAAAAAAAAATTGTATGAAGCATGAAAACCTCAAAGGGAAAAGCCATAAGAGACAGCCTGGAAGAAAGAGAGATCAGGGGAGGAAAAAGTAAAGACCCAATCAACGAGGAAACAGTCTGGTCAAACTTTGGCAAGCCCCCGAGTACCCAGAAACTGGGCACACGGACCAGGGACCAGAGAGAAGTGTCCAAGAAGAAAAATAAACCGTAAGCAATTCAATGAGGGGGAGGGAATCAGGGGTGGGCAGAAAAAAAGGCCACAAAGGAGATATGATCCAACATTCTATCGAAAAAGAAAAAAAGTCATGTGTTAATTTAGTCAGAAACCAAATACAAAAAACAAAAAAAACCGGGAAAGACTAAAAAGATTTGGCAAGAGTGCGGAGCTGTCTTTAACTTGAGAACAGCGGGGGGACCCAAAACCGCATCCGGGAAATGGTTTTGGTCGGGCCAAAATCCACATCCCAAAAAGTGGATTTTGTTGGAGACGGAGAATCACTTGTAACTGGAATCTGGCAAATAAACTACGCCGTGGAAAACGTCAGGGACGAATTCCGCATTACGAAGGGCGTCTGTCACTCGCAAAAATGTGCCACCAAACGGTGCTCACATCCCTCTGGGGGGCCCTTTGACCGGGGGTCTGCTCATATGGCCGGTTTGGGTTAGGTCAAGTTGGGGACGACTGTTCAGGGATAAACTTCAGCGTCAAAGAAATATTCCCTGATTGAGACGGTTCTCCCAGTGGTTCGTAAATCAGTGGGGGGGGGGGTATGTGGTGAGACACTAACGATCCATCGTACGCCTAGTCCCATATGGATTCCCGTCAAGCGTGTTCGCAGCTGATTTGTCGTTTCCCCCGAAAGAGCGGGGAAAAACTTTCACCAATGAAAAGGGGCCGGGGGGTGGCCGTTACTCAGGAACTGAGTCTGGCCCATGCAGTTGGGTGGGAAAAAAAAAAATCGACCTGGGGGGGAACGCTATCCAGTACAAAGTCCGGCAGCAGGGAGAAGGGGTCCGAAACTTCCTGGGGAAATACGTGGTCAAAACATGCCACACTAGGAAAATAGGGTGATTAGTGAAAAAACTCGAGGCTTTTTCGAACGGGTTAAATTTGACAAACGCTTGACCAGGACTTGGACAAAGGGAAAGCACAAAGGCCGCGCACCAGTCCGAAAAAGTCGTGTGGGGTGGGAAAAAAGACTTGGTGAAAATAGAGGGGGAAGAGCCCAATTGCTGTAACAAAGAAAATCTAAGTCTGTTGTAAAAGGTCGAAAAAAGAGACAACGAGGGTGATCGGGGGACGTCAATAAATTTTGTGTGGGGGGGCTAATTCACCCATTCAGTTACAATCCACCCAACCGCGAAAAGGGGGAATGCCACCTTATGATGGCCTCCTAGACCTCCCTAGCAAGGAATATCTGGGGGGGAAGGTATTCGCTGCAGGTAAGGAGAAAACTTCAATTAGTTAGTTGAATGAAGTTTGTGTCTGTTTATAAAATAAAGGTGTAAGTGAGATCGTCATTGTCCCAGCGCTACAACCGAAAAAAGAATCCCGATAAAAAGTGGCAATCCCTCGGGCAGGTCGAAACCATCACGTGAAAAAGCAACCAAAAAAAGCCTTGAAAGAATGGTCTCCCTTAAGGGGAATCCGGGCAAAAAAGGGGGAGCGGGGGATTTGTGTGCGTCCCGCCAATGACAAAATGGAACGAAGAGCAATGCCGAAAAGGGGGGAGCGCTCTTCGAAAAACAAGAAAGAGTAGGGGATTGATGAACTTTGAAAACCGCAATCCGGGGGAAAAAAGAGGAAAAACGGAATGATCACCTTAGATCACACAAATGGTGAGAAACCTCGCACACAAAAAAAAACTTATGGTGTCCGGCACAATATCGAGAAAAAGAAGTTTGTGGGTAGAGGAAGGGGAATGACAGTACCAAGGACGGGGTGCAAAAAAGAAATAACCGAAATAAAGCTGAAGGGGGGACAGAAGCGAGCAATAGTAAATGTAGAGAAGGAGGGGCTTCTGCAACATTGCAAGTAAAAAAAAGGGTGAGCGGGCGGCAAAAGCCAATACCTCGAACTTTTAAAAGGAATTTTGAGCACTGGACTACAAGGCTTTCAAAGTATTTCGCAGCAGGGAATGGGGGTTTAACGCGGCGATCAAAAAGGGCTGAAGTGAAAAACAATTAGAAGAGCAGACAAGATCGCGGGGGACTGTGAGGGGAAAGGAAGTAATTCTAAGGAGAATGCACCACAGGCGACTGAGTAGTGAAAAAAAGAAAAAAACTGTGGGGGGGGCAAACCAAATGAAGTGGACATCGTGGACTCCGTAAACGTGCAGAAAGGAAAAAAAGAAAAAAAAGAGGGACGTGGTGTCAACGTGTGTTGGCCGAGAAAAGGGCGCTACGACGCTCGGAAGTTCATAGGGTGCGGGGGGGGGGGGGTGAAGAGGCTTCGCAGCAATAACAAAACTTATGAGAAAGGTGGGGGCCCGAGACAAAAAAGTAGTCGTGGAAAACGCAACAAAACTTTGGGGTGTTCGGACGAAGAGATGGGCGTTGAAGATGCCTCGCAAACAGTCACCCCGGGAGCCTAAGAAAAAAAAAAAAAGGCCTGAAAAAAGAAAGGGCTCAGCAAGTGGATGACGCACCCAGTTCCCGGAGCGGGTGTACCGGGCAAATGTGGGGGTGACCAATCGCAAGACTGGAATTAAAAAAAAAGAGAAGCTGGGTTCGGAATGGGTGGACAAAAACGAAAAGGGGGAAAAGAAAACGCGGCACTGCGTGGGGCAGCCGAACATACGTAAGCTGCCGGCAAGCCAACGGAGTACCCTCTGCAAATTAAAGGGGAATGAAGTTACAGGACTGACTGCAAAAAAAAATCTCGGAAACCAACTGAATTCAAACAGTGTGGGCCACGGCATTACGCCTCAAGGGGCGCCCAAATGTGCCTGGTGGAACACTAGGCGAAAAAAGCGGAAAGCTGTGTGGATCCGTGGGGGACCTGCGACGAAGGGGGGGGGGGGGGGGGGCGAACTGGTAAAGGCGGGTGGTCCAAAAAAAAACGAGTCATCGGACGCTGTGGGTGCATTCATGAAATAAAGAACTTTTTGAGAGGAGAGATTTAACACATCCCAATTGAAAGCAGGAGAAATATGACTGTATGAACAATCAATGAGTGACGGGGGGGAACGTCATAGCTGCAAGGAGAAACAGGACTGCTATTTTAACGCCAAGTAACAAGCTGGACTCGAACCAGACAAGCTTTAATTGTGGGGTAACCGGTTAAAAAGAGAAATAACCCAAAAGGGGTGGTTTGAACAATCTGGACACGAAAAAAAAAGAAAAAAAAGAAGGGCGGTCTATTCTAAGGTAAAAAGATGGGGTTCTAGATAGAGGTGGGGGTGATGTTCACTAAGGAAAGACTTGAAAATATACTCAAAATCGAAAAGGGTTGTTGTGGGAATGCATCGACCCAAATAAATGCCTATCTTAGACTAGTTTTTTGTGGGGGTGCGGGGTTCTTAAAAAAAAAGTAGGGCCTTCCAGCAAAGGAAGGGGAAATTGAGTTACCAAGCCGGGTCGGCAAGTTTGGGGGGGCACACAAAGGCCAACGCTTTGGACCGAAAAGGCTGGGAGGCAAATATGGTCGGCTTATGGTAAATGGTCGCCGAGGGGGGAAAAGGGAGGGATTAAGCGAAGCAAAAAAGAATCATCGAATAATTTTCCTTCGACTAGGGAGGGGGGAGGGCAGGGGGGGATTGTGAGGAGGGTTCAACATTACATTTATGGGGGAAGGAAACTGCGACGTGTTACAAAAAAAAAAAAACGTGGGCACTGGGGACTCACGAGAAACCAGTGGGACAGAGGGCGACTTTTGGGGGGGGATTATGTAAAATGCGTGGTTTTTTTGCCAGGGTGTAAAGGAACTTTTTGACTGTCGGCACGTAAGGAAAAAAACCCATTTGCCACCAGGGGACCAAGACAAAAATTCCAATACCGTTTGGAATTCCCAAAACCGCAAACCGGGTTATTGTCTCATTGGGGGAGGGCCGGAATAAAAAATCGGAAGGTGTGGTTGTAAATAATTTGCAACCGAGGGGGGGAGGTCGTATTCAGGCCAAGCAACGCCAAAACGGGAGAAGGGGGGGGGGGGTCGACGGGGGGGATGCCCAAAGGGAAATTAGCATGGAATTAAATAAAAAGGAGATACAACGAAGGTCAGAAAAATTTGTTTGCAGTTAGAAAGGCCACTTGGTCAAAACGAACGGGCAGGAAGACGGAACCTCGGAGTCACCCTCTGAAAGAAAAGTCACCTACCTTTTCAGGGGGGGGTTCACAAAAAAAAAGGCATAAATGGCAAAGAATCTCCGGAGTCACCACAACAAATTTATTGCAAGGGGGGGAAAATAGAGATATTATTAAGGAAAGAAAAGACCACCAAGAGTGACCTCCCCCAACTCCTGGAAAAAGTTGTAAGACGGGAAAGGGGCGCAACTGAAAACGTGTCGGGCAGGGGTTCACGGTCAAACAATGAAGGCCGGGGGGGAAAACGGGGGAGAAAAGGTGTATGATACAGAGAGGAAAATTGGGAAGAAAAAAAAGCGAGTCCAAGGGTTGGCGTGTGATGAATCCGAAGTCAAAGGAAAGAATAAAAAATTAAAACCACATGGTCACTTGGGACAACTCACAGGAGAAAAAAGAAGGAAAAAGGGTGGGTCAAACGATGAATTGCGGGGGGGGGAAAAGCACTGAAATTTGTCAGGTTGATGGAGAAGGAAAAAGGTCGGAAAAGTCCGATAACAAAAAAAAGGGGGGAGAGAAGGAAACATGAATGTAAAGAAGGCCACAAAAGACACAAGGGAAAAACTGTCAAACAAAAGGTCCCCATCGAAGGAAAGAAAAAAACGTGTCATTTTCACGGTCGAAGGACCAGTGGAATAAAAGGGGTTATCGATAACCTCAATGAACCCCAGAAAAGGCGTAGCTTACTAAGGAAGAGGTAGGGTCGAAAAAAAATGTTTAAAGCCCACCTCAAACTGGGGAAGGCCATGGGTCACAAGACTGAATCCGACCCATGGCAAAAAGCACCCTAACAAGGGGAAGGCAGAGAAACCTCCCGGCCAGGGGGGGGGGGGAAGCCAATTTCACGGGGGGAAGATTCGGCGTGAAAGAACTTCAAACTTCGGGCTGGGGGGAAGAGTGGGGGAAGCACCGCAAACTGTAGTAAAGAGATGGGTCAAGTTAATCGATCGAACTTCAGAGTGTTGGGACACTAAAGGTGAAAATAGGGAGCACCGGACGGATAAATAGAAGCTTTGTCCGAGCAGATCGCAAAGAAGGGGCGGGACAGAAGAGGGACCACGTCCAGTGGAAAAGGAAAATTTTACGGGGGGGGAAAACAACCAGCAGTGTGACAGGGTGTAGCGGAGAAAAGCCCAAGCGGAGGGGGGGGTAGTAACGTCGACAGGGGACTTGCGGCCCTCGTGCTCTTGGGGGAAAACCGGGCCCAGGAAAGTAGCTGCCCTTATAACGACTGGACTGAAAAGAAGGGGGGGGGGTTGGAATTGGTACGGGAAACGGTCACCGGCTTAATGGGAAAAGACATGCCAACAAGCGTGGTGAGGGCTTGGAGGGGGGGGAAAACTCTAAAGACACGCAGCACGGGGGGGGGGAAAGTAATCACCCGAAGGACTTCGTAATACACTGGGACAAATAAAAAAGGGGGCCGCAATGGGGGGGATTGAAGGACAAAAGTAACCCAGTTTCTGATTCAGGGGGGGGGAAAAAGCAGCATGGTTAGCAACATCCAGTAACGGGCGTGCACAAAGGGGAGGGGGGACTTCATCCAGATGTGGTTTATCATCAAGCCCACCCAACCCCCCCGGGAGTGCAAGAAAAAATTTAGGGCTTTGCAACATTAGATAAGAACAGCTCGACTGGGGTGTGTGACCAGCCTTCTTTTTGCGAAAATTGGACAAAATTGCAAGAAACAAAGCGAAGGCGTGAGGGCAAAGGCCGGGAAAAAAGAAAGTTGTTGGGGGTCAGGGCGACGAGGAGGAATAGCCGGGGAGAATTCACAACGTACCACCAAACAAGGAGCCTCAATTTTCTGCATACCCCAAACGCATGGTATGTGGCCAGGGGCTAAAGAAACGAGCACAAATAGGGAACAGTATTGTGGTGGAGAGAGATAAGGACCGGCCTCCACCCCTCACCGGGGGACGCTCGTGAGAGCCTACAACCATCTGGACCCTCCCTGGCGCGGCTGTAGAAATACGGGGATGAAGGCGGAGGTGAAGTGTTTTGTGGAGGTGTGACAAAACGGCCACCGCTTCACGGGGGCATTTGGAAAAGAGTAGCGGACAGCGCAGGCAAACGAAAAAAACAAAATCGGTGGTTTGTGACTCCGGTGTTCTTGCATACCAAAGGTACAAAAAAGTCTAGTTTGGAAGGTCTTGAAAAAAAAGATGGGACATTTTCAAAATTTCACAGAAAAGAAAAGAAGAGAGGTGTGTAGGTGGACTTGGGGAACGAGGCCACCAGAACCCTCCACGGCGTGTAGGGCGACACATTGCAGGCACAACAGACCCGGAGAGGAAGGGGGGGATTTAGGACCGTCGCCAAAGACCCGACACACTAAACAGTTGTAGCATGTTACGGGGTGCGCAATTCCGTGGTGAAAAAAGGGTGCGCGGGGTTTGGTGAGGGGGGGGGGGCCGAATCCAGCCATGCAAAAAGCCAGGAAAAAAAAACAGGCTCAGCACAGTAACGTAACTGGTCATTTGACCCCTGAATCTTTCTCAGGAAAAATGTGACGGGGATGGTGGTCAACCATCACCGCGTTCCACTGGGGGGGATAACTTACCCACATAGTGGGACCTTCGTCTCAACCCAGCAGAAAAAGGATTCAAATCTGACAAAAACCAACACGGTGACGGAAGAGAAAGAGAGGTTGGGGGAGAAGAAGCGGGAAGCACACGATGTTGCACAATGGGGGGGACGGTGGTTGCAACATAAGTAACCTACAAAAAAAAGAAAGGGGCGAAAGCGGACCCAGGTTACTATGTGGAAGACGGGGGGGGTGTTGCCGCTGCATTTTGTGTCAGTGTTCAAGTCAAACGGGGAGGCGGGAAAAATCCAGGTATCAAGCAACATGGTGACGGAATGGTGGAGGGCCCGGAAGGTGAGAATCGTAGAGTGCGGCACACCTAAGATGTTTTGTGTCTAACCCCAAAGGTCAGGGGCTATGCCAGAGAAAAGGGAAACCCGGATATCTAACAAGAGTCTATTTTCATTTGGTGGCAGGGACGAAGAAGGAAAATCTTATTCACCAGAGACCTGAATATGGAAAATGTGACACGCTTGGTCAAGACAGCAAATCTTTACTTTACTGGTCTGCCGAAAAAAAGTGGGGATGGGGCAAGATCACACACGTGGATTGGTTTCGGTTCTGGTCTCATTGGAAACATCTGAAGGGGGGAAAAGCCAAAAGCCATCAGGGAAAAAAATTCAGGATAAGAGGTTAGCGTGATTTTCCGAAAGCAAAAAAAAAGAAAAAAAAAAACGTTATCGACTCATCTATACAAAAAAATCGGGTACGAATTTGTGTTTACGGAAAATTATGGAGCGTGAGTGGCTTTGGAGCAAAAGGAAGGCCAAAACCACGGACAGATTTCCCTAAAAAATACGACCAAAAAAAATGTTCGGCAAAGGGCAAGTGCTCCGTGGTTGTGGACGAATGTTTGGGGATAAAAGAAAAAGAGCTGCCGTGTCAAAAAACCAGAAAAAGTCTGGGTTTAAAAAAAGAGGGTTCGGAAAGATTGGGCAGCGAACGAATTAGGCATTTCACCTCACGTGGGCAAAAGGGACCAAGGGAAAACTATAGAATGGCAAAAGCACCGCCGGGACTAAACTGGCCGAGAGGGGGGGGGGGGTAGTGGAATGAAGGGGGTTTGCACAGCGGCGACAAACCACCTTTTCATAAATCAGGGAAAAGAGAAAGTAAGGAAATAAAAAGGGTGGGAATGCATGGCGGGCACAGGGGTGGGAAGTCGTCTTTGCGGGATGCAAAGTCAAATGGTGCTGGCTGGGGAGGGGCGAGACGGAGTTGGGCCCAAACCAAAATACACTTCAGACGCGGGGAAAATGAGGAAGGAGGGCCGGTCCGGTTAAACACTCACTTGACAACCCAAACCCCTAGGAAGTTCAAAGATCAAGGTAGATAAAAAGGGAAAAGCTGGAGCAAAAATATAAAACAGACGGAAAAAAAAGGTGTAACGTAGGGTCCTCTTCTCGTAAGTCCTGCAATCCAACTGAGATAGTTTAGCTACAAAAAAAATAAGGGGGATCTCCAGCTAACAAAGCCCCGTAATTCTCATTAGTGGGTGGCCGTAAACACAGTCACACAATGAAAATCTGGGGATGGGTGGGGTAGATCTGGGAGAATACAAAAAGAGGTGTTTAGGCTCACTAGCTGACTTGGCAAAAAAGGTTGTCGCTAATCCGGGGGTGAAAACTCTAACGGAAAAACTAAAGATCATTTTAAAAACGGAAAGTTTTAGTGTGGAGGGAAGACAAGGACATGAAAGGGGCTCCAATACGGCACTCGTGTGTGTCTGCGTTCGGGGGTAAGTGGACCCAAAGTATCACAGCAACAGAAAGGGTTGTGTAGGCAGTCAAGGCACTGGGAGTGGGCAGGTCACAACGTAAAAAAAAGACGGAAGGAACGAGCGGGGCATGGGGTCTGGAAGGAGGGGAAAAAGAATCCCGGGTGGGAGGGGGAGTGGGAGAAGCCAAAAAAGATCGCTCACAAAACCACGATGTTTTTTGCCTGCAAGGAGATTAACACTGTTTCAGGGGAGTATCGAGGGACTTCAAAGAAAGAAAACCATGTTGTTTGGTTCAAAAAAGAAATTAGACGAAGCAGAAAAGGGGTGCGTGTCGTGCCGCACCACGAAAAAGTGGACGGAGTGCTGTTTGTGGGGGGTGAGTGCTTTGAAGGCAAAAGTGTTGGGACTCGGGGGGGAAAAAATACCTTTGGAAATCAGTAAGGGTGTCGAGGGACCAAAGGGACTTTGCACGCTCAAAAACGACAAAACAAAAACAGTTTTCCAATACACGTGTGACATCAGAAAAAACCGGGGGGGGGGGGGGAACGCAAACAGTGAGGGGGCCAGGGAGGAAACAAGAAAATGGGTTAATGCTTTCGCAGCTGCGGAGTATCCACGGCACAGACGGAGGCAAAAAAAAAAAAAAAAGGTTTGTGAGGGGCAAGTGTCACCTAAGGGGATAATCAAGGAAACGGGGTGGAAGAATACAATGAAAACCGTAACAACGGAAAAGGGGGTTCACAAAAAGGGAGTGTGAAGGGAAAAGGCAACAAACGAGTTCCCCTTAAAAAGTGCTGAGAAAAACGTGTAAACCACGCCACCTCGTCCATTTGTAGGTAACAAAAAAAAAAAAACACCGTGTTCGGGGGCGGGTCACGCCTGCACACGAATTAATCTCAACAACAAA
>Ga0179593_1628755_pt1 | contig 10005 bp, 13 predicted proteins | sample CZODoug2_1_08_16_FD_185931 | JGI IMG/M metagenome (GOLD analysis project Ga0179593, IMG submission 185931) | Vadose zone soil fungal communities from Angelo Coast Range Reserve, California, USA - CZODoug2_1_08_16fungal (PacBio error correction) | ecosystem: Environmental > Terrestrial > Soil >...
AGAAGGGGGGGTATCGGAACAAGAGAAACGAGCCATTGATACACTCATCATATTCGCCCACATCCTCTCCTTGCTTCTAGGGGGGGGGGGGGGTCTATGATGGGAGGACCATTCGTGAACCCTTAATCACCTCCGCAAATCCCCGACGAGCGCGGCTCGCATAAAATTGGCGTGGAACCGTACTTTCCTATCTACCCTCTCTGGAAAAAACTACCTCCGCGGAACCAACACGGGGGGGCAAGTGGGGGGGGGGGGGAAAAAAAAAAAGGGGCCTCAAAAAAAAAACACGGGGTCACGCCTGCAATAAGGAACAAAAAGACGCCTCGCCAACTCGACAAAAAAATGATTGGGACAAAGGACAGGGTTTCGACCTCAAACGGAGGCTGCAGTCTCTTTTTACCACAGAATACAAGACGAAGGGGATCCTTCTTGATCTAGGGGAGGGAGAGGCGCTTCTGTTCGGAAAAACCTATCATCAGAGGAAGAAAAAAAGACACAGACTTAAAGAGGGAGGGAGGGGAGGGACGGGCAAGTTTCTCATTTGTGGAGGGTGTTTCTCTGGGGGTTGTTTGCGCTGGAGTCTAGGGGGGAGGCTGGGGGGGAAAACCGATTAAGAACAAGAGACGGTTCCTCTGCGTCAGGCAGGGCCGTCTCGGGGGAGGGGAAGAGTTTTGTGGGGAATGCAAAATGGAGATGGATCTCTATTCGGAACCGGTTGCTTCGGCATTGGCTTGCCAGTGTGGTGGGGGGGGAAAAAAATGGGGTGGGAGGGATCCCAGGATGATCAATGATAGAGAAGCTGTCTCAAAAGCGGGGGATTGCGTGCGAGAGGTGACTCGGTTAGGGGGGGGGGGGGGCTTTACAAGGGAAGGTGATTGTTTCCACGCTTGAAAGGATCGAAGAGCCGTTTTCATCTTGGAAATGCGGCAAGAGTGGGTAATGCCGGGGGGGGAAAGAAAGCCTCAAGTGGGTCGAAACAAGAACAGCATCGGTGGCCGCACCAAAGCCTTCTCATCTGCCGGGGAACTGGGGGGGGGAGCCTCGGCGGCAATTGGGAAAAAAAAGGAGCCTCTCAACAAACAAAGGGAGAGAATAATAGAAAAGGCTTCCGAGGCAAGGAAAGGCGATGAGAAAAAAGGGCCTTTCGCCAGAAAAGAGGCTTCTTTTCCCAAGGAACGATGCATCCGGAGGGGAAAGTACCCTACTGCAGGAAGAAACGCCAGAGAAAAAAAGGAAAAAAAAAAGATCATCCATGGAAGTGAAAAAACAATCCAAGATTCAGTGAAAGAAGAGGTAACCTAGGGGCACCACTTAATGGAGAAGAGATAGAAACAAATCGATCAGTCTACGGAGGTTGGTAAGTCCAGCCACTTGCAAAAAAAAAGAAAAGGTCTAATCGGAAGATCGCGTTTCACCAAAAGGGCGTTAAAAAAAGCTATTCTAAGTGACCAAAACAGCGACGGGAAAAACGGAAGCTAGGGCGCCTCGACTCAAAAGACTGCCATCGACGCACAGCGGAAAGAAACAAAGTATAAGAAAGGAGCTAACGTGAAAAGTTGAAGCAACATGACGCTTGAGGTGTAGTTCGCAGAAGATCTGAGGGACGAAAAAAGGCGATTTCGTTGAAGGGGTCAAAGAACACATAGTCGTCAAGAGGCAAGGGCGTGAGGTAAAGACCGGCCCTGCTCCGTGGGGCGCAACCCGGGAAGTTAACAAGGAAAACCCCCATGAGGAAGATTATCGGGATTTGCAGAGCCTTGGGGACTTGCGGCGAAAAAAAGTCTGGGGGGCAAAAGGTACGGCGTGTCCTCTCAGGAAAAAAAGATTTCTGTAGAAGGGGGGTTCGCCAAGGGTTAGCCGTTGGAGAGAAGCGTCTGTCTAGGTCGGGGAGGAGTGAGATTAATGGGAAATTTCCTGCAGAGTCCCCAAATAGAAAAGGCGCTGAATGTGGGCGCCGAAAGGGGGGGGGGTTGTCTTGAGAGTTGATTTTCGAGGAACTTTTATCAGCTACAAGGTTGGGTTTAACGCGGGATTTGCAGAAAACGAGAGCTTCCGTCAAGGGTCGGGTAAGGGGGGAGTGGCGGCGAAACACAACCAAACCAACATACAAAGCTTCTTCCTTCTTAGGGTTCTTTCCAATTTTTTCTCCTTCGAATTGTGCGGGGGCAAGAGCCGTCGTTGTAGGGGGCAACAAGAACTGTCCTCAGCGGAAAAGGGTAAAGGGGGGTTCGGTAGAACTCCCAACCGTGAGGGGACGCCCATGGGGGCTAATCCTCAGGAAGAACCGAGACCAAAAGAGACCGTTAGCGTGGAAGATCTCTATGCGCGGAAAAAAAAAATAAACCGCGAAAGAAATCATCTATGAGTGTGGCGGTGACCCATTCTGGGGGGGGGGACAGTATATCCGTCCCCACTCCAGGGGAGTTGAGGATCATCAAGAATCAGTTGTTTCGAAGAGGCCTCTTTCGTGATCAGCCGAGAGGGATTAAATTATTAGAATGAGGGAAGATCAGGAATAATACTCAGAGGGGGAGCCCTTGGTAGAAAACCATCTCTGTGGAACTGCCGCGAAAAAAAGCAACCAAAAATTTTCAAAGGGACGTTGTCAGAATGTCCGAGAGACCTCCCCGCGGCTTGGAACCGCTAGAACCCCGGATAAGGGGGCTCATGAGGGAGGGGAGCACAAATTCTCCAAAAAGAATTATATCAATATAAATAGGATGGGGAAAACTGAAGTGAGGGGCCCTGAGAAATTATCAGAGAAAGGGAAAAGGGCGCATAATCCTCTTCAAGGGGGTACTGACGCAGACAGAACATAGACGCTAATGAACGCGAAGGGGTCGGTGCCTGGAAAAGAATTTTTATTTAGCAAATTCGCGGTTGGGAGGGGAAATTTCAGTTTACATTCGGAGACGTGCATCTCTCTCAAAAAGGACCTATAGATCTTACTGAATTATTAAAAGGGGGGAAAAAGGAATTCGCACGCCAGGCAACCGGACTGATAAATAAACAGAAGGAAAAGACTGGGAAGAACCATTCTCTTGAAGGATTTTCTTTCAAATTGGCGAAGGAACCACCGGAGGATCTATTTGCGCCAGGGGGGGAAGGAGAGTGACCGGTTGAGAAGTATTGGGCTCGTGAAACATCACATCTTTATATTGTGAGAGGGGTGGCGGGGGTGAGAGAACTTAAACGCGGTCAAAGAGCAATCCGTATAGGGGAGACTATCGGGGGTAAAAAAATGGATTTGGCTGAGGGAGGGAAATGGATGCGGAAAATTCTTGTGGTGGGGGGGAAGCTGGTGTGGGCGATGCAGGAGGAAGAATGTTTCAATCAAAAGGGGGGGATAAAATTCGGGGGGACCTGAGAGGGAATCATCATCAGTGAAACAGAATCGATCTCAATTTAAAGCCGGATGGAAAAGTATCACAACCGATTGAAGGGAACTGATCCTAAGGGAACTGCACCAGAGATGAAAGTGGGGGAAGGATCGTACGGACAGCCCATTACACAAAAAGGAGTTTGGGGGGAGAAACCATTCGCGGGGGGTGGGGCCGCGCAGGACGGAACATCACGCAGGCTTGTTTTCGGGGGGAGCGATGGTATAGAAAAAAGCACTAGGTCCATTGGGGGACATTAGCGGTGGGGTCTTCCCCGTAAAAAGGGAAGGGGATCAGGAAGGCCAGACTCGGGGTGGTCCTTTGAGGAGAGAAATACGCTTGATCTGCCAGAAAGCGCGCCCGAAGCAAAGGAAAGCCGCTTCGGGAAGAAGCCAGAGAAGCCTATATCGAACTAGGAGAGGGGGGGAAAACTTGGGGAATGAGCGCTTAGAATCCCCACCCAAAGCAGAGACGCAGGTTGGGACATTCAAATAACACTGCAGGACAGGGGGGGAAAATCAACCAAAAAGGACCCACATTTCAAAAAGAGAGATGATTTGCAGGGTAATTTATTGCGCAAGGGTGAACCGGAACGGCAAAGGAACTAGAAACGGCTCTCTTATCACATGGAAAAAGGATTACTTCTAACGACCGGAAAAAAGAAAAAGGCCCTCGAGAGAAAATCGCCTCAATTAAATAAAAAAAAAGGGAAGGATCACATAAATCCTGCGGGGGGGAAAGGCCAAACACTGACGGTTTCAGGAAGAAATTTCCGCCGCACGAAGAAGAAAAAATTGACTCTACGATTGAGAAAAGGGAACCGAGAAAATGTAACATCTCGCCACTAAAGAAATGGGCGGGCCAGACCGAACGAAGAGTATGTAACGAGGGGCAAAAGGCACGGGCTGGGGAGGACTATAAGGGGGGGGGGGGAAGGGGTCGCTTTGCGATGGGAGAGGGATCGGATGGTCGGAAAAAAAGAGGAAGGAAGATTCTAAGGAAGAGATCTCCCTGTCGACGTTGGGGAAAAAGTCTGGAGGCGCCCCTTTTGCTTTCGGGGGGGAGGGGTATTCTAAAAAAAGAAGCGACTGATGAGACTTTCTCACGGGGGGGGATGTTCGTTATAAAAAAATCGTTTAATACTATTAAAGGGAAAAGGGAAAGAGTGGGGGATGGGGAAGTCTGATGGAAAAAGGTCACTTTCTTCTTCCCGGAGGGGAATGGAAGGGGGCTTTGCAACGACGATGAAAGAGAAAAACTTGGAGAAAACGGAGGAAAACCGGGGAAAAAGCATCATCCTCATCCTTGGGAAGAGAAAATTGACCTCGGCACGTAAGGGGGGAGTATCCATCGAAAAAAAAAAAACTTATGGAAGAGAGAATAATAGTACAAACTAAGGGAAAAGGCCCTACAAAGGAAGGGAAAGTATTAGGCTTATTCTGAAAAAGAAACGCTAGAAAAGGGTTCTATAAAAAGAGGGGCGGTTTCCTCATCGAAAAAAAAGCAGGGGAGAAGAAACTCCAGATACAAGAGGGAAGGCCTTCGTAAAGAAAAGGGATTACGAGGGAAGGGAAAGCACACCCATGCGGAGGGAGAGAGGAGCCTTAGGAAAAAGCTCCTTATCAACACCACTGGGGGGAGTAAACAAGGGCAAAGAAGGGAACCGGGGAAAGGGATACATCATCTTTGAAAACGTCGAAGGGAACGAGACTGCTATGAAAGAACAGAGGAAAAGTCGGGCGGAAGAAGAAAAAGGATAAAAAAAAAGTGCCCCTCGCAAAGCGACAAAAATAAGGTGAATGGCAAAAGGCAGAGAGGGCAAGGGGAAAAGGGGTCGTCTTAGGAAATGAAGGAGTGGCGATAAGAGGGCGTTCAAAAAAGCAAAAAGGGGGGGACCCTCCGTAGCAAAGGAGTGTCCCTCGTCAGGAGGGGAGGGGGTCTGCGGGGTCCACTCTTTCCCAAAGACTTCCCTTTTTGGTCGGGGAAGGAAAAGAAGTTCTGATCGAAGGGGGGGCATATCGAAAGACTTTAATTGCGGCGATAGAAATTACTGAAAGGGGGGGGTCGGAAGGGAGGTTCCCTGGAAAAAAAAAAGTTGAGCAAGCCGCTTAGGGAGAGATTCAGGGGAGGGGGGGAGATTAAGGGGGAAAAAAGTTTCTCAGCCATAGAAAAAAAAGGAGAGGCAACTAAAAGGGGGCGCTTATGTGGTCTCGAAGGAGGGGGTAAGGGGGATCGAGGGGGAATGATGTCGAAAAACACAAAAAGCGCCCGTGGGGAAGCGGGGAGAAAACCGGGTGGGGGGAATAGCTTTAAAACTCAGGGGGAAGGGGAATTCTTTTGGGGCAGCGGATAAAGAGGGGCTTTTGCCGGGAAAGGGATCTCCTTTGGGAGGGGGGCGTCTGAAAGAAGACTCTCTCCATTTGCAAGAGTTTCAAGGAGGCCAAGGAGTTTTCCTGTACAAAAAAAATCGATGGGGAAGAACATGGATCCTAGTTTCGCACTGAAAAAAAAAAAAAGGATCCCGGAGGATTTGGGCCGGCAGGAGCGAGAAAAATAAACACGGGGGAAGGAGAGCAAAGCAGCGAAGGGGGGAGGGTCCCATAGGGTTCCTTATCGGTCAAAAAATGCCCACTCCAGTGGGGAAAGAGAGGGAGGATCCGTCCGACGGAAAAGGGGGATCAAGGGACAAGTTTCGGGGGAAGATATCGGAAGGGAGTTTTAAGGGGGAAGAAATTTACGATCATATCAGAGAAAGAGGGATAACGAAGGGGGGGCATCTAGTGAAGACAAGAAATTCCTGAAAAGAACCCACCAAAGAGGGGGGAGCTTTTCATTTAATGGAACGAGGCAGCAAAGAGGAGTGGGAAAAAAAAAAGGGACTTCATCACCCATGAGGGGGAAGGACTCGGGGGGGAAATTCTCCAACCCTCACAACAAAAAGGGGATTGGGGCATGAAGAAAAAGTAAAAGGGAAAAAAATGGAACTTCAAGGAAAAGAGGACTCCGTCGCGAGTTTCCTTACGCAGACAAGAAAGGAGGGGAAAGTACGAACGGGGGGTCGTTTGCATGAAGGAGGTTGGGGAGCAGAATTCGCGTTTGCAAAAGGTCCTTGGGGTACAAGAGAAGAAAAAAAACAAACAGGAGGGAGAGATGACTGATTCGAAAAAAGAAAAATGAAATTCGCAAAAGGAAGCAACCGCTAATTCGGAAAAAAAGAGTAAACGAAATTAAAAGAGGAGGGGATTAGCTTCGGGGGGAGGGGGAAATATTTTCTGCGGGAAAGAGAAGGAGGGAGAAAAACGTGCGCCAATTTGCAGTGAGGGGGATCCCTGCCATGGAACGGAGGGGGGGATTTCAGGGGTGAAAAGGGGGATATTTATCCTTTAAGGGGAGGGGGGGGGGTAGTAATTGGGGGAAGAACGAGTCAAATGAAAGAGGGAGGGGGACAGAAGAAGAAGACTTTTTCTTGAGAAGAAAAAACATTTATGGAAAAAGCCTTCTTCAAAATGAGGGGAGACTAGCATTGGAGGGGGGGAGCAACAGAGATTTAGACTACAAGATAAATGATAGTGAAAAGGGGGGAGAATCTGGAAAGAGGGACGCTCGCTTTCTGGAAAAGCAGAGAGGAAAGCACTTACTTGAGAAAAAGGTGGAAGAGAGAAAAATTGGGTAGGGAAAAACTGGCTTTGGAGGCCTTCCCTAGCTTACCCTTCCAATACCGGGAAAGAACTGAGGGAAAGCGCGTCCATGAGGGGGTTATGGGGGGGCCGCGAAAGATGAAGAAAAAACGCTCCGGGAAAGGTTCTGGGACGATGGAAAAGAATAGGGAGCGGCGTCCATGAGTTTTGGGGGGGGGGAGTCCCGTAAAACAAGGGGGACAATGAAGGGGGGTCGGGGGAATGCGAGAGCTGCCAACCGAAGAAGCTCCGTCGCCAGGGACAAGAAAACGAAAGCTTTCAGAAAAAGGCACATAAAAAGCCCTATATCGGGAGAGAGAGCTCGTGGGAAAAAAAAAAATCCTCAACGAATACCTCCCAAAAAGTCTACTTGTCCCTATATCGAAAGAAAACGAGCGAAACCATCAGAAGGGGAAAAAGAAGCGCTCTCGCTGAAGGGAAGGATTTGGGGGGGAGGAAATGCCGAGAACAATATGGAAAAGCACACAAAAAAAAAAAAAAATCTCGAATCAATTGCGTCCACGAGGGGTCTAAAAAGGAAAACACAAAAAGAGGACCCGGAAAAGCGCCGAGAAGAAAAAAAAAGAGTCTGCAAAACTCAAGGAAGGAAGGTTGCAGGCCCCGGGGGGGGAAAACACGGACGTAGAAAAAAGGCCAGCAAAAAGAGAGAAAAAGGGGAGACGGATAAAAAACTCTGGCTTTCAAAAGGAGGGCTCCACTCTAAAAGGTTCCTGAAAGGAAGAAACATCCTTCCCTCTTCTTTGAGAGGGACACTTTCGGCCAGGAAGCTGTGGAAAAAGAAGGGTAGGGAGCTTGCAGGGGAAGCGCTTTATTCTAAGGGGAAGAAAAAAGAGAGGCAGCGTACGGGGAGAATGCACTAATCAGAGAAAACTTTCGAAGTGGGCAATACAGAGAGAGTTCGCGGGAGTCGTGAGGGGAAGCTGGAAAAAAAGGGGTGGGGGGAAGAAAAAGCTGATTTTCTAATCGTTCACTGGGGGAGAGTTCTTCTATTTGGGTTGGTCCGGAGTTGTTTCACGCGGTGAAAGACGGAAAGGGGGTCATCTGCTTCTTCAGGGCCGAATGAGGGGAAGGGGCTCCAGGAAGGTCGTACGGGGGCGAATCAGCCTCATCCTCTAAGGGGGGCCTCGGGGAGGGGGGCCCTCGGCAATTAATGGGGGGAAGGGAGAGCGAGCAAAAATAGGGGAGAAGAGAATAGTGACAACTGGGGAGATGCAATTCCCGAACGCAATGAGGGCGGAATTTCGTCCCAAAAGGAGGGGAGGTTAAAGGGGTCTAAAACGGAGGGGGGAAAAGAAACGTTTTGCAGAGAAAACTAAGGAGGGGATCATCCAAGACGCAGAGTGCGGAACATAAGAAAAAAAAAAAAAACCGGGAAGGAATTTATCAGTGAATCCCAAGAAGGGTCGATACAAAAGAAAAAAGGGGGAAAAAAATCACGTAAGAAGAAAAAAGTAGAAACAAAAGGGGGGGTATCCTTCCATCCACTTCAAAAAAAAACTGGGAGGGAGATCCCGTTGAAACAAAGGAGGGGAAAGAGAGGGACAGCGGAAAAGGTCACTCTCTGTGAAGAAAAAACTCCTGAGAACTCTGTTCCCAAAGAAAAGACAATCAAAAAAGGGGCTACAGGGGAAAGGCCTGCCTCCCCTCCTCAGAGGGGAGTTTAGAGCCCCTTCTTCTCTTCGTGGCTAGGAGGGGAGCCGCAGTAAAAAAGTCCCGATTAAAAAGAGGAAAGGGGGGCGTGCTGTACTGTTTCAAATTCTGTAGAAAAATTGATGGGAAAACTCAAAAAAATAAAAGGGGGAAAAGTTGAGGGGAAAAAAGGAAAGAAGGCGATCGTCCTGTGTTAAGATCTGGCGGAGGGAGTTGCGTGTATAATGGCAGGTTGAAGGAGCCGGAGGAGGGGAGAGGTCTTTGAGTGAGGGAGATTAGGGCCGTCAGCAGAGAGAGAAAAAAGGGCAAACGAAGAAGCGAAAACTATTTGAAGGGGGGGGGGAAATTGCGCGAGTGTCGATTGAGGGGGGGCTGTCCACCTTCGGAGAAGAGAAAGGTGTTGGGTTGGGAGTAAGGGAGCCAGCTAAAAAGGGGGGTAAAAACACTATCTCGGTGGAGGGGGGAAGGAGTTTCTTCTTGTCTGCAAGGGGGAGTTTCCGTTGCGAAAGTGGGCGACGGGGAGGGGGGGGGGCTATCGCCGGACAAGAACCAAAATAAGGAGGTCATTGGGATCCAACGTACATGGTAAAAAAAAGGATGGACGCAAGGTCCTATTTCTCGAGAGAATCTAGGAAAAAAAACTAAAACACTCCCGGGGGGGGGGGGGGGGGGACCATATCGCAAAGGAACCGGGAGGGAAGGGGGGAGAGGGAAAAAAAGCATCTATTCTTGGGGGTCCTTGGGCAAGATAATCCGTGAAAAGGGGGATAGGAAAAAAGGGAGAAAAAAAAGACGGTTTTGAGAAAAGACATCCAATTCGGGAAAATTCTAAGGGAAAAGTCAATGTATAGGCACATTAGAGACTAGAAACTCTCCTGTACCCATAAGAGGGTTTAAAAAGAGACTTTTTTTCCAGAAAAAGCCGGGAGCCCCCCCCTCTCCCCCAAAAAAGAGTTCAGAAAGACTTTCCATAGAGAACCCCCCTCCCCGCGGAAAGCCCACCGGTTCCTCCCCCAAGGGATCATTTATCGGGGGGAGAAAACCTTCTACCAAGAAAAAAATAATTCCTCCCCTCTCAAGGCTTCAGGGTACAAACAAAAATCCGCTTGCCCTTCTCAAAAAGTCAAAGGGGACCCTTGAACCAAATTCGCGGAGGGGGAAGGGGGGTTCCCTCCTCAGGGGAACCTCCCAGAGAAGAGATTGGATCAAGGACGTTTCAGGGAAGGGGAATCGCTTTGGAAGAGGGGAGGGGAAAAACCTTTTTCCACTTTCGGAGG
>Ga0179593_1666838_pt1 | contig 10005 bp, 14 predicted proteins | sample CZODoug2_1_08_16_FD_185931 | JGI IMG/M metagenome (GOLD analysis project Ga0179593, IMG submission 185931) | Vadose zone soil fungal communities from Angelo Coast Range Reserve, California, USA - CZODoug2_1_08_16fungal (PacBio error correction) | ecosystem: Environmental > Terrestrial > Soil >...
GGCAGAGACAATCCTCTCCTGGGGTGACAACAGAAAAACAAAAGCTCGAACTACGGCACTCAAGGGAAGGGGAGTCCGCAGAGGACCGGGGGGGTACCAGCTGGGGGGAAAAAAAGAGAACGTACAGTGAAAAAAATCTACTCTGCTTCTGTCAGAAGGAAAGTGGGAGTAGGAAGAAAGACGTCAACGGCAGTAACAGTCCGAAATAGGAAGGGGGGTTTCGGCGAGACTGGCAAACGATGCGCGCGACGAAAAGAAAAAGTCAAACAGACACGAGCGTGCCAACTTCTAGCGGGTTGAGGAAAGCCAAAGCCCAGTCCCAGCAAAAAAAGAAAGAGAAAACAGCCTAAGACAATCGTCCTCGAATCAAAAAAAAAGAGGGGTTTTTGACGAGAAAGGCACCGTAATTTTCCAACACGAAAGGAACTTTCAAATAAAACTAGCCTGTGGACAATTAAGATGAGGAGAGAAGTGTAAAAGATCGGGGGTAAGGCAGCAACAGCGAAAGGTGAAAAAAGAAGAAAGGAGAAAAGACAACCCCATAAAAACCCAGGTTTGGAGAAAAAGACGGCAATTCACTGGAGGAGGGGAAAGCCTTTAAAAAGAAAATTAAACTTTTATCACAGACGAGCAAAAAGAAGAAAAGAGTAAAAGAGGGGCGTCCAGCAGGAAAGGGAGGAATCGCGCCGCCGCACCAAGGAAAATCCGTAAAAAGGTAAGAACGCAATTGGGAGAGGTACTATGAGGAAAAAAGGACACAGTTAAAAAGAGAAAAAAGAATAATGAAGGTAAGAAAAAACCAGTGGAAAAAGAGGGAAAAGAAGTGGAGCCCGAATGCAGGACGAAAGGAAAACCGGACTTAAAGAACATCAAGAGCTTAATCAAGCCATGATCAGCAGAAAAGAAAGAAATCAGCGAAAAAAAGCAAAAAAAAATGGCGACGGCAATTCCTGAGAAAAAACAAAAACAAAGAAGGGAAAAACAAGACAACGACAACGAGTCACAAAAATGGTTATAAGACAGGATCAAAGGGGGCATCCTGGCGGGTTAGTTGTAGTCAAAAGATAAAAGAAAGAATGGCAAGTTTGACTGACTTGAGCTGCATAGACAAGGGGGGTCCCTAGGGAATCCGGGGAACTCAGGGAAGCGACGGAGGAATGACTACAACGGATTCCAATACACAATGGGCACAAAGGAAAGAAGAAAGAAGAATGGTATCGAAAAACTTCGGTCTTGACAACCTGAAAGGGGAGATGCTTCAACCAAGAGAGCATAGCAGGAAGGAGAAAGCTAAAAGAAAAGGGGAAGGCCCGGCGCTGAATAAGAGGGAGGGACTGAAAAATCGCTCAAAAACCGCGCATATCCCTAAGCCTTGTCAAAAACTGACTGGAGAGGGAGGGGTGCGAATGCAAGAATTCTGGAAATCAGAAAGGGCTGCAGCGCCCGGGCAAGCACCATCGAACCTCGGTAAAACGAGAGGAAAAGATGGGAACCGCCATCCACCTTAAAAGCCGAAAGGGCTCGTACGGATGACAAATACTCGCAGGGCGGGCATAGCGCTATAGCCGGGTGAAAAAAAAGTAGTTAGCCGTGTTGAGTCTGCCGGATTATCAACTTACTGAAGAAAAAAGACGGTCACCGCTCGAAGGGGGATTAAGATATAGAGAAGGTGGCCCTCGGGTCGAAAAAAGAAAAAGGCGAAGTATTAGGAAGAGGGGGGGGGGCTCAGAGGAGTTCAGCTCTGTCGCCACTATCTAAAAAAGGGAAGCCCGCCTATCATCGGGAAAAGGGAAGGGTTCGATTCAAAGAGCTCGACAATCATGCGGAAAAGGGAGGAAAAATCTATTCTTACAGGTGGAGAGCAAAGGCAGGTAAAAAGGGGAGGTAAGAGAAGAGAGTTTACACGTTTTCAAAAGACAAGGCTCCTCGCACCGCAGAGGGGAAAAAGAAGTGGTATTTTCAGAAACGGCCTGCGAAAAACGGAGAGAGACGAAGCTAAAAAACCGCCAAGGTGATTCCAGCATAGCGAAGGAAAATCTGGACGGTCAAAAGAGAGGGAACAAGTTTAAAAGGGAAAAAAAGGAACAACCTCCTGTAAAAGCGCGAGAAGAAGGGTGAGCTGCTCCCGAATCAATCCGGCGAATACTTGGCACTCAATAAAATAAAAAACAAAGAGCATCTAAAGACACGGCCGGGAACCTGGAAATAGGAGGGGACAGCCAGTTTATGAATGGAGAAAAGACGACCATTGCAGAAACAGATTCCTCTGAACAGATATCGACTCTAGGAAAAAGAACTTCAGGAGCCTCGAAAGGAAGCGGAATGGGGGAATGGGGGGGAGGTTCAGAAAACACAGGGTCTTGCGAGTACCCAAAGAGAAGCGTTACTCGAATACAGGCTGAGAGGCCATTCGAAGAAAAGTCCGTAGAAAAAGTGTCAGAAACCTACACAGAAAGGCTAAATAAACGGGGGTGCCCAGGCCAGAGATGGGGAGTCTCGTAGGATCAGAAACTAACGCTCGTGAGAGGTGAGCGCTTGTAATTGAGAAACTTGGGAGGTGGAGAGGTGTCAGCTACATGGAGATTTGTTGAGCAATCCTGTTCCTGATCGAGAGATCAGGTCAAAGTAGTAGAAAATAAGAAGAGAAGGGCACAATCAGCCAGTTTTCAATTGGTGGAGTGATTTGGTCGAAGAGAATCCGAAAAAAAGACAGTCTCCGAAGGAAGAGAGAGAGGGCAAAACGCTAAAAGGAGAAAAGAACGCAAACATTGGAGAAAAAACGCGGACTAAAGGACCTTGTTACGGTTACGCATTCCCTACATCGGTTACCGGGAGGGGGGAGGCATTCGCAACAAGAGGGTTGGGGCTGGCAATGGTCGTACACGAGTGGTTGGAGGTTTGAGAAGTCCGTAACATTAAACCAACCGCGGGGGGGGGATTCAGCAGCTTGCGGATTTCTCTGAGTGGTAAAGAGGAGTCAGGGTAATTCAATGGCGCTGGCAGGGGTATCCGGGAGACTGCGGGGATTGGCGGGGAAGTCAATTCAAGTATCCTTGGCGGCTCAACATTTCAGCGGCGTTAACAAAATGTGCTGAGGGAGAAGGAAAAAGTCTCAAAAAAGCGAAGGTTCGCATGCCTTGTAAACGGATCTACGGAAGGAAATAAATTGCGGGAAAGGATTATTCGGAGCTGGCTTAAGAGGGAGGGGGAGAAACTATGCCCTGCTGCGGAAGGGAAAACAAATCCAGGAAGGACCTCATCCAAGCAAAAGGTCGGAGCAAAGACTGAAACGTGTATTCAGAAAAAAGAAGATGGTATGAGAAAGGCGACCATTACCACCGGGGAACGGACATTGGTGGGGAAACAGGGAGACGTAATTGATGAAGTTTATACTTGGTTGTCTTGCCGATTGTTCAAAAGAAGATGGGGAATAGAGCGGAAAAGAATTACTGTGAAAAGGCATTGGAGAGCCAAGGCGCGGTTGAAACGAGAGGGGGTCACTGGGAAAAAGATAGACAGGTTGGCGAAGAAAAAGAACTTACATGTCTAGAAGAGGACGAAGGTAGTCCTGGTGACGACCGTTGCTTTGGGATGTTATTATCACAATAATAATCTCGGCACACATTGCCGAAAACGCCTTCCCGTCTGAGGAAAGGGGGTATGGAATAAAAAGAAGGCAAAACTTCAGAAGGAGACGATGTACAAACTCGGGAAGAGGAAGGATGAGGTTCAAGGTGAGTCGGAAAAAGGTCCGCAATCATCAAAATAGGGACGGTCGTTGGGAAGAAAACCGTGAACCCACATAAGTAAAAAAGGATCATGAAAGCCTTCAACAAAACTATGAAGGGAAATGTCGGGGGGGGACGCCAGAAAATGAATAGTTTAATTGAGGGCTGCATTCAATGAAAACACGAGTCTAAGAAAGAGATTCCTGCATAATCACTACAAAGAAGGGCTTCGGGCAGAGGACCAGAAGGGGACTGCCAAGAGAGCCGGCAGCATTTAAAACATCCGTTTAAGCTTAAGGTGTACCCGGTCGGTTCAGAGGAAATTCAATAAGAGCTTTTTGCTTCTTAAGGGATGAAACTTAAGTCAGAAAAAAAAACCCAAGTTCGAAACGAAAAAAAAGGTGGGAATAAAGTCAAGCAATTCAGCAGTTGGAGACCGGAGAGGGTGAGACCTAGATCAAGACGCCGAAAAACGTGGTGGAGGGGGCACCCGTAAAAGTGGCCTTTTACTCGCATGTTAATAAAGGGGAAAAGAGACAGGGGAAACGAAAAAGAAGAATGAGTCCTGAGGACTCGAATTCCGGGTGGGGGTGGACATCAGGCAGAGTTCGCTTCACAAGTGAAAAAAGAAGTAAAGAAGCGCCTGGCGCAATATCCAGGGAGGAAACAGTAAGTTTGGGGAACCGCACTATTTGAAACAGAAAAAATGTCGGTTGAAAAATAGGAATGAAAACGCGCAATACGGATGACTACTTTCCATAACACCACAACCAAAGGCATGAAGACCCCCTACCTTTTTTCCAAAACAAGGGGGTTGGCAGGTGTAGGAAGAAGTGAAGCATCTTTTAAGTCGCAAAACGACGGGGAAGAGAACTAGGATGAGGGGGTGGAGTGGGGGGAGCTTACCCTCGCCAATGATACCGAAAAAGGCAAATCATCTCAACCGCCCTCGAAGAAAAAGGTCAGAGGGGGAAACTGGGAAAAAGAGGCCGGATCCTCAAGCTAAAAAAAAAGTGTAACCTCAAGAGAAGGAGAGGACTGGGAAATGGGTCGCTCGGAATTCGCCGCACAGGGAAAAGAACTAACGAGAGTAAGGAAGACGCGCTTCCAGGCGACAGTAAGAAAGAGGAGGAAAATAAATCCAGAATACTTCCTGAAAAGAAAGAAAAGACCAGTATGGCACAAAACTCAAACATACTAAAACAGAAACTTGAAATTAACGCTGACAGAAAAACAGAACCGAACGCGAAAGCAACTCAAAAACGACAACTATGTCGATGACAAAAAGAAGCGAGGAATAGACCAGTTCCTGATAACTGGGGGGGAAGGGAAAAAAATTTGGGAGTTGAATGCGCGTAGGTTCCATAAAGACGGGGGGGGTGCGCGCTGGGAAGAAAAGATGATACTGTGGCCGCTAGATCTAAGGGAATCCTTTGGAGAAAGGAAAGAAGTCGGGAGAAGGGTCCCCACCACCTTGCCCTGAACAAGGGGTAGGGAGGACTAGGAACTAGACTTCTTGTCTGTTCTTCTACCAGCACATGCATCGGAAGGGCGAAGACCACAGTGAAGAGAATTAAAGAGAATTGAGCATAGAATCCAACTGGTAGGGGACTCAGGTGACTAAGGGAAGCGCTGGCTAGTCCTAAAGTAATCAGCCTCCTCCCTATTAAAATGGAACCAAAAAAAAAAAAAACAAATGCTTGGAAGCAAGGCGCTTAAGACGTGGAACAGGCGTTAAAAGGAATCATTTGCGTCACGCATTGAAGCATAAGAGAACAGGTTGATTGCGAAAAAAAAAAAACATAGTTATCAAGGTCCTCGCGGTAACGCGCAAGACTGGACTAAGAGGGGAGGAACTAAATCCCGCCGCTCGACGGTATGCCCATGGTCAGTAGTGGAGAGCGGAGATCTTAAATGAAAATGGAGAAAGAGGGGCAGGGACTGAAGCCCAAGAAAGGAAAAGGAGTCAAGCCCCATATAGAAAGGATAAGCGGAGAAGGTCTTCAGTGGCCCTTTTTCGCGATAGCAGAGGCCGCTCGTCTGGCAGGATTGAAGAAAGGGGATGACGGGTTGGCAGCGCAGCGACGCTAGAAACGAACAAAAATCAAGGATTAGGGGGGAAGCCATGTCGCTCAAGAATCGCCAAAGCTTTTTCGGATAAAGAAAAAGGCACAGCTGTTAAGCGAGCGTGCGCGGGGAGTCGAATTTCAACCATCCTCAAAAAGAACGGAGTATTAGAAGAAGAATAGGTCAGTGTCAAGAAAGAAAATAGAAAACCAAGAGCTGCAAGCCACGGGGAACCGGCAACCTTGATCGACCAGAGGAGGAAGGAAACTCTTGTTGCTCTAACGCTTGCAGAAGGGAATCGAAAAAGTTCCTAAAAGAGAGAAGGGGATCTGAGTGCCACAACGCTGGTTTCGAGGAAAAACGAAAAACAGGGAAGGTAAAAGCAAAGGAAATAGATCGCCGCTGAAACCAGATCGAAAAGGGTCCACCGGATCAGGGCGCCCACGAGCCAAGGGAGGGGGTCAAAGTTCATTTATGTCGCGTCGAAACAGAGCCAATGAGAAGGGCACGACAGGGGGAAAGGAAAAAAATCTCGAGCGCAGATGAAAGAAGGAAAATCCCAAAAGGTGATGGAGGAAATCGACGGGTCTTAAGTACAACTAAGCGATGTTCCTTCAGATAACACGGAGATCTAATAGGAAATGACGTGAACAAATGATCGGAGGCTCGAAACAAAAAAGAGCATCGTAGGGCGAGATGGGAGAAGTTCTCCATTAGACAAGAGATCAGCAGAAGAAGGATCCGCATTCCTCAAGCGTCCATTTGAGCACAAAACAAAATGGCAATTAAAAATGGCACTCCGGGGGAAGAAGAATCGGGGGAAAGGCGGGTCGCACGAACAGAAGAAGCAGTCGAGGGAAAGGCAAATGCAAGGGGGGAGTTAACCAGTGGGGAGAAGGTCCGGATTTTCCCCGAAGCGGTGAAAAGAGAGGAGGGCCACCGGATATTCCGCGAAAAGGGAACTTCAAAAAGGGAGCAATATTTGAAGGCTCCGTCAAAAGATACAGAACCTGTGGCCAACAGGTCACTGCCACAGGTATAAAAGGAGGATTGATGGTGCTGACCTGGCATTACAGAAAGGGTCGTTTGTGCTGGGGGCAGGACCTACCGCAGTGGGGCGGGGAACGAGTACGCCAGGTGGGACCGTAACCACGAGGTTCGATGGAGAAAGGGGAGTTTCTGGGTAAGGAAAGGGGGGGGGGGTCATGGATGTGAGCCAGGGCTGGAGGGTTCGGCACAGGCTGCTGTACAGCTGGGAGACAAAGATTCCTCTCCGGGTTAACTGCAGGGCAACAATGATCCGGCGGAAGGAACGGGAAAGGAGCGCACAGTCAAAGAAGAAGGAGGAGCTTTCCATGTTAGGCCTGTCGGTCTCGGAAGGGGTTAAGGGAAATGCCTGGAGGAGAGCTGCGGTGCGCGAGGAGGGCTCCGGGAGGAAAAAAACTGAGGCGAAGGGCCCCCCATGATGAGGAGACCTCAAAACATGGGAAGATATAGCGAGGACAGGGACCCTCCAGATAAGTAAAGGGGGAAGGAGGCGTTCTAACTGAAAAAACCTGTGTTGGTAACTGGAGTGGGTGGATCCGTATCATGTTAATCTAGGGGCCTGTTTGGCGCCGTTTGGGTCAAACTCCGCAGGGGGGTCAATATCTCGAGACGTACAGAAGTCTCCAAGATTCACCGTTATAGAGATCTGGGGGTAAGGGGACCAAAATGCTTCGTCACGGAAAAACCCGAAAAAAAATCAGGGGAAAGAATGAACGAAAAGGAAGGTACGCCGGGCGGGGGTGTGTAAGGGGGAAAAATCTTTACTTCACAGCGGCCAAACCACGATTTGGCCTCAAAAAGGGCACGTCCTGACGGGGGGGAGGGCGAAGCAAGGAAAGACGGCTGAAGACTTCGACGAGTACGACGGTTCGATGAGGGGAAGGTGGGTACTGCTAGGGAATAGGGTCACCTAGAAATAAAAGAGCAGAGGGTTGCGAATGTCACAAATCCAAAAAAAAAGGGTATACGCGAGAAAAACTTCATGAAAAAGGCTCGTGAAGTCGTTGGAGGTAAAAATGGATTCGTGGGGGGGGGCTGGCATCGAAGATCTAAAATACAAAAACGGAGAGTTCGGAAAGATATCCATCAGGCCTCAACAAAAGTCTTTCTTTCGCTGCCAAGACTGGGGACCACGAGACTGGATGAAGGGAACATGGCCTGCGAACGTCAAGAAAAGGGGAAATGTCAGGTTTGGAAAAGAGGAGAGGGCAAACTCTACTTTTGGCTGATCCGGTGCCAGGAAATTTGGGGGCCCATGCAACTCACACTCGGGAATGGGGCGTTGGGAGAATGAGAAGTCAGCTGAAAGTCGAGTGCGGGCGCTAAAACCCTGAAAGAAAAAAGAAGCAAGGACCGGGTATGTCACCCTTCGCCGTCTCCAGCTGTGAATCGAAGGGCCATCAGGAGAAAAAAGTCACACACCGAATCCAAAAACAAGGAAGAATGAGTCCTCATTCCTCTACGTCCAATCGGGTTGGGGAGGGGCGAAAAAAAGAATGAAAGGAAGAGGTCGATTTCAAAGAACCACACGCGTTAATAAAGGTCAACCTGGACGCTGCTGGCGCAAGTCCATGAAAGAATTTGGGTTGGCAACCAGGTTTGAGTTGAAAAAGAAAGGCGGGCAAAAAGAAAAAGATACGCAACCACCACTGAAAAAAGAAAACCAGGGTTTTACAGACAGACCAAATCTAAACTGAAAGCTGGGGTATGCCACCGGTCAGAGCATCTTTTCGTGACCTCTGCTAATAAAAAGAATGCGCGCTGATAGGTATCTCAGGGGGGAAAAATGGGAATGATTAAACGGACGACGTCACCAGGACACAAGAAGCAAGCCGCATCCTCCCACGACAATTTTTCATCTGCAAAGTGAATACAAGGGGAAGAAAGAACAAGGGGAAGAGGAAGGTACCAGCGCCTCAGGATTGCTCATAACGCGAATATGGCCCGCCGCCTGTAAAGGGGGAACAAAAATCCCCAAAGGACGTCGACGAAGCGTCGAGGAAGCGACCGGGGCCAGCGCCCCCCGAAAGGGAACCGAAGGGCCCTTAGAATACCCAGTAAGTAAATACGAGAGCAAAAAATCAGAAGTCAGCAGAAACGGGAAATGGCAACCTAGGGGGAAGGGACTCAGAAAAACAAAACCCACCTCGGGCGACATATACAGACAAAAAGGAAAAAAGGGGGGAAACACATACGGGGATAAAATAAGTACTCACCTGTAGGCCATACATGGGCAACGGGGTAGGAAGGGGTCGCGAGAAAGGAAATATCAATCCAGTTTGGTAACGTGAGGGCCGTAACGAGATCGAAGAACGACTGTGGATAAGGGTCGTCTGAACACAGAGGCATAACACCTTGCCAGAAAAAACTGTACGCCGATAAGTCGAGAAACGAGATTAAACTGGGACTAAACCGGGTGCCTGCAGCGGATCCTCGACGGGCAACCCAGTGGGCAGAAAAGGAGCCACTTGGCCTGTTTAGCAGCTCCAAAATCCAATTGACAGTCGAAATGATCCGCGAACGGATCTGCGGAATCAAGCGCTACAGGGAGGAGAATTGATTCCAGGGGGAAGAAAATGAGGTTACGACTGGAATTCATTGCTTCGTGGGATCCTGGAGGGAACTTTGGCGGTCAACGTCAGGAGAGAAAAGGGGTGTTCTGCCGAAGTCCCAAGAGGAGAAACCTCGCGGGTAACGGGGACGCACTGGAGTGCGGGGGGGGGGGGGGAGTCGAGACTTTAAATGCGAGAGGGGGGTCTCAACGACATCACAGTCGGCCGTCGCTGGTGCCCGGTAAGGTCTGTCGGGGGAATATCTCTCTATATCCGTGCGATAGTGGATGAAGGAGGGCCAAAGGGGCGACACTTCAAAAAGTCCTCAAACCCGATATAAGGGCCTACCGAATGACTGGGGATATGAGAGGACCGAAAGGTCGGGATTTGGCTGAGCGGTCGACTGCAGGGGGACGGAAGTCTCTGCAGTTCGGGGTTAACTCACATTGCGTTGCGCAGAACACTATCATAAAAGAAAAAGAGAATTTGAGGAAATGTCTCGCATCAGTGACGAAAAAAAAAAAAGTCGTTACTGATTAAAGGGGATCACAGTTGGCAAAAATGTCTGGAAACAAGAAGAAAGGGGGACATAGGAAAGGTTAACCTACCAT
>Ga0179593_1693260_pt1 | contig 10005 bp, 19 predicted proteins | sample CZODoug2_1_08_16_FD_185931 | JGI IMG/M metagenome (GOLD analysis project Ga0179593, IMG submission 185931) | Vadose zone soil fungal communities from Angelo Coast Range Reserve, California, USA - CZODoug2_1_08_16fungal (PacBio error correction) | ecosystem: Environmental > Terrestrial > Soil >...
CTTCACCATTAATGTCGGATGGGGAAAGGGGGGGGGGGGAAAGGGGGGGTCGGAAGAGGGCGCGATGCTTTTCTTTGTGTTTGGCTCAAAGGGGGGAGAGAAAAAAGAAAAAAAAGAAAGGAGATTGTAATATGCGGGGCCTCTCTACGCTGGTGGTTGAAAAAGGGAACGGGAGAGACCTAACTCCAAAACTTGCCCATGAAAAAAAAAAAAGCCATACCGGTCATGCCCGACCATTTCCGCTTATTTGCAGGAGGAAAAGAAGGGAAGGGGGGAACGACACAGGCGCAAGCCCGCAGAACCACTACCGAAGGGAGAGGGAAAAGGGGGGGGGGATTTCCTCCTGAAAGAAAGACCGGGGAAAGGACCTTGTCAACCATCTGTTCGAAAAAAAAAAATGCTTGTTTTCCGGAAAAGGGGAGAAGATCAATCGAGAGGGGGAAAAAAGGACGATTTTGGCAAGTCCCCCGCTTTCAAATCTTTGAACAATGGGGAAGAAGGGGGGATGGGGGAACCATTCTTTTTTAAAAATGGGGGGAAAAAAAAATCCGCAGATTCGCTCTAAATTCTGGGGGGGGAAAAAAGGAAAGGGGAGTCAGGGAAACGATCGCGCGTTCCCCCAAGAAGTAAATTTAAAAAAAAAAAAAGGGGGGGAGAAAGGGAAGTCGTTTGACGTAATCCTGAAGAAGTCAGGCCCAAGGGTCAAGGAGGGGAAAAAAAAAGAAAATCCAGTTCTATAATGGTCCCAGGGCAAACCCGGGAGAAAAGGGGGAAAAAAAGGTGTCGTCTACGGATGGCAAGGGTAATCGCGCGCGTTGAAAGGGGGGGGGGGAAAAAAAGAGGGGGGGCCAAGGTAGTCGATAAATATGCTCCCGCAAAAAAAAAAAAAAAAAGGGAAAACGGTCCCCGGCCGGGCTTTTTTTTGGCCAAGCGAGTTGAGGAATTTCATTGCTGATTCCCCAGAAAAAAAAGGAGGGAAAAGAAAGGAAAAAAGATGGTTTTTTACGTAGCCTTCCTTAAGTCGAAGGGGGGGGAGAAAAAGGAAGGGAAAAAAAGCAAAAGATCACCGCATTCCATGGAACATCCTTTCCGAAGGGGGGAGAAAAAAAGAAGGCATTCCTGGATCACCCACTGTCTATTAAAAGGGGGGGGGGGGAAGGGGGGAAGGGGGCCAAAGATTCATCAAGCCCTCAAGGTTTTGTGAAAGGGGGGGGGGAAAAAGGAGAAAGAAAAAAAAGACGTGCAACCGCGCTGCCCTCATCCCTTCCATTCATGCTTGGGAGGAAAAAAAAAAAAAAAAAAAAGGGACAAGGAAATATTACACCTTACTCAGACTAAGGCGCGACCGGAGAGGGGAAGGAGAAAAGGGGAAAGAAAAGGCCCCTCTTTGGTCACGCCCTTCTTCTGCCAACATAGACGGTGCAAGGGGGAAAAAAAATGGGGAAAAACGGGGGGGGGGGTTTCGCGATCTGCCCCGTGGGGGAAAGGAAAAGAAGGAAAAGGACGCCTGGTCGATCTTCCGCGAAGTCCCTGAAAGGCGGAAGGGGGGACTAAAAAAGGGCGATATTCGATTCGCATTACCAATTGGGGGGGGGGGGGAAAAAAAAAGAGAAGGAAGGTCGTTTCACATTTGGGTTTCTTTCCTATAGATGGGGAGAGGGGGAAAAAAAAAAAAACCCAGAAGGGATCGCCTGAGTACCCCCGTCCCTACGCGACCCGCATAAAGGAAGGGGGGGGAAGGGGGGGGGGAGGGAAGGGGGAAAAGTGCGGCGGTCAGAAGGATTAGCCCATAAATATAAACTCTAATCTAGAGAAAAAAAAACAAAAAGGGATAGGAGGGATCAAATTTGTTCTATATCCCTTCGAACAAAGGGGGGTTGCGCTGCTGGCTTGGGTATTTCAAATGTAAAGACACTCAGGAGGAGGGGGGGGGAAGGAGGGAAAAAGGAATCAAGCACGGTCTCTGCGCGTGGAACTAAGAAAAAAAAAAGGAAGAAGGAAAACCCAAACATGGGAAAACTAAACCTTTCCGGAAGGAAAGGGGAAAGGGAAAGTGGGGAAGGAACCAAGTTTTATGCGAAATCGAATAGAGGAAAAAGGGGGAGGAAAAAAAAAATGCCGCGTTCAATGTGACTTCTCGAATAAGGGAAAAGGAGGGGGATGCTTTATCTCCTCCGCCGGAGAAAGAAAAAAAAAAAAAAAAAAAAAAAGGACGTACCATCCCTGAAACGTATCCTTATCATGGGGGGAAGGAGAAGGGGTTGCAGGGTATGCTGCCGAAATTGCCAGAAAGGGGGGAAAAAAAAAAGAGGGGAAAAAAAAAGAAAAATCTCCGTTTCGCGAAAAGGAAAAAAGAAGGGGGAAAGTCATTGCGTTGCGAGAAAGGGGGGTGGGGGAAAAAAAAAAGAGGGGGCAGGGCCTGAGCAGTCTCTCGGTGAAGTGGGGCTATAACTTAGAATATGCTCACCCTCGGGAGAAAGGAAAAGGGCTTGATGATCTTTTTCATGCCGTGGTTTCCTTGGAAAAGAAAGAAAGGGGTGATGGGGGAAATTCCTTACCGGCTTGAATTTTTTTTGGGGGGGGGGAAAAAAAGGGGAACCTGGGCGAAGATGTGTTCCATTGAATGCGGGTGGGAAGAGGGGGGGGGGAAGAAGGGACAAAAGTGGAGCCCTCCAACTTAAAGAGCTTACGTAAAAACAATCAGGGGAAAAGGAAAAGGGAGGTGCCTTTTTTTTCCCATAACAAAAAGGGGGGGGGGGGAAGGGGGGGGAGTCAGCAAAAATCTGATAATAAGCCGAGATGAAAAAAAAGGAAAAAAGACAAAAAAAAAGGTAAGTTCGCCACTATGGCAAAGGCTCCCGCGAGGAGAGGGGGGGAAAAATCAATACAGGAAACCGCCGTAGGGCGCCACGGCGGGAGGAAAAAAAAGGGGGGGGAAAAGAAAAGAACTTTCCCCTTGGAAGAAAAAACACCGCTTGGGGTGGAAGAAAAAAAAAGAAAGGGCCGGACCATTATATCATCTCACCCCCTCACCGGGAAAAAGGCAAAGAAAATCCTACCCTTTTTTTTTTGTTGGGGGGGGGGGGAAGAGAAAAAAAAGAAAAGGAAAGAAAAAACGGCATTGATTGCGGTTTTCCGCTAATTTTTACCGGAGGGGTGGGGGGGGGGAGAGTACCTTCTCGGAAAGAAAAAAAAGAAAAAAGAAGAAAGTCACAGCATTTTTCGCCGGGGGGGAGAAAAAAAAAGGGGCGTAGGGGGGGGGGGAAAGGGGGGGGAACGGCCACATGAAAAAACGAATGTTCTGCATCAAGTGACAAGCTTTTTTGAGGGAAGAAGGTCAAGCTGATCGGCATCTCTAGCGCAGGAGAAGAAAGACAGGGACTTTTCACCTTCGACAGATTTTTTGCAAAAGGGAGAAAAAAAAGGGGAAGGGAAACCCGAAAATGGCCCAGCCCAGGAAAAGGAAGATGAATGACGGCTTGCCCCGCCCTGTGACCGGGGGGAAAAAAAAGAAAAAAGGGATCAGGGAAATAAGCGTACTGATGTCGGGCATGAAGAAAAAGGGGAAAAAAAAAAAAAGACGGTTGCATGGGCAAGTGTTGGGGGGGGGAAGGGGGGGAGGGGGGGGAAAAAAAACCCAGTTCCGCCCCTTTTCCATATACGGGAAAACTGGAAACGAAAAAGAAAAAGGGAGAGAATCCCGTGGCGATCGCGCCATGAATGGATGGGCCAAGAAAGGGGGGAAAAAACCAAAAAAAAGCTCTCGCCCCCGCAGGGGAAAAAAAAAAAGACCGAAACGTGGACAACTTCATCTACATTATTTTGGGGGAAAAAAAGAGAGGTAGAAAAACAACAACTTAATGTGAGGAGGAAAAGAGAAGAAAGGGAAGAAAGGGGGGGGGAAAAGGAAAGGGGGTCCGCCAAGCGGGGCGCTATCTTTCTTTTTGTGTTGCTAAGGGGGGAGGGAAGAAGGGAAAGGGGGGGAAAAGAAAAGGTCAGGGACTCCACGAATTGGAAGAGCGGGGGGGGGGGGAAAAAAAAAAAGGAAAAGGAAAGGGGAAAAAAAAAAGAGAAGGGAAAAGGGCGGAAAGCCTGCCCCTAAACCCCTCCAAAACGGGAAAAAAAGGGCTGAAAAAGAATCCCATCCTTCTCATGCCCGAAGAAAAAAGAAAAGGGGGGGAGGAAAGGTGGCCGCAATGAAACTTCCACATTCGAAAAAGAAAGAAAGAAAAAAAAAAAAAAAAAGGAAATGAGTCCTCGTATTTCCTCTTCATCCGGCCCGACGGAGGAAAAGGAGGGGGGGGGCAAATTCCCCCCCTTCTTTTCAGGAAAGGGAGAAGAAAAAAAAAACTAAAAATTTTAGCGCCGCTTTTGCAAGGCCCGAAGAAAAAAAAAAAAAAGAAAAATTGAAACTGTTTTTCAGGATTTCCGAAAGAGGGGAAACTGAAACAGGGGCAGAAAGATCCTCAGAATGGAGGGAAAAAAAAATTGATGCACTTGCCAGTGGATCTGAGAGTAAGAGGAAAAAAAAACGCCCCCCAAGAAGTAAATTAGCGAACCCGCCAATCAGGGGGAGGGGGGGGGGGGAAAGGAAAGGGAACGTAACCTGAAGCAGTCAGGCCAATTTTCTTCTTTGGAAAAGAGGGAAGGACTATGGCTCTAATTGTCCGCCCCCTGATACCCTTCGGGGGAAAGGGAAGAAGGGAAAAAGGAGAGAGCGAGTTTGAAATGGGGCGACCTCCCGTTGGAGAAAAAAGGAAGGGGGGGGGTAAAAAACCAAAAGGAAGCCGGAGCGTCCTTTCCATAGTGGCGACGTAACGGGAAGAAAAAAAGAGGGGGGAAAGGGGGGAAGGTGCAGTGAATTTTCATTGCGATAAAAGACCCATCCAACACTGGGCCTGGAGAAAAAAAAGGGGAAAAACCCTGATTGTTTACTGTCGCTCTTTAAGGAGGAAGGAGAAAAAAAAAATGAAAAGCTATCACCGCATTCCATGGAACATCTTCGCAAAGGGGGAAAAGGGAAAAAAAAAAAAAGGGGGAAAAAAAAGAAATAAAACACGTCGACCCCAGGAAAATGGATTTCAATTACAACGGAAAGGAAAAAAAAAAGAAGAAGGGGTCGAGTGTTAGCATATTCTCCGTCTCAGCCAAAAAAAAGAAAAAAAAGAAAAAAAAAAAAAAAAAAAGGCAATGGCTTTTGGCGAAAAAAACATTTCTCGACAACAAAGGGGGAAGAGAAAAAGGGGGGGAAAAAAACCCCGTAGATGTGCGGAGTATCCACAAGAGGAAGGGAGGAAGAAAAAGAAAATCTTTGGTCACGCCCTTCTCCTTGCCCAAGGATACGTTTCAGGAGGGGGGGGGGGAAAAAAAAAAAAGAAGGGGGGCGAAAAGATGCCTTGGGATGTCCTCCGGCGGCGCTCAGAAAGGAAAAAAAGGGGGGAAAAAAAAAGAAAAAAGGCAGTGAACGCGGACCATTTTGATCACGTTGTCATCCGAACCAGCCTCGATATGAGAGGGGAGGGGGAAAGAAAAAAGGGCAGAAAACCCTTGAGGGCTCTAGTCCGGAGGTCGTTTTCCCAGGGGGGGGGGGGGGAAAAGAAGGGGGGGAAAAAAAAAAAAAAAAGAACGTTCCTGAATCGCCCCGGAGTACCCCTTCCCTACGCGACACCAGAAAAGAAAGAGGGGGGACAAGAAGGGAACCGATCGTTCCACTTGGAGGCGGTCGAAGGGAGGAAAAAAAAGGAAAAGAAGAGGAAAAAAAAAAAAAGAGGAGGAGGAAAAAGAGAGAGATAGGATTTTTTCATTCTGGGTCTATCTCAAGGAGGGGAAAAGGCCGAGGGGAACGATCGTTCGTTGCTGCTTGGTTTATTTCAAAGGGAAGGAAGCCTTTATGCCGTGTCGTCTAGGGACGGGGGGGAAAAGAAGAAAAGAGGGGGAACTCTGACCAACCATCGTCTTCAGGAAAAAACAAAGGGGGGAAAAAAAAGAAAAAAAAAAAAAGGGAGACAACATCAAGGTAGTTGCTTTGGGCACTGGAAACAAGGGGGGGGGGAAAGAAAGGAGTTTCCGGCTGAAAAAAAAAAAAGGAAAAGGGCCGCGTTCAAATGGACTTTCGCGGAAGGGGAAGAGCAAAAAGAGGAAGGAAAAAAACCTCCCCTGAGACATCCAAGCAGATAAAAAAAAAAAAAAAAAAAAGGCGGTGGGTCCCTTTACCCCATCCTGAAAAAAGGAAGAAGGGGGGGGGGTTACCAAGAGGTTTCCTGGCCGAATTTTAAAATGAAGGGAAGGAAAAAAAAGGGGAAAAAAAAGCTCCGGTTCGCGCCCTTAAAGTTCTGTCCGTTGTCCTTAAGGAGGGGGAAGAAAAAAAAAAAGGACATTCCCTGCAGGGCCTGAGCGCGCCGGGGGGGGGGGAAAAAGGGGGTGGCGAGACGGATAATATTGCTCACCCTCGAAAAAAAGGGGGGGGGGGTCGGACAGGCCTTTTGTCCTTGAAAAATAAAGGGGAAAAAGACCGTGGTTTGATCCGGAAATGCCGTGACCGGAATGAAAAAGGGGGGGGACGAGGGGCGCAATCATGTTTCCAGGGAGGGAAGGAAGGGGGGGAAGTTCATTTGAATTGGGGGAAAAAAAAAAAAAGGAAAGTAGTCTACCTTAAAAACAACATCAAAAAGGGGGGAAAAAGGAAAGGGGGGGAAAAGGAAAAAAAAAGTGTTGGATGGGATATCGCAATGAAATTCACGCATCGTATTAGCCGAGAAGGAATGGGGGAAAAAAAAGAAAGGGAAGGAGTTGAAAAAGGGCCCTCTCCGGCGAGGGCGAAAAGAGTGGAGGAAGGAAAAAAAAAAAGAAAAGCCGTGGCGCCACTTCGTGTCGCACAAAAGGGGGGGAAAAAAAATTCAACGCGCGCCGCACGGAAAAAGGGGGGAAAAAGAAAAGGGACGAAACAACGCTGGGGTGGGACGAACTCCTCCGAATTTATCTGGGGAGGGAAAAAAGGGTCCTGGAAAAAGGGCGGCTCGATGTTCTCAAGAAAGAAAAAAAAAAGGGGGAAAAAGGGGTACGGTCAACGACTTCCCTGGTAACGAAAAGGAAAAAAAAAAAAAAGGGGGCAGGGGGGCCGTAATTTACCTTCTTGGGGAAAGAAAAAGAGAAAAAAACCTCGATCCACTGTCCAAGTGGGGGGGGGGAGAAAAAGACAAAAAGAAATCTGCTGGAATCTTTCCGGAGGGGGGGAAAAGGGGGAAAAAAGAAACCGAATGGGTCGGCATCCTGAAAAAAAAGGGGGAAAAAAGGGAAAAAACAGGGCCCTTGCAAAAAAGCGGGAGAGGAAAAAAAAGGAGCTCCGTCGTCTCTCGTACCAAAGAAAAAGAAAAGGGAAAAAAAATTTTGCCACCTCGAACGATTTTTGCCACGGTAAGGGGGGGGAAGGAAAGAAAAAAAAGGATGCAGCGGAAATCCTAGAAATGCCAGCCAAAGGAAAAAAAGAAGGGAAAAAAAAAAAAAGGCTGTGCGCCTTGACTTCACAAAAAGGAGGGGAAAAGACTCATGGCAATAAAGCGGAATGTCGGGGGAAAGGAAAAAAAAAAAAGAGGGAAAAAAAAAAGGGGACGAAAGCGGCGCGTACGGTTTGCCAATTTGCAAAGGGGGTGGGGAGGGGGAATGGGAAACGTTCCGCCCCCTTTTCCTATCACACGGGGGAAAAAAATGCCCCCCTCTCTTAAAAAAAAAAGAAAGGGGAGAAAATTAATTTAATTGGCCAATCCCGGCGAAAAAAAAAAAAAAAAAAAAAAAAAAGAGAGAGCCCCCCGCCTTTTCGAACCGTAAAAGAAAAGAAGGGGAACTTCATCGACTTAAGGGGGAAAAAAAAGAAAAAAAAAGGGGAGAAAAAGAGGAGAGATCTGTCACCATTAATTCGCATTAAAGGGGAAAAAGGGGGGTGGTGGATTCGCCAAGCAGGGGAGGGAGGGGGGAAGGAAAAGGGGGGGGGGGGGGGGGGGAAAAAAGGTGGCGGTGAGCCGGGATTTTCCCCATCCATTCCAATGGGAGGAGAGTAGTTAGGGGGAACTATCTTTTCACTCTACGCTGGGAGAGAAGGAAAAAAAAAAGGGTCACGTATATTGAAAATTTCTTAAATCTTCCAGAAAAAAAAAAGAAAAAAAAAAAAAAATACAACCTTACTCGCCCCGAGGAGGGAAAAAGGGACGGCTCCATGTCCCCGACATGAAGCAGAAGGATCGGGGGGAAGAAAATCGTTTTTCCGCCATGACTCACAGCCCGCAAAAGAAGAAAAAAAGGAAAAGGGGAGGGATTTCTCGGATTTCCCCGCTGCATCTGCCAGGAAAAGGAAAGGAAAAACCATCTGTTTTCGAGGGGGGGGAAGGGAAGAGAGAAAAAAAAATGCAAGGTACGCGCCTACTCGAGAAGGGAGGAGGGAAAGAGACAAAGGGTGCAATTCCCTCGCAGCTTGGGGAAAAGGGGGGGGGGAAGAAGAAAACCCATTCGTTTCCATGTGCCGGCACTTACCGCAATAAATAAGAAGAAAGGAAGGAAAGACTTTTTCCCTTGCCCAGGGGATCGAGGAAGGAAGGAAGGAAAGGGGGAAAAAAAGGGGGAGCGGAACACCCGCCAATCAATTCCCGTTTGAGGGGGGAAAGGGGAAAAAAAGGAGGGGAAAGGGAAGCAGGGGGGGGGGGGGGTGAGAACATCGAAGCCCGCCCTGAAAAGGAGGTGGGAGGGAAGGAAAGGAGGGAAAAAAAAAAAAAAAAAGGAGAGTTTTTCTTCCCACCCCAAAAGCTGGTGGAGAAAGGAAGGAGAAAAAGGTTGGGGTCGAAACCGCGGAAGGAAAAAAAGGGGGGAAAAAAAGAAAGAAGAATATGCGCCCCGCGCCGAGTCTGCCCTTTTTGCCAGAGGGGAGAAGGGGGGAAAAGAATCTCTTCTATCGATGCGGGGGGGGAGAATCCCCACCAACACTTCTGGAATTGGAAGCCACGAACATGGAGCAAGGGGAAAAAAGGGGTTTGAAAGAAAACGTAGCTCTTTTAAGTCGAGGTCGACAAAGGAAGGGGGGGAAAAAAAGGAGAAAAAAAAAGCGCATTCCATGGAACATCTTTCTCCCAGGGGTAAGGGGAGGGAAAAAAAAGAACCGGGGACTTTCTGATCAACCACGGTGCGAGAAAAAAAAAAGGAAAAGAAAAAAGGAATGACATATTCATCACAGCCCCTCCACGTTGTCGATGGTGAGAAAGAAAAGGAAAGGACCGCCAGAAAAACCTCGCTGCTAGGCCCCTGCCAGGCAATGAAGGGGGGGGAAGGAAGAAGAAAAAAAAAGAAAACGGTAAGGCGCGAACGGATATGTGCGGAAGGGAGAAAAGAGGGGGGAAAAAGATTGACATGCCCATCTTTGGGAAAAGGGAGAAAAAGGGGCACAGGATGGGTAATACCCCACCGCCGTTCGTTTGGGGTAGAAGAGGAAGTGGGGGGGAGGCGCTTCAAGAATGAATCAAAAAAGGGAAAAAAAAAAAAAAGAAAAAGGGGGCGCGAAGTCCCTTGAACTCGGCCCATGGGGGGGGAAGAAAGGGGGGGGTTCAGAGAAGCCATACCAAACTTTGGTTCCGCACAAAAAAGAAAAAAGGACGTTTTCCCAGTTTTGGTTTTTCCTTGAGACGATTGGTTGTGAAGGGGGAAAGAGATGGAAGACGCATTAACCCTTCCCTAACGCGAACCCGAGAAGAGGGGGGGGGGGGAAGGGAAAAAAAAAAGAAAAGGGTTTCCAACTTGCGGCGGTCCGAAGGGAATATAGCCCAGAATGATAAACTAAGAAAGAGAGAAAAACAAAGGGAGGAGGAAAAGAGAGATATAGGAGTTTTTATCATTCTGGGAGGAGAAAGGAAAAAGGAGGGTTTTCGTTTTGCTGCCTTGTTATTTTTCAAAGGAAAGACAATAAGGGGGGGGAGGGGGGGAAATAGATCCGGCACTTTCTCTGCGCCGTGGAACGAGGGGGAAACC
>Ga0179593_1236471_pt1 | contig 10004 bp, 8 predicted proteins | sample CZODoug2_1_08_16_FD_185931 | JGI IMG/M metagenome (GOLD analysis project Ga0179593, IMG submission 185931) | Vadose zone soil fungal communities from Angelo Coast Range Reserve, California, USA - CZODoug2_1_08_16fungal (PacBio error correction) | ecosystem: Environmental > Terrestrial > Soil >...
TCGCAGCTGAGCCTAATTCTACCAAGGCAGCGACCTAGAGATCGAAAAGAGGTTCAGAGACATCGCGTTTTTGGTGACGGGAGGGGAGAGTGTGATGAATTAGAGACTTATACACAAGAACTGTTCGAAAGGACGGAAGAACTCAGTTTTAAGCCAGCACCCACGGAAAGGAGCAGCGGGAAAATGAGGTCGCAAGGATCGCGCAATCAGAGGAGTTAAAACATTTCCTCGCGGTTCTGATATGTCTGAGGTGAAAAAACCGCGAAGGGGGGGAGGGGAACCGATGCAATACGTACGGGCGGGATGCCCAAGAAAGGGGAGTTAGAAACAATAGACAAAGGAGAAGGGACGGAAATGGCAGTCTTTCCGCGGTGGAGTCGTGATCGATAAAACGTGAGGGTACGTCAGATTACGTCCTTCGCGGGAAAAAGGTGAAGGGAGGGAAAGGAGCTGCAAAAAAAAAGGGGAGTTTTCACATCTACTCAGAAGTAAGGTCGACGCGTGTCAGGGGGAAGAATATATCAGCGGGTGCTAAGCCGGCGGAAATGATAAGAAGAGGAAGAAGGTAATCCTGAGGCGGTCAAGAACGAGCTCTAAAGGGAAAACGCGAAGGGGAGGAAGACACGAAGAAGGATATTCATTGGTACCGCTTTCCTCCAGAATAAAGAGTGTCATAAAAAAGGCACGAAGGACAGGTGCTTCTCAGGTTTAATCAACCGACCCCTGGAGAAGCGTCTAGGCGCTCCTATTTAGGGGGGAGGGAACTGATAAGGAGGAGGGGCAAGTACCAAAAATTAACTCGTACCAGGCTGACGGAGCCAGGAAAAAATATACCACACTGACTGGATCGCCCGATCACAAAGTCGGCAGGGACGGGAAAAAGGGCGATCGGCAAGATTTAAAAAAAGATTTAATGAGTCTGCTGACGGTAGTGAGGCCAGTTCTGATTCGCTTTTTCATCAGGGGGAATCCAGGATATTTCCGCTTTCCCGTGTTGAGAAAAGAGAAGAGAAAAACGTGCACAATTACTGCTCTGCACCCAAGGGAAGGGAGGAGGAAGACAAATAAGTGAGAGCGCTGGCCTTAAGAATTGGGGATTCCTCTACGTCAGTGGCCCTGAGCAGAAAGGGTTAAAAGAGGCGATTGCCGCACCCTGCACCCTGCTTCTACGGGTAGGGGGAAGCGAGGTCAGGAATGTGAAATACCCTAGGGTAAGAGTCTTTCTAATATGCTACTTTGAAGTAGGTGAGGGTATGAATGGACAAAAGAAGCTCCTCTAACTGCATCGAGGTTCGAGAAAACAGGAAGCCTGAGAAAAGAAAAAAAAAACAGGGTTTAGACAAGAGATCTATGCCCGCTGTCATCAGGCCCTCGAGGGGGCCGGAGGCGGAGCTGCATTTTATCGCTCACAATATCAGCCTGGACGAAGTAGAAAAATATAGAAGACGACCCCAGGTATTGGGATTACGGAATCAAGAAAGACGGAGCACTCTTGCGGTCGACGTCCATCGCCGGGGGGAAGGGGCAGCCGGGGAAAAACGGGTATCGTAGAGGACTAACTTAATACTTACAACGTCTCTGGGAGATGGTGGACGTGAACGACTCGCCCTGTGCAGGTCAGTACTTGTGCAAGTCGGATGAGAGAGTGGGGGAGACTGGGTCACTCGGAGAGAGAATTCGAACAAGAGAAGAAAAGGGGCTCCAGAAAAGTCAGCAAGAAGCATCATACGCAGTCATAGGTTTTAAAGGTGGAGGACGGAGACGGTAACTCTTGTCAATCTCCGGGAACTGGGATGGAGGGAGGGAAGGTATGATCAAACTCCTTTCTTGATATTTCCGTCAGATCGAGGAAGAAGAGAAAGGAACGTAGATGGGTCAGGTTGAATCATCTCGACGGCTAGAAGGAATACGGGACTCGCAAGAGTCGAGGTAGCAAGGGGAGGGGGAGTCAAATAGGACGCACGGTACTGACGCTGATTGGCTAAATATTTGATGTCTGTCGGAAACGGTAGCAGTGAAAATCGAAAAAGCGGCGTGACTTTCTCGAAGAGGTGACAGGGAGGGGGAGGACGAAAGGGGGGGGGCATCCAATCAGTCCGAATGTTTCAGCCAAGCCGGGGCAGCGGAACAAGCCGGAGTAAATCAGCCACCGTGCGCCAGAGTAGGGGAATACTACAAGAAGTAAGCAGTCCAGAAAAAAGCTGCAATCTCCCGGGTTGATCAGAAGTCTCAGAACAGGGGAGAAGTTGTTCAGCCTGACGACAGGACTTCAGAGAACTTCCTCACACTAGGGAGTATATTCACAGAAACCAAGGGAGGGCCTAAATTGCAAAGATTCAAAGGGATGTCTCGCAGCGTCTCTTGTCACAAGTAAGGGAGGAAGAACCACCTTAGGAGCTGGGCAAGAGGGTGCTTCAAAAGGGCGCTGTTTTTTGGTCAAACGCGAAGTCAGAACAAGGGAAGGAAGCAAAAAAAAGAGACGCGCCTCTTGCGTATAGGCCCGGAGACGCTTCTCATCCTGAGGGTGATGCTGACAAAAAGTATCATGTCCGAACAGTCTGTGGGAGGAGAAGGCATTGACCACGATGACCTGACCTTCCAAAGCGATGAACAGAGATGGCCAAGAAATGCGTCAGTCACTAGTCTCTATTTCAGTAAGAGATGAAGAGAAACGTTGGCGTGTGAAGGATCACGTCGCTTGGACAAAAGGGCCTTTTGGACGCCGGCAGGGGAGAGTAAAGGGATGAAGAGGCGAAAAGCAAGAACTGAGTCGTCACGCTCCAAAAAACAACCACAAACACAGACAAACGAAAAAAAACAAAAAAAACAAAAACCCCCACCAAAACAACACCCCAACCCCAAAGGGGATTGTTCGGGATGTCGGAAAGGAAGATAAAGGGAGTGAGAGGCAGATCAGACTGTTGCGAGTCAAGGTCGATCGGAAAAGAACAGAATGGAACTGTGCAGACTGGGAAGGACGTCTCTTTATTGCATCGGGGGGAGAACCTCAAATGGGAGAACGAGAAAAAGAACTCGACAACCGGTGGTTGAATGAACATACTATCGCGCGAAGTGGGAGCGACCAGGCAGGAAGGAGATGTGAACTTTACATTACAAATAAATTTCTAGAACAGGACACATGGGGGGGGGGGGGGGGGGGGGGGGGGTGTTTGTGGGGGGGGGGGGGGGGGGGGGGGGGGGGGGGGGGGTACTGTAAAATCGGGGGGTTTCCGAAACGGCGCCTGAAAGAACGTAAGGGCCGTTCCTGTCGTTCATGCCATATGGGGACGGAGAAGAGGTAAGTAGGTCGTAAAAGAGACATGGAGGAAGGGGAAGGAGAGACACCCTTTCCGACGGGCTACGGGTGTTCTGGAGCAAAGTCCGCAAGGAAGAAAGCAAAAGCATTTGAAAAAGAAAAAACCCTGGCTGCTGCTTCGATCCGGGCAGGCAGCGAGAAACAACCTTCGAGTAGCAGTAGCGAAAAAGGAAGGCACTAACACTCGGGGGTTCCATCAACTGGCGCCAGGTAATCATCTTCTATGGAACGAAGGAAAAAAGTAGGAAGCCGGGTACCAGGAAGAGGGAAGGAACATGCTTCAGAAAAAGTAGAAAGATTCAAGAAAGGTCGGTCGATAGAGAGAAAACAAAGTAGGGATGAGAAAAGAGAGATAGAAGAAAGGGACTACAGAAGACATTCCTTCCTTCCTGGTATTCAGCGGACTTCTGCCTGCGAGGAAAACCCGAAAGTCAAAACCTACTCTAAAGTACTGGAGGACTTGAAAAAAGAATGTAGCCCGTTGCTTTCACCAACACTGGGATCCTTCGTGGAGAGAAATGACTTGAGACTGAAAACGCCCAGAGAGGGGGAAAACAAAGAGGAAGGGGAGCAAGAAAGATCTGTATTACAAGTCCCGTCACTTTACGACCTCAGCCTCCTCACCCAAAAAAGTAACCATAGCCATGGTTTGGCGAGGGAGGCCCGTATACAATGAGATCGGGGGAATGAAAGAGGGGAATCTTTGACGCAGAAATCATGTCCTTCATCGGGGTCACTTCAACTTCCAGTCATAGTACTCCTGGGAGAGCAAAGGACAGGTGAAACCGAGAACATGCCCCTTCCTTCTCTCTGAAAAGTGGTAAGGGGAAGGTAGGGGGGGGGGAACATCTAAGTCGCACTGTAATAAAGCAAAACTTAGAGGAAAAAGATAATAGTGGGTCGAGGACAGAAAAAAAAAGAGGCTAAAACCGCGCTCAGGGCTTATCTGCTAATCTTTAGTGTGATAAGGGGGGAAGGGATCATTCCATCTCCATCCTCTACCCACCGTGGGGAGGAAACCGTTTTAGAACGAGACCCTATTATAACGGACCTGGTCGAACGGAAGGGGGTTATCTGAACTGTGAAGAAATCCAAGCCCACCACGTCACTACCTCAAAGTCTGTCTCTTTCTTTACCGGCCAGCGCCTCCATCATCATTAAGATCCTGCCTTCAAAGAGGCAAAATTTCCCGTCAATCGACGGAATAACAAAAGAAAAAAAAAGGGATAGGGGAAGGGGGACTCAGCTTCGAAGTAAGGGAGCACGATGACTGCCTCATCGCTGCTCTAGACAATCGGCAGTTCATCTCTTTTTGTGGAAGGGGGGAAAAAACAGCGTTTGGAGGCCGTCTCTCTGTAAAAAAATAAGAGTCGGAATGTAAAAAGGGGCTCCTCAGTTGTTCAGAACATCAGAAAAACCGCAGCCTTATCAGCGATCAACTATCGCATAGGCGCTCGAGGAATCTATTGCTTACAAGTGAACTAAAGAAAGAGGAGGCTGCGACCAAAGAGAAAGGAAGTGGGAGAAGAAAGCTGAGAAGGTCGGGGTACCCACTCACTTAAGGTTTCGAACAAGATCGAAATCTCGTAATTAAGAAAGGAAAAAGAGAAAAGGAAGAGGCCAAAGGTCCTGATCTATACAAGAAAGTGAGACGTCGGAGGGAAAGGAGCTTCGAACAAAATTGTACGTGACGATAATTGCGCGCAAAAAGTTTCGCATTCCCCATGAAGAGGGATCAAGAAAGCAAGCAGAAAACGGTGGCGACTAATCCGTCTTTACTAGAAAACCTCAGAAAGAAAGGGAGGATTGGCGTTTCAAGACTGCGAGCCGAAACTGGGAACCCTAGAAGAGGAAAATCTACTCAGATTGATTAGGGAAAAGAGTGTCCAAAATTCCAGATTGTTATCATAAAAGAGGGAACGGGGTGGGATCTGCAAAAAAGCCCCCAATTTACGGACGATCTTCGACGCAAGATCCGTGCGCGAACGACGAAACAAGAAAAGCCACTCGTCAGTCTGCTCTGCGTAAGAAAGAAGAAGAACGCAGGAGGATCAAAGGTCACATAAGCTCAGGCGCTGCCGCTGAGCGCGAAAGCAACGGAAACACGGATTACAAAAAGAGGCTTCTGCGGGGGGAAAGTCACACTGTAGCGGCTGGGGAGACCGGGGCGCCCTGAGGTCCGCGGGCCCGGGGCAAGATCTCCGCCGCGGCAGGCGGAGAGGACAACAAAGGGCGTCGGGAACACTCAGGGGGGCCCAAACGCTAAGTTTTCAGTATCTTGCTCCACTAAATCAAGGGCCCGGCAGCACAGAAGGTCCCGTGGGCGAGGGGGAAACGGAAAAAAAAGCTGCGTGACGTGACCAGGCAGACAAATCGTCCATTCAGGAAACTAAAGCGGGGAAGCGACGGGCTATATGCAAATGGCGGCTGTTGATAGTGTATACGACCAATAACGCATAAGGAGAGCGATAACAAGGAAAGATCCTCAACAACAGACAAAGGAGGAAATTGTAAAAGATATAAAAAGGGGAGGAATGTCGGCGCTGACGTGCGGTCAGTATCCAATAGCAACTCCTCAAAAAATCATAGGACAAAAGCCTAAGAAAAAGATGAGGTGGTTGCTTAACACTGGGAGTAGAAAAGAAGGGCGGTCTCCTACATCGCCGGTTGAACCTTATGGAAAATCCGGGAAAAGGGATCTGTAAGATGAGTCAGTATGGCCTAAAGCGTGGGCCATTTGATGGACCTACTCTCCCTGGTGAAGTATCCTTAAAGGAAATAGGGGCTGATAGAGTTGTCCACAACAGGCAGAGGAATCGCATTTCTTCACGGATAAAAAAAAAACGCGAAAAAAAGGACGGAGAGAAAAGGGAAAACGCATTCAACGTGTTAAAATTTGAAAAGGCGGCAAACGCCGCGGCAAAAAAATCGAATCTATCTCTGGGCATCTGGATCGATCAACTCCGGGGGATGAGTTCTGCGCCTATCGACCTCACTTCTGGGAGGGGGGTTCAAAAAAGTCAGTCAAGCACCGAACATCGGCGACTCATCAGAGGAGGGGGATTCAACTCTAACTCACGGTACTTCGAAAGGGAAGGGGAGGAACGCTTTATTCTCTGACAGCGGGACACATCAGAGAAGAACGAGTGGGGATCAGGGAAAAGGCGTCCCTGTAGGGGAGAACGCAGGGAAAAGGGAAAAGGAGACTTTCCTTTCCGCCGGAGGGAATATCAAAAAACCTGCTTCGTCGCCACAATAAGAGAAGGGAGGAAAAAAAAGTGGAGGGGGAAGGAATCTCCTTATGAGGGAAACGAAGGGGGGGGGAAGGAAGGCTCAAAAACATGGACGTGTGTAATCCTCGCGCAGGACGTTCTGACGGTCCAAAGTAACTCACTTCTGGCGGATCAGAGAAAAAGAGGGCAGAAGGGAAAAGAAGCAGCCAACGTTTAGTTGAAGATCGCGCGGATCTTGGCGAAACAAGGAAGGGAGGGTCATCAAAACCGGCGATAGCTTGCGAGGGGGGGCTCAGGACTAGCAACCCAAGACATATCAGACCGGTTATTCATGAAGACCTAAGAAAGAGCTCCGCCTCTTCGAGAGATACGATTAAAGGGGTAGGACAACTGAGGAAATATAATTGAAGAACAGATTCGGGTTGGTGGAAGAAGCGAAAAGGGAAAGATGGAACCACCCAACTCTATGAACGCTCTGCTCCTATCGCTGCCAGTTAAGAAATCAGAAGACTGTGAGGAGGAAGATCCGCAGAGATAAGAAGGGGGGGGGCGGTGGAAAGGAAAGAAAAACGGGGACGAGGGCCTTTCAGTTTGTCGCCGGCCTGGATCTTAAATTTCTGGTCGTAGAGCAAAAATGGAGAGGGAGGACAGAAAAACTGGGGCATTGTAGGGGGTCTTCAACTTCCGCTCAAAGATTTAGAAAAAAACAGACAGAGGGTCTATCCCGGCTTCGACCTAAACGACGGTGGTGAAGTGAGGAGAACCGAATCGGGGGGGCATCTACAACCGACCGCTGCGAAGATACAAAGAGAGAAAGTCTTTGTATGACCGGGTGGGGACTGATCCAGAAACAGAGCGGAAACAGTGGCGGCAGAGCGAGAAGGGAAAGCTGAATGGTAAAAAAAAAAGGTCCGCCTATCATGGCCGAGGATGGGGACTGTGAAAAAAGTGTTTGAGTCCGGCGGAACCTGTACTGCCAAAGGTCAAAAAGGGGGAAGAAAAAGGAAAAGGGAGCGGAAACGAGTTTCTTCTTACAAATTCAGGTGGGAAAGTACAGGAAAAACGGCCGAATCTACTTTTGGCGGCTGGAGGCGTCGTCGTGGGGCGAACTCATCTTCAGTTAATCCAGAAAGAAAGGGACGGGAGAAAAGGAGTGGCCAAGAGCATGCAGACAAGGAGGAACGGCAGCGAAAACGCCGACCTCACTCGAGGGGGACAGACCGGAAAGGGACTAGGATCGTAAAAGAGCACGTTTTCTTCGCCCGTCCTTGACTCTTCAGAAAATAAAGGCAAAATGAATAGCGGCTCCAGTTCTTCTATATATAGACACAAAAAAAGGGGACAGGAGGTCGCGAACGACAAAGGGATCGAAAAATTCCTGCCTGCCTGGAAAGCGTGAAAAAAACGAAAAGCAAGAGGGGAAGAGTACCTTCGTCTAAACCTCTGAAGTGGCCCTGTGGAGGGAACCCTCGGAGTTAGAACGTCTGTGAGCTTGAAAAAAAGAACTGCTCCGGAAAGAGTCTTCTGCACTCCTGTCAGAGAGAACCTACCCTTCGGAGGAGGGGTCAACTAAAAAAGAAAAAACTCGATACGCCCGCTACGCCTCCTCTCAAAAAATTACCTTCTTCCGTTTTGCAATAAGGGAAAAGAAAGACCGCGGAACCATTAAATAGGGAACTCAATTAAAAGAATGTCCCTGACGACACACGGAGTACGAAAAGGTTAGAGGCCGGAGGTCAAAAGAAAACGCTTTTCACCCCCTTCCCATGCCTCTGAAGGCTAAATCTTAATGGGGGGGGTAAGGGGGGAAAAGCGCAATTCATCAATAGACTCCCACGAGAGAGAGGTTTCTGGGAAAGGGCAAGCACAACCGCTCTACGCGGGCGTATCTCTAATCGCGGAATCGAGTTCCATCATAGGAGAAAAGAGGGGGGAAAAAAAGGGGAGAAAAAATGTGGGAGTAAGCCGTTGTATGGAAGAACCGGGATAGGAAGTTCCGAACTCGGTGATCTAACTTTACTTACGAGCCTACCCCACCACAGAAGATTAAGTATCATCGGTCTTTGCCGCAGAGAGACAAAATTATATCCAGGCCGGCGCCAACGGACAAGGAAACGAGCCTGGTTAAAGAAAGGCACTCAGAAGTGCACGGACGCGGCGACAGCGAAAGAGTGAAGAAAAAATGGCCTGACGTCAGCGCTCTCTAAGCTCGTGCAGCGAGGGGGGGGACGAGGTGTCATGTCAGCATCGTGGCAATACCGAAATATGAGCGAAAAGATGGTCGGACATTATAGCTTCTCCTCAGGGGGGTCAACCAACACCCCATGAAGCTTGCAAGCGCTAAAAACGAAGGCGCGAAGAGAGGCTTAGATGGGAAGAGAAACGAGGGTTCTGATATGTCTGACGGGGGGGAAAAAAAAGTGTAGAAAGGAATTAGCACCGATTGCAGCTATCGAAGTATGGATTACCAGAGGGGGGTTCAGGAACAATAAGTCATAGGAAAAAGGCCCCTTGACGGGGTGAAAAAAAAGGTTGGGGTCAAGGCGGCCATCACGTGGAGTCAGGGGCTATAACCCGGTGTATTACGTAGGTGAAAGTCCCCGCTACTTGAGCCGAAGTGGGGAGAATGTTCGAGAAGGCCGATAACCCGGGGGGAGGGGGAAAAAAAGAAACAGAGGGAAGGAGACTTTCTTTTCAGTTGACTAAGTAAATCAGGGATTCACTGAGAAAAATGAGTGACTATAGAAAACCTTCCTACGCAAAGGGAAGTGTACTATGGCTTCAATAATCGCTACCTGTCCCTCAAAGGAAAATTATCCAAGTCGACATGCAAAACGGAGGTCCGCAATAAAGATGGAGACCATCATCTAATTACCTGTTTCTTAGCAGAGAAATAAAATTGCTCCCCCCCTCACGCACGATCTGCTCGCAGAATGAGGGCTCTACAGGGAGAACCGCAAAAAGCGAAAAGGAGGGTCTTACTGGAAGAGACTAAACTCTAAGAAAGTGGTAGAGACATCCCCTATCTCTGCTCGCGGGACTCGGCTGCTCTTCCAGAGAAAGAACCAGGAAAGGATACTGGGTGCTTCGGTCTTGTATGACGTTCCTGGAGAGGAGGGGGAAAATCCGTGCCTGAACGTCTATTGACCATACGGGTGCCGGGTGGTGGGGAAAAAATATCATAAGAAACGTTCACAAGTACTGCTAGAAAAAAAGGGACGTCTGTCCTCGCCCACAGGGAAACGACTTTGGAAGGAAAGAATAAGAGCGATAATGTCCATCGAGCAAGGAGGTTACACAAGCGATGGCCGGAGCCCGAAGGAGGGAAAGAAAGAAGGCCTCTGGTCCGTCATTAACAAGAGGGGAAAGGAGGGCTATATGCGACGGGAGGAGGGGCTTGAGGAAACATAAAAAAAAAAATCTCCGCGAAGGTCATAGAGAGATCAACGGGAAGG
>Ga0179593_1355418_pt1 | contig 10004 bp, 6 predicted proteins | sample CZODoug2_1_08_16_FD_185931 | JGI IMG/M metagenome (GOLD analysis project Ga0179593, IMG submission 185931) | Vadose zone soil fungal communities from Angelo Coast Range Reserve, California, USA - CZODoug2_1_08_16fungal (PacBio error correction) | ecosystem: Environmental > Terrestrial > Soil >...
AAAAAGTAGCCGTTTAAAAACTCTCGACTGCACGAGCTTGTCGTAGGAAGGGTCTTTTCAGAAACATCCCGTGGAAGAAAGGTACTAAGAGAAAGTGAGAAAATAGAAAAAAAAAAAAGGGCTGTCCACTTCCACTGGACAATCGTGCAGCAGGGAGTCGGGGGGAGGATGACGGGGTCGATATTTTACGGTCACACTCTGTTGGGAACACGCCGGAAGCCAGCCTCGAAACGTTTTGATAGGGGAAATACACCTGCGTCGTTCCGGGGGTGCAATTAAGGGAAGATTCTTTCAAAAAAAGGACGGAGATGAAAAGGACGGCGCTTCGGGGCCGAAACAGTTGGGGACCAAAAAAAAAAAAGTGACACAACAACCATGCAAGAACGACCGGACGAGCAAACAGAGACAACCGGGTCAAGAAAAATCAATAAGGCCTCTCCTCCTCCTCGTTAGGGAAAGAATGGAAGAAAACACAACAGTGCGAGTGGGAAGGGGGGGTCAATGGATTCCGGCCACAAAAGAGGAGACGCCCAAAGACCAGCGCAGCTATCTTAGGAGGGGAACTGACACACTTCGGGGGAAAAGGTCTTTGGAAATATATTAAGTCCAAGACCAACCCTCCTCATGAAGGAGACTGGCAAAATCTGTATCGATTTTCACTCTGAAGCAGGAGCAGGAGGGGAGAAAGAAATCGGAAGACGAGGGGCGGAATAAAAGGATTTCAAAAAGCTGGTGAGAATAAAGGGGTGACAAAAGCCTCAGTAGGAGCGGTGTTTCTTCATACTAAATGGGAGACAAAGCGGATATTCACACGCAATGGGGGAAGAATAGGACTAAGACGTGACCAACTACGCAGGGAAGACACACAAAAAAACAGACCGAAAAGCACCTCTGACAAGTCTCTTTCAAACACTACGGACAATCTGATAAAAGACTGGATCGTGAGCAAAGAACACTATCAAGGATAAAATGTTGACGAGGGACCGACCAAAGAATCCTAATCACCTAAGGAGAGTCCCTTGAAGGAAAACTGCAGACTCCTCCAAGCGGACACTGAACAGCCGATGGTAAAGAAAGGGTGAATAAGAAGATATCGACGAAATTGGCCTGACAAGAGATACCGCCTCAACAAAAAAACAACATGGGTCCGAAAAGGGGTGGCGCATACGGCCTAGCTGAAAAAAATCTCTACACACCTGTCGGGAAGAGAAGTTTCCAGGTCCTCCGTGTTGATGGAAGGGTAGAAACCGCAATGCCCTTGGGGAGGGAAAGGGCGACGGGTAATGGCTGGGACGAAGCGGAAGTAACTGGAACCCTCTGACTGATACCAAGGGAGGCAGATATGTAGATGGAGAGAGGACGACTCGTCAAACAAAGACCGGAAGCAGTTTCAAACACAAAACTGCAAAGCTGTGTCACTGAAAATCTAGATTCGACCTCAAAGCAGGTAGTCCAGGGCTGGAAGACTACGGCAGAACTCTCCGTACTATACAACGGCATAACATAAAAAAGAGGAGTCAAAGCCTTCAAAGGGGGGTAAGGCTAGCGGCCAAAAGGGCGAAGGGCAGCCTGACCGTCTCCTTCCGAAAGACCAAAGCAAACCACGGGAAGGGTGGAAAACCGGTGTCGGGGGGATTCATACGTGACGGAAGGAATCTGGAAAAGCAGACGGACAGACCAAAGAAATGGATTGCCAGTCTGGCTTTTCTTTGTGAACTAGCGACCATTGCTGGAAGCGGGCAGCTTGTTTAACGACAGGCTGGGCGCAAAGGAGAGAAATGGAATTCTCAGTTGAGACTAGCGAATGTGTTAGAAAGCGAATCGATAAAATACGTCGTGAACCCTGGTGCCAATACTTAATCGTGGGGGAGCCGGACGACTAGGGCCGCCGGAGACCAATGCGGGGTTGAGCCTTGAGTAAGCTGATGGACGGTCTTCTGGAAGTGACTCAAAAGGTGTTGGGGAGCAGTTTCAAAGGAAGAGAAACAGGAATCCTAGCTCAACACAAAAAAGGGGATATTGAAAAGATATGGTAAATCAAAGTCAAGAGGCGAACGAACACAGGAAGGGAAAAAACACCTGTTGGGAAAGAAATGTAACCCCAAGATAGAATAAGAGAAATGATAAAAAAATGCACGACCGGGGAAGGAACGTCTCCTCCCCGAATAATAGGTAGGGCAAGCATGATCAGTCTTCCTATCTCCTGGGATATAAACATTCTTCTAAATAACTAAGCAGTAAGGAATTAGAATCTCTACAAGCCGGTCGGGAGAAGGCGACTTTCCAAAACATTTTCAAGAATCCAAATAACGTCAGACCATTAGGCAGACCAAGGAAAACTATTGAAGCTGCCATGAAGCCAGAAAGTCTACCTCAAAGACCCCTGTGGAAAAAGGAAAAGGGTTTGCGGTGGTGGATGTTCATGCGGTTGACCAGCTGGACGGGAAAATTGGAACAAGGCCCTAAAGAGTGCCGCTCTGCCAGAAGAAGTGTGGGCGATGGGGGGCCACGGCTGACTCGATGACACCTGGTGCTGAAGGAAAAAGCTCAAAAGCTAGGGAGATGTTCCGAAAAGCAAAGGGGCTGGGGTGAAAAGGAGAATGGCTAGCCTATTCGCAAAGAACGGAAATATCCGTGGCAAATGGTAAGAAACTCCAGTCCGGCACGGGAATAGGAAAAAAAAGCTGGAAAGAAAAACCCGCCCGCGTCAGAACCGAAAGTGCCGAGGGTAGGACAAAAAACGCTGCAAGGTCACTCGGAGGAAACGACCGGGCGGCCAGAAAAGGGGTGGAGATCGAGAAGGGAAGTGACTGAGGACAGGCGGCCCTACTGGGCGCGCCTGGCGGAGGCGGGGAGTGAAGAGAAGGAAGGAGTCTTGATCCGCATATCGTCGCAGCAACACCGGAATTTATAAAGGCAGGGGATAAAAAGCCTTGGAGGACGGACGACGGGCGAACTAGATTAGTGGGGGGAGGAGTACAATGTCTCCCGGTGACCCTCTTGAAAGCAGTCGACGGGGCGGGGGGAAAGGCCATTTTTCTCACTCAACTGCTGGCCCGAGTATGGTGAAAAACCTCCCTTTTGCTAGGTCGGAATGTGGATGGTGGGGAGGGGATGGATCCGCGAGAGGAAGAGGGGAGGCGGAAAGCCGGGAGTGCTCTTCGAGTTCTGAGTAACAGGGAAAAAGAAAGACTGGGAGGGGAGGGGGCAAGGATGCCCTAGGTGTACTATCAATAGGGTGAAGGGGCAGACTCTTGGAGAAAGCGAGAACGCCTGCTCAACCTTCTGGAAAAGCCATCACTCTGATCAGAAACGACATACGACCAAACACGGAAAATTGGGGGGACATTACGAGATCAAGATTTAAATCGTTTCTCTAAAAACCAGCACAGAAAGAAAAAGAGAGGGGAGAGGGGCGATCCGAGGGGGTTGCGGATGTCCCCAAAAAGGAGCAAAAATGCAGCTCAAATTTTGAGGTGCGGGAAAGGGTATAGATCGTGAAAGGGGGAACAGGAATTATTTCCGACTTCCTTTATTTTGTCCAAGAAACTGACTGTTACTTTTATGCTAATGATGCTCGTGCCTTAGTACTTCAAGGTTTGGGCGAAGCCCAAAGGGCTTCAACCATAAGCGCAGTCAGGGATAGAAGGAGGGCAGTTCCATCATCAAGAAAAGGGGAAAATCTCAAAACCCTAACGCCTCCTTGTGAAGGGCGGAAAAACTCAACCCGAAGAGAGGAGGGAGAAGTTAGAGTCAATCACCACTACCTAATATTTTTCCAGTCACCATTAGCCGACGCAACCGTCGAATTAAAAGAACGAAGCGTCACGAAGTGGGCCTTTGACAATTTCTTTTTCGCTCACCGTGGTCAGGAGAAAGGCACCTGTTGAGGGGAAACTTAACCAGAAAAGCCAGAGAGGTCAAATCGTGCTCCGCGACACAAAAGCCTCCTCTTGAAGTACTGAGTCTAAAACAAAAACAACGAAGAGAACAGAGAGAGAGAGGGAAAAGAGTAGCAGCCAACGCGGTGTCGAAGTATCAGATAGGGGTGACCTTAGATGGCGGGTGAAAAAAGGTACACATCCCCGGATCCCTGTAAGAAGAAGACAACAGTAAAAAACAGACAAAAAAACAAGGACCCACTGGGAAGGGCCGGTATTTTAAGTGAGAAGAAACAGGGTGGTGCTTTAAATCACAACGACCGTTAGTGGAGACGGAAAAAAAAAAATCATAGAATTCGTTGCTAGGGACCGGGGGACCTCGACTCAAAAAGGCTGGGGGTCCTGTTGCGGTCTTTAATGTCCGGACTGGACAGAAGGGGGGACGCGGTCGGCGGAGGGGGGGGGGTCCACAGGGTGAGGGGGAGCCACCAAAATGCCGTAAACGAACCGTAACAGAAACATCCAAATTAAAAGAAACTCATAGGCCATGACAATCATGACCGAAAAGAACAAGAATCAGTTCCGTTTAAAACAGGTGAAAAATAACCGATACCGAAAGGGAAGACAAAAAACGGGGACTGCCGTGGGCTTGGAAAGGCCTGTGGTGCGGGAAAGACCCCACCCGCGGGATCGAAAATCCTACGGCGTCGGGGAAGGAGGACTTTACATTATGGGTATTCTTGGGTCTCTTCGTGCCACAAAAAAAAAACAGGCAAGGGTTTCGTATGCCTTGGCTAGGAAGGGGTGATCAGGTCCGGAGATCTGGGGGGGATCAGTCGAGATCGCCACAGGCGGGAAAGTCAACAAGCCTGTAGAGGGAAAGTCCTCTGAGAGAAACGTGGTGGCCCCCACGACAAACTCGTGGTCGGAGAGGGAAAAAAGCGAAAACGGCAGAGCATCAACCCTTGCCGGCGAAAAAAATCAGCGGAAAAGCGTCCAGAACGGGACGGAGGCAAAAAAACAATCCCTCAAGCATAGCTCAAGGGGAAGAGGGGTCAACAAGAAAAGAAGGCGTGAGCAACACTGTATAGGTGAAGAAACACGAGAAGGGGGGTAGAAGGGTTGGAAGAGGAGGAAACCAACGTATACCGAATCCAGAAAAAAGCTCTCGTCACCCGGGGCCGGCAAACTCCCAAAATAAAGGGAACAAGGCCGCTATCCAGCAGGGGTGCCTGAGAATATATCGAAGAGCTGCCGGAAAGCCTCTGGAGATTAAACGCAGAAATCGTAGACCCCCACCAAACCCCCAAACCAAACAACAATGTCGCCTTCCTGAGGACACCCGGCAGCAGAGCAAACACGAAAATTCTAGGGCCGAGCCAAGGACGGATTGAACAATTTCAGACGTGGAGAGTGGTGAAAAAAAAGGGACTGTTACGGGTTAAGAAACGGGGGCGGTCTGGCAGTAAAAGGGAGTGAACCTGGGAAAAAAACGTCCGACGGAGAAACCTTCTTCCGAAGGATGCCGGGAAAATGGCACAACCCTACCCGAAGAATGTGAACACACCACGGCAGGGGGTTCGGAAAGAGGAAAAATACCTCCATAGGGTGTCGGTGAGGAAGGGCACCTACCTGGGAGATACTGTCTGCGACAAAGGCAGAGAAAAAATAGCCACAAGAGGACAAAAAGAAATGGACAGGGGGCCCCCTTGTACCGGCATTAAAACGGCGATGACCAAGGAAAAGACAAAAACACAACCTCGTACCGGTGGTTAAAAATGAAGTGGCGTGTTCGGGAACTGCGAATGCTTCCGGGCCAGCCAGAGGGAGAGCTAAAGAATTAGGCCGCTCTGTAACTGCGGAATGGAAGGAGGCAGTTGAAGGGGGATATAAATTCTACCATTTTAATGTACCTGGGCAGCTTTTAGAAAGAGGGCTTTCTCTGATGAAGGGCAGGGTAGTGTGAGAGCAGAGAGATGGCTCAGTCTCTCTAACCGAAACCGGCGGAAAACGACCCGTACTTCTATCGGGGATGAAGACTAAGGACGTATATACAGTGGGAATAAGGATGTCGGCCGGTACGTTCTGAGGCCTGTCGCGCGTGTTTGGAAAAGGGTAGGATTCCGGGGCCACCGGAGAAATAAAAAAAGGTAAAACAAAACGAAACGTAGGAGGAAAGGAAAGAGATATTCATCTTGCTCGGCGCGACTGAGAAAAAAACGAGGGGTGAAAAGAAAAAGGTCTACCAAAATAAGGGCCGACTACAAGAACCACGCAGACGACGGCTACGGAGGAAAACACGCTGAAAGGAGGTAACATGGGAAGACCGGCGTCTATAGCAAGAGACCAGGACGACTCTATAAATAGCTAACCTTCCCGCGCCAGCACGGGAGGATAAGGCTTCCCTTGGCACTGGGAGGCGATATAAAAAGTGAAGAAGGCAGGCGATAACCCGAGGCACATAGCATGGCGATCAGAAAGGGGGGAAAGGGAGAGCAAGAACGTCTGGAACCAACCCATCACAAAGATTGGGGGGGCGGGTGGAAGGGAGGCCAGGAGCCCGGTTCCGTCTGAAAGACCCGGTGCCGAGAGAACTTAAATAGAGTGGCCTGGAATCGAAAGGGGATTTTTTCTATTGGGGCGGACAGGGTCCGGCCTAAAAAACACCACAGTGCAGGAAGCACCGGGGAAAGAAATGATGGAGTTCGAGTTGGGGGAACAGAAACAGCCGCCGTGCGGGGGGAAAATCTTCCGAAAGGAGGGGGGCGAGGAGACGAACTAATATCTCAGCAACAGGTGGTCAAGAAGAAGTAGGAGAAGGGTATCTGAAAGGTCAAAGCGACTGAACGCCCAGGGGGAAAGGCCCGTCTCAACAGGGCCCGGCGGTGATAAAACATAAACCTGAGCAGGGGGCAACTTCTATGCCGACAATGAGCTGGCCGAAAGGGAGGGGGGGGGGGGAAAGAGGAGAATGCTGGGCGGGGAAAAAAGGGAAGCCGACCTGGCCATTGCAAGTGCGTCGTCCTTTGACGGCGAGGAGAATGTAAGTCAGCGATATCTTGGGGAAGACAACCTGGGTTAGCGGCATTGGGTAGAAGGAATACGGGCGCGAGGGCACGGATATTAGCAGGAAAGCAGGAAAAATACCTTGTGGAGCCACGAACGTCAACCCGGATCCGACCGTGGCAAAGGGGTATAAAAAGAAAGGAAAAATGGTGCACCAACATCTGAAAGGCAGATGGGAGGGTGAAAAAAGAAAAGCGCGCCTGAGACGGAGGGGATAGTGAGGGTGTCTTAGAGGATCAACGATCTGGAATCAAACTTCTCGGAGGAACCCACTGGCGTGGTGGACAGCGGGAGGAGGGGCTGGAATTGGGCGCAAGGAAAGGCAGACGGAATGTTTCAAAATTATTGAAAAGAGGTCGATCCTCCCATATGTTTTCAGGGGGGGGTCTAGGCGATCTCGCACGACTGGAAAAAAGAAGCTGGGAAACACGGGTATCAAACTAAGCATCCGACCAAGAAACATGAAAAAAAATGGTGTGGCTGAAAGGGAAGAGATTCAAGAAGGTAAATGTGACGCCAATCCTCCTCCCGGACAACTCACTGGCTGGGCAGAACCGGGGGGGGGGGAGGATGTCCAGCAACAAATTTCGTCAAGTCCCCCAAAAAAAACTCACCTGTGTCCCGGGGGCGGGCCTTTATTCTAATCGGGGACCTTTGACAGCGGAAAGGGAGGGGGGCCGATTCCGAAAGAATTGTAAGGATACAGGTACTGGCTGATCAGGTGAGCAAGTTCCGGTCGTGGGAACACGTGGCGCAAGGCACCCCTGGGACAAAAAATCGAAAAGTCCCCTGAGCGGGTGCAAGAGACAGCTGACACGACAAAAAGTTAACACTATTTCTGTACGCGCAATCATAGAGGAGGGGGGGGAGCAAGTCGTGAGTATAAACCCCAGACCGACTGGGGGGCCGTAAAACTAAAAAAAGGAGAAAGTCACTCTGACCCCGACTCAGGCGGCAAAGGTGGGGGATACGGGCTTCTCTGTCTCACTTGTAGACACGGAAACGGGGAGGGTAAAGGAAAAGACCAAGAAAAGGAGTAACACCAGAGAAAGACACATCGCAACTGCGCCTCGGTAGGGGCTGATCAAAACTAGAGTCAGGATCGATCACCGAGCGCGGGTCCGGCATATGTTAATAGAAGACTTTGACGAAGATGGCGGGGAGGGGAAGAAATCCCCTGTGATAGGGACGAAAGACAAAGGGGGGAACACAAAACCCGACCTGAGGAAAACACGCCACCCCCCAGGGAAGCCGAAGAGGGAAGTAGAAAAAGGGCTGCTAATGGGTTCCTAAAAAACGCGGGATGGGATACTCACTACGGAAAAAAGGCCTCGATTCAGGGGAAACATGTAAAAAATTAGAAGTGGTGTTGCCGATGGTCAGCAAAGGAGAAGAAAGCCAGGTCCAGGATGAACCAACGGCCTTGCCCTCCTCCGGGGGGAAGTTCGAACAACAGACGTCACGAGGGGACGAAGAAACTAGAAAAAGAAAAACAGTGCCGATCGGCCATTCCAAGCTCGACCATCCGAAAAAAGTAAAGGTTAACCAGCACGATCCCGATACCGGACACGGTCGCTGAATTGGTGGGGGGGAGAAATTGCGGGGACGAAAAAACAAACGAGGGGATAGACCAGCCCTCAAAGAGCGGGCGACGGTCAGGGGGAAGAGTGTACGCGTAAACCCCGAGGAGTCCGGGGGAGAACTTCAAGGGGGTAGTCCCGCCACAAAAAAACCGCGGGTCGGGGTCATAGGCCTTTCTGAGATTAGCACTCCGGAGGAAAAATGTCAAAAGCGTGCGAGATCTCAACGGCAATGCCCGGCACCATCGAGGATGATCGCCTCGGAGCAAAGTGTGCCCCGATCAGAAAAAGTAGTGGGAGGCGACGAAGCAGGAAAGAACAGAAGAAGCAAAAGTGATGGCGACCAGAGAAACTCCCTGAATCTCGTCGGAGACAAAAGCACACACCCTACATCCCCCTCTATCACGCGCTCACAAGAAGAGGGGGAAAAAGCGCTTTAGCACCACACTTCGCAAAAAAACTGAGAACTTTGACTCTGGGCGCGCGCGAACCAGGGTAAACGCCGAAAACGAACTCGCCGGCAGCCTGAGAGAAAATGTCGCCCAGGCTGGAACAGCGCCAAGGCCGCTATACCGAAGTGAAAGGAAGAAAATATCCGGGAGAGCTCCTTTAATCTCCTAGTGTAACGCAAAAATCAACAGAAAACCCGGCATTCCTCACGGTCGGCGGAAAGAAGGAGAGAAAAGATAAACTACTGCTCGGCCAGCTGCACGGGGGACCTAGAAGGTTGCGTGCCAATGGCGTTGGAAAAAGAAAAAAAAAAGAAAGAAAGGGCGGGGAGGGAGAGAAGCTAGGCGGGAAAAGCTCTTAATGGCAGTTGGTATACCATGGCCAGATTCCATCGAAGTAGATGGCAGGGAGGAGAAGACGCAACCCTAAGAAAGGCGCCGGGTAACATCAAAACGGAGGAATCATCTAATAAAGCAGTGTGAAAACTTGCATCATCAACTACCAAAAGGGAGGCGAGGAACGGCAAAAATTAAAGGGCAAAATACACAAGAGCAAAATAAAGAAGGCACCGGAAGTAAGCCACCTTGATACCTCCAGCAAAGACAATGGAGGCATTAACGACCAAATCCAAGGGGGCACCAGGGACGGGTGTGTACAACCGGGTGGTACTTTGACGTCAAGACGGGTCCAGTGGCTATTTAACTTCGAAGACCAAGCGAAGTTTCACCGCGGGTACTTGCCAGAAGTGACCGGGGGATACTTGGGGACTCGAACATTGGCATTTCCCGTGGCACGGGGGAGACAGGACGGAGCTCTAACAGGAAGGGCCGAGCTCCGCTAATATCGCGAATGTTTCTATAGGGAGATAGAAGAACGTAGGGAATGCGGACCCGTACGGACACTGGGAGCAAGATCTTTATACCCTCGGGTGAGCCAGTGGGGAGCGCGGATCGCCTTATCGGGAGAATCTTCAGGACAGCATGGGTTGACTGAAAGGTCGAAGGAGAGACGCGCACAAGCGGCGCAA
>Ga0179593_1387364_pt1 | contig 10004 bp, 11 predicted proteins | sample CZODoug2_1_08_16_FD_185931 | JGI IMG/M metagenome (GOLD analysis project Ga0179593, IMG submission 185931) | Vadose zone soil fungal communities from Angelo Coast Range Reserve, California, USA - CZODoug2_1_08_16fungal (PacBio error correction) | ecosystem: Environmental > Terrestrial > Soil >...
TTTTTCATGCAGTGAGCCAAAAGTTGACGGGACAGGAAAAAAAAGCCAGGCCGGGGTTGACTGCTCCGCACTTTTGGAAAAGTCTACGTTTGGTTTCGAGAGGAGGAAAAACTGCGGATCAAGCTTGGGGAGCTATATGTCGCGGTGGAGGGCCATCCAAGGGTAGCCGGACTGCTGGGTGGATTTCTATTGGTCACACGCCGGAAAGACGCTAAAAAAAAGAAGGGGGGAGGAGCGTTGCAAAGATAATTGAGAAAGAAGCCCGGGAGTAAAAGGGAGCAGCGAAAGCAAAAAAGGTTGGCAACAATTGAAATGCTCAAGGAGAAACCACCCATTGACCCCGAAAACCCTGTACTGAGAACGAACTACATCTTACTGGGAAAAAGAAAAGCCGAGAGGGGGTGTTGGGGTGCATGTAAATTGGTATTGCTGGAAGGGGATGTCTAAATGTTTTGCCGGGAGGATGGGTGGCGCGGCGATCGCTCAGATTCGCTGAGGGCCGGAGGGGAGGGTGCTTGTCGCGCGACACAGAAAAGCGCCAATGAAGAAACGCTGGTTGAAGCGGGAGCACAACAAAAGGTCTCATCTTGGGGGAATTGAGACTTTGGGGGGGGGGGAGGGGAGGAGGGCGTTACAGTGCGAACAGAGAAATGGGAAAACTGTCAATACAGACGATCGCTTCCTGGGATTCTTTCCTGGTTGGATCATAAGAAGGGTTTGTATCTTCGTTGTGGTATTAATTGAAAGGAGAGTGGATCGATTCGGGAAATCCAGAACTGTTGCGGTGAAGAGGTCACCCGGCGTGGGGGGCAGGGAAAAAATCGGCGAAAAATTACCAGGGAGACCGGCGGATGGACCAATTTTCGAGAAAAAAGTGATAAAGCAGGCTACACGGGGAAGGCAAGGCGGAAGTTAGTTGTGCAGAATATAAAGGGATATAAAGGAGTCGCGAAAACTGTTCAAAGGACGTGTCAAGCGGCGTTCTGCCGTGTGGCAAGAGAAAGGACGAAACAGGCGGGGGAGCGTTCAGCATTGTATGGAAGTCACCGCCAGCAGCCTAAAGGAGAGATGGTGGGGGCATGTTGCCAAAAAAAGGGGCTACTTTGGGGAAAAAAAACCGGAAGTCCGCGTCTAAGAGGGAGGGACGAAAGGGAATAGAAGAAGCTAAAAGCCGCAGCCTGGTAAAACAAGGTGACTCAGCAAAAGTCGAGAGGCCAAAATAGGGGGGGTGGTTTTAGGCAGCTTAAGAGGACAGTCAATTGCGGGAAATGCATACGGGGGGGGGGTCGACATTCAGGCCAGGGGTTTGGGGGACCAAAAAAAGGGTCAGACTGAACCAGGGGAAACGGGGGAAAAACACATCCCGAAAGCGGAAAGAAAGCACAACTTGAAACGCAGGGAGAAACAAAATTAGAAAAGAGTGTACCGGAGACCAAGCGGAACTCGGGATTAACTCACTCACCTGAGTGACCAAGGAATAGTGAGTGAATAACAGGGGGCAGTACGGGATAAACGCGGAGTCGTTGTACGGGGGGACTCTCGAAGACAGGGGGCGCAAAACATCGAACTCGGGGGGGAGCAGGCAGAGCGGCGCGGAAAAGGAAAAATGTGTTGAGTGGTCTGGCTCGGTTCTGAACAGTTCGGTATTGGGCGGCAGTACGGGGATGGCAAGCTGTCTCCGCAGGTAAAAAAAGACGAAGGGCATGCGAGGAACCGTCCGAGGAAGTCCTTCTTAAATGACCCGGGGGGAGTAAGGAAGGGGGGCATTGGAGCGCAGCCAGCGCAGAAAAAAAAAGAGATCGTCCAGTACCAAGCTCGAGCTTGAGTTACTGAGAAGAAGCCCCTCTCACCGGAAACCTGACCGCAGAGGGGGCAGGGGGACAGAAAAGCTGCCAGAGTGGTCGCACCAAGGACACGGTCATTTATCGGAAGGGTGCACAGGTCACCTTCCCGATGAGAAGGAAAGTTTCGCGGAGAGTGCGCAAGAAGGGGTAGAAAGGGGAATCAGGAGCCCGTCATTTAACTCTCGTGAATAAGGGACAGCCTGACGAGACCCAAAAAAGAAGCCGAGAGGATCGGTGAATGAAAAGACAAAACCAAAAGAGAACAAGGGTCCAGAAAATCTGTGATTTGGGGCGATCGAGCAAGGGGAAGGTGGACAAACATGTGCCTAAACGCATAAGCGGATGCCAACCCTGACGAAGGAAAGTATGACCGTGGACATATCGCGAAGTTAGCGGAGCACAGGGGGAAACCGGAAACGAGGAAAGAGTGCATGTTTGGAGAAGATTAGGGGGGATGGAAAAGGGTCGTCGGTAGGGCGTCATTACATGATCGAAAAAGAGAGGGCGACGGGCAACAGCGTGTGTGTTGTCAAGGGATCCAAGAATTGTTTTATGTGGGGGATCAAGGGGGGAAAAAAGGACCCTAAAGCCGGCCCGTGCAGGACTAATCAAAAGGTGAAAAGGGAATTAAAGATTCCCGCAGTGTGCAGGTTCGGGAGCGGAACTAAGAATTCCTTCGATTTTCAGAGCAAACAATTAAAAAACAGCAGCGGAGGGACAAACAACGGAAGGAGACCTCGCCGCATATAGGTGAGGAGGGGAGACAAACTAAATTAGCAAAAAGGACGAGCTGGAGAAAAAAGGGATTTCATCAACCGCGGACGTGGACTACGTGAAGGAAGTCCTACAAGGGTCAGGCCGAAGCGCAACATGACCGGACACCGCGGGGGGGCCTAATCCAATATTTTCTGCAGGGGACTCAATTTCTGGTGAAAAATGCAAAGAGCGTAATCTTGAAAGGGGCGCCAGCAAGCGGCAAGGGACGAGCCCGGAGACCAATACAGCAAGCACGGTGAGGGTCAAAAATTCAGAAGCAATGGCGAAAAACTAAGCACCTGAAAAAGGGGGGTCATGAACGGATCAAAAAACGACATTGTTTTCTCATAGTAGGAATGCAAGAAGGAAAAAACCCTAGCCCACAAACCTCGCGCCCAAAGGCTAAGACCCAGGAAAAAACTTTCTTCATATATCTGTTTGTGCGGTCGTGGGATGCTTCAAGGAACGGGATCCTCGCGGCAAAAGCGAGAGCATCTGCAAGGGATGAATCAGCAGGGCCGGGATAGGTGGGGTTTTTTTTTTCAAGGGGAAACTAGATGAGACGAGGAGACTGTGGAAAATCAAAGAAATCCTCTCCAAAAGAGCCAGCGACACGGCAGGGAAGAAGTAACAGCCAGTGGCCTAACGTGGGGAAATAAGAGACCTCTAGAGGCGTGGCGACAAAATCTGGCTTGGGGGCGTAAATACCCAAAAAAAAAGCACTACCCAGAAGCCCACATAAAAAGGAGCCGTTCAAGAGAACAGTCCAAGGCCCCGCAATTACGAAAAGAAACAAACAAAAGGAGGAGGGGGGGGAGAAAAGGGTAATGCGGTGCAGACTGGAATCGGAGGGTGAACGGGGAACGAAAAAAAAAAAAACAAGGGGGGCGCGGGCAATTGGATGGTGTGGTAGTTCGTCCTGTACAAAGGCCAGAGGTGGAAAAAGACGAGAGAAGCAAGTTGGGCCACTGCTTGAACAAGGCAGAAGGGGGGGGGCGCGGGTGGGATCGTACAGGGGCTTGAACACAGCTATAAAAGCGATAGAATTCCGTTTATGCTAAAATGACACTCATAAAAAAAAGAAGAAAGCGAGATTCAAAGAAAAAGCGCTGGGCGGGCCCTTCGAGAGATAAGCCCCGGAAAAAGGGCCGAGAATCATTAGTTGCAAAAACCGGGTAGGGCCGAGGGGTGGGGGACTGGAAGGTGGTGCGACGGAAGGGGGGTGTGTGCAAGGAAGTAGCGGATAAAAAGGACTCTTATAATCAAGGTACGTTATAGTCACGCTGCTAGGGAGACGTTATAATGGGGGGGAAACTACGTATTGCTGCGCAAAGTGGGGATACGCGAGAGCCTGGGCGGGCCAAGCAAGAGTAACGCGCGGGTAGGTCATCCAGAACATGGAAGAATATTGGGGGGGGAGAGCTCAAGGCGGGTCAAACTGCTTCTTCTGGACCGGCGAAGCTTGGAAGAAGGGGCGGAGGACGGGAAAAAAAGAGGCTTGAACTGAAAGCACGGTTTTTCTCCAGCGGAAGGGTCAAGGGAGGGAATAGGTTAACGAATACCATCTAGAACTATCTGAGCGGAGGGCCTTGCAGGAGGGGTTAAAAGACTCTAGAAGGGGTACTTTCATTGGAAAAAGGGGCGGCACATCGAGGCAGAGGCAGGGGGACCCGCTCCCTAATATGTATAATGTCATGTTAATTTTCAAGGAAGAAAGGTGTGAATGAGCAGCACTGAGGAGTAGGGAGACGGAGCAGTGCATGTGCACACATAAGTAAGTAGCTTTGGAAGGGAAAACTTGACCTTAGAACCGGCGCTCAGCTCCTCTTCCAGACGGAAAAATTACGACGAAGAGGGGGAGGGAAGAAGCTACAGAAAGAACACTGCACTTCCGTAAGGCGATTTAAAAGGAACGGGGTACACTGAGGGATCAACTCGCGAACGCATCAAAGACATCGGAGTGGGGCAGAATCGATTACCTTTTGGCAAAAAAAAAAGAGCGTAGAAGGAAAATAAAAAGGACTGCTGGGACTCGGGGGGGAGTAAAGAAAAAGGCGTCAAACAGAACAGGTGTGGATCTCAGGAAAGGAGGAGGGAAAAAGAGTCGAGATCACTACGTGGCGAGATTCAACTGGTTCAACTTGAAAGGCGGCACTGGTCCGGCGATAATCAGGTCATCGGAAAGGGGGGTACCGGAGAAAACGATAGTTATATAGAAAGTTGGAAACTAACAGGTGCAGCGGCCGTAGGACGAATAGCGTCACGTTGGAGTGGAAGAGGGGGGAGCTGAGAGAGCTCAGAAATGGATAGGGAAGGGAGCGAACGGCGGGAAGAGAGGGGAGATACAAAAACAAAATACATTAAACCGTGAAGCGATAAGATGGAATGGGGGATAGTACTGCCATGGTATAGCTCCCGAAAAGCGTCGGGGAGAGGAGTTCAACAGGCCGGAAAGCCAAAGCGGGTCAGACAAGGGGGCGAAAAAACACTTGCACAACAAGGTTTTCCTTTTGAGCGGAGCCATTCGGCAACAGATACTAGAGGGTAACTGAGGACACCTCAGGCGAAACCGAAAAGGCAGCAAACGCAAAAACTAAGCAGCATACTCGGGAGGAACTAGGAATCCTCCGACTTCTGGATAATAGGCGAGGGACCGAGAAAAGGGGATACAGGAAAAACTACGTCCGGCAAAGATGAGAAGAAGCCGCAGGCAGGAGGTGAGGACTCCTCTTGTGGAGAAGTAGAGAGGGGAGGGGTTATCACAGTGCATAATGTAATTAATACTGAACCGGCGGCTAGGGAAAAATTTGGGGAGGTACTTTCACAACCCGCCTGATTTACAAAACGCCAAGAACCAAAGTGAAGGGCCGATCGGTGTCAACCAAAAGATTGGGAAAAAGGAACTTATGTATCCTTCCAACGCGGCAGGCCCGGAGAGGCGGCTCTGACAACAGTCCTCGAGAGGAGGGGGGGAAAGGCAAGGAAGTGGAAAGCCTCTAATCCAGATCGCGGGGCGGGAAGGAACTGTCCGTAACTAAGGAGAAAAAAAGGGTTGTGGGTCACGGCTGGGAAAAAGAACGACCCGATGGAAAGAAGGAACAGGAGGAGACTCTCCGCCAAGCTTGTTTAGAAGGAATGCTGAAACAGTTCAAAAAACTTCCACAAGAACTTCCACGGAGAGAACACGGATCCCACGTTGTGGGTGAAAAAAAACACTAAAAAAAGGCTAAAAAGAGGAGACGATGATTTAGGAAAATAAGGGGAAAGAGGAACCACCACCAAAAGCATGGGGCTCTAGGGAGCGTCAGCAGAAGTTTCCCGAAAATCAAGGCCAGAAAAAACTGGGGAAGGAGACTAAGGAACACACCTGAGAGACAAAAACCTTGAGAAAGGACCACCAGGGGGACAATAACAAAAACGTGAAGAGGGTCGGGGAGGCTTCAAAGGAGGATTTGAGGGTCGTCAAGCACCGGCACCATGGGGCCAAAATAACAAAAAAGACGCATCCGTCCCCAAAGAGACAGGCTAAAATTCCACAGCAAGTTCCGAAAGAAGGAAAGCGGGACTTGGCGCGCGAAGCAAAAACAGAAACAGCGGCAAACGCGAAACGACGCCACATAATCCGGAAACATTGGAAGGTATCCAAGAAAGGCAAAACGAAGGAGGGGGGCCAGGTGCACGTAGAAAATGGAGAAGGAGCAAGCGTCTTTTAAATATGTTTGGGATAGGCGAGCTACCTTGGCTGCAAAGGCAGGGAGATCTGCAGGGCTCGTGATAATTACACAGGGCGTCGAGCGAAAGAAAACAGAAAGGACAATCTGATCCGCGTTTGGTTTCGCGTGAAGGGACAAATCTCAGGGGTATAAACTCCACAAAAAGTCAGCCGGATAAAGGGGATTGGGAGGGAAAGCGGCAGGGGGACCCCTGGCACCAGGGGTAAGCAGGAAAGGATGCGACTGCGGGAAACTTCCAGCGCCAACACAAAATAACGGCCATTGAGTATCTCGGAAGAAGCAAGAAGGCAGTCTCTTATAATCTCTTCAAAAAATGATGACCACGCCAGTACGGTGAAAAAAAGAATACGAGATCACACAAAAACGGAGAGGAAAAAGAGAGATTAGGGTCAAACAGGGGAGAAGGAAGAAGGAGAAGCCAAAAAGGGTCTTCTAAAAAGTTAAAGCTGCGTGGGGGTTGCGGAGCGGGAACGTTGACAGCAATGCAACCAAGAAGTGGCGGCCAGGACGTGTAGAAGAACGGAAATCCCTCTGGGATAAGCGCCGGCTTTTTGGACCAGAGCCGGGAGGAGAAAACCAACCACAGAGAAAAAACGATGACTGAATGTGAAGGGGGGGCGCTTCGAAGCATTAGACACGCTGGATAAGCGAACGTCAGCTGTTGCAACAATGAGCCCGCACCAGTACCAAAAACCAACAGCAAGGTGAACCTACAGCCCTTGAGGGGGACCGAACCTCAGACTTACGGGCAGACACGAAGCCTGCAAGGGCGTTTGTAGCGGTGACCTGGGGGTATGATTGAACGTTAAACAATGGGGAACGGTGTTGGAGCGCGGAAGGACGCGCATAGGGGGGAACTGTATTCGCGTTGTAACGACGGGGGCAGGCGCAAGCATCGAGACATTGGAAGGAAAAGGAAGTGGTGAAGACGTATAACTGGGTCCCTCTCGGGGGGAATTGGGGACGAATTGGCCGGGAGGGCGTGTCATGGGGGGGCGCTGCATTGCCCTTAAATAGGCCACGGGAATAGTGCGGGGGAGGCGAGGCAACAGGTGTGTCTGTCACTGTTTCTCAGTCAAAAGTTGCGATGAAAAAGGTGGTGACAGGCAGTTCAGACGGTAGCAGGGAACGAGGGTAGGCTATGTCAAGGAGGGACATAAACTGGGGGTTCGGGAGACGGAGCGAAAGAGATGCACATGCTGGGGGGTGGCACTGGAATGTCTTAAGCTAGGCTAAAGGGGGTTAGCAAGAGTAAACGTCCGTAGAACTACGAACACGTTCCGAACGGAAAGAGGGAAGGGGGCGTGAAAGATGGATCATGGTAAAAAGACCCAAATTCGTTAAATGACGCTTTAAAGAAAAATTCAACTCGGGCGTCGACGTGTTGCCGCGGGAAATGAGCGACAAAAATTCATTGAAGAAGCATTGTATGACTCATAAAAACGCAACGAAGGCGAACTTGGAGGGGGCATTGCCGGGAGACTTTGACAATGAACGCAGGAAAGACGAGGCGCATTGAATATCAAGACTAAACAGCCGAGAACACAGGGATGCGGAAAATCAGCTGGGTGCGAGAAGAGGAAACAAAGAACGGAATCGGAAGCATATTGAGGTGGGTTGTGCGACGGCGGGGATCGAAAGGGGAGGGAAAGGACGGTGGGAGAAAGTAAAAAAGGGGGGAAACGCGCCGCCGGCCTCAGTATTACTGAAGAAAAATTAGCAAAAATCACATACCTAATCGGGAGTAGCAAACAAAAATAGGGGAAAGGCGCAAAATCGCCATCATCCAGAGAGGGAAGTTCAGAGGATAACCAGGAACAGGGAACCAAACGAATATGACGAAAGAGAAAGGAGACAGCCTAGACAGTAGTATAAGTTCCAGTTCGAGCCATCGCTCTGCTTCATCGCGGGCGGGAGGGGGAGTTGTGCATGACAACTCCTTTGGTGGGGGGGCAGAGCAAACAACTAGGAATCTGATTGACAAATGGCGAGAACGGCGGGAAAAAAAAGGTGGGACATGGAGCGGACGCATTGGGATTGGGCGGAAATCTTGGCAAATGACCGGACCTGGCGGAAAGGGTTGGGTAGACGGCTATAAAAATTCCAGGCACATTCTTAGGCTGACAAGCCTTCTTTCTCAAACAGCAAGCAAAGCCGCATATCTCTCCTCCCATCTCGGGGCATGTGGATCGCTGGAGATGGAATAGAAAAAATCACCGAACAAGGGGAAACGAGAGGAGCGGTAGGCCTCTGCCATCAGGGGTCGAACACAAGGATTACACTCACTTATATGTAGTGGACCTGGGAAAACCAAAGCTAGTTTAGCCAAGGAAATTGCAAGGGAGAATAGCTGTTACGTAAACAGTGATCTCAAAAAGGGAATCCGGGGATACCATCAAACGCCACGAGCACGAGCGTATACATGAAGCCAAGACCCGCATCCCAAAAAAAAGAAAAAGCGAAGATTGGGCTTCTAAAGAAAACCTCGCTAACACGGGCATATCTTCGCACACACCGATTAGCACCGAGGAAGGGCAACAGAAATCCGTGACGCTGACAAGAAGTGGAACGGAAGGACCCAAAAGCGAAGGGAGATATGCCGGGGGTGCCGAAGGAGCCTGGAAATAAAAAAAGTATCGGTACTGAAGGTCAGGAAGGAGGGGCATAGCTGAAAGAAGGGTCATCGTGTTGGGTCATTGGGAAAAAAGTCTTGGGGGGGTTATGTGTGTCATAGGGAAACGCAGGATAATAAGAAAGTCCAGTCCAAATTCAACGAGGACAAAAGACGTTAAATCCTTCAAGGGGGGGTCATTAGAGCGGAAAAAGTGTGAAAAAAATAAAAGGAAATCAAACAACGGAAGCACGGGAAAAGGATCACGCAAAGGCAAAGAGTGGTTTCGAGATAGGTAGGAGAAAGATGGGCATCCGGAGAAACGGCAGCTTGAAACCGGGCTTTCATAAACAGCTTAAGTTATCCGCGTCATCCGGAACCGCAAGGGGGGAAAAGCTTATAAACAATCTCCGTCAAACTGGGGACAACACGCGTCAAGAAAAAGCCAAAAGAGGGACCATGGAAGTCCAAGATTGGAAAGCCAAGCGAGAAAAAATCGCAAACGCGGCAATGCAAGAAGTCGTATTCAAACGGCGCAAACGTGAAAGGGAAAACAAAGGAACTCGGCAATGTCAATGAAGAAAGTAGTCGCAACGGAACCGGGTGATCAATGACTAAGTCAAAAGGGGGACCTTTGGCAGATAGGGGGTTAAAACCATCCAGGGGAAGCCCAAACAAAAAAAGCCTAAAAGGTGGAAGAAAAGAAGACGGGCTCGGCTTATTCTGTCTGTTTCCGTGATGCTCAAAAAATCCGGGTCAAGAAGGCGACCTGAAGCGGGAGCAGGAGCGGGGATTAATATCACGGCGCAGAGATAGATAGGGGTTGAAAATGGCCAAGCCAGATTTCGAGATGCGCGGAGTGACGAGGCAACGCAAGCCGCTCCAAATTCGCCAGACTCCCGCTAAAAACAGCGTTCGCACAAAAAGTGGCATAACTTGTGGTTAATGGCGCCCTCTCGAAGAGCACAATTGGGATTGGCCGCGTAATGAACACCAAAAACTGGGAAAAACCATAGAAAGTATCCCGAAAGTGAACAAAATCTGAAAAGCCCGAAGCCT
>Ga0179593_1403177_pt1 | contig 10004 bp, 14 predicted proteins | sample CZODoug2_1_08_16_FD_185931 | JGI IMG/M metagenome (GOLD analysis project Ga0179593, IMG submission 185931) | Vadose zone soil fungal communities from Angelo Coast Range Reserve, California, USA - CZODoug2_1_08_16fungal (PacBio error correction) | ecosystem: Environmental > Terrestrial > Soil >...
AGTGTCAGGAGTGTTTCTCGGCGGTGGCAAACAACGTGACCTGGAGCAGGAGACCCACTGACACGAGGATAACGAGAACTCACACTGCGAATCACGAATGACCTGTCGGTCAAAAAACAAGCAGAACCGAAAGGAAACTGACCCCGAGAGACAGCGTGGAGAATGAAAGGAAAGAGTGGGGGAAAGGAACAATATGACAGTGAAGTTGAGGAGCCAAGCAGAAGGCGAAAAAAAATGTCCGGCCGCTGACGTCGTAAGGAATGCGAAAAGGACACAGGAAGAGACCAGAAAGAAAGCGGAAGGATGCAAAGACAAAGCGTCCGGAACAAAAAAAGAGCAGGTGCGAGACGTTACAAGCCAGGGACCAACTCGCCCTACCCATTACATCTTCTACATCAAATGGTCAAAGGAGAGTTGCGCCAAAGAGGCGCTGGTTAGGCAGAAAGAGGACGGCAACAGGCGGACCGAACCACCGGTCATAAAAAACACTGCGACGAGAAGGGATGGAAGTGAAAAAGGAGAAAAAAGCGCGCAAAGTCTTGAGAGGAAATGAGGGGAAGAAGCTAACACCGTCAACCAGGAGGCTCTCGAGAGCTCAGAAAAAAAAAAACGGAGAGGAAGGAAGAGAAGAGAAAAGCCTCCAGTGGGGTGGTTTTTCGAGCGATGAAGGCAGCCCCTCCCCGATCTTCTGGAGCGCTTATGCGAGATGAATTTGGAAAACGCCTGCTGGGGGCATTCGGAAGGGGTGGGGTATTGACTCTGGCTCAGCCGCACGAGCGCACGGCCGAGCAAAGGACAAGAAAAGAAAATGGGCTCAGGAGACTCAGGGGACAGGGTTTAGATGAGAATAAAAGTGTACTGGGGGAGCGTTACAGGAATGGAAAAACAATGATAGACCGGCGATTTATACCCCGGGGAAGGGACCTATTGTCGGGAAATGAGGTGCGCTGGGAGTGGGACAGCCTCGGAGTTGGAAGAGGAAAGTCCAGTAGACGACCGGGCCGGACATCGCCGGCGCCTGGAGCCTAACCGGAGGCAGAGTGGGGGTCAGGAAGGGCCATCACGAAGTTCCTGGGGCACGCCAATAACGAGGGGTTAAAAGGGTCCGTCATAAGAAGAAGTGGAAGGAGGGTCTCCCGGGCAGTATAACTCGGCGAATGGGGTGGGTGGGGTCACCAGGACGCAGTGGAAATGCTGAATTCCAAGTACCAGCAGAAGGGAGAAAGGTCGGATGTATGTCGCGTGGGAGCAGCAGGAGTTTTGGAGTGGTGGGTTGCAAAACAAAGAATCACCTTGCGAAACGGTCGTCGTTGGGAACTCGGAAACAGGGAAGGACTATTATAAAAGACGTAGTGAGAATCCAGCCGGCGTCTAGGCCTTCTTATTGTCCCAGCCAGATCTTGGGAGGGAAGGGTCAAGGTGAGGGATTAACCGAGCCGGTGGTGGGAACTTTGAGGGATTGCAAAAAAAGGAGGGAAATACTAGAGATAGGGACGGTTTATCCAGAAAGGGGGGTGGTGACGGGCGTGTGGGAGAATCGATACACATGGCGGGGAAAAGTCGCGATGGGGACAGTTCATACGTTCTGTAAAACCTGCGCAGAAGTCTCAAAGTGGAGAGAGTCAATCGAGAATGTGTCGGCACCAACTTGAGTGGAGGCGTGGAGAAAACGAGGGTAACGAAAGGGGAGACAACGAAAAATTAACCCATAAAAAAAAAAGCACTGAACGCAAATCCTTTTGAGCCAAAAGGACGGGTAAAAAAAAGACAACACTTGGTCAGCATGCAGCGTCGGAAAGTGCCTTCGGGTGGTCCCCGGTGACGAGCCAAAAAACTCTCCGCAGTTTCAGGGTTGTCCGCTCCCTCACAACACAAGGCGACGCGTCGGACGCGAATCAGGAGGGGAACGAAGCAATAAGGGGAAAATTCGATTCCTGGGGACCAACGGGGTTTGTGATCCCGTTCCTCAGATCAAAAACAGCTCCAGACGAGTCAGAACAACTTGGGCCTCACGTGACCGAGACGGTGCGCGGAACCGGGGGAGAAGGGGGGGGGGTCATGAAAGTCCAAAAACTCCTCTAAAAAAGGAAACGCAATGGGGGCTGTTCGGGAAATCGCCTCAAACCATACTGGGGAAAAAAAAGATCACTACAAAAGAAGAGCTTAAAGAGGAAATACTTTCGGACTGCCTCAAACAAAGCAAGCGAAACAACCACCAAAAAAATCTTCAAGGACCGTTTGGCAAGAATCTTGTAGGATTGTAGAGCTCTTAGCAGAATCGCTCACCAAAAAAACAATTTTGAGATGTACTGATTACGTCAGCCACTCGCAGGATCTTGGGACGACGGATCGGGCAGGGGGGGGGAAAAAACCTCGAATTACAAATAACTACGCGCGTGTTAGGACGGACTTCAGCTCAGGAACACAACCTACTCGACGAGCCGGTCCCAAGTAGAGTGGAAAAAAGAACGGGCGCTGGCAATTGCAAGTTTTCTACAAGCAACGAGGGCCTAAATCGCGTACCAAAACCAGTCTCCTGAAAAAAAAAAAAAACAGCCCGTCCCGAGAGCGGGAGAACAAACGGGGAACGTGGCCGTCCGGACAGGACGTCCGCGGAGGAAGGAGTTTAAAGATGATTGCAAGGGCTTGCGAGCACGGAAAAACGCAACCGCTCGGACGAACCCGAACTCTGAGCGTGGCAACGCATGGATTCGGGCACTCCCCCAAGTAGATAAAAGAAGACTCGGAGCAAAAGGGGAAAAAAAGAGGGAAAACTCTCCGCCATCGCGAAAAGCACTTCACTCGGAAACCCGCTCACTAAGAAGAAGAAAGCCGCATCATTCGTAAGCGGAACAGCAGTAGGAAATCACCCCCAACGTCAAGGAGTCTCGCGCACCGTCCCTCGAAAGGGAATGGGATGAGGTCATCGAACAGAGAACACACCAGTCCAGGAGGTCGTCGAAATCTCTAGGAGGCAGGGTTTCGGCGCGGGGAAAAGAACAGCCGCCCAATACAAAAAAAAAACAAAAAAAAAAGAAAAGGTGAGAAAATAGCCCGGGAAAGTATGGGGCATCGGGGACTATCTGCGCGAAGGGAGCGACCCTCAGGAGGAGAAAGTCCAATAGTCCAGCAAAAAACGGACTCGATTGGCAGAATTGAGGCTTCTTCCGGACTGCAGCTTTCGAAAGCTCGGTAACCCGCGAAAGATGAAGAAAAAATCGAAAAGAAGCTGGCCCCGAACCCGGCTCTCAAGAACGGAAAGCAACCATAGCGACGCAGATCGCAACGACCGGCCCCTCGGACCTCTAAGGCGCCCGCCGAAATCATATTATCAGGGAAGGGGGTCCAACTCGCAGGAGACTGCTCTAAAAGGAAAAAAAAAAAAAAAAAAAAGCGAACAACGCAGGGGTCTCGCGATCCTCATAGCCACGAAAGACGCACTCGGAACAAACTCTCACCCTTCAGCCGGCAAAAATCACGAACAAAAAGCGCCCGAAGCAAAAGGCCTCAGAGCGAGACGGAAACTAAGATCCAGCGCGGAGAGAGAAGCCTGCGGGGAAGAAAAGAGCACTGCCGACCGCTCGCCCGTTCGAAAGCTTTCAAGGCCAGAGCCTCCGACACCCGAAACTCCCAGACACTTAAACTCGACTGGACTACCGAGGTTTGGAAAGGGTTTAAATCTCGCCAAGAGCAACTAAAAAAAGTCCGGAAGGGACCACCCTCCGTCCCCCCAACCCGCGCACCGCCCCTAGCGCTTACGATTGCCCAACTTCACGGTGGAGACAGTGTCTGCCCCCATCGAATCCGCAGATGAGGGAACCAAGGGGAAAAAAAACATTGAGAGATCAAGCCGCCGGGGGCAACGAACCCTAATGGAAGCACGGGAGAGACACGCCAGGCCATGCTGGATCGCGTGAAACACCGGGACCCTTGTTTTTCAGACCGAGGTGACCCGTCAGGGGGTCGAAGGAGGAGAGACGGCGAAAAAAGGGGGCTTCGTAGAAGAAAAAACACTTCGTAAAATCCCAACCAAATAACAAGAAGAAGAGAAAAAAACAAAAAAAGAGGAGGAGGACACTGAGCGGATCACAGGTGATTGTTGTCGTATGGGTTGGGGGAGGTTTTCTAAAGAATCTGTAGGAGAAAACGAAAGGTGGGGGGAAGAATCGGATGCACCCGACGAAAAGAACCTGACGGACTCCACCAAAGAGACAAAAAAGTTAGCCGAGGAGCTAAGAGACCCGAATGGGACAACGTTTCAGGGAAAAAAAAGCCTGGGCCACCAACAGAGGAATGCAAAGCGCCTTGATACTCCATGGAAAAAAGGTTCGAATCCACCTGCCAATGCAGAGGGGGGGGGACCGAACAGGACGAACGTGAGTTCAAGATTTTCCGCTGCCAAAAGGTCGGAAGGTGGGGGACCGTGCCCCCGGGGCATTGGTTAAAAACGCGGGCACGCGAACCTGCCACCCAAAAAAAGAGAACAGCACAGAAACGTCGCAAGTCTAGTATGACGGCCGCGCCACAGGGTGTTAGGGGGGGAGCTGGCTCTCGACGCGTAGAAAAGGCGAGCTGGCATGAATTCGAAGGGTGCCAGGTCTACGACGCAGAGCAGGGGGAAAGGAAAAAATCGGGCGGGAGCTCGTCTTTCGGGTAGGTCCAGAGAGTGGGGGGGTGCCGGGTTGCAGACCGGGAACCGCGCAATTAGTCCAGAAAATCGCCTCAGACGTTTGAGAAAAGACTGTGGGTCCAGAGGTCCCGAATCGTGCGAAGAGATCCGACGAAATAAAAAAAAAAACGACAGAAAAAGGGGGGATAGGAGTGGACTCCAGAGCAAGACTGCGAGAAACGACATTGACACGATCCCGAAAGCTTTTGGAGCTGTCCCGATCCCCTCCCGCCGGGGAAAAAAGGGAGGGCCCGTCTCGATGCGGCTGATGGGGGGGGGGAACCGGTGTCGAAAAAAGAGAAGTGGGACCTCCAAATGTTCGAAAAGACGACGCCTTACAGAGGGACTTACGTAAAAGGGGGGGGCGACAAAACTGCCACCAACTCACCTCGAAGAAAAAGCACTACGAGTCCACCATCGAGCTCGTGAACTATTGGGACAAAAAGGAAAAGAACGTCGAAAAGGGGGGGAGCCCGGGACTCGCGCAGATCGAAAAAAAAAAAGAAACGGAAAAGGGGGGGTGAGGAGGCATATACAAAGAAGGTCTTCACAGCCTAGGCTAAACCCGAAAAGGACAAAAAAGCAGCACAGGAAATATGCGAGACTGAACCCTAGGGCAGGGGTGGGAAGCCGGGACACAGGGGGGTAAAAAAGGCACGTCTCCGACGACGACAGGGGCCGAATCCCGACTCAAAGTGGTGTTTTTGACGTACGAGAGGGGAGCAGGGCGACTGCAGGGGGACTGAGGAATTCTCGCGGGGGGCCGAGGTGAAAGGTGATCAGCCCAGAGTTGGGCAGAGAAAGATCATCTCGGGAAAGGGAAAAGGCACACCTGGGGAAATCGAGCACGGCGCTCGGGAGGCGGTCCCCCGGGGAAAGCGCAACAAATCCTAAAAGAGTCTCGGCTTCGCGAGAGGGGGAGGAAACAGGGGGGAAGCAGAAATGAAGCGAGAGGCAAGGCTCGACCGGCGCTCAGATTCATGACGGAGGGAAGATCAAACCCGGGGGAAGCGAAATCCGAAGGTAGAAAAAAACTCGTATTCCCGCGAAGGTTTTCTACGTGGAGGGGAGATATAATCGTTACAAAACTCAGTTGGGAGGGGAGAAAGAGGAAAGAGAGGGGGTCTTGGAGAAACTCAGAAAATCCATCAGTCCGGCGAAGGCCGCCCAGAGGATTCCCTTAAGCTTGGGGAAAGAAAAAAAAAAGCACCCATGGACACGACGCGTCGGAGGGTTGGAATCAGAGGAACGTAGCTCACCGTCAAAGGAGAAAAAAAAAGCACCAACTCACTCAAGTTGGGGGGGAAAAAAAAAAAAAAAAACCGCCAAATCCTACCATAACCCAACGGCGAAAAAGCGAGTAAAGAGGGAAAGAAAGCATCGAAACACGCTCATCCGAAACAAGATGAAAGGGCAGACAAAACCCACGAAAGATCTCGTTCATTGTCAAGGGCCCTCGCGCAAGCGCTTTAGTCATACGTCGAGTCATGGGTTTTCTAGAAAAAAAAAAATGACTCTACAGAAATGGAAGAAGCAAGAAATCGAATTGGGAGCTGCACGACCTAGAGTGGGGTGGGGACTTAGATGCCCGCCCTAGAATATTTTTCAGATCAAAAAAGAAGACCGGACTAACGTGAGGGCCAAAAGGGGATGACGACGCTGGGCTTTGGAGCGAGGGGGGGGGAAGGGGGGGGAAGACCAACCCTTCGTCGCTCGAAACCAGCCGAAAGGGTGGTCCTTTCAAGCTTCGTGGGAAAAGAACGGAAGGCAAACAGGGGGGAGCGAGGAACGAAGTCGTGCAAAGGCGGAAAAAGTGAATCTCTGAAGACCTTACTCGAACTGGGAAGCAGGGTTGTGTAGTCGTCAACCAGGCTCAACCACAAAAAATTAACCAAACGGAAAGGTCACTAGGCTCATTCTCAAGTGGGAGGGGGGGACGTAACCATGTTGGACTCAAAGTAGGAGTGCCGTGCAAACAGCCAATTCAGCCTCGTGGGGGGCCGCCGGTCGAAAGAAGGGACCCTAAAAAGCGTTCCTGTTTAGAACAGGAGAACAAAAGAGGAACCGAAGGGGAAAAGGCACCTACAAGGGGGGGACAGGACAATTTAAGTAACCTCAGGACTGGTCGGCAGAACGGGGGAAAAGAACCAGCAGCGAAAATCGAGTGGAGTGGGATCTACTAAGTCATCGGCCCAAAGGGAAAAACTAAGAAAAGGGCCGCGACTCTCCCTGGGCAAAGATGCGGGAAAAAAAACTACTCAACCTAGAAAAAAGCAAAAAAGGAGGTCGGAGTGAACACTAGTAGTAGTCTCCCACCAGTCCGACGAAACCAAGGGCGAGAAAAGCAAAAGTCTATTGGTGCATCATCCCGCATCCTGAGTATGCAGGGAAGCAAAAAAGGAAGACAACGGGAATCGAACGGTCAGCGCGCCGCAACAACTGGGTTCGCAGGGTAAAACTCCTGAAGGGGAAAAACAGGGGAAGTGCCTCTCGCCACTTTCCAGTCGCAGTGTTTGGAGGGATCGCACACGAAGAGGTGAGAAAGAGCAAAACAAAAAAAAAACAAAAAAAAAAAAAAAAAAAAAAAAAAAAAAAAAAAAAGAAAAAAAAAAAAAAAAAGAAAAAAAGAAAAAAAAAACGGAAGACTATGACCCACTCTGAAATCCCTTGGACCGGGGCTGACTAAAACACATACCATTTGAATAAAAATAAACGTTTCCACGGCCCACATGGGCCAGTAATAGCCACATTAAAAGAAAAACCCAGGGGGGTGGACCTTTTTAAAGAAGGAAAACACAGCTCCTAAGTCGAGTGACGCGGGTGCAAACGGTCCCCCCAGCCCCTAAACGCGGATAGCGACTGAACATCGATTTAGTCCGAAATCGACCGACACGGAATCTAGGCGGCCTCTAACGCCGTGGTGGAGTCCCGTCCTCATATCACCACTCCAAACAAAGAGGAGTCATCCAACGAGGGGTAACTAACCGGTAGTCACGCTGCGGTGTGAGAGAAGGAAAAATAAACAGGACCAAGGGGCGCAAATTCCCGAAGAAGGACCACTTAAACGAAAATATTCCTATCCAAGCGAGAGCGCGCGAAAAAGTACTGAGAAACATCTAGAAAAAGATCGGAAAGTGAAGAGAAGGCGACTTTGTACGGCGGGCACCGGGGACCGCGAATCGTAAGTCGGGTGGGGGGGGGGCGAAAAAGATAGTGTGGCGAGAGAAGGGGACGAGCATCGTTAGTCATTGTTGAAGCACGACGAGAGGTGGAGAATGGTCCAGGAGGGCTGTACTCCCGCAAAATACAAAGAAAGGAGCGGGTTGGACGAGTTCCACAGCGAGGATTGGGTGAAAATCCATCAAAAGACCAACCGAAACTCCGCCAGGGGGGGAGGTCGGAGGCACAAAAAAAAATGGAGGAAAGCTGCAAAAAATGAATCCAGGGAACGTTCAGTAGAAAGTGCACCGAAACAATGGCGGCACTTCCGTCCTGTGGTTCTCAATAACAACGCCGGGCCAGGAACTAAAAAGCTGGGAAAAAGGACTCATGGAGGGATGGACCCCAGGGGTAAAAAAAAATCAGCCCGTCCTCCCCGGGCTCGCACAGCCAATGGGGCAATGATAGTCCGAAAACAGAGCAGGCTGCGAGGGGGGGCTAAGGGGACGGTTAAGATCTGCGGCGGAAAGGGGCGTACCCCATGACAAAGCCCAGGGCCGCCGCTTAAGATAAACGGGGTGGGGACTAACGATTGGCAGAACTTAAAAATGGGCGGAAAAGAGGGGGCAAAGAACACTTCGAGCAGCAGAGGGGGCACAGAGAATCAAAAAAAAGATGGAGCTCCAAGAAAAAGAGGAAAAAAAAGGATCTACCCAGGCAGCAGGAAAGGAAAAAAACGCCAAACTCAGTTGCCCCAGAGGAAAAAACCAAAACAATCATAAAGGTCCAATCGGCAAGCGGTTCGGGGTCAACGCCAAAAAAACCGCAATTCAGAACTACACCAAAAAAGACGAAGTCCAAGTATCAGCTCCGGAAGCAGAAGAGGCCCTTGGCCGAAAAAAGAACCACGAAATCTTCCCCCCCCACTCTGAGGGGGGGCGGTCACAGGTCTAATTAGGAGGGATTGATGAGAAGGAAAGGGGGGAAAAAAAAAAAATGGAAAACGCAGTCGATGGTAGACAGACGCCCTAAGTGGGAAGAAGGGTGGGGGTTCGTAGGAGAAAAGAACTTCTCTAAAGAGGACACCCCACCGACTCTCAATCCCGTCACCAAGAAAAACCAGCAAAAAGAGAAACATCGAGGGGGGGGTGGGAAGGAAAAAAAAAATTAAGTCGAAGGAAGAAAATGGGTTAGGACCATAGAAGGCCTCAGGAGAAGCCGGGTTCGCGCCAGGGAAAAAAAAAAAAACTTTGACAAAGAAGTCGCTCACAAACCTCAAAAAAACCATATAGGAAAACAAAATCTGGCAATCAACTGAGAAAAAGCTGACGGTTAGGGCAGAGAAAACCATTGAAAGCAGGTGGGAGAAAACCTTTCATCGTGGAATCGCATCAAAGACTCGAGGGGGGTCCAAAGCAGATCCAGAGGATTCTGAACTATAAAAGTTCGCACAAATCATCAGGCAGGAAGGCCCTCGAAACAAACAACGGAAACGTCTCCGTACGGAAAAAAGTCGAAGCCCTCCCACCTATCAAATAAATCGGCGCGGGGGGGGAATACAACAAACTTTCCGCACACGAAAAAGAAAAAAAAATAAGAGAAAAAAAGGCGTTGGGGGGGAATCAAAAAACAGACGCGCCCAAAAGAACACACTAACCAATCGACGAAGCGGAGACCACTAAGCAAAACCCGAAAAGGCCGGCGCACGTCAAGAACTCGACTGCGAATTTTTAGGGGGTTTGATCAGTCAAAAAAAGAGCCCAAGGAATGTTTGGAAAAACCAGGGAACAAAAAAAAGAACAGGAACCCGTGGGGGCCAAAAAAAAAAAAAGCGGCAACGAAAAACCAGAAGATAGGTGGCCGGCGGGGACAGGAGTAAACGGAAAAAAAATGGGGTTTCGGCCAACCAATTGGAACGCCGAGAACGCAAAAATTTTAAACAGAAAAAACCCTTGTGGGGGAAAAGAGCAGCCCCTGCAAGACACGCAAAGTGGGGCCCGCGACTAGGCAACGCCAAGGAAAAGAAAAATGAGCTTCAATCGGGCGGCAACCCCTTGTTGTCGACAAAAGAAAAAATCGAGCGCCGAAAAACAGCCACGGCGAAGAAACCGCTGTGTCGCGAAAAAAAAAAAAAAAAGAGAAAGGAGAAAAAAGCACCCAAGCCGAAAACATGGGG
>Ga0179593_1585375_pt1 | contig 10004 bp, 14 predicted proteins | sample CZODoug2_1_08_16_FD_185931 | JGI IMG/M metagenome (GOLD analysis project Ga0179593, IMG submission 185931) | Vadose zone soil fungal communities from Angelo Coast Range Reserve, California, USA - CZODoug2_1_08_16fungal (PacBio error correction) | ecosystem: Environmental > Terrestrial > Soil >...
AGGGGAAAGTCACACGGTCATCGGCTCACCCATCCCGCGAAAAATAAAAGAGAATCACCAACAAGGAATCCCGGAGGAGAAAAGAAAAGGCGTCGCCTTCGTGCAGGTACAACTCCACCTACGCAAAGAAAAAGAAAAAAACGCAGGCTCAGCTCGGGTCCACGCACCGGGAAGAGAGGAAGGGGGAAAAGGAGGGGAGCCGCGACACCGCCCCGATCACCATCCCTCCCTTCGCTTACAGAGAAAGAAAGAGAAAAAGGAGCGCACGAGCGAACCTTACCCCAGCGCCAAAAAAAAACGTATACCGGAGACCAAGAGAAGGGGAAAAAAAAAACGTGTCGCCTCACGCAGCGCCTCTCCTTCTATCAACCAGGGAGGGGAAAGGGACCCCGGCGCGCTGATGAACCAATTCGCAACCGCTAAAAAAAAAAAGAAATTCGGATCAGAGAGAAAAAAAAAAAAGGAGAGATTTCCGAAATTTTCTTGGGCTTCAAGTCTGTTTTCGCACCTTGGGGAAAAAAAAGAAAATCTCACGCGGTTGATCGGAGGCGCGGACGAGGAAGGAGAAACGAAAATAGGGAAAGAAGGAAAAAGAGAAAGAGGTGGGTTCATTTCCGAAGTCGTGCGAGATAAAAAGAGGGGGCGAGCTCTAACCCTCTTACTGAAAAGAGGTCTTTGCTTGGTCCGAAGCGAGAAAAAGGTCTTCTGTCGCGAAAAAAAAAAAAGGGGGGGCAACGCCTGAGCCTGCGGTTCACCGAGATGGACGAGAGAATAAAAAAAAGGACCTCACGAATCGACGCCGTGAGCTGTCTGTCTATGAGAAAGGAGTAAAGACGAGGAATCAGCTTTGATCAAGGGGATGAGAAGGAAAAGGGGTGCGCCGATGACCGTGTTCCTGCCGCACTGGTGAAGAAAAAAGGGAGGGGAAAAAGCCGCCGGCTGCAGTGGAGAGGAGGGAGATGAAGGAGGAGGGGGAGAAAAAATCTGCTTCCAAAAAGAAAGGCGTCAACCAGGCTCTCTATCACGAGTACAGGAGGGGAAAGAGGGGGGAAAGAAGGGAAGAGAAAATCCTTCCTAGATCACACTTTTTCTAAAAAGGAAAAAAAAAGAGGGCGAACTGCTGGCCATTCTTCTTTGCGAGGATGCGAGCAGGAGGGGGGAAAAAAGGGAAAAAAAAATCGACTGTTTCCTATCGTCCTTGCAGAGGGGAAAGGAGAGGGGATCTCTTCTTCTTTTGCAAAAGTGGGACGCCCAAGGAGGGAAGAAAACTTTCTCCATCCGCGTCGAGAAAAAGGGAGAAACAGAAGTCATCATTACTATTACACGGGAAGGGGGGGAAAAGGAGGGAAGGCTCGCTCTTTGACCAAAAAGAGAGATCATTCACCCAAAAAAAAAAGAAAAAAAAAACCGTTCACAGGGAGCTACAGAAAAAGGATGGAAAGGGTTCTAAGAAGGAGAATAAAACTCTCTCTGCGGCACGAGCGACCGGAAAAAAAAAAAAAAAGGGAATCGGGAATCTCCGCCCTGAAAGGAAGAGGGGGGGAGAAAAAAAAAAAAAGACCGCCGGGTCGGCCAACGATCAAGAAAAGGGGAAGGGAACCCTCCCGACCAAAGAAAAAAAAAAATCCCGAAGACCCAGGTAGCTCTGCTTCCCACGTGAAGAGGGGGGGAAGTCAGCCACGCGCCGCTGTCGAGGATGAAGGCAGGACAAAAGGAATTCGATTTCCTCGCCGATGTACGGCCCGAGGAAGAGTCGGGGGTTCGGCTACAGAGAGAAGGGAGAAGGAAAAAGAAAAAAAGGTCTGGACGCGCGGCAAGCGCGAGGGGATCGGGAAAAGAAGCCCCAAGCGATTCCGCGTGCGGAGAGAGGAAGGAGAAGAAAAAAAAAGAGACCGGTACTTACTCTAAAAAAGAAGAAGGAAGCAGGCCGTTCACGATCCATCACAAAAGAGAGAGGAGACGAACTCACTACTCTCACGCAGTTGGGAAAAATGAAAATGAGGGCAACGAACTCTGCGACGTACGGACAGGGGGAGAAAGAGGGGAAAGATCGCGCGGGCGGAAAAAAAGAAATTCTTCTGCAGGAGGGGAGGGGGCCGTTCGATGAAGGGCGAGAAGGGCAAAAGACGCTGCCTTCGATTTCTTCCGAGAGGGGGAGAAAAAAAGGGGAGGAGGGGAAAGAGAAAGGTCATCCGTTACGGTAAAAGAGAACGGCGACCCGCCTATAAAGAGAGAAAAAAAATCAGTCGTTCTTTCGGGGCGCCCTGCCCGCGCCAAAAAAAGAAAAAGGAGAAGGGAGGAGAAAAAAAGAGGGGGGGAAAGGTGCGTCTTGTCGAGCCTCGGGGAGGCGCGGAAAAAAAGAGAGAGGGCAAGGTAGCGCGTTACCCCTACAAAGGAAGGGAGGAAAAAGTCGGTACAAGGTTCCGGTGACACGGACAGCCTGTACTGGAAAAGGGTGAGTGCCGTGTGACGGGTCTACGCAAATTGAACAAAGAAAAGAAGGGAAAAAGAGGGCCGTGCCGCTCGCGGTCTCGCGAAAAAAAGGAGGGGCGCGTTCTCTGCCTTCGCGATGGTAGAAAATGGGGGGGGGGGAAAAAGAAAAAGAAGGTCTTTTTGGTGGCAGCGTAGCTGGAAAAAAAAGAGGGGGAAGGTCACCGCGATAACGAAAAAAAGGGAAGGAAGGGACAGTCCACGTCTTGCTTCTACTGGGCCGTTGAAAGGGGGAGCTGCGCGCCTGTGGTGTGGCGCGGCGCCAGTAGAAAGGGAAAAAAAGGAGGGAAGGGGGGGGAGCTGCGCGCCCCGCGCAACGGCGAGAAAAAGAGAAGAGACCCCCGGACCGTCTGCGACTATCACGGTAACTAGCGCCCTTCATCTTCTCCAGGGGAAAGAGGGAAGAGAGAGAGCCTCACTTTCTCTTTTCGCACATGGGAAAAGTGGGCGGCGAGGTCCACGATCAAGGCGGAGGGAGGGGAAGGGAAAAAAAAAAAAGGAAGGGGATAGAGGCGATTTTTTCTTCGGCCGAGCGACAAAAAAGGGGCTCCCGCTGAAAAAAAGGAGAGAGGGAAAACTGCTCTTCTCGCCCGGGATATAAAAAGGAAATCTCTGTCCTCGGCGAAGGGAGCTCTCCAGGCGAACAGCCGCTCCCCACGAAACAAGGGATCGTCGCCGCTTCGGTCGATCTCGGAAAAAGAAAAGAAAGGAACGACGCGAGCTCTTTCGCGTCGAAGAGGGAGGGAGATGGGGAATCGAGCTGCTTCGCTTGAGGGAAAGGGGGGGGAATATTCTCTTATTCATGGCGCCGCCTGTGGGAAAAGCCCGCGGCCCTAGCTTCGCTTAAAAAAGGGGAAAAGAGGAAGGAAAATCGCTCTTCGATTTTGGAGCGACGACGCCGTCTCGGCCAGAAAGAGGGAAAAAAAAGGGGGAAACCTAATACTTCTTTTCCGCGCAAGGGGAGAATCGGCCACTTTGGGGGAAGAGGAAAAGGGAAGAAGGGGGGGAAGAAAGACAGGTTCGTCGGCGAGGAGGAAAACGCGAGCTGCCGTGCTCGGTCTGAAAGGAGGACAGTGGTCCTGTCTCAGGGAGGAGGCAAGGGGCTCACGCGACCAGGCGGAAGAAAAAGAGAAAGAGGGGCGCAAAAAGAGGCAGAACAATCCCCGCCATGAAACCGTCGCCTTGCGCTTCGCAAAAAAGAGGGAAGCGTCCGTATTACCAGGGAGGCGTGGAAAAGTATCGACCTGAAAAAAGAAGAAACCACTCTCTTGTTCGACGCGCCGTCGAAAAAACCGCGGAAAACAAAAAAAAAAACACTGATGGCGGGATTGTCCTTTTTCCCACCCGAAGAGCTAGTGGTCCAGCGCTACGTCCATTACTTAAGGAGGGGAAAAAAAGCGTGACATATTCCTTCCTCGCATGAAGTGGGGAAAAGAGGGGGTGGTCGCGTTTTCTCCTGCTCCGAAGGGGAAGGGCAGTCTTTGGGCTGCGAAGAAAGAAAGAGGGGAAAAGAAAGAATCCTGCACTTTTTCGCGCCGTGCGAGAGGGAAGGGGGAAGGGGAGGGGAGAGATGGGCGGTGGAGAAAACTCGGGTGCGCATTTCATAACCACGAAAAAAAAGGAAAAAGGAAGGAGAGGGATCACCTTATGTTCAGGTCCATAGGAATAGAGAGGGGGGGGCCAAGGCCAACCTCACATGTACTATCCCAAAGGGGGATTCGTCGCGCTCGCAAAAAAAAACTTCCGAAAGGAAGAAGAAGAAAGGGGGGGCTACGCATTAACATGTCGGGCATCAGGGGGAGAATCCTAGAAAGAACATCCCAGGGGGAAAAGAGAGATATCCATCTCCATGAAGAAGGGGGAAAAAAAAAAGGGGGGGGGAATCTTCTGTTCTTCAGGGTCCCGGACGTGTGAAGGGGGGAAGTAAAGCCCGCTGTTTCTCGGGGGGTGGGGGAGAAAGGGGGGAGGCCGATGCATCTGGACTACCATCCGTTGATCGTAAGGGAAAAACAGCGAGCGAAGTCCGTGTGTAACTGGCTCAAGAAAAAAAAAAGAAAGAAAGAGAAAGGCAACAGTGCAGGAGGAATTATCGGGAAAAAAAAAGAAGAGGAAGGGGATTCGCAGCCCCCCATAAGGCGAAGGAAGAAGGGAAAAAAAAAAAAAAAAAGGAAAAAGATCTAGGTCTCAGCGTCATGCAGAGGCGGAAAGGAAAAAAAAGGACGATTCCCCACTGCACCTTAACCGTCAGGGGGCAAAAGGGGAAAACGAGAGAGGGGTGCAAACTGCAATACGCAAAAAGGGTCGACCATTGTGCTGCGGAAAGGGAGGGGGGAAAGAAGAAAGAGCGTGTCGTCCTTCGCTCGAAGAAGAGCAAAGGGGAAAGAAGAGTGAGCTCGCGATATCCGAGCTTGTCGAACCTAAAAAAAAAAAGGAAAGAGAAAGGGGAGAAGAAAATGCGCTGCCTCTTCCGTGTTCAGCACGCCGACATAGAATAGGGGAGAGAAGGAGCCATTATCCACGCGCTCTGGGGGAAAAGGAAAAGAGGAAAGGGGGACGCTAATTCCGCAAGGGGGCCATCCTCTGGGCAAGGAAGGAAGACCCTGATTTTCAGAAGCACGTAATCTGCGAGAGGGAAAGGGGGAAGAGGAAGGGAGGAGCCATCGTCTTCCTGGTCCGAGCGTGGACAAGGAAGACGGCGTCCCTCTCCACATGCTGAGAAAAGAGGGAAAGGGGGGGGGAAGCGCCAGGATCAGTCGCGGCGTACTCGGGAAAAAGGAGGCGCCATGAAGACGCGCATCGTACCGGGGGGAAGAGAGAAAGGGGAAAGAGATACAGCGCGGAGTCGACGCGAACGATCTCCTCTTCGGGGAAAAAGAGGGAAGGGAAAGAGAGGGAGGGATCCCGCCTGCCATCTTTTAGGGAAGAGGAGAAATCAAGCCAGAGTCCTCGAGGGAAAAAGAGAAAGGAAAAGAAGGGAAAAGGGCGGGTCTCTACCACTCTTGCGCCCCAGGAAGGAAGGCCGCCACAAAAAAAGGGAAGAGGGAGAACGCTCTTCCCTCTATCCTGCGGAACTAGCCGAACACCTCTTTTCCTCCATTTAAAGGGGGAAAGAAAGAAAAAGGGGGAAGAAGAAGGCCCTTTCTTCTCGGCCTTGAAAAGGAGAGAAGCAGAAGGTCCCGGGGATATCTCTCGTCGAAAAAAAGGGAGCGCATCTCCCTTCCCGCCACCAAGGAGAAGCGAAACCCCACATCTCTCTAGTCAAAAGGGGGAAAAGGGGGAGGGAAAAAGAGTGCCCATTAGACGAAATAAGGATGAGCATCCCCTCTCGGGAGAAGGGAGGGAGAGCAGGATGTCGGCCGTCCACGAAAGGAAAAAACCGAACCTCCGTAAGAAGGAGAAGGCGTTACAGTCTCTAATTCCGAAGAAAGAGGAAAAAAATCTTCGCCTTGTCCGGCCGAAGGCGGGAAGGAGGGGGGGTGCAGCGCGGATTGACGGGTTATACGCAATTCGAGGAAAAAAAAAAAAAAAAGAAACGCCTACCAGTTACCCTGTCCCCAGTAGCCGTGGAGAGTGTACCGACTAAGGAAAAAAAGGGCGGGGCGGGTCGGGGTAACGCGTACCTGGAAACGAATAACGACCGCCAGCGTCCCTCCCCGCGGAGAGAAAAAGAAAGCGGGGTTCAGCGCTCGATCTCCGAAAGACGGCCGAAGGCTTCTTTTCATGCTGGAAGAAAGAAGGGTGTCGGCGAGGTTGCGCTGGGTAAGAGGGAAGGTCACCGCTGATACGAGGATGAAGGGGGAAGGAAAGAAAGAGGAAAAGGGGATCTCGGCGAGGAAAGAAAAGGGCGGAACAATCGCTCCCGAAGAGAGAGCCGTCATCACCACACCGGGGCCAGGAAGAAGTCAAGATGTCTCCTCCTCTACTCCGAGAAGGGGGGGTACGGCACCTGCACGAAGTGAGCGCCTCGTGTGTCGGGAAGGGAACTCGCCTTTCTAATTATTTCTTCAGAAAAAGGGGGGGAGGGGGAAAAGAGAGGATAACCGGGAATGGGTCTGCCAGTCGGATCGTGATCCGAAAGGAGGAAGAAGGGAGAAAAAGGCGAATCCCCTCGATTGGAAAAAAAAAAAACGCCGTCCGATTGGCGGCCGAGCAGAGGGAAAAAAAAGAAAAAGGGAAAAGGAGGGCGCGGCCGTACTCGCGAGGAATCGAAAAACTCAAAGAAAAGACGACCTCGGCGCGTTTTCTTGCGACACATCGAACGCCGGGGAAAGGGGAAGGGAAAAGGGGTCGTTCGGATCGTTCGGGTGTTCATCAAGCGGAGAGGGAAATGGGGGGGACGGATCGTTTGCCGCCCCCGTCTTCGCGAGCAAGAGGGGAAGGGGAAAAAAAGAGAAAGGAAAAAAAAGGAGGCCGTGGCCGATCCCGGAGCAGTCGAAGGCGAGGGATAGAACCAGACCGCGCCCTCTAGAACCTTCCAGCCCAGCAAGGAAGGGAGGGGGAAGGCTGTGACGTTGCGCCCGCGCCGAGAAGAAAACGAGCCGTCACTATCTCGCCTTCTACCGAAAGAGGGGGAAAAAAAGGAAAAGGGGGCCGTAATATTATGATCTTCTGTATCCTTGATCTGGGGTAGAACAAGGAAAAGAAAACGAATCGCGGTCTTCTCACGGAAGGGGGGGGAAAGAGAAAAGAAAAAAAAAATACAGCGCCCGCGTCCCGGCGCGCGTCGCCCGGCCGAGTCGCAAAAAGGAAAGGGAAAGAGACGGCAGAAAACCTTTCGATTCACCGCTCATTGCCCGCAGGGGAAAAGGAAAAAAGGGGGAAAGGGGGGGGGTACGTCGCCACCGTGTATCTCGTCGCGGAAAAGAAAAGTCCCCCCCGAAGAAAGAAGGGAAAAAAAGGGAGAACGCTCTGCTCCTCTGTCTCGCTTGTGATCAAGAAAAAAGAGAATCCTCGCTGCACACCTCTCATCTCTGGGAGAAGAGAAGGAGTACGACGTCACCATGTTCTCCTTCACCACTCAACAATCGAGAAAAATAAGATCACCATAGTCTCTGGACAGACATCTCCACTCTTCCTCTTCGGTAGAAAAAAAGGGGCGCCGTTTTCATCTGCTCTTAAAACGCCAGGGATAAAAAAGACCGGGATTCTCTCCTACTAAGAAAAAGGGGGGGGGGGGGGAAAAAAAAACACCGATCACCATCACCGCCCCTTCGTCTTACTCGAGGGAAAGGGGCAGGGAAGCGCGACTATCTGACCGCAACCCACGACGCGAGAAAGGAAAAGAAAAGCGCGAAAAGGTGTCGCCTCACGCCGCGCGCTCCTCGAAGAGGAAAAAAAGAAACCGCTGACAGCCAACACGTAATCGGAAATCCCTCGATCAAAAAAAAAAAAAAGTCCGAATTTCGTGGTTCTGTCAGCGGGGGCGCGAATGGTTCAGAGAGGGAAAGAGCTCACTCTGTTGAGAGAAGGAGAAGGAAGGAAACCCGGGCGCGAATCGGCGCGTGGATCCGTGTTCGTGCCGAAAAAAAGGAAAATCGTGCTCAGGAAGGGGGGGGAGGGGGAGAAGATCGAACCGCGTACGCCGAAGGGGCGTGAGGAAGGGGGAAGAAGAGAGATCGCGATGTGAGAGGGGGGAGGGGGAGGGGGATCCAGGGCGCCGGCCAAAAGAAGGGAGTGGACTCATTCTAATGCAAAAAAAAGGCCTCACGAGCGACGCCTTGGTAGCTAGGGAAAAAAAAAAATCATCTGGTTAGAGGAGGGGGTCGCGGGATGGTGTCGCCTGGAGAAAGGTCGGGAAGCGATGCCTTGTCGGTGAGGGAGAAAAAAAAAAAAGGCGATTGAAGCAAGCGGTGGCGAGGAGGGGGGAGATGCTCCCTCGCGGGAAGAGGGGGGAAGGCGCACCAGTCTCGTATTCACGAGGGGAAAAGGGAAGTGCCTCGGAAGGGAAAGAAAAAGGAATAACGGTGGCGACGTACCCAGGAAAAGGGAGGGGCGGTGACTCCGCCAGGCTGTCGCCGTAGAGGGGGAGAAAAAAGGAGTAGCGCTTCGACGGTGGCCGATCGTCCGTTTCGGACGGAAAAAGAAAAGGAGTGGAGCTCGTTCACTTTATCCTCGAGGAAAAATGGGAAAGGGACTCTTCTCATCGCTGTTCTAAAAAAAAAATAATTTAAGAATTACGACTGAGAAAAGGAAGGGGGAGAGACGTGACCGTGCGCGTGCTCATATCTCTGGAAAAAAAAAAAAAGCAGGCGCCGCTTTCTCCACCGTCAAAAAGAAAAGACTGTCTCCTCTCTAAAAAAGAGAGAGTAGAGGGGGGGAATCCGCGCGCCGCGGACCTGCTCCGGTCGAAAGAAAAAGAAGGATGGTGGCTCTTCGCATTGCGCGAGATGAAGGGGGAGGGTCCGTCATGCCTGACCCTCCTCCGAAAAAAGAAAAGGGAAGAGACGATTAACCACCCTCCCGAAGACCCAGGAGCTTCTCCCAGGTTGGGGAAAGAGAAAGACAACGCGCCGCATGTTCGAGGTTATGCGGAAAAGGGAAGAAGGCATCGGGTCCTCGAAGAAAAAGGGAGAACGGAGAGCCGTGCTCGGCCCGCATCGAAGAAGGAAGGAGAGGGGAAAGCGCGAAGGTATCGCCGATATGGATGACAAAGCGGAATCTTAAATATGAATTCCTAAGAAGGAAAAGAGTCCCTTTACACTACTGGGAAAGCGTCTTGACTATCCGTAAAAAGAAAACTAGAACTTCTATTTCAAGAGAGGAGAAGCTATTTCTCAACATTCCGCTAAAGAAAAAGAGAAGAAAAAAAAAGAAAGAAGGCGCGCATTTGCCATGAAGAGAAAAGGGGTGCTTTTTCTTGCGGTCTTCCTGAAGGAAAGCCAGTTGAAGTTCAATCCTCTGCCGGCGAGGGGAGGGAGGGAAAAAAGGCTTGGCGGCAGTTTCTTCCTCAATTTCATTCGGAAAAAAAAAAGCTCCCTTCTACCTCCTAAAAAAAAAAAGGAAGGAGGACAGCCTGCCAGCGCTTCTCATCTCCTCTCTATTGAGGAGGAGGCGTGAAAGAGAGTCTTCGATCCGCTTTTTATTCTCTTTCTAGGTGATCTGAGAGGAAAAGAAAAGAAAAGCAAACCAGACGCTTTCCTAACAGCACTTACAGGGAGAAGGGGGACAGGGAAACGGACGGCTGTTAAACGGAAAAGGAAGGAGGATCTTTTCGTGGGGGGGGGGAGTGGGGGAGAAGAAGACACCCTCACTCCTCTCTTGGGCCCAGAAGAAAAAATCCTCTCGCGTCCTGAGGGGGAAAAAAAGGGTCGCGTTCTTCGGCTTCGCGCTTAATCGGAGAAAAAAAAAGTTGGGGGGGGGAGGAAGCTCATCGAATCAACCGCGATCGCGGATAAGAAGAAAAAAAAAAGTGCCACACGGCTCCTTTCTAACTGGGAAGAGGGGAAAGAAAAAGGAAAAGCTGTGTGGTTGCGCGGCGCCGTATCAGCTGAGATAAAAGACACGGCGCCGAGATT
>Ga0179593_1586332_pt1 | contig 10004 bp, 5 predicted proteins | sample CZODoug2_1_08_16_FD_185931 | JGI IMG/M metagenome (GOLD analysis project Ga0179593, IMG submission 185931) | Vadose zone soil fungal communities from Angelo Coast Range Reserve, California, USA - CZODoug2_1_08_16fungal (PacBio error correction) | ecosystem: Environmental > Terrestrial > Soil >...
TTAAGCCCATCTTCTATAGAGAAAGGTCTGTCTTAAAAAAAATTGCAGGATCTAGCAAAAAAAAAAAAAACATTTGATAAGAAGGAAAATAAAAAACCACGGATTCTTAAAAAAAAAATCGTCGGCAAGGGCAGGAGAAAGAAATCCGATCACCAGAGCTGGACGGGGTCACAAGGAAGGGACCTGATAAATACACCTCTTTTTGAGAAGAGACGCACCGTTCGGGGCGAAAACAAGGAAAAGGGGGGGCATCGACTCCAACAGCGGAGACATCAACCCCCGGAAGTAAACTACTACCCAACGGGAAACGAAAGGACGTAGAAGTGGGGAAACTTAACCTGGCTATTCGAATAACGCACAGAAATGTTGGTCTTTTCTAAATGCTGCCCAGGAAAAATGCAAAAAAAAAGAAAAAAGGCCACACCCTGAAAAAAAAATCAAAATAAAGAAAAAAAAAAGACGAGCACTCGCGGTACGTACGATGAGCGGACGCGGAACGGTCTCGAGGGCGCCGGAGGGGCGGAAAAGGACGGATTTCAGGCACCAGAGAAAAAAAAACACGCATGGGAAAGGAGCCATTTTTTGTTAAAATTGGGGGGCATCCGAAGAAAAGATCGTCGGACGGCTGGGGGGGGAGAAAGAGAATGCCCAGGCGCCAGAGGCCCCTCGTGATAGGGCACTATCGAGGGAAAGCCGCTCGAGTCTGGGGGAGTGAAAAACGAAGACACCCGCAACACGCCATGACAAGAAAGGAACTCGTATTAATACTGAAAACTAGGGGAAAAGGATCCGAAAAAGACCCTCAACAAAGAAGGAGAAAGGGCTCCCCGTCAAAAAATCGGAAACGATCTCTCTAAAAAAAGAAGGAGGAAGAGAGGCGGCTCACTGAAGGGGGCGGGAGGAAAAAATCAAAGGGAGGAGGAGACGGGGGGAAAAAGGGCTTTGAAAAAAAAAAAAGAGCTTCATGGCCGTAATCTTTGGAAAGGGATCCGAATTCTATTCTATTGTCGACCCCACAAGGGAACATGTTTGCGCAAAAGGGGGGGTAAAAGGGCAGAACTCCCAAGTCGCCCAGAAGAAGAGAAGGGCTAACGAAAGCAGGGAACAAGTTAAAATCCCGGGAAATGTTTGCTAAGGTCGGGGCCTTCAATCAGAAGATTCGAAGAACCGTCAGAGAATAGAAGGGAATGAAAAACCCGCTTATCATACCGTCGCAAGAACGAGGGAAACGAAAAAAGGAAGTTTGAGATGACTTGGGAGGGGGGGGGAAGGGTTAAAAAAAAAATAAGGATGAAGACACCGAAAGGCGGGGCCAGCGAGCTCACCAAAATGGAACAATGAAGGCGGTAATCACGTGGAACGCCATTGGGTGTAAAGGGGGGGAAGAAAACTTCAAAGGTTCCGAGGTCAACAAAACGCGGGGCTCTTTCCAGCCGGGAAGGGAATCGGGGAAGGAGATGCAAAAGGGGCGGAGTGGGAATAAACATAAGAAAAGAGAAAAAAAGAGGGGTTAGGCCGACAGAAGGCCGCTGATAGAAGTAAACGTCGCAGAAAGGGAGCGCAATCGTCTATTGCAAATTCGAAAGAAATGGTGCCTACCTCAGAAGCGGGGAAAAGCGGGTCCAAAGAAAAACAAGGACGGCGACGGATGGCTACCGTGAAACCCATCCCTCATCTCCATAGTGAGATCCAGGGGGGGAAGAGGTAAATGAAAAAAAGAATAGCTTAGGGGGATGACTGGAGGGTGGCACATCGATGCGCTTCACTCCAAGGGACTTTCTCCGTATAAAGGGGAAAAAGGGAAAACGAACGAGGTAATTGAAGGGGGCCTTCAGGAGCTGGAAGCTAGCCTGTCTTTGGGGGCATGAGAAAAACTTCGAAGAGTTGGTACCTCTTTAATATTGCAGGAGGGGTGAAGGATGAAAGGTCAGATTTGGGTTGCGATACGCAAAAAATCCGCTACCGCAGGAAAAGGTAAATCAAGAACGGGAGCAGGGAGGAGATAACCTGCAGGGGACAAAGGGACCGCACGCCGGGGGAGGGTCTACTTCCTTATGTCTCTCAAAAAGAAAAAAATTGAATAAAAAGAGAAAAACTATATCTCTTCAAAGAGAAAAAAAAAAGTCAGGTCAGTGGCGCTCCCGCCATACCTGCCCATGCGAAACCAGCGATTAACGTGTATTGCTGAAGAAAGTTTAGAAGACAAGCAAGTTCCTCCAGAGGCGGGAGCAAATAGGGGAAGTACGCGCTCTGGTAGCACGATACGGGTACGCGATCTATTACCCACGAATCAGGAAAAGGAGAAGGGGGGGGGATACTACCCTGTCTATCAGCGTTTACGAGGGAAATCGGCCTTCTAGATTAAACACAAAACGGGGGTAAATAAAGTGGGGGTGAAAGAAAAATCATTGGGAGGTCTTTGTATCCACGGGGGGGGATTGGTCTCAGGAAGGGGGGGGTGAAAAATTGTGGAAATATGAGAGGGAAGAGGGGGAAAGGAAAAGAAAAGGACAGCGCGCGATCAACCGGACCACCTTACGTCATACGGGGATGAAAAAAAAAATAAGAACGAGTTGGGTGGGAAAAGCGTCGCGCGTCGCTAGCGAATCGTCTGAGTGAGGCAAAGCATCAAACAAAGGAAAGACCAGAACACCTTCTTTAGTCTCTGGGGACACGAAAGAAGCTATCGAGGACACACACAACGTAGGAGGGGAAAGAAGCTTCGGGGGTTGTCTCCCATGCAGAGCCGGAAACAAGAGCAGGTCGGCTCATGTGGCTGAGGTGCTAAAAGAGGGAGAGAGAGAAAAAGAGTAGATAAATTTGCAAACCGACAGAGGTGGAAAAGCGGACGGTGCGCAGAGTTTGGGGGGATAGAGATGGGTGACTGTCCTTGTCGGACCAGATGCTCGGACGTAAAATCTGCAGTCCGAAAAAAAAACGGAATCCCTTCAAAAAAAAAATTTTAGGGAAAGAAAGAGGGGGAAATATCCTGTCTGAAGAAGTCCCGGGGACACGGTCCGGACGAAGACTACAAAAAGGGTCCAAAAAAATACGGCGGGGAAAGGATAGAAAGACGCCATCTGGAGGGGGGTTCCTCCGGTACCAGCACGCATCCCTGCGGTGCAAAAAAGCGCAGAGGGGGGATGTCAGCGATAGGGGGGGACAAACAACCGTTTTTCCCGGGAACAGGATCCTATGCGGCATTACCATATCTAGAGGGAAACATCGGGTGGAAACGTGGGGGGAAGGAGCAAAGGGAAAAAATGAAAAAGCTTCTCTCAGCGTACACTAGGTGGGGTCGGCTTTATCAAAGTAAAAAAAGGAAAGGGAACGGCGGGGGAGGAGTTGGGGTCGGTGAGCGAGCTTAGAAGATAGAGTCTGGGCAAGTCTCATAGAAGGGGGGAAAGGAGAGGGAAATACAAATTATCATCGTACCTTCATAGGGCTGAGAAATGAGGGAAGAAACGGGAGTCTCAGTCCACGATTGAACCCAATACAGTACATCTCGCAAAAAGGCGGGAAAAAGCAAAAACGAAAAGGCGTGGTGGGGTTTGACCACTTAGGGGGGAACTTAAAAGGGGTAAAAGTATTTGAAGAAAAGCAGGTAAACCCTCGGACCAAGCACTCTATACCTGGGGGCTGAAAGGAGGCTGATTGTCTCTTGGATAGACGGGGGGGAAGTACACTTTCTTCAGAGGATCCCTAAGGGGGGGTCCGTACGGCAACCGCTGCTGCTGGGGAAAAGGTAGTGGAAATCGGAAGGATCGAAAAGAACTGCTGAGGAGGAAAGAGGGACTGATTTCTGAAACCTCGTTGCTCAGGACGCAGAACCGTTCCGCGCGCACCGGAAATCCGGGAAAGAAAAACGAGAGGAAAGAGAAAATTACCCGAAAAAAGAGAAGGGCGCGTGGACAAGTCAGGCAGAGGGGGAAGAAAAAAGCAACGGGGGGAAGACAGAAAATGGATTGTTGCAAAAGGGGGGAGAAGAGAACCAAAAGGAAGAAAAGGGTCTGTGATAAAAAGTGATCGGTTCGAACGTCACGTGGATTAAAGGTCCACCACCTTCGACCACAGAAGAAGAAATCGAACGGGAAACTCTCAGTAATAGGGGAAGAAAAGAATCGTGGTGTACCCTAATGCGCGAGACAGTTTCTTCTGGGCTTCTAGGGATCAAGGGAACCCGCACGGGGGGGGGGGAACTAAAGGGGAGGGGTGAAATTTTATTGGTCAGGGGACGTAAGAAAAACGGAGAGCGGAGCGATGGGGGGGAGTTCGCAGCGAAGATGGGGACAAGTAAACGGACAAGATGGGAGTATCGGTTGACGCACACGACCTCAGGATCAGGGGATCTTCCCGACCGACAAGAGGACAGAAAAAAACCCTACCTGTTCTCAGGCGTAGATCGACCATCGCCCCCGACCAGCTCAAAGCTTTACATTCGAAAAGGGAGAAAAGAAAAGTAAGAAATAGGAAATCTATAAAAAAACAACACCTGGGGAAAATTCTTATTAAAGGAATATGGGAGGGTTAAGAAAGCTGGACTTTTTTATTTCGGGGGGGGTAGATCGGGGGCTACGATGGTCAAAACTGAGGCGATAATTATCTTCATGGGGCTTCTCTGTGGTAGGGGGGAGGTAAAAAATCTCTGTACGAGGAGGTTGGGTCAAAAAAAAAGAGGTTTCCCTGGAAAAAAAAAGGGGGGGCCACTTATTTGGGACTGGGTCGCGGGCTAACCCAGATCAGTCCTACTACGTCACGGGGTTTGGGAGCTGAAGAGCAAAATCCAATGAAAACTCGTTAGAAGGAAACTTGGAGGGGGGGGGCAGAAGTCTGTGAGCAATCGCTAGCGGCGGTCAATCTCGCCGTCAGGAGGGAAAGGAGGAATACCTCCCTTCAAGGAATAGGATGCTCGAGGAGGGTTGAAAGCTTACTTTGGGGGCCCGGGGGGACTCAGGGCACAAGTCTCTGGCCCAAAGGGAACAAAAGGACGTAAGGGGAGGGGGGGATTTTCAGCTATTGACCGTCCATGGGGCACGAAGGTCACGGCGCGTCCTACGAAGAGGGATACTGAGGCACGAGGGAAGGAGGGATATACCTTGTGAGTGACTATGGCGGGGGGAAGGAGGGTTAAAAAAGGACACAATAACGGCGTAGGGGAGATAAGGAAGGGTATTTGGGGACGACCTCATAAGAAGGGTACAACAAAAGGGAAGGCGAGGCTATCTCACATCTTCGGTAGGGAAAGGAAATTAATTTTTGTGGTTGAAGTACACAGCGAAGAATCTTTGCCCTTAACCCGGGACATGTTATTGGCAAAGAAGAGACTGGGATCTTTCAGAAGAAGACACCGGCCCAAAAAAAGATGTCAAGAAAAGACGGCCCCTGAAAATGGAAAGGAACAACCCGGATAGCGTGCTTGGTCGAGCAGGGGAGGACGCGTATGATAACGAAAGGGGACGCAGGGACGGAAGCCTGGGCCACCACGACACTAAACGCAGTTGAATCTGCAAGCTAGAGATAAGAAACGACGAAGAAGGGGAGGGAGATTACTAGCCGGGCTAGTTTTTTCACGAGGGGGTGGAAGGGGAGCGGTGGGGAAAAAGGAGGATATAAGATGTGGATTGTGGGGAGCCCTTCAGCTGAGAGCTGCTCCAAAAAAAAGAAGAAGAGTGAAGAGGGAAAAGAGCCTACAGAACCACTTATAACACTCTCACATGAAAAGACAGGACTAAAGATGAGGAGCGATTCACGTGTATGGGTCCTCCCTCGGGACATAAGGGACCGATCCGGCTCGAAGGGACAGAACCGTCGCGGGTAGAACAAGACTCTCACAAAGATTAGAAAAAAGACTATCCTTTTATTAAAAACTCTCTCTCCGGAAGGGGACAAAAAAGGGAAAAGCAAGTTACTCAGAGCGGAGGAAACCATCGAACGCGCGACGGGGGGAATCTGACGCAGGTACGGGGAACAGGGGCTTGGCCAGGATAGGAGGGGAGATTGTCGAGCTTGGGGGAAATCCGTTCGGCGTAGGGGGGGGAAAGGAGAGAATGAGGAAGGCGGAAAAACAGAAAATTTTACCAGTAAAGGGAACAAAAAGATCTGGCCAATTTCTGGTCTTGGGAATATGGAAAAAATGGGGAGGGGTTCATCGTATGGGGTCAGAGGTGGTTTCAGGGGGAAAGGGAAGAGATCGATTAAGAGGGAGTAAAAAAGGCTCTCAACACTGCGCTCCCAAGAAAGACCCGCCACCAGTTGAAAAAAATGCTTCATACAAGGGGGGTCTCGCTCCAGATGAACTCTCTCAAGGATCTAAACGTTATATGTTAGGCCTGACGCCAATCCGGCCAGGCCGTCTTCTCTTCGGGAAGGGGGGAAAAAAAAGGAAACTATCGAGAGTAAAAAAAAAAGAGGAAGAAGAGGAATAGCGTCTCTGTTGTCACCATCCAGCGGAGCACGGGCCTATGTGCTTGGGGAAATGTGAGTCTAAAAAGAGAGGGGCCTGAGGCTAGCGTGAGCGCGGGCCACACAACTGCTGGGAAGACTCCTAGGTCTGAAAGGAGGTGGTGGGTAGGAGGGGGGGGGATCTAGCGGTTTCTCACGTTTTAGTGGACATACTATCAAAAGAAAGGCCATTCAGCCGAAAACAAAAAGGGAGGGGAACACAGAACTCTTACCCCACCTTTTCATCAAAAAATTATATTCCGGCTTATAAAAGAGACCGGAAGGTAGTACTACCTAAACTAAGAAAGACCTGAAACCGTCTCGGGGTCTTTCGAAAAGCAAGGGGGCAGCTCGCCATCAGATCGGGGGAATAACGGTAATCCGTGGGCAACGGGGGGGGGGGGGGGGAACGAAGTCAGCCGTGGAGCCCGGCGGGGGTTCAAGGGTGTAACGCTCTCGAGGGAAGAAGGGGTGATTTCCCGGGCGGAGATAGGGCGTGGAGGAAATTAAAAGGAGGAAGATGGGGAGAAGACGGGTGGGGGGTACTCGGGGGAAAAACGGGAAAACGTCCCAGGGCGCTGGGGAGGGCGAAGATCTCGGGGGCCTGAGGGGAAGTTGCGTCGGAGCGTACTAATCAAACGCGCTAGTCGAGGGACGCGGGCTGATGGCGGGGGGACTGAATCAGGGTGTCGGGAGGCGGAGCGGTAACCGATTCCGGGAATGGCGGTCCATAAAAAAAAAAAAGAGGGGGAGGAAGGAAGAACATCAGAAAAAAAGATGGCGAAACGGGGAGGCTCAAGGAAGACTGAAAATTGAACCAAATCACCTCTAGCTTTACGGCGACCGGCGGGAACAAAGGATTGGGAGGTGTGGGGAAGGGACTGGAGCCACTATGAGTGAAGCCTCCGGGCAGGTAGAAAGTGAGAAGCACGCAGAGACAGACGGGGGGACCTTAGGGGACAGGGCGTGGAGGCGCTTGCCGGAGGAAATGCAGTCGCGGGTTCCCAAGCCCAGGGGGAGGTTCGGACTGTCTTCGGAAGGAGGGATGTAACAAAGGGGTCAAGGTCTGACTAGGGCCTGGAGGGGGAGATCTCCCATAAGAAAGGGGATCAGACGGGGGGATTCAAGAACCTCTTTTGTCGCCGAAGGACTCGAAGGACTGGTTCCCCAACAACAGAGGAGCAGACGAAGGAGATTAAAAGAAGAAAAATTCCAGAGTGAGAACGAAGGAACCTGGGGCGCTAATTGGAACGCGGAAGAGGGGGCTAACCTGGAGATTTGGGCAATTGGAAAGGGCTCCCAGAAATAGTGAAAAAGGGTGAGTTTCTAAGGGGCAGCTACCTGGGCACAGAGGCCTAGAAAGCCCATTAGAAAAAAAAACGAAACATCACCCTCGCGCCCTAGAAAGAAAAGACGCGGTACTCATGCTCCGGGGGATTGAAAGGGGGTTGAGTCACGGAGAGGAGGGCAAAGGGACTACGTGTCGTCTTAAAATAGATGACTGCAATAAGTTACAGGACAGGAAAAAACCGCAAAGGGGAGTCACTTTGGGAATGAAGGGTCATCCTGACAAACCGGAGATGTTCGGGGGGATCCGGGTAGAAAGATGTCCCCACTTGGGGACAAAGAGGTGCACGTTATCGGGCACTGTCGTACACTACCATCTCTCCGATAGAGTCTCAGCCCTGGAAAGGGGGAGCCTACGGACATTCATATCCTCCGGCCTCCGGATACATCGCCCCTATCCTCCCCCCCGAAATAACAGAGAAAAACTGCAAAGGAATCCAAAGAAAGAATGAATGGATCTAGAACAACACGATGATTGAGAAAAGAAAAGATCTCTGATTCACGTGTCGAATTCAGGAGGTAATTGGGAAGTTCGTTTGGGATTATAGGGGGACAATGGGAGGTCTCTCCCTCTCCCGGAGGAAAGGAGGGGTTCTGTCTTACAAGTGGTAGAAAAACCAGATCGTAAGGAGGGGGGCATTTTGTACCCCGAATGCCGGATAAGAGATTGTGGGAGTTGGGCTTAGTTGCCTGAGACTTTCTGAAAAACAGAGGGCATGTTCCGTTTTTGGGGATCCAATAAAAGACCAACCTTATTAGCACAGTTGTGCTTTTTTTCCTCCCTGATTCCTTTGAAGAGCAGAGACTCTGAAAAAAGGGACGCTAGAAGGGGGGTCCAAGCTTTTCCACAACACGTGATCTCAAAGGCATTCTTGAGGAGGTGCGGTTTTTATTCTTAGACTGTGGGAAAGACGAAGGGTTGTTGGAAAAGGTCATCGTCTCGCCAGGCCATATTTGAACCTAAAAAAAAGTGCACAAAAGGTAGGGCTCCCCCACTCCAGGGTTGTTCACGTGGATCCCCACGTTCCTACTCGGAGGCTATTACTCGGGAAAGTCCGGAAAAGGAATCTGCCTCCGGGATTTCTGAATTCCGGGGGAAGCCCAAGAGAGTCCTCGCAACGAGGGTTCAGTACCTTAAAAAATCTGGAAAAGGACCGCATCTGACCGAGAAAAGAGACAGGAACAAGTCTCCATGGCCTGGGGCCGACAATATTCAGGGAAGAGAGGGGTGCGGAAACGCAGAGGTTTTCCATCAACTAAAAAGAGTTGGAAGACCCCCGCGCGCCGCGCGACAGACGAAGGGCCACTTCCAGTTACCCCAGTATAGAGAGGATAGGTGAGAAAAGGGATATACAGTAATAAAAGGGAGACGTGCCGGACCAGTATCCATGAACACCAGACGTTGTATTGTGAATAGTGAGAGCGGGGAGAGAGGGATCAGAGAAGGAAGTGTGGGGAAAAAAGAAAAGACTGACGACGAGGGTTGGAGAACAATCCGGAATATTTGCCTAGTATATCTAGAATGATTTGTAATTGAACTCCTTGAATAGGGGGGGCGTCCCGAAGAGTACCACTTCAAAAATAAAAAACGAGGAACTCAATCACTATAAAAAATAGCCTTCCGCACGAAAGAAGTATCCGGAAGGAGCCAGACCCTTTCCAAAGGGACACAAATGAAGGAAAAAGAAAAGGAGGCCCCGCTCATCTCTGGAACTCACCACAAGATTAGAAAGAGAGATAACGTAATGAAGAAAAGTTTCATGAGAACCCGGTAATCGCCTATAATCTCAGGACAAGAAAAAAAAATCGAAAAGGCTGCTGGGATCACTATGAATTCGGGCCGGGAAAGGAGTACCGAGAAAAACAAGGCGAAATTTTAGTAGGCTGAAGCTTTGGGTTATACTAAACCGCATCGTGCCAGGAGCGAGTCCGTTTAAGAAAGGAAGGGGGAAGAAACCAGGGAAGGGGCTCCTGTCAGATACTTCCATTGGCGGGTAGAATGGGCGGGCAAGAGGGAGGGACGGTTTGTTTAGGGAAGGACGTGGGAATGGCTTGGTCAGGAAAATCCCAAGCGGGCCCCGTAAAACCACACCACAGAGCGTCGCTAGCAGTTTTGGGAGCGGAATCGTCGGCTCCTGAAAAGCGATTGGAAAAAGGAGAAAAAGGGGGAATAGGACTAACTCCAACATGACCGTCAGGCATGGGGAGAAACAGAG
>Ga0179593_1628190_pt1 | contig 10004 bp, 10 predicted proteins | sample CZODoug2_1_08_16_FD_185931 | JGI IMG/M metagenome (GOLD analysis project Ga0179593, IMG submission 185931) | Vadose zone soil fungal communities from Angelo Coast Range Reserve, California, USA - CZODoug2_1_08_16fungal (PacBio error correction) | ecosystem: Environmental > Terrestrial > Soil >...
TAAAAGCGTACAAAGCTGATTACAGATGGCGGGCCTACATCGTCCGTATAAAGTACGTGGAATGGGAAAAGGTATAAGAGGGTAGGTGTGGTTCTAGATGGTTGAATTGAGAGGGGCGTTCGGCAAGTGTGTGTGGGTGGGGGTTTTTTTTTGGGTTGCATTCCAGAAGCTAAAGCCATGACAAATAGTGGGGGGGGTCATTAAAAAGGGGCATTTGCTCCGATGACAGGGGAAAAGTCCAAAGAAAGCCAGACTTGGCTATAATAGGCAAAAAAGTCTTAAGGGTTGGGGGGTTTGTGATTCCAGGGGGGGGGGGGATATGGGATTAGATATTCTACGGAAAAAAACAAACTATCGGGGGGTTGCAAAGTTGTTTTGGCGTGCGGGAAAGAAGCCGGAGCAAAGAATGGAGCGGAAAAGGAATCTAAGTAAGCAAAATCCCTGAAGGCCGGAGGAGGGATGGGGTTACACTGTGGGAAAAGACTGTCACACCTTCCTGTAAGAACGGGTGATATGACTACTGAAAGAGAAAAGTCCCGGCTCTTTGCCGGATCTCTCACGGGGACGGAGTGCCCGAGGCGGGGGGAAGAGTTTCCTCAGGGCATGAAAAGCGGCTTTCCTGTATGACGATGCTCGTTAACCAACCGCACGGCGAAGCATATAATGAAAGAAAAAATGGGGGGGGGGGGGGGGGGAGAACAAACGCAGGATTCTTAAGGCCCCATTGTGGAAAGTTCAATCATATGGAGGGGGAAAAGGAAGAGGACCGGGGGAGCTTCACTGTGGGGGAGAAAGGAACTACGTCCTTGGAGGGGGGGGGGTCTTTTTTGATGAGGACCCATGAGAGCGAGTGCACAACACGAATGATGAATGCTTGGGGGGGAAGGGGGAAAACTGTCTACTCACATTGGGTGTAAAAAGGTCAGACAAAGAAAACCGGATACATAAGGTTGACCAGATCCGGTGAAGAAGAATCTTTGAACAAAAAAAAAACTGATACAAAGACCGGGAGAATGTAAGCCATCATCTGCAGATGAGGGGAGGCTCTTAACAACATGAGGGGGCGGCAGCCCAGACGCAGGAAAAGAGGAGAAAAGCGGCTCCGCGCGCAAGCTGTGGAAGCGTTTTTCATCCTTTTACCGTCTTCCTCCCGGAGGGGGGCCCGGAAAAAGGAGAAAAAACGAAGCGCTCCGCAAGGTCCATTACGCACTGCGAGACAAAAGATCCGGCCAATAAGCACTTTAAGGGAGGGGGGGGAAGTATCTCCTGGAAAGGTCGGGCTGAAGGAGGTCCGGAAAAAAACAAAAAAGGCATAAAATGCCCCGAAAAGAGCCCTTGGCATTTATTTATGACAATCGGGTGAGAAGGACTTCGGTTTGGAGAAGGCCAAACACCAAACCAAGAAGGGGTGGCCGCATTGAAAAAATATTGGTCAGGTTTGCGATAAAGGGAACAAATCACAAAAGGAACGTCGACTTAGGTAGAGGCCCTTTCGGGGACGCGAGGGGAGAAAAACCTTGGGGAGCGGGGCCAAAGAGCGCATCAAGAAAGCGGCATGGTGACCTAAAAAGGGTTCGAAAAAACTTACGAATCTCAAAAATTTTATGCTGCCTGTGTTGGGGGGTGTCCAGGGGAATACTTCAACCTCTCTGCTGAAGAGCTGCTTGCTTAAAATTCCTCCACTTGCGAAAACTTCACCATATGGGACAAAATACTCTTTGGAAGACGGGGGGGGAGGGATCTTTTCCTGGAATTAATTCTCTTATAACCTCGGTCCACAACCCCACCGGAGATGAGGAAAAAGAAAAAAAGCAGCGGTCATTCAAAAGGAAAAGGGAAGAAAAAGTTACTCCTTGGGAATGTAAAGCAAAAAAAGGGGGAGATGCTGGGACTACTGAGAAAAGGAAAAAGAAAAAGCTCGATACACTAATTATCAAAGGGACACTCTTCGTGAAAAGCAATGGATGCCAACGGCGCAATGAAGATCAACAAAGTTTGCTTACGCCTTCGAGGAAAGTCTCCTAGAAGATCTAAGTCTAAAAGGGAAGGCAGTTTTTGTGAGTGAGGGACAGGGAGAGGCCCAATCACATCACGGGGGTTTCACGGGGGGGGTGCACTGCTCACACAGCGGGGGGGGTCGCCCAAAAAAAAAGCCCGCATCCAATAACCCGATGTAAGAGGGGGGGAGACTATCTTGATGGGGGGAAGGTCGCATCGGGGGGCACGAAAATGGGAATGAATCGGACGATCCCTTGCCAGGGTTTAACAGGGGAAAAATAAATTCCACGAGGGACCGGAAAAGGAGGGTTTGAGCAGAGTGCGTAGGACTTCCTGACGACTGCGGAGGGGAGCTACTTTTTGAAAAAAAAAGACTTATTTCAAAAAGAGCGTAAGACGGTCCAAACCAACAATTTCACCAACCTCAAAGCCTCCAAATCCTGGAGGGGTGGAAGGAAAGCGACTGGCTGCTACGCGCAAGGCGTTCAAACCCTATGGGAAACGATCTCCGACAGCTAAAGAAGGGTATGCCGAAGGACCCTGTAAAGCGGTATCAGTCTGATGGGGGGAAAACCTAAACGATCGGGTAAAGTGGGGGGAGCTGTGAAAAAATAAGAAGAGGGGGGAGACGGGGCTTGACAGAGAAGAAGATAAGCCCCAAAAAGTACATCGACGGCGTGGGGAGGGGCATCGCGTCAACTCAAAAAGGATAAAAAGAAAAGGACCCCCAGGAGCCAAAGTTCCCATTTAAGGACACGATTGCCCTTTTCCGCACAGGGAAATCGAGTGATCAAAAGATAACGTCTGCATTCTAAAAGTTTAAAGAAGAGACTTCGCATTTATGGTCACCATTGTGCTAAAGAGAGCCTGCGTTGGGGGAAAGCAATGCGACTTGAATTAAAAGGGGTGAATGCGGTCGACCGTTTAGGATGGTACCTATCAGCGTCAGAAAAGGTCGGGAGAAGGGACCCGCATCAGGTGTGAAAGCAACGGTGACCGCTCTACCCTGTCTCGGAGAAAAGGGACAGGGGGTAGAAGTCCTGGACGAACTGAGCAAGTGATTAAAGTAGAAGGGAAAAGTCTGTTAACCAAAAAGGTATCGCCGAGCGGCGCTAAGGAAAATTGTGCTGAAGATCTATTTCCGAGGTTTCCTTTGGAGGAGGGGAGAAATCACTCCCAAAGGCAACCAGTAAGCTGTTTAACACTCTAAAAAAAAAAGATACTGGAATCCAAAAAAAGCGGCGGCCGGAGTCTCGGACAAGTGATGGCCGAGGCGGACTGGGGGGGTTGAGTCATCGGGGGACTTAACGAGGAAAAGAAACCCACACACGATTAGGATTGAAGCAAAGTCCCCCAACTTTCAAAAAAATCCGTTACTTAAAAAAATCCGTCATTTCACGGAGAGAGGGATAACTACAAGGGGGGAGACAAAAATACGACAAACTACCCATCAGAGAGGGCTTATCAATGGAAAAAGAAAACTACCAAACGGGAAAAGGGTCCTCAAAAGGAGAAAGGGAAAGAACAAAGAAAGGATACTCATTCCGGGGGGGGATTCTTCCGCAACTCAAGAAAGAAGAGATTTTGTGAGGGAAAGAGGAAAAATGTGGAAGAGAGCAAGAGTCTCGCGGGGATACAGCTTCGGGGACTCTGATACGAAAGAAGGTGGGGGGGTGGGGGAAAAAGGCGATCGAAAAAAGATCAGGGGGGGGCCGGGAGGCTGAGAGCGGCGACATCATTAGAATACCTACAAAAACCACCGGCGGGGGGGGGGCTCAGCTTCATACGGCATAAAATACCTGTCTAAGCCGTAGTTACGTTTGAAAGGAACGATCGTGCCTCCGAAAAAGTAAACTAGTCCACCCACCCGTAGACGACGGACGTTCCACAAGAGGTTTTCCTCTCTGAAAAAAAAAAGGAAAGCGCTGGCCTGGTCTGGATGCCATTCTTCTTATTGTGTCTTGGGGGCCAAGTGTTGCCGGAAACAAAAAAAAAAATACGGAATCTCTCCGGTAAAGAAAAGCTTTTTTGGGGGGAAACTCATTCCATCGAATTAAAAAAAAAACACAATATCTGACCGGGGATAGGAGTGGAAGGGATGTTTCCAATTTTAAGATGAGGGCCACAGCAGTTCAAAAAAAAGGTTCCAAAAGGGGGGGAGAGGGACTCGCCCCAGGAGAAGGAGGGAGAGATTTGCCGAGAGGAAGGGAACATCCGTAAGGGGAACCGGAAGGAAGGGAAAGGGGACTTTTTTGTAAAAAAGGGAGTGTAGGCAGCTTTCGAGAGGTTTGATCAATGTTCCATCTGTTTCTGAGATCGCAAACTCTCAGAAGGGCCAGGGGGTCACGTTGATGGTAGGAATACTTTCGCCATAAACGGCACAAGGAATAAAGCAAGTATTGATGGGACAAGAAAACCCGGGGACAGGGCCGCTACTAGGCCCGATGAGAAAAGCCCACTTTCTCAAAAAAGGAAAGGTCGCCATAAATTCCCGAACGAATCTCTCTAAAAAAGTATGAGGAAGGTCGTTCGACGAGGGAGAAACGTCCTCATCAGGGAGGATCGTCTACAATCGGGCAGGGCGTCGCGACCTGAAAAAAGGAAGTTTCACTCATACCAGGGGAAGGAGTGGTGAGGGGGGGGAGAAATTTCTTCAAATCCGTGACAGCGGGAGGGAAACTTCTGATAGCGTCGAGGGAAAGATTGAAAAATTTGAAAGGAGAACGAAGCTGCCTAACGAACAAGGGGGGGGGAAGAAAAAGACATCGACCCTACGGGCTCAATCTTCAAGGTACGGCTTGGTATGGACGAACCGGCAAATCTCAAAGAAAAAAGTCCCCTCTACCTTCATTTTGAACCTTGGGAAGGGGGGGGGGGAAAAAAGTACGAAGAGAGGTGAAGGATAATGTTGTGGCACTCGTCAGCGGGGGGAGAAGGGGCCTACTTAGGAATAATAGAAGACAAACGCTGTAGTAAAGGAGCCGATTCCGTGGAGGAAGACGGTCAAATGGGAACGATAAAAAAAAAAGAAAGAACTCCAATCGAGGACAGGGGAAGAGGAAAAGTTTCAAAGATAGAAAAAGGGGGGGGATGGCAGCGGATCTTCTAAGAGTTTTTCCGGAGTTTTGAGAGGCCCTATCGGAGGAAGAAAACTTTAACTCCACAATTAAAGGGGACAGGAGAACCCTTGGAAAGAACATTGAAGTCTCATATTCGGTCGAAGCTATAAAGACCAAGGGTTGTTCGCTCGATTATTCAGAGGATGATAAAAAGAATCGCAGGAAGGTTCCGTAAAAAAGGGCCAAATAGTTCATCGCCTGCGGAGCTCCAAGTCTCGGGCAAAGAGGGGGGCACGAAACATCGCAGGGAGGGGGGGACCTAGTGGAAAGACTCCGAACTCTTCAATTTCGGAGAGATTTATGTGTTCCAGGGGTGAAAGTATATACGAGGATTGATTCCGCCATGAGGGAGGGGGGACAACCGCCGTAAATGTCTGATTCACTTTATGTGAGGGGGAGGGGGGGTGACCTACTGGATTTAGAAGGAAGAAAAAAGGAGTAGGTTCGCAATGGTGGGGAGGTTGCTTCAGAACAGCCTGAACAGGGTGTTGGTCAAATTAGAAAAGATTGGCCTCAGTCCCGGCGGAAGGGAAAAGTCGATAAGAGGAAAGAAGAGAAAGGTGTTTGATGGTTAAAAAGAATATAGGTGAATGGCTCGACGCAACAACGATCGGAGGAAAGGTTTCAATTTGATTGGAGGAAAAAGGCAAAAAAAAAGTAAATGACAGGAAAGAGATATCGTCTAATAAGCCTAAAGAAAATTACTCGTCCTATTCCGGTCCCCCTACCGGAGAAGGCTCACAAACTTCCTCAATAGGATATGACGAGAGTGCAAGGAGAATCTGAAAAGTCCATTCTGCTCTTCAGGGAGGAGAAAGGTGACTTAGGGGAACAGAAGGCTTGCAGAAAGGGGAAAAAAAGAAGGACAAAACGGCTTCTTTAAGGAAAAATAGCACGCCGAGCGACGCATATACAGGGGAAGAGCTATTCTCAGCAAACGCAGGAGGAAAAAAAGTGAGAGTCGCCCCACGTGAAGAGAAAAAGCAGATGAGCATCTCTTAAAGTAGTAGGTGGCTAACTGGGCCCGTCCTGTTTCGGCTAGGAAAAAGAGTGTCTGGTTTAGGGGACGAGGGGACGGCCAGGGGACAAAAAAAAAATGTAATGCGGGCTAAACGAGTCGAGGAGCAAGGTATTTCAAGTCAGCCACAGGGGGGGAAAAAAAGTATTTTTTCAGGGGGTACCAGAAATAGGAGAGAACACATCTTGAGGGATACTACCGAAAGTTTTCGGTAGCTGCATCTCAGAGGGGGGGGCTGCGAAGACAAAAAAAGTCGGGCATCCAGGAAGCTCATCTCCGCTCTCGGGGGAGAAAAAAGCCGAAAAGGGGGGGGGGGGGGGGGGGGGTGGGGGGGAGGGGGGGGGGGGGGGGAGGGGGGGGGGGGGGGGGGAAAGGGGGGAGGGGTAAAAAAAAGGGGTTTCTCGGGGGGAAACGTCTTCCTCGCGCGGCGTGGGCAGGCAGCGGGGGGAAAGGGAACAGAATCGCGCGGCAAAAAAGGAAAAGTTCGAAGGTAAAGGACGCAACGGCCGAGGGGAAATCCTTCCAAAAAATCGTGTTTGGTGGGGAAAAGGTCTGGGGGGGGTTCTCTGTCCTAGTCATGAAGGGGAGAACGGGAACACAAAAAAAGACGCAAAAATGAAACAAGCGATAATAACAAAAGGTGGGCCGCTATCAAGGGGGGGTGTTATCGGGGGGGGGATGCGTGGGAATTTTTTGCTTCGCTTCAAAAACAAGATTTGTCGCAGGAAATCGGCGGCGGTGAAAGTGATCTAAAGGGGAATTCCATCCACGGAGCAAAGCAAAAAAAAACAAATGAAAAGGACTACAGAGAAATATACGATTAATCAGTCCTTGAATCTCTCCAAGGGTAAGCCCAAAGGTTGTGGGTCGGTTAATGGCCCCATCGGAGGGAAAAAGTCGGAAAAAGTAGCCGACCAAGGCACACGATGGGGGACGATCCCTCGTAGGGAGGAAAAAAATTTATCTCGGAAGGGGGGCCAGGGCCTTCCTGGGGGGAGGGGGTGGGGGGGGGGGCCGCATGGAGAAGAAGCTTCGCGAGGGCGACGGAACAAGGCGTAAAGCTGGCTATCAAGGGAGAGGGGGGGGGGGGGGGGAGGGGGGGGGGGGAAGGGGGGGAGGGGGGATGTAGCGCGCTGAAGGGGGAGGAAGCGAATAGGGGGCCTCACTTCGCGCTGAACAAAAATAGATAAGGGGCACCTGCAAGAGGGACAAAACGTGCTGTCTGGTGGACTCGGGGAGGTCTGTCACTGGAAAGACTGTCACGCCCGCGCCGCTCTGCTGCCAAACACCCCGGCAAAAAAGTCTAACGAGGGAACGGTCTTGGAACAAACGGTTTGCCTGGCCGCGCGAAACGGGAACAGGACAACCGAGCAAAAAAGTTAAAACCTTCGCGAAACCAGAGAAAAAATCGGAAATCTCCTCAGTTCGAAGGTCCTTGGGAGTCGTGTCCAAAACAGCTCACGAAAAAGAAAAAGAAGAACAAAAAACGCGCAAAAACCAATCGCGTGTGTGTGGAAAGGGAAAGCCCGCCTCAAGATAACAAGGGAAGGCAAACTGGGTCAGAAGGAAGGGAGGTAATGTGCAGTTCAAAAAGGGGTGTCAGGGAAGTGAAGATCCCTTGCCAGGAGAGAAGAAACAACCCGGCAGAGTGCCCGAGGGCGGAAACGATTTGTTTGAGCAAGAAGGGGGGAGAACTTCCTGAAGAATAGAGGGGCGCGGACGTCTGTTAGGGACCGGCCTCACTTTGGTCACAGGTTCGGGAAGGAAGGTACCAAGCGCCGCACCCGATTGGAAAAAGATTGATCCTGATTGTGCAAAAAGGCTAGCTCCGAAGGACTGGCTGCCCTCACCAAGGGTCCAAACTCGCGACAGCTACAATATATCATCCGTTAACTGGAGGGGTATCAGGGCAATGGAAGGTGTTAGACGCATCCTCTAACGAGAAAGACTGGTGTGAAAAATCCGGCGTAAGTAGATTTAAACCTTAAAAGAGCGCCGAGGAAGAAGAAAAATTTAACACAAGAAGAGTGGGGAATCACATGGCAGAGGGAGTCTCATTTACCCGACCACAAACGACAAAGTGATCAAAAGAAGTATCCGAAGCAAAGGGGGGAAAACATTCAAGAAGTGGGGAGTAGACTACTTATAAGAGATGATCATAAGACTTCAAGTTATTCACCAGGGGAAAAAAAAAAGCACGAAGACAGGAAAGGAAGGATGAGTGCATTCCGCTTAAAAAGGTGACGGAAGCCGTGTGCGCGTGTACGAGAATACGAGAAAAAGCCTCTGGTCCGGGAGTGAAACGCGGCCCTCATAGGGGAAAGGAGAAAAACCACTACAAGTGCCCCGGAACCGAAAATCTAAAACCCGGGCAAGAAAAGCAAAGAATGGACTTTTTGAGCAGGAGAAATCATATCAAATTGATGAGGAGGGGGGGGAAAGAGCAAGGCGGACCCCAGAGGAATCAAGAAGGCCTGCAAGGGGGGAGTAGGCTATGAGATATGCCCGCTTTCAGAGCATTTTCCCTTGGGACGCACCCCAATAATGGAAAAGGAATCGTTTGTGGCGGAGGGAGGAAATCCCAATACCTTCCAGAAAGGGGAACACGTAAGAGGGTTGCTTCCAAGGGCCATCTTTTTCTCAAAGGGGGGAAGGTCTCGGGAGTGACGGCAAATTTGACAAAACGGCATGGGGGGTGCCATCTTCTGGAGCACACGGAAAGGAAACTACTTCCGTGACGTAATAAAAAAAGAGAAAAAGGGGGGGGGGAAAAAAATCTGCGGAGGGAAGAAAAATTTTCATCCGCCAGAGACGCAGAAGGGGAGTAACATCCATTGCGGGGAAGAAAGGGGTTGTACCTTATCACCCCGGGGAAGAAAAAAAAACATCCCATACCACTAGGGGGAAAGAAAAGAAAATGCCAGGAGAAAAAAGAAGAGCAGCTCCGAGATGTTTCGAGGGGGGGAAGGGGGGAGGAATATCGAGGGAGAGAAGCGTTGATTGCCGCAAAGGTGGCATCCCTTCACATGCCAGGCGAGAAAGGAAAGAAGGACGATAGGGTGAGAGGCGGATGACCAACGCGAAAGAAGGCAGAGGAAAGGTTTTCTCAAGAAGACTCTTTAAAGTGGGTAAGGGAAAAAATCCTCTGAAGTCAAAAGAAAGAGTCGTTTTAACTCAAACTAACTACAGATCAAATCGGCATCGCGAAGGAAATCTCTTTCTTACAAAGAGCAGGAAGCAAGGGATACTGCAAAGAAGACACGTGCTTATGATGGAGGGGAGTGGGTTGGGTCTTGGGAGGCAAATTTTGCCGAAAGAGAAACAGACTACGTAATCTCCTTGGAAAACGAGGGGGGGGGGGGGGGCTAATTCCCGAAGTCCGAGGGGAATTAATTAAGCACAAAAATTGCCAACTATTATTAAGAGGGAAAAGAGAGAGCTCGTTACTGTGGGAGAAAGAAGTTCAAAAAGGTTCAAGGGAAATCTCAAGGAAAAACCGACCAGGAAAAAAATGGTCTTTGCTAGATTTTCCGGAGAAAAAAAAAAAAGAAGTTACGAAAGGTAAGAAAAAGAGCAACGGAAGGGAAGGGATTTATTGCAAAATTAAGAGGAAACAAAAGCAAAAAACGTTTGCAAGGGGACGATCAAATTTAAAGCTTTCTTACTTCGGGAAAAGGGCGCGACGCTCGAATCCAGAAAAAGGGCAAAAAAAAAAAACTGGAGTGGAGGGGAAGAACTTTGCGGCCATAAAAAAGATCCGAGCCGCCTGAAAAAAAAAAAGAGAAGACGGCCGTTGTCGAGAGGGCAACGAGGCAACGAGAGGGGCAAAAAGCCAAGGGGACACAAGAGTGATTAAGGGGAAGAACGAA
>Ga0179593_1813341_pt1 | contig 10004 bp, 13 predicted proteins | sample CZODoug2_1_08_16_FD_185931 | JGI IMG/M metagenome (GOLD analysis project Ga0179593, IMG submission 185931) | Vadose zone soil fungal communities from Angelo Coast Range Reserve, California, USA - CZODoug2_1_08_16fungal (PacBio error correction) | ecosystem: Environmental > Terrestrial > Soil >...
AGGAAGAAGCAAAAAATCACAGTTCACCCGTGGGGTAAGGTTAAAATCCCCGGTCGGGGCCCTGTTGATTAGCAAGTGAATGAAGTACCAGAAACTGTGAAAATTTAGAGGGGGTGTGGAAAGCAAATGGCCACGATGGGATATTTTGGTGTCGGGACCAAAAGGGGGGGAAGGGGGAGGTGAGGGGTCCAACGCCGCAGGTGAAAACAAAAAACATGGGACGTAGTGTAGACCCGCGCAGCCCAAAAAAAAAAAGACATTCCAAAATCAACAAACCCGATAGGGAAGGAGGAGGAAATGGAAGGGCCGCACTTTGGGGTATCAGAAAGGCATGGCCCCCCCACCCGTGGGTGGGTGGTTTCCCCCCCCCAACAACGAAGGAGGTCCAACCCCGCCCAGGGACCCACAGAAGAAGGAGGGGAGGGGAAAGGTCGCCCAAAGGGGAAGGCCCCCAAGGTTTTTTTTTTTCCCGGCTTTTGCTCAAGAAATCCTCCCGACAAAAACCGGGCCCCCCTTAGAACCAACCGGAAAAAATAAACCTGCCCCCCCCCCCGAAAACCTCCCAAGTGCCCCCCCTGGGTAACTTGATTTTCGCCGCCTGGCCGGGGCCCCCGGAAAACAAAACCCGCCGTGCCCCCCAACAAAACGCCCCCCCCCGGGGGGGTACAAGGGGGGGGCCGACGCGTCGACAGGTACGCGGGGGGGGCCCCCCCCCGCCCCCCCCCCCTGGGGGAAAAAAAAATTTGGCCCTCCCACGAAATTGGGGGAAAAACTCTGAGGAAAAAATCCGTCCCCCCTTGAAAAAAACCCGCTTGCGCGGCCTCCCCGGTGGCCTTTTTTTTGGGTGGGGGGGCCCCCCTCCGGGGCCCCCTCCCCCCCCCCCCCCTGGTTTTTTTTGGCAAACACCTACAAAGTAAAGCGGCCGGGAAAGGGGGCGGATAAATGCCGAAAACCCAGGGGTGCGCAGGCCCCACCCCCCCCCCCCCCCCCCCCCCCCCCCCCCCCCCCCCCCCCCCCCCCCCCCCCCCCCCCCCCCCCACCCCCACCCCCCCCCTTTGGGTGGGCCCCCCCCCCCGCCCCCAAAAACCCCTAAACCGGCCCCCCAGGGCTCCAAAATCCAGCCCCCCCTGGTCCTTGGTTTTTGCCCCCCCGTTGTTTTAAAAGAAAAAGTGGGCCCCCGTTGCCCCCCCCCCCCTTTTTTTTTGGGCCCCAAATGGGGGTTTGTCCCCCCCCCCCCCCCCCCCGAAAGTTGGTTGTTGTGGGGGGGGGGGAGGGGGGGGTTTGGTTTGGTGGGGGGGGGGGGGGGGGGGGGGTTTGGTTCCCCCCCCCCCGAGGTTGCGGAAGTTTTTTTTCTCGGGGCCCAAAAGCCCCCCGGGTGGGGCGCCCCCCCCCCCCCCCCCCCCCCCCCCCCCTTTTTGAAAAACTTTTTTCTCTTCCCCCCGGGAAAAAAAAAAGGGGATTCTAGGATCCTTCTTTTTCCGAAAAAAGTGTTCCCACCTTCCCCACCCCGCCGATGTGTTTTTGTTTTTTTTTTTGGTTTTTGAAAACCGCCCCGTCAAAAAAAAAAAAACCCTTTGCGCGGTGTGTTTCCCCCCCCCCCCGAAATTTTTTTGTACCCTTGGCCCCGAAAAAATCCGTCTACCAAAAAAAAAAAAAAAAAAAAATCTTCCCCCGTTTCGGAAATTCGGTCCCCCCCGCTCCCGGGGTGGGGTTCCTTTTTATTTGGCGTTGCCAACAAATCGGGGGCCCCCCCCCCCCCCCCCCCCCCCCCCCCGCGCCCCCCCCCCCCCAAAAACTGAGAGCCCCCAAAAAACGCCCCCCCTCTTTTTTTTTACCTTGTTTTTCCAACACAACCCGAACTCCACGCCCCCGAAAGCCCCCTTGCCCGCCCAACAAAACAAATGAAAACCAATAAAGAGCGAATTGGGGGGGGCCCCACCCTTTCTAGTCCCGGGCCCGCCTTTTCCAACAATCGGAATGAACCTTTTTTTCCCGGGGGGCCCCCACGAAAAACAAAATGTAAACCGCCGGAGACAATCCACGCGTGCCCCCCCCCCCCGCGGTCCCCCGTGACGTGCCCGCCCCCCCCCCCCCCCCCCCTTCCTGTTGCCCCCCGGATATGCTAGCTTCCCCGGGTTGGTGCACGTGCACCCGCCCCCCCCCGCCACTTGTGTTGGAAGAAAAGGCCCGTCTCCACGCGGGTGCAACCACACTCCCGCCCCGACAACAACACAACAACAACCAAAAAAGTCTCCCCAGTCTTGGGCCCAAGGAAAAAAAAAAATGAAAAATAACCCGTCCCCCCCCGTTTTGTTTCTTGGAAATCATCAACCCGAAAAAAAAAAGCCCCCCTGTCGCCCCCCCCGGGCCCGTCCCCGCCGTTCCCCCCGATGAACGTGGAGGTTTCCTCCTCGGCCACCCCCCCCCCCCCCCGGCCCAACCTTTTGGGCCCGGGGCGTGCACCTGGTTTGCCCCCCGGGAAAGGCCCCGACCGTTTTGGTTTTCGAGCCAAGCCCGCCAAAACGAAATTTTTTTTTTCGGCCCGTCCCGAAAAAGCCCCCCCCCCGCCCCCCCCCCCCCCCCGGCCCCCCCCCCCCCCCGTTTTTTGTGTTTTTTGGCCCTGGCCCCGGAAATCCCCGTGGGTTTGTGTGCCCGTTCCGGCCTCCCCTGGGGGGCCTGCCGGACCCCCCAGCCCGCTGAAAATATAAGGGCCTTGGTTTTCCCTCCTGCCCCCCCCCCCCGGCCCCCTCGGGGTAAAAAATCCCAGGGTTTTTTCCCCCCTTCCCCCCCCCCTGAAAACAAATGTCCGGCCGCCCCCCTAGGAAATCGAGTTACTAATTCGGTCCCCCGACGGCCCAACGGGCCCCCCCCCCCCGGCCCCAAAAAGTGCATTGGGGTTTTTCCCCCCCCCCGGTTGCCCTCCCAAGCCCCCCCCCTCCGGACCCCGCCCCCCCGCCCCCCCCCCTCCCCCCCCCCACCAGCCCCCCCCCCCCCCCCCACCCCCCCCCCCCCCCACCCCCCCGCCCCCCCCCCCCCCCCCCCCCCCCCCCCCCCCCCCCCCCCCCCCCCCCCCCCCCCCCCCCCCCCCGCAGATCGGTCCGATCAACCCAGCCGCCCGGCCTAAATTCATTTTTTTTTTGTTTTTTTTTGCCGAAAAAAAAATGTTTTGAGAAGACCCGGTCCCCCGGTGAAAAACCCCCGGAAAAATATCGTCGCCTTTCCCCGGTTCCCCGATTTGACGAAATGAAATCTTTTTTTTCCCTTCCCCGGTTGGTCCGCGGGGGGAAAATGGGGCCTTTCCCAAACCCGGGCCCCCCCGGGAAATTCGTTTGTTTTTGTTGGCCGGCCCCCCCAATGGCCCCCCGGAATTTCCGGGTTTTTTAAAAAAAACGCCGGGTGAATGTGAAAAACTTCCCCCGATTTGGCCGGCCCCCCTCTCCCCCCCCCGGGAAAATCTGGTTTTTGCCGAGATAGACAACCGCCCCCGCGAAAAAAAAAAAAAAAAAAAAAAAAAAAAACAAAAAAAAAAAAAAATAAAAAAAAATCGATGTTGGAGCGAAAACCGACCCGGCGCAAAAAAATTTCCGGGTTAGAAAAAAGCCAAACGCGCACCTGTCCCCCAAGGTGTCACCGCCCCCCCTCCCCCCCCACCCCCCCCCCCGCCGGTGAGCGCCCTCCCCCCTTTTTCCTGAGCTAAAAAGGACCTGGGCTTTTGGAAAAAAAAAAAAAAAACCGGCCCTTTTTCGCCCCCCCCGTTTCCTTGTTTGTTTGTTCCCCGGTCCACCCCCCCCCCCCCCCCCCTTTGCGAAAAGAAAAAAAATGGAAAACTCGATGCCCCGGGTCGAAATCGAACCCCCGCTTTTTTGGGGGGCCGCCCCTTTTTCTGCCCCATCGCGCCCCTTTGGCCAAACACGAAAAACAAGAGAACAATTCCCGCCGGGGGCGGTTCTAACCTTTTTTTCGTCCCCGGTCCCCCCATCCCCCCGGGTGCCCTGCGCCCCACAGCCGCAACCCCCTTTTGACCCCCTTTTCGCCCAAAGTTTCCTTGCCCCCCCCTTTCCCTTCTCACGTACTAGGCGACATCCAAAAAGCCCCTAAAACGGCGAAAAACCCTGCGTCGCCGGGTTTTTTAACCAAATTTTTAAAAGGTTAATAAAACGGGCCCCCCCCCCTCCCACCAAAAAAATGGCCCCTTTTTTGTTTTCGGGGCCCCCCAACTTCCGAAACCGCGGAATCGCCCCCGGGGAATCGTAGGAGTGTAAAAAACAACAAAAAAAAATTTCGGCACTATTCGCCGCCAAAAAGCCCCCAAACCCCGGGGTTTCCCCCAGAGAATTTCGTAGTTTTTGTCAATGCCGCCCCATTTTATAAAACCCTCGAGGGGCCACCCCGGCCCCGACCGAAATATCGTTAAAAATAGACGGACTTTTCTTTCCCGCCCCCCTTTTTGGGGACGGCCGGCCCCGCCCAAACACCCCGGTGGTTCCCCCCCCCCCCCCAACCTCCCCCCCCCCGGTCCCCCCCCGGCCAAAGCGCGGCCCCCCCCCCCTTTTTTTTTTTTTCCCCCCGAGCCAACGGCCCCCCCACGGCGGCCGAACCCTTTTGTGCGAATTTTTTCCGACAATTTGCCCTGAGGAAAAAAAACAACCGCCCTCCCCCCCCCGAAAATTCGAACAATCGAACAAACCTTCCGAAAAATCGGCCCAAACCCCTGGGAAAAACCGATTGGCCCCCCCGAATAATGTTTCGCCCCCTTTTTTTTTTTTTCCCGCCCCCTTGCCCCCCCCCCCAAATCACTTCACCCCTTCGAAAACCATTGTTGCCCCCCCCCCAACAAACCCCACGTCCCCGCCCCCCTGGAAGAATATCCTCGTTTCCCCCCTCCCCCCTTTCTTTCAAAAACCAACCCGAACAACTGGGAAGGAGGAGCGGACAAAACAAAGCAAAAAAAAAAAAACCAACAAAAACACCATACAAAAATCAAACAAAAACAAAAAAACCCCAAACACCCACCACCACAACCCACCCCCACGTTTTGTGTTTTTGCGAGAAAAACCACCCCACCCACCCCAACCCCAAACACAACCATCACAAAAAAAAACAAAAAAGGAAACCCCACCAAAAAAATTAAAAAAACACAAATCTTGTCCTCTTTTTTTGACTGTCGGAAACTTGGAATTTGATTGCAGGGCCCCCCCCCCCCCCGGGGTGAGAAGCCCTACGCCCCCCAATTTTTTCGCCCCAACCTCGGCGTTGGGGGGTTCCCCCGCACATGGATGTTCCCCATGTCGATCGAGGGGGGTTTCAAGCAAATCCAAAACAAATCGGAATTTTCTCCCCATTTTTTTTCCGACTGTCGGTGGGGGCCCTTCCGCCCCCCCCCCCCCCCCCCCCCCCTTTTGCGGCAATGTGGCGGCCGAAATGGCCCCCCGACGAAGGGGTTTGGACGGTTGCGGGCCCCGTCCCCCCAAAAGGGGGGCGAAGGTTTTGTCTGTTTGCCCCTTAATTACTGAAATCGCGGTCGGCCGTGTCCGGTTCATGCCCCCTGGCATGGGTGGACTTACGAAAATCTCCCCTGAACCCGGTAGTTGCTTCCTGGCCCTGCCCCGAATCGCCGAGTCCCCCATCCTTCCACACAGGATCGCCCCCCGAATCCCGGGTCCCCCCACCCCGGAAAAAGTTGTGCCCGAAAGCCCCCCCATGGGAAAAGGGCGTTTAAACGTCCCCCCTGGGCCCCCGGCCCAATTCTGTCGCCGTCCCCCCCCCGGAAATGGCGGTTGCGGGGGCCCTTTTGGCCGAAGGTTTTCCGAGGGTTTGTTTTGGCCTGGCGGCCGATGGCCCCCCCGGGCCCCCCGGTAAAAAATTTTTCCCCTAACGGCGCCGCGTATGGTTTGGCCCCACCGATGTGCCCAAGCCCCCCCTGGGCCCCCAAGCCCGGTTTTCGAAGTCGCCCGCTGCCCGAGGGGGTTTTACATTTTTTTCTTCGCCCATCCCGACCCCCCGAAAACGGGGCCCCCCGAGGGGGGTTTTTTTCCAAGGCAGCTCTTTTCGTCCCCCCCCGGAAGCGCCTCCGGCTCCCCCCCCGCGGCCCCCGGGGGCCCCGGAAAAACCCGTTTGGCCTCCCGGGGTTTTTTGCTCCTGTAAACGGGGGAAAAAAAAAAAAAAAAAAGAATGGCTTGTCGGGTTTTTGTTTTTTTGTCGCGTCACAATCGATCCCTTCGAGTGTTCCTGTATCTCGGGAACAGCCCTTTCCCGTGGGCCGCCCCCCCGCAATCCGGTGAAGTTCCCCCCCCCCCCCCCCCCCCAAATTCCGGCTTTTTTCACCGTATTTCCCCCTGCCCCCTTTTTTTGGTCCTGGCCCCACCCCGAAAAAATTTCCCGGTTTTTTTTTTGAATCCATCGGGCCGAAACCCACCCCCCCCCCGGAAATATTCCATCCCCGTTCCAAATCAAAAGAACACGCCCCCGAAAATCCCGGGGGTTTTTCACCGTGCGGTTTTTCCTCCCCACCATCGCAAATGATTTGTTTTATGGCGCCGCCTCCGGGGGGCGGGTTTTCGCCCCCCGGAGGGCCGGCCGGAGGGGCCCTGGCCCAACTGAAAAAAACCCATTCCACCCTTGGGCCCGCCGGCCCCGTTTGGCCCCGGGGCGGCCCCCCCCCCCCCGAAAACACCCCGTTCCTCAAATCGAAAGTCCTTCGCCCCCCGCCCCGCATGTTTTTCCTACGGTGGAAACCTTGGGGAATTTTTCGCCCGCCCCCGGCCGGGCCACGTCCCCCCTAAAAAATTTTCCCAACACAAAAAAAAAAAAAAATCCCCTGCTCCCCCCCGCCTGGGGGGGGTCCCCGCCCCCCGCCCAAGCCGGGCCCCCCGCGCCCCCCCCACCCCACCCCCGGGAAAAAACAGAAATCCGCACCCTCCGCCCGGGGGGGTGGCCTTCCCCCGGAACGCCGGGGAACTCCGGTTTGCGGGCCCCCCTTTTGCCCTCCGAAAAACAAAACCGGGTTTTTCCCCCCCCGGCCTCCGCCCCGCCCCCGGCCCCCCCGGGGCCCCCCCAAACGGGGGGTTGGGGTGCCCGGGGCCCCTGCCGGGGCCCCGGTTTTTAAACCTCCACGTCCCCATCCCGAGCGGCCCCCGCCCCTGCCCCCCCCCGGGCTTCCGGGGTTGAATGGGGGATTCCAAAACGCCCCGTTTAATTTTTTTTTCCCCTGGGGCCCCGCAAAAAATTTTTTCGCGGCGGGGGGGGGGGTTGCCGTGCCCGGCGCCTCCCCACCCCCCCGCCCCCCGAAAAAAAAAAAAGCCGGTTTTCCCACCCGCTCCGCCCCGCCCCCGGGGGCCCGTTTTGAATGGTCCCCCCCCCCCCGCCTTTTCAAAATCGTTGGCCCCCCGGAAAGTCCCTTTCCCGGAATGTGGAAGCCTTTTTTGGGCCCCCCCGAAAAAAAGTTGGTGGCCATCGCCCTCTTATTGGTTCCCCCCCCCCCCAAAATGGCCGGGGGCCCAAAAGCCTTCCCTCGGCCCGAAGTTTCCGGTTGGGTGGGGAACCCTTTGGGGGCTGTCCCAAAGTTGGCGGGCGGGCCCCCCCCCGGATAATTTTTTTTTGCAACCGCCCAGAAAAAGACCCGCGGAACGGAAAGGTATCGAAAACGGGGGAATCTTTGGGTCCGAACGATCGGCCCCAGCCTTTACCAATTTTTTTTTTTCCGAACCGGGCCCGGCCCAGTTTTTTTCCCCGGCGGGTTTTTTTCAACAACCGTCGGAAAGGTGAACCCCATCCGAGAAAAAATCCTCCCCGATTCCATCCCCCCGAAACAAAGTAATCCAAAAAGCGCCCACACCAACTTCCCTTTTTTTTGCCGGAAGACTTTCGGCCCCAACAACTTCCGAAAAAGAACAAATGGGGGGGGGCCTCCCCCCCCCCCACAAGCCACGCCCCCCCCCCCCCCCCCGTTTAACCGAAAACAAACCCCTTGTTTGCTGGCCGGGCCCCTTTTGCCCCCCCCTGTGGGTTTTGCGCCAAGGGCCGGGCCCCCTCTCCGTGGGTGGTCCGGGCAAAACATTACCGCCTCCCCCGGCCCCCCCCCCGGGCTTTTTAACTTTGTAGCAAAAGTTGCAAAGCCGAGCCCCCCCAAAAAGCCTGGCCCCGCCCCCCCCCCCGGCCCCCCCCAGCCCCCGTCAGCCCGGAAACCCCCCTTCGATTCCCCCAAATCCTTTGGGAGCAATTTCCCCCCCCCCGGGGGGGCCCCCCCCCCCCCCCGTTGGTTCCCGCCCCCCCCACTTCCCGCCCGTTTTGCCAAAACCGGGTTTGTTTTCTTCCTGCCCCCCCGTGGCGCATTCCGTTTACCCAAAGCCCCTGGGAATATTTTTTCCCGCCCCCCGTTTCGCCCCCGAATCAGGCTGGGGTTCGCTGTGGAAAATTTCTTGAAAAAGCAGCGTTTGGAAACAATTGCCCCCTTCGAAAAAAAACCCCCCCCCCCCCATTGGGGGTTTTTCGATCCGGCTTCCCCCCCGTTGGTGGGGGGAACTCCGGGTGCCCCCCCGCCCCGAAGCACCCATGGGTGGGATTGGAGTTTTTTTTTTTTTTTTTTTTAGCTTTTTGGCCCCTTTTTTCCCCATCCCGCCCCCAAAAAAATCCCTGTCGCCAAAAATGGGGGTTCCCGGCCCCCCACATGTCCCCGGGAAATTGGCCCCCCATCGTCATGTAAATCCAAAGGTACCACGCCCCCGAAAAAGAGCCCCCGCTTTTGGGCCGCCGTCGAGAAACCGCCGGGCCCCGGGTATTCGGCGCCCCCCGAAGCAGAATTTCGCCCCCCGCCGTCCGTGTTTGGCCCCCATTCCCCCCCTGGATTTTCATCCGGCGTTAAAAAAAAAAAATGGGTTTTTTCCCCCCCTGTGGTGGCCCAGTTTGGGGCAAAGCCCCGTACCCCCCATCCCCCCCCCCGTCCCACCCGCCCCCTGGCAATGGAAGCCCTCCCGGAGAAAAAGTCCGTCCCCGGGGGGGTCCCGTTCCCCGACCCGAACCACCCACGGGTTTGGTCTCCGGGGATCCCCGCCGCCCCAAAGTCCCTTTTTCCCCCGATAAAATCGGCCCGCCCCCCCCCCCCCCCCCCCCTTTCCCCCCTTTTGTTGGGCCCCGAACAAAAACCCCTTGGGGGCTTTCCCAAGGATCGGAGAGAGAAATGGCCCCCCAATGGCCGCTTGGGGGGAGGTGGGTGATCGGAAAAAATTGTGGGAATTCCCTCGGACCCCCAGTTTCCGCGAAAACAAAAAAACCGGGCCACCCCGAAAAAACGCCTCCCCCTAAAAAAAATCACCGGCTCCCCCCCCCACCTCCTTGCCGCGAATGTGGCCTTCGGGTCCCCCCGGCCGGGAACGGCCCCCCTTTGCCCCAATTTAACCGTCCATCCCCACGTTGACAAAAAAAACAATCCGCCCCCCATCCGCGGAGGCCCCCCCCCGGGGGAAATCGGCGCACCGGGGGCCTCCCTTTTTTTTTTTTTTTTTTTGGCCCCGATTCGGGAATCCCGTCCCAAACCCTTTCCCGTGGCCCCCCCCCATGGAACAGCCCCAACGGTTTTTAGTCCCCCACCAGAAGCCCGCCCGGGCCCCCCCGGCCCCCTGGGGACCTGCCGAAACCCCCCCGCCCCGGGCGGGTTTTTTTTGGGCGCCCCGGGGAAAATTTGGACGAACGATGTCCCGCCCCCCCCCCCCCCCACTCCCCCATCCCCCCCCATCGCCCCCCCCCCCCGGGGGGGGTGGGGTGGGGTGGTGTGGGGTGGAGGGGGGGGAAAATCCGTCCAATCCTTATCCCCCCCGTCCCCGGCCCAAACATGGCGTGGGTGTTGATACATTAACGTCCCCCCCCCCCGCCCCCCCCCCCCCGGGGGCTAAAAAAAAAATCTCGGTAACCGGAAAAATTTTCCCCCGTAGCCGGGTTTTAGGTTTTTTTTTTTTTTTGGCCCCTGGGGGCGGGTCCGGGAAAATCGGCCCCGGCCTGGTTGAAGCCCC
>Ga0179593_1276757_pt1 | contig 10003 bp, 9 predicted proteins | sample CZODoug2_1_08_16_FD_185931 | JGI IMG/M metagenome (GOLD analysis project Ga0179593, IMG submission 185931) | Vadose zone soil fungal communities from Angelo Coast Range Reserve, California, USA - CZODoug2_1_08_16fungal (PacBio error correction) | ecosystem: Environmental > Terrestrial > Soil >...
GCTTGTGGCCAAACGGCTAGCGATTGTAAAGGAAAGGGAAAGTCAAGTCTTGTTGACGCAAAGTAAAAGGCGCGCTGATGATAAGAGAGCGAGGTTGCCTCGCAGGGTATGTGGAGAAATGAGTGCCGCTCAAGAAGAAACCACCCCCCCATGCGATGTGGAAAGGATGATCTCTCGAGCTTAAGCTAAGGTTATCCAGTCCGCAAGGAAAACAACAGTCCAGCTTCCCGGGACCTTCGGGGCAAAGGATGAAACCGATTCGTGGGAAATGGGAGAAAAAGTGTATGTCGCAAGGTGTACTTCCTGGCGGTGGCGAAGAAACCGTCGGAAAAAACGGTGGGTGTGCTCGGCCGGTGGGCGGGACTAAAAAAACAACGGTGAGGAGAAAAAGAGAAGGAGCAGCACGACTGGCCCGGAACGATGCGCAAGCCAAGAGCCCGCAAAAGTTGAGGTTCGGCGAGTCACGAGGCATGGGGGTCGTGAAGTGCAGTAAGAGGGGAACGGGAGAGGAGCGATCAACCTTGCGAGAGGCAAGAACGGGGAAGCATGAGCTGCAAAACTCGCGACAAGAGAGGGCGACGAGGCAGTCGACGAGCGGGGAAGCTCATTTGCGCAAATGCCCGCAACCGAGAGACAAATAGAGAAAAGCAACCCTACCCCAATCGTGGTTGGGGGAAACATGGACAGAGGAGCTTAAAAAGAAAAAAAAATACTCATAAACTTAAGGCCGCCACAGAGAAGGAAATCTCAGGACGATCGTGGAGGGAAGATGCAGTAAGACGTCGTCAAAAATAAGCAGAAAAAAGAGCCGTCTCTTCGCTCCTCAGGAGTATCAAGACAAAAGGGTCGTACATCGTCCCACTTGATCCCTCAGGGTAATGGCGTGAAGGAAGTCCGACGGGAAAGAGGGGAAAGAGGCCGTCGACGCGGATGGGGAACATGGTGTTCAACCAAAAGAGAAATTGGGGGGATAGGGGAAAGCCTTCTACTGAAGAGATAAAAGAGAAAAGCGGATCGACGTAGGCGCAGCACAAGAGATCATCAATCCAAGGGGAAGGGTGGATGCCAGGAAAGTGCGCGCCTTTTAGCGTGAAGAAAAAGGATGGAGAGTGATTAAATCCGGTCGGGGCAAAAGAGGCATCCACTAAGACATCAAACCGAGGAGCAAGATGAAAGAATTGCGCGGCCGGTACGCGCGAAAAAAACCAGTCGTCAATCATATTTCAACACTACGAGCATGGAAGGAAGTCGGGCCTAAAGAGCGCGTTGGCTTCACAGACCGTACGGCAGCCACGCGAGCGTACAAGCGTACGGGGAGGGGTGGAGTTTCTCATGGAGAAAGGGAAGCACAAGCGCGAAACTGAACGAGGGGAAGTCTCTACTCTCTCAAGGACCTTGCTGCCCCTCAAAGGGGGAAGAGGGCTTTGGCAGTACGCAGCGGATCAGGTTAATCCATTGACTACGGAAAAAAAAAGCCGCATTCGGACGTTTTGCAGCCGGTGGCAGAAAAAACCTTCTGATTCGGGGGGGGATAAGGGGCGCTTGAAAGGGGGCAACAAGGATAAAAAGGGGCATTTACGGGGCCTACAGCCCCACAGGCCCCGGGAGGAAGCTAGGGGTGGTTCGTCGGAGATCCAGTTCTGAGAGCCGGAAAAAGAAGCGAAAGGAAGTGTGGTGGAGGGGTCCGGGGGAAAGTCGGCGATCACGATAAGTGGGGACAACTGAAGGGATCATCCCCTAAAAGACGGCCCACTCTGTCAAATAATTGTAGACCACGGAACAGAAATTAAACACTGATCGTTTCGGGACGGAGCTACAGGGGCTGCAGGAGAGCAACAACAGGGGGGGGAAAAGAGGGGCAGATCTCAAGATGTCTCTTTCCTAAGCGCAACGGGGCTCGAGCAACGGCAGAGCAGTCAAGGAAATCGAGGCGGCGGGGGGGGGGAGCGCTCGAAAGAGGTCTTTTTGGAGGATTGGGCCGAAGGGGGTCGAGGTCTGGCCAAACCGGAGAGACCTCGGCGAGAGGGTCCACCTTAGGGGGGCGCTCTTGCACGTCGACGTAGGCCGGCTGAACAGCTGGGGGGAAAGGGCGACCTGACACCATAGGGCTCAAAAAGTATCGACCAAAAACGGTCCAGACCTATTAACGAAAGGCAGCGAAGGAAAGGGGCTTCTTGCCGTAGGGATCCGAATCCTGGGTACCTTACGATACCGGGGTGGTAAAAAGGAGAGGTACTTAGAGTCGTACCGGAAACGGGGGGACAGTAGAGGCTGTACCTACCTAAATAAGATCACCCGCTGAGAGTCTCTCAAGAGAAAACAAAAAGAAATTCTTAAAATAGGGTATCTGCAGAGGGGGGACTCGATCCGAGTAATCCAGGAAGAGACCGGTGTCACCAAAGAGCACTGACAGGACGTTACTAGTCCGCGGGCCTCGGGAGAGGACTCGGGCTTCATGGAATCTCCTTCAAAAAAGTCCCAGCAGCGCTGAGAGGGGAGGGGACTGGAGTAAGTCTCTGGAAAACGGGGGTTCGAGAAGGTGGGGGGGGGAGACAATCCGTTTTTCCAGACTCGGATGAATAAAACTCGACGTGCAAGCAAAAGGCCCGTCTCGGGCTGTCAAGGACCTTCTCATAGCACGGCAGGTAGGCCTATGAAATACTAAAAGCGCAAGGAACCGGACCGACAGAGAGCAACACCCACCCCCACTGGAGAGCGGAAGTCTGCAGCTCAGGCTCAGGAAAACAGGGACTCTCTACCTATTCAGGAGAGATCGGATGGCCCATTTGTGGTAGAAGAAATTTTTTTATCGAACGACCTACTCAGGGAAAGATGGGCAGGAGGAAAGAGCACAAGCGGTGTGGAAAACTTTGGACTTTGTGGGGTAAGCTTTAGGCTCACGAGTAGCTCGCAAAGCCACACCGGCCCGAACCAGTTGAAGGGAGCATTGGAAAGATTTCCTAAAGTCTCAAGAAGGTAATGAGAGCAAACGAATCTGCGCAGGTTCACGTCTGGGCGAGGGGACCAAGACGACGGGCAAAAAATGATCCTTGTGCTCCTCTATCGTGGACATTGCTTCGAAACAGGGTTAGGAAAAACTGAAAGAACTCACCGAAAAAGAATAAGGAGGAACCGCTGGCGTCTGGCGGCTGCACTCCAGTCAGGTGACCGCTGCGTACTGCCAAAGAGAAAAAAAAACCTGAGGTACGAAGCCGCACGGGCGGAGCGCGGAAAGGGTAGAGTAAGACGCGCTCTTGAGGCCATGAGCACGTCTTCATAAAGAAAAAGAGCAGAGATTTCGGATTGCCGTTGCCGGTTCTCAACGGCTCAAAGGGAAAAAAAAATCCAACGGCGGCAAGGGGCCAGACGAAAAGATTCCTGTGGTTTTGGGAACGAGGTAAACATGGGGAGTAAGGAGGCAAGCCCGGGCGGCAACAGTCCCTTCGAAAGCGCGCATGTCAAGTAAGTGCGGTTCTTTTCGCGACGGATTAGTCGCTGTGAAAAAAGACTTCATCAAAGCTCAAATCTAGAGGAGAGAAAGAGAAAGAACACTTTCTGGATAAAAAAAAACGGAACGAAGGGGAGGATCTTGGCTGCGCCGACTTCTAGCGGAAAAAGGGCTGAGCCGGCTCAAGATCACTAACGCGAACTCGACCAAGCCAAAGAAGTGGGTGAAAAAAAAAAGAAAAGTTTCCCATTACTTAGGAAGGGAGACTAGGGCCGAAAGAGCCTTGTCCTCCTGTGACGTAATGACGTAAGTACCTCTTAGAAGAACCTGACATTAATGCAAAAAAGCGGGGACCGTGAGAAAAGATGTCCAGGAGAGACTAAACAAAAAGCAGAGGGTCGTAAGAGAAAATGGGGGAAACCTACGTATCATCGTTCCCGATACAATCCGTAAATGACGCTGCTGGAGGCTTAGAACAACGTTGTTCTGGTTAGGCTGAAAAAACGAGAACGTCTGGGAGGGGGTCAGATAAAAAAAAGGGGTTGAGTAGAATTGTTCTACGGTTGAGTCGTGGAGAAGATGGAGGGAGAGGGAAAGATATTTCTACTACACTAACTCAGTACTCAGAGCGGAAGAAAGACCGAGACGGTCTGGGGAAGACTCTTCGTCGACTAGATTGGGCCCAACGGACGGACCGGCACAAAAACCGTCCGAAACTGAGCGTTAGAACTAAAGAAAAGTCACTGAGAGAAGGAGGAAATGCAAAAGGGAAAGCTTCGAGCCATTCCGTGCCTGCAATCTCGAGGAAGGAAAAGATTGCAGTCACGACTGGAGAACCTCATAGACGGTGCAGCTCCTTTTACCGGATGGAACAAGACAAGGAGTAAAAAGACTGAAAAGTCTATTTTCCTGGAGGGAGACTTTGAAGGACGGACGCTGAACACCAGGGAACGGACGAGCTGAACAACGATCCGGCATTGAAAAAAGCTTCAACCAAAGAATAGGGGGCCGTAACTAGCAGATCGTGAAGTAGACCTCCTTGAAAAAGCTGAAGAGACATTCGCACCGCCCGCCCAAACCTCTAGCTACAAAAACTAACCACCTGTTTTATAGGGACCGAACATATTCTCATGATCTGTGGTCAACCCGAAAACAAAGGGAAACGGATAGCCGCAAGCAGGAAAGATCAAGACAGAGAGGGAAGACTGGGAAGAATGCAAGGACTTCGTTCCCATGTCGGACTACACTTTTGAAAGATCCGAAGACATCTTATATGAGCGTCGTCATCGTCAATGGAGACTCAAGGGAATTGGAAAGGTCAGGGAAGGGAGAGTCAGCTCTTAGGAGTCCTGCGGAAGAGTAAGGGACCAACTTTGTGACACTGCAGGCGCTTGGTGTAGCGGGGGGAAAAATCCAACGAAGCAGGATAGCGGCTAACTTCAACCGGCACTCAAGGAGCGCATCAGATCCCTCGCAGGAGATTTGGGGGAGTTAAAGGAATTCTTCCCGTGAGATTCGGGAATAGCGCTGATCGCCTGAGGCAGGGTATTGACGAGGAAAGAGAAGCATAACGTCAGAAACAGACACAAGGTAAAAAAAGGGAAACCATCTCTAAGGCGAAAGCCGTCTTAGCAAGGACTCCGAGGTGCGGCAACAGTCCGACTCCAACACACGGGAGGCTGGACAGCTCGGAAAAGGCCCCCTCCGGAAGTTGAGACGTTTAACCTTGGAGATGGCGTTTCGGGACAATAAGAAACGAGCGCGGGGGGGCCGCTGGGGGAGGGTAGGTATAACTGGCCGCACGCCGCGACTGCCGCGGAAGGGAGAACCGCCGCGCAAGGCCCTTCTTCTCAATCAAATAGCTGAGGTGGGAAAGGACGACAGCGCCGAGTGGCGTACAGGAAATTCTTGGCCTCAATGCACCAAGACGCCGATTGAGGCAGGGGATGAAGGAGGGGTCGGAACGAAAGGGATAGGGTATAAAAAAAACGTTGAGAGCAATGTCCAATCTTCAGGAGCAAAGGAGAAGGGTTCTTGGGTCAAGTGCGGCGGCATACGGTTCCACAGGGAAGTGCAAAGAGCAAGCCGTTGGTCGCGAGGAATAGAAGGGACAACTGGGCGAAACTGATAGTCAGAAGTGCACCTCGAAAATATGGAACTTGGGAACTGTCTTAGGCGATCGATAGGGGTGGGAACGAAAGAAATTCATCCAACAACAGGACAAAAGGAAAACTCCCAAAAGGAAGGGTTTGTACCTACTAAACCAATTTATGATCGGGCGGTTCGATACCAAAAACAAGAGTCCGGACGAAGACGGGCATTTGACTATATATCGTACGAGTCTGTTGGGAAGATCCGGGACAAAACGTTGCTAAGAGTAGGCTCTGAGCGAGAGGAGACGAATGGGCGGGATCTCCTGGCGTTCTCTTAAGGGGTAAGCTGGCATCTTCAAGACGGCCTCATGCTTAGGACTAAAGCTCTGAGAAATCTAGCTGGTCATGCAGAATGAACGAGGGAGGATTCACAAACAGAACCCTTTCCCAGCCACTTCTGAAAAACGAGGGTCAGACCACTCTTAAAGAAGAAAGGGGCCGGCGAGGCGCTGTAGAAATCACAACTGAAGGGACTTTCGGATTCGGTTGAAGGCCTATACAAGGGTATAGCCGAGGCTTAGGTACGGTGCGGGGACGGAATCCGAAAAGCGAGACCTTGGTGAAAAGAGGCAGATGAAAAGGGGATCCAGCTAACAGAGGAAAGCTACCACGATGAATAATCAAGACCAAAAGGGAGATTATTAAAATACGAGAAAGATTAGAGGGGGAGAGTAGCCTGGGTGTCGCGTAAAGAAATCTTGCCTGACCCGGCGCGCGCATCGCCGAAAATGATAAGGGAAGGAGGGGATCTTGAATCTGAAAGGTGACCAAGGGGGAGAGGGGAAATCATACAAAACCGCCAGCATCTCGGCGGTTCTTCGTACGAGTCGGAGCGACCGAGGGGTCAAAATGGCGCACTATGAGGGGAAAGGGGGGGAGTTCCAAAGACGAGCGGAGGGACTGTGCACGCGAGAAGCGACGGGTCTGGCTCTATAGGCTAATAGGCAAGACGGGCTTGACGATGAACAAACCTTCGACAGCCTCCGAGGAAAAGAAAGGAGATAGCGAACCAACAGCATAGATGAGGAGGCGATGACGTCCGCGGCTTCAACGCTGGGAGCATCGTACATCGCAGCGGAGAGTAGCGGCCCCACTGTTTGGTTATCGAAGGACAGCCCAAGGGGGGGGGGGGGTGAGGGAAAAGACAGAAAAACATGAAATCTGTCTCGGGTTAAAAGAAACAAAAAAGGTTTATTCGGGGAAGGGTGTTGATGATTCGTATCCCAGATCATAGCCGACGCACCCGCCCGAAACCGTGCCTCAGGTCGGAGGGGGGCATGCTTCCGGAAAAAAAGACATGTATCACTAGCTAAAACAAAGGGAGAAGGGGGCACTACTTTGGAATACCCAAACTGCCGCACAATCAGTGGCGAAGGGAATGAACTACTTATCAGCCACAGGGTTAGGGAGAAAGCGACCGCAAAAGCAGGCTCGCACCTGGACGCAACGGAAAGTCTCGGATTTGCGGAGGGAAAAGCGAAAGGGCGAGGGTCACGCTGCGGGGAAAAAACAGCTGTTGCAGGGAAAACTCATAGGGGCGGAGCGCTTAGCGCCGAGGAAGAGCGATCGTGCGACAGAGAACTCGTCAGAAAACGAGGGAGGGGCATCGATGGTTAAAAGCGGGAAGGAAAGGACCACGCTCACAGGGTCACCTAAACCTCGCGTTCATGCGAAAAGATCTCGGGGCCATGCCGAGGGCGTGTGGAACGTATGTTACTAATGAGGGGGGGAAAGGTCGCGAGGAGGAAAACGACAGGCGCAAAGGTAGGGGCGAGAGAAGGAAAGGAAAGGGTCAGGGAACTGATGTCTGCTCTTGAAGGGACTGATCCAGATAGGAGGGACGCATCGAAAAGGAGAGACTGACCTGGGAAACTTAGAGAGGGATCTGGCGGAGCAACGCGTAGATGGAGGGCTTGAGCAAAACGAGGAAAAAGGAGAAGAAGACTTGCCTCTACCAAGGCAGTGGTTGAAAAAGATGGCACCAGTCCACGTCGACGGCAATAGGGGGAAGCCGCGGAGGTCCGGACTGAGAGGGGAAGTGGAGGGGCTGCATAAAACCCGCTTTGTCCTGTGGGCTGCGTGCGTGTGGGTGAGGCGCTCAGGACAAGCAACGGCTATCGGGTATAAGCGTCAACTACGTCTGGGCCGACCAATAGGAAAGGAGACTGCGCTGAAGAAAGCAACGGTACGGGTATACTGCTGACAAAAACTACATCAAGTACGGAGTACCAAAAAAGGGGGAGGGGGTCTCTGGGGAGCAAGGGGGTGAAGAGCGGGGGGGAAGGGGAGGGGAGACATTGAGGAGCGGACTGGAGTCGCGCAAGAACAGTACGGCAGATTCGACGAGGAAACTCTAAGCGGGCTCTTAGTGCAGATCGTAGTCGTCTCCGCGTCCAGGACGGACCGGGGAACTTAAAACGACCCTGCTCGTTCGCGCTCTGAGAAGGAGAAAAAATGCGGCGGGCAGCCGACCAGAAAATCTGAACAAAAGAAATCAGCCGACGGGGAAGAAGAGCTAAAAAAACAAAGGAAAAAAAGAAGAGGTTAAAACACAACTGCTCTGACGCCGGGGAAGCTCTCCGTAAAAGGACGTCCAAAAAACCGCGTACCGTGTATAGAGGGCAGAGAACGCGAAGGCGACGTGTCGGAAAAACAAGGAAATCTAAGATTCAGGAAAGAAGACCGAGCGTTCATTGATCTGGAAGAACGTACGGCGAACGCGGGGGGAAGACTACAAAAGAGCTTGGGGACGAAGAAAAGGGGAGTCAAAAAAAGAAAACCCCCGTGACCCCAAGCTCACGCCCAACCTTTGGGTATCGGAGGAAAAGAAAGGCGAAGGAGAAGGTTTGGTTCATAACTATACCAGAAGCGGGTGCCGAGCCGTCATCGAAGTAACGATCCTGAAAGGGGGTATACGGGAGGAAGGTCGGAAAAGGAAGAGCGACCAAAAAGAAAACTACGCAAAGAAAAATCAATCTGTAGAGGAAGAGTCTTAGAGGTCACTGTACGCGGTACAGGGAAAAAATGAATCGAGGAGAAGAAAGAGGCCGTCGAATCGATTTTCCACTCGTGTTTTCCACTGTCTGGAAAGACTTGGGTAGCGGGCCCGCAAAAGTCGCTGGGGAGGGAAGAAGAGAGAGGCCAGCGGGGCGACAAACGCGCTAAAAAGATCACGCAAGACGCGGGAAGTTGGGGGGAGAAAGTGGAAAGACGCATTTGCTTCCCTAATCGCGAAGGGAAAGGGACTTGAGAAGCGGGAAGAGCCGCATAATCAACGACCGGAAAGTCCGGCAGGGGGGGGACATCAATGGACTTTTCGCAACCCCTGACGTCAAAGCTGCGACATCCCTACCAGGTTCGCAAATCAAAGCGGGCACAGCCGCAGAAGGGGAAGGGAGAGGGCAAGGAAAGAATCCTTGTGACTTTTGAAGGGGGAGTCCGGAAAAAGAGCAAACGGCAATCCGAGAATCACGTTTCGTGGCTGACTAGTGCGGAAAAAAGAAGCGACTGAACTGACCACTCTAAAGAAAGAAAAGTGAAAAAGAGGAAAGAGGGGCTGAAGCTTACTCCTCTCCTGGCGTTTATGCCAAAGGACCAAAACCGCCGCATGTCGTACTGGCAAACAGTCCGGTGGCAAGAAGCTGATCGGGAACGACAAAGGGGCGATCAGTTTACAGATGTACGCAGTAGCAAGGGATAGGGGCCCTTTCTGGCTATAGTAAAAAAACGCTTTCCCAAGGGCGCAAAGAGGGGTGAGCGAGGCAAGATACACCTTCTCAGGAAAAAGAACGGGGGAGAACGAGAGCGTTTTGAGGTGGCGGCTGGAACGTATAGGGAGGGACTACCGACTCCACCGACGGGAACCGCCGCAGTCCCACACCGCTGGTTTGTGTGGGCCGGGGGAAAAATTTTCCATTAGTCGTGTCCTTGCAGTGAAACCAAAACAGGGGGCGTAAGGGACGATAAAAAAGGGGGCAAGCACGAAACTTCGTCCGCTGAAACGGGGTCGAGACAAGGGGTGGCATCTATCGCGACGCAAAGAATCTCCTAGAAGAGGGGTGCTGAGTGGTGGGCTCGAGTCCGTTAGGAGGAGGAGGTCGAAGGGAAGGCAGGCTCGCAAGACCGCTCTGCGAAGGAAAAGCGCGGAGGGACCTCGGAGGAGTTTCATGCTCGTTCAATCGGGAGAAGGAGTAAAGGAATGGAAACAGGCATCACGTGACGCCCGCAGTACTTCCCGAAACGAGCTGACGACGCATAGAGAGGATGGGGAAGGCGCTCCGGCCTGCTAAAATTTAATTCCCGTAAAAGTAGACCGGGGGGGGGAGAGGGAAAGTGACGCGTCCGACCGACAAAGGGGGGGGAAAGGACCTGATAAACGGGCGTCCCATCTCACAAAAGGGCA
>Ga0179593_1362433_pt1 | contig 10003 bp, 11 predicted proteins | sample CZODoug2_1_08_16_FD_185931 | JGI IMG/M metagenome (GOLD analysis project Ga0179593, IMG submission 185931) | Vadose zone soil fungal communities from Angelo Coast Range Reserve, California, USA - CZODoug2_1_08_16fungal (PacBio error correction) | ecosystem: Environmental > Terrestrial > Soil >...
AAAAGGTCCAAGAAAAACGGCTTAGTAGCGGTGGTTGCATCAAAAAGAAACGGGAAGAAAGAATCTTATCAAAATAAAAACAGTGTTGTCAAGGGAGGGGAACCGAGAAGCGTTCGGAAGCAGAATCATCTTCCCATAAGAAAAAGTTAGGCGGCAAGAAAAAGACAACCGCATCACATTTTATCACAAAAAGGAGGGGTATGGAGAGGATTTGTCCTCAAAAAGTATGGGAGAAATTAAACTTAGGGCGCAAACAACCAGAGCCAACAGCCGCGCCACGGAAAAAAAAAGCCTAGAAGCGGCAGAAGCAACACGCTTCCAGGAGAAAAAACTAAATATCAGCTTCACCGACGTAGTCAGTAAGAAAAAAGCAGAGATGAGCGAACCCGCACTGCAGTGGACAGTGGAGAGGAACCAACACCAAGAGGAACAAAGGAACGATTTTTCACAAAGGTGTTCTTTAATCAAACCGGACCTTGTAGGATTTCGCCAAAGCGGCTGGGAGAGGTGCTGGCGGACTTGGACATGGAACAGAGAGGGATAGCGAAAACAGACCAAAGCGAAATATCTCTACCATTGACGGTTGCAACAAAACTTAAGAGTATTCGTAGAAGACATAACATGGGAACCAGTCCCTTTACCATAATGCTCTTATTGAAACTGCACGTTTAATTTTCTCTGAAGAGGAAAGCACCAGACAAAAGCCAGGTATTAAAGAAGGACTGACGATGCCTTGATATCCTACGATCTTCGTTCGCCTATTAAAAAGCACGTGGGGGGGGGACTACGGCTATAACTGAATCGAAGGAAAAGAGTGGTTGGCGAAGTTGCTTGAAAAAAGCCGGAGCCGCACCTCGAGGAAAGCATGGTGAAGACCCCCTGCAGCGAATAATTGGCGGCGGGGGGATGCAACTCAAAAAAAAGGGAAAATATAGAATGGGTTTTTGTGGGTGTTACGGCAAGTCTGGACGGCCACAGGTTAGAGAAACGTAGGGTAACCAGCAAGGATAAAGTTTACAAAACAGGTCCCATGAACGAAAGGCGGAAAGGGGCCTTCCTAGGAAAAAGATGGAGGCACGGACTCAGCCGCCTAACGCTCGAATCAGAAACTCCTCGAACTATGATATAAGAGAAAGGGACGGGGCAGTATACGAAAAAGGGAACAGTGAAATGACTCATGGTGGGAAAAGGATTAAAGTCAAGACTTGGCAACCTTATAGTCATATAATTGTTCCCGAAGGAGGGCGCCAATTAGGACTAGAGGAAACAAAATGAGGGAGGATGGTAGGATGGAAACTTCTCTCTACATCTGAGGCCTCCTTGGGGTCCGCAAATACGTGAACCTAACAAACATGGGGAAGTTCCAACATCGCGCCCCTTTGGCATGGTCGCTTAGGGATAGAGGGAGGGAGAAAGTGAGGAAGCCAGAGCAGGTTCCGTCTCGACGCGTAGGTCTCCCGTGGCCCGGGTGAGAGAAGCCGGCTTTGTAGCGCTTCCCATGGAAAGGGGAATGGGGGAAAAAACGAAGAAAGAGGATGAATGACCACACAGAACTTTATTCAGGAATGGATGGTTGTTAAGCGAGGAAGGGCGGGGGAACGGGGGCGAAGAAAAAAAGGACCAGGAAAAAAGAAAAAGTGGTTACGGTGCTCTACTCCATCAAAAAGAAAGGTGGGACTGACGTCGAAAGAGCAAGAAAATGTAAAAGAAAGAGAGAACCAGGGGGGGGCTGGGAGCACCATCTATCCGACCAGGAATCTTATCCGGCTAGTCTCTCACTGCTGGTAGGGAGGAGGGTGTCGCAAGAACGATCGAGGGGACCCCTAAGTCCATCGGAGAAGGAGCAAAGAAGGCAAAAGGAGACATGCGTGCAGGGTGACGATTGTTCAAAGTCGCGAAAAGTAATACTCCACGTGATCTAAAAGAAGAGAAAAAGGCAGGGGCCTCTAATGGAGGAGCTATAGAAAAAGACAAAAGGGAGGAGGGAAAATCTCAAAGTACGGGACGGAGGGAAGGGAATAAATTGGAGCGGAGTCGCTAAACTTTGGAACAATCCAACAAAAGAGAAACGCCGTCTTCCTCCTTCTAGAGAAAATCATCTAGGAGCGGTAAAAGGGATGACCGAGAGAAAGAAGAAAAAACACGTGTATCCATGCACGAAGTGGCGAAAAAAAATGGGATCAACGAAGGTCTAGGCTTTGGACTACACATCACGAAGTAGGTGCAGACGGCTACAAGACTATCGGAGTAACAGAAAAACAGGACCAAAGTAGATGATTGACTCGACATCTCAACTGTGTCACCCAATGAAGCGGGAAACCAAACTAACAAGCAAGAAAGAAAGCTTGGCGGAATTGGTACGTTTGTAAAGGAGATATTAAACTGCTTGTAAAACTTCCTTGACGGAGCTAGCAAAAAGCCGGAAATATAACACTCTACCAGAATCCTCGCTCCGCCAGGAATCTAGGAGAAAGGGCGTAATTCAGAATGAATCCAATCAGACAAGCGTAGGGAAAACAGGGGGACGTGATAGATGATGGAACCAGGTGTCTTAAAGAAAAGAGTGACTTTTCGCATTTTTCGCGATAGGGAGAATAAAATCCGAAAGTAAGACCAACAGCAAAGGAAAGCCATCGTCTCATCATTCTTAACAGCAGGGGGAACAGAGTATGGCTCAAATGTATTTCACACTATGCGGATGAAGGTGAAGAGCGAGCAAGGCTTAAATCACAAATTAGAAATGGGGTGACGAAGAAGAGAAAGGGGAACAACTCCTTCAAGGAACGCAGATCCCGAGGCGCCGGACGGACATCCACATAGAAGTCTATACGGGGAGGAGGAAACCGAAAAAAAACATCCACTATATATAACACCTTCTTAAGAAATTATTAACTAGTCAGGAAATGGTGAAAAATGATTAAAGTTCTGGATAAACAAGAGTACTTGGAGAAAAGGTAAGCCAAACTGAGATATGACCTATATATTGGACTTTGCATTCATACCTCATAAGGTAACTGACAGCGAGGGGCACCAAGTCAAACGGGGGAGGAGGAGAGTACATCATCCGCAGACCAGAAAATAAAACACAAGCAGGAACGCGCCGAATTTACGCCGCCCGAGGAAAGAACCTAGAAGGCAGAGAAGCTCATTTCGCCAATCACATAAAACAACGAGTCCTGAGTTAGTACGACACAATAAAGAATTAAGGACATCAAGTCATCTCAGGTTCAGTAAAATGGGCACATTTAAGGGAGGCTAAGCCACAAGGGGAGAGAAGTCGAAAAGGCAAAGTGCTTTTAGTCTCTGATGAAGATGGCTTTGGGGGACGAGGGAAACGACGAGTTTAAATCCAGAAAAAAATGTAGGAAAGTCACCCCCTCAATGAGCGGTTAGGACCGGGGGGCGAGCGTCGGAAACGGACAAAGAACCAGTTTGGAAAAGACGATGACGTGGGGAAGCAGCCTTGTTGGAAGCCCGGGGAAAATTGAGGTCACAGGGGGAAACGCCGGAAGGAGGAACTGGGAAGAGTTCGTTGCCGAAAGCTTATTAAGCGGGAAGTCGGGAACGAGGGGGGGGAGTAACGGGGCGAGAAGGCCAGCGGCGAGTGGTCAGGGGGGGTGGAGAATAAGGGTTCAGCGTGGGAGGAATAAGGGGGTGGGTCAACGAAGAAAAGCGGAAACTCCGAGTTGTGGGAATCACAGGGCTGGTGGTGTACTGAACAGATAACTGTTGGAGGAAAGAGGGAAGATGATGATTGGGATCGCAAACCTGAGGGGCAACCTCGGGAAACAAGGAATAAGCCGAGGCTTGACGTAAACGGTAGGGTGGGATGTGAAACCCACACCTTCAATGAACCTCCAGGAAGGATATTTCTGAACTTACTGAATGAAAGGGAACATCGCCTCAACAAGCCCCACTTATGAAGGAGGGGTACCATAGAAAAATGGCCACTCACGTGGGGGCCTATACCAGAAGGTCCAGAAAGAACGGAGAATGTTTGTGACAGCAACCCTACCCTGCAGGGAAAAGAGAGATAGTAAGGGTGAAAACGAGAGGAACTAAAGATTTGAGATCATCTCTGGAGAAGAAGAAACAAGGAAGGAAGTACAAAACCACAGCAAGGGGGTGTCAAAGGGAGGTGCCGGAATATGTGGCCCCCAAAGGAGGACGAAACAGAATGAACAAAAACCTAATCCACCTCAACAAAAAACGATCGCGCAATCCGGACCAGTAACCCATAGAAACCCGGCAAGCTCGAGAGACAGCTAAAAAGACATGAAGGGCAGTACGGAAAAAAAGGAAAGCCGAAAGGCAAAGCAGGTGGACAAACTTCAAAAAACAGAAGAGGAAAAGAAGAGATGGGGAAACTTTTTTAGGGCTCCAGACAATTGCAAGAGGAAAAAAATAGGCACTGACGGGCGGAGGGAATACTTGGGCGTCGACCAGCATATCGAAAACACCAAGAAAAGAGCGGGGGAAAGAATAAATGAAGGGAAGTAAATCGGATCCAAAAGGAGGCAGCCTTACCAGTACCTGCACCTGAAAGCAAAGGAGAGGACTAATGAAAAAATAAGGGAAAACTGAGGAATCTCGAACGAGAAAAAGGTTAAAAAAAAAAAACATTCTTAAGGAAGGACTACTTGGGCAGCTCACTAAAAAGAGGGCAGCTCGAGTCAATCGTCCGCGGCGAGGAACGCACAGCGCAGACGAAGGTGGGTTGGCTTGCAGTTGTCTGGTGCTGCAGGAGCGCATCCAGCCGAAACAGGGAGAAGGGCAAGCGACACTAGCTTCCGAAGGAAGGCGCGGGGGGTTGACTGAAAAAAGCAAGAGATCATCTATCGAGCAGGAGGGACGGGAAGTAACAGGCGGGGGGTAAAAGAAAAAGGGGAACCAAACATCCTAAGAGGTATCAGGAGAAAAGAATAAAGGCTTCAGAGTCAAAAATCTGGATTCCTCTTGATCCGTCGTGAATAAAATCAGACTCAGAAAAAGGTACTCCGGCTGCAGCTGCTAGGAGGAATGCAAGAAGGAGGGGGAATGCGCGTACGTACAAACCGCGTCTTTGAAGTAAGAAGGTTGGCAAAAATTACCTATCCTGTCAAAGACGTAAGGAAGAAGGAGTCCGAAAAGATCGTACAGCGAATGCAGAACATGCTAGGAATTTCTTATTCTTGGATACAGGAGGGAGGAATGCTCGATACCGATCCTGGAAACGGGACCTCGTAATTAAAGAACACCCTGGGGGAGTGGACGAGAGGGAACAATTGTTTTCAACGTATCGCTTCCGGAGGAAGGCGGAGGGTATGTCCTACAAAACTGGTCCCGGCGGGCAAGGAGATATTAAGGGCCGGAAAGATTGTAAGAGAGAAAGGGGCCGAGGTTTCGATCATGTCAAAAAGGTGTTTGCAAGCAAAAAAAATCTTGAAGGTAAGGAGGAAACCGCCAACAAAGGAAAAGCAAAGGGGCGCTAGTGGGGGGTGGTGGGTGGCAACGCCGGGATGGAGTAAACCCAGCTATTGCTCATCCAGTTCACGAATGTTGTCACTAATTTGTCTCTAAAAATAAAGACGAGAACAGGTAAATCTACCGTAGGGGGTCGCTAGAGGGGACTGAATGAACGAACAATGCTCTTCTCTCGAAAAAAACGGAAAAAACCCCTTTTCTCCTTTCTAGGCGAGCACGTGCGGGAGGGGATGGAAGTGGTCTCAAATACCACAGGGACCCGCTCCGTAAAGGCGCTGAATAAAAAAAGGAAGGCACGACAAGTTCTCAGATGTCGTGTGATATTTGGGCACTGGTACATCAGCGCCAAACTTGATGACTAGAAAAACTAAAGGCAAGGAAGGATAAGAGGGACTAAACACACCAAAGGATGGATGAATCGAAAGGAGAGAAGGAGAAGGTAAGGGGTTGGATTCAGGTCAGTGGCTTCGTTCTCTCGACTTTAACCAGCCACGCAAAATGCGCTGAACTGAACCTGAGTAGCTCCAGAGGAAGATGGAGGGAGGGGGCCCGAAGGTACCCGACATATAAAAGAAACTGAGCGGCCGGGCCGCGCAAGATAAGGGCTACTATTCGGAACGTTACGCGACAGGTTGAGGAACAAAAATCTGAGAGGTAGGACAAAAGTCAAAGAAACACTGAGCGCTGGAGTAAACTAACCACGAACGATGAGAAGAGGACCATCGGAGATGGCCACCACTAATCTGAAACCAAAACACGACTAGCAGCAGCATGAAAGTGGGAGTCGGGGAGTTAATAAAGGCCCCGATGCTGGCAGAATGAATGGGAATCGATCGCCACCATCCAAAGCGAAAGAAAAACGATAAAATTCGGCTAAGAAGAGACGCAGAAGGAAGAGGATGAGGGGATTCGTACCTCAGCCATTCAATCCACTCGCAGAAGGGGGAAAAAAAAAGGGAGTGAATAGGGATGGAAAGCACCATTTGTTTCTGAAGGAACGTAGTTTCCGGATGAAGGGTCAAGGATCGAGTACAGTAAAATACGAAATTACTAAACAGAGAAGGTGAAGGAAGACAGTCGTTAAGCCAGAAAATTGCTTCAGACGGCGCGGGGGAAAACATATCGGTAAATCCTAGGGCAAATGCGACGGAATGCAGTAAAGATGCCCATCTAATTAAGGGGACAGGGTGGGGGAAAGAAAATCAAAGCACCCTCCTAAGTCATCTAAATCAATTCGGCGGAGGACAGATCTCTATTCCCGATGCTAATCCGAGGAGGAAAGATCAAAAATTTTAAAAAACTACAACTCTGAGGGGAAAAGGAAGAGGGCAGGCAATGGTGGAGCAGTCAAATGAAATGGCCAACAAGAGAAGGTGAGAGGTGGCAAAAAAACTGGACGATACTAGAAGGATATACTGACTTTGAGGCACACAACCAGGAAGGAGCTAACATCGATTTCAACAATCGGGCCATTAACGGTTAAAAGGCAGTAGTCAGCTCACAGACTGAAAAACAGAAAAAGAAAGACAAAACAAACCTGCACTTATATTAGCAGGACTCAGCGGTCTGAACATCCGGTCAATCTAGCTGGAGAGGATACTCTCTTAGACGAAAAAAGGGAAGAAAAGCCTGAAAGGACCCGTGGTCGGTTTCTAGAGGGCGATTCACTCGCACTCAAACGTAAATTTCCTTCATTCTCATGAGCCAGGGAGTGAAAAGGAATGGAGGGGGGCCCAGAAATGTCTTCTAAGTCAACTGTCACGAATAGTTGTTCGAGGAGCCGCAGATGTCAGTGTGGCGAAAGAGAAAGTAACGACAAGAAACGGATAGAGTAAAGACAAAGCTCCAATGACAACTGTTCTTTACCGAGTGAGGGCATGGCGAAGAAACCAGTGTACACCTCGAGGCTTAATTGTTAGCGTTCCGGGGTTTTGGGCATCGGCTAGCACACGGAAGGAGAGGTGCGGCTCGAATCGTGCGTTACTGTGAGAAGGTGAGAGGAATAGAGAATTGAAACTTTTCGGGACAGGGGGGCGTACTGCAAAGGGCTAGTTGCAAAAGGAGAGGAGGCATTGTGCGAATGTTTTTGCTCATCAGGTTCAATTTATTAACCTTTTGGGGCAAAAAGAAGGACTGAACTCCCATACGGTCAACAAAACGGGAGGGGGGTGGGGGAAGGAAATTTCAGTATGCAGGGGAAAGAGATGATACGCAAAACAGTCGAGGCCGAATCGTGAACAAGGAGAAAAAAAAGGGGCCGGGAGACCCGGTAGTGTTGATGTAACCCACAGGAAGACGAAAAAACCGTGCTTTGAAAAGAGAGGTAGAGGAATGGAAAGTGAACAGTCCTCTCAAACAAAAAAAAAGGTCTTGAGGAGGAAGATGAATTGGGCAATCACTGGCGATACCTATAATGGGTAAAGAAAACAGGCAGGTAATTATTCGCGGTGGGGGAAAAAAGAAAAAAAAACGTGAAAGAAAACCGGAAGTTTTCCAAAAAGCTTCTGCCTCAATGGTCGCGATACAATAATCTGAGAACAGGAAAAAGTGACAAGGTAAGACCCAAAAGCGGAGAAGCAAAAGGCGTAGTGCCTGATGTTGTCCCCCATAAAAAAAAAGAGAAAAAGGGGTGGGTAAGGAAAACATGCCGAACTGAAAATTAAACCGGAGTCTGCAGAGAAAAAGCACCACCAGGAAGCCGGACGCTACGGCGCAATTCAGCAGCAAACGTAACCCCGATCTTCCGAAACCGGGCAATCTAGAGAATCAGAAAAACAATATGGAAGTAAGAACAAACGAGATGGAACCGCCGTGCAGGAGAAGGGTCGTTGGGGGACAAAAAGCAATCTAACAAAAAGGAAGCGGGATGAAAAGTGCGGGGGCCTCTCTACCGGGCCGGGGAAAGGAGTTCAGTCCACCGGCACATTGGAGCAGAGTGAAAGGAACTCGTTGGAGAGGTTCACTGCACTCGATCAAAAAAACAGGGAGGAGAGGGAATACCCGGGGAAAAGGGGCCTATCGATCAAAAAGAGTAAAAAGGCTAATAAAATTACCGGTGCACAGTTAAAGCCGTGCCATAATTCGCAAGAAAGACGTAGGGTCGATGGAAAAAATCGAACGCACAGAGCACCGGAAAAGGTCGACAGTATTCTGAAAGAGCTCATCTAGAGAAGGAGCAATCTCGAGTTCAAGAGGCCGCGGCGCGAGGCCGCAAGAAGAAGGCATGCGCGAATTGTTGTTGCGGTGAGGGCGGCGAGGAAAATCCACAGCCGGGGGCCAAAGGTCAGTTCGCTGGTGCATAATGCACGGCGTTCCGGCGTGGGTGAAATGCAACGCGACACCAGAGTATCAGTTCCTAGAGGAAAGGACTGAACACAGTTTTCGCGAGACGAGTAGGGTGGAAAATACCACGCAGCCAGTTGAAACAAAACGGGCCGCGGGACAGGAAAATAGCTGGCTGAGAAACAGATAAGGTATCCGGCCCTTTCCGCCGCCTATGAACCCGCGGAATCTAAGTTACTAATCGAGAGCGAGCCGAGCGGGGGGCGGTGCGTTCTTCACACAACCGCTGGGAAATTTTAATTAAGCAGGGGGAGATCATCGTTACGGCAATCCGCAGCGCGCGCAGGAGAAGAACAGAATGGCCGAAACCAGAGACGCCCGGGCGGAATAACAGAACTAAGACCCGCGGCTGCTGGGGACGGATCGTGTAAGATGGTCTCCTGCTTGCTCGCCCTGCACGGCACGTCACCGTCTTTCAAAGCGCCAAACCCGTGATTGCAAGCATCGTGAAAAACCTGTGGTTGAGAAATCAAACGAGGAGAGGCGCGGGATGACGAAATCGCCCTAGAAGCAAAAGGGAGTCCGAAGGCGGCTTCGCGCAGGAAAAAAAGGGGATCTGGACTGCTGATTTGAAATTGGGCGAGCGCGGAAACAGGAAGGGGTAAAACGCTTAGATACTGATGCTTAAGCAACCGCACAGACGCCACAAAAACAAATCCTTGCGTGGGTTCAAAGGAGGGAGGGAGGAAGCGCCGATGGAGGTAAAAACTGCATAGAAAGGTTAAAAGAGAAGGTGCGCGACGGCCAGCGACATGTGGATGAAGAGAAACCGCTATTCAACAATTACGAAAAAAAGCGAGGGAGAAAAAAAGCGGAAAACACGGGTGCAGGGGCTCCTTTAAATAGCGCGGCACATGTGCTGGTCAAGAGTGTCTCAGCAGGACGAACCCGGTAGAAACAAATTTGAGTAGAAACTCTCCGCAGGACACGCCAGGACATGCGGGTGATTTCACTATTTAAAATTGTCCTCGCCGAGACCAACTGGCAAGATAACGAAGCCGCCATTCAGAAAATAGCTAAACCAAACACGAGGGAGTAGGGAAAGAGAGAGGAGTAGGAAAGTACGCGGGCTGAGTGACATTAACAGGCGAAGGGCGATCGCCGGACAAGATCACCCCGCAAGAAGGAGGCCGGAGCTGCAACATGTAACACCCAGCAAGAGGAGCAGGCACGGGAAGATTCGCTAGAAACTCCAGTA
>Ga0179593_1411196_pt1 | contig 10003 bp, 21 predicted proteins | sample CZODoug2_1_08_16_FD_185931 | JGI IMG/M metagenome (GOLD analysis project Ga0179593, IMG submission 185931) | Vadose zone soil fungal communities from Angelo Coast Range Reserve, California, USA - CZODoug2_1_08_16fungal (PacBio error correction) | ecosystem: Environmental > Terrestrial > Soil >...
ACCCTGGTTGGAAAGAGGGATTTCTTCACCAAAAAGAAGAAAAGAAAATAGAGGGACTCGTAAACAGGCCAACCGGCCGGGAAAGGAGAGGGGGGACGAAAACGAAAAGAAAGAATGAGCTCATCATACAGAAGTGGTCAGGGGATAAGAGCAAGGAACCCGAGGACAAAAAAAGGTTTGACGGGGAGGGGGAAGGCGAAGGGTGCCTGGGAAATCTAGAAAGATTTGCAGGAACGAGAAAGCCAACCATAACGGGGAAAGAAGGGGGGGACGTTTTCTAAAAAAAACAATCTCTATTGGGAGGAAAAAGGGTGTGCCGAAAAAACTCTGCTGTGAGAAGTTCGCCAAGGCACAGAGAGAAGGAGGAAGGGGGGGAGGTAGAAGAGAGGGGGGGGGTTAATGAGACGGACTCGGAAGGAAGGTAGGTCAGGAAAGAAGAAAAAAATAGGTTTCTATTGATAAAAATATGAGAGAGGGGGGGGTTATTGTCGGGGAGGGAGAGGGAGGCTAAGTATTGTCCCCCTCAAAGAAACATCAAAAGGCGGTAGAAAAGAAAGGGAGAAAGCAAGAGAAGTGTGGAAATGAACGGGGAAAGAGGGGGGGAAGAGGCATCAGGACGAGGCCAGTTCCCGTGAGAAACCACTTAAGTAAAGAACGCCGGGGGAAAGAGAAATTCCTCACATAAGAGAGAGAGAGAAATAAACAAACACAGGAGGGAAGGGGAAAAAAAATATAGAAGAATCGAGAGAAATCAATAAGGTTTCTGCATTGGGGGAGAGGGTGAGACGAAGAGTGTCATGTGAGACTTCAACTGTAATTTAAAAAAGAGAAAAAGTAAATGCTTTTAAAGAAAAACTGGTCACTTGGACTACATTCAGGATTAGGTAGGGAGAAGGCGGGGAAGAGGGAGGTGGGTAAACCACCTTTTGAGAGAATGAATCAGTACTTAGCCACCGTATCTGATAGGAACCGCAAAGAAAAAAAACTAAGGGGAGGCAGAAAGGGAAGAGTGGTTAGGAAAGAGGAAAATAGAAAGCACTTTCCTAAGAACAGAGGGGGAGCTCCAGAGGAAAAGGGAATTCAGAAAGCGTAAGGGGGGGGGTCAGGTTGAAAAGGATATTTCAAATCAGACGTGCAACACGAAAACAATCTAGATGGGCAGAAAAGGACCTCTGCCACAGGGAGTGAGAAAAAAAGGGAAAGAAAGAAAAAAAGGGACTAGAACGGACAGCGAAAAAAGGGGCAACTTTTGACCAGGAAAAATGGACCTTGACTCACGAAAAAGAAAAGGGTAAATTAAAGAAAAATGCGGCCAGCTATAAGCTTTACCAAGGAGGTTAGAAAAGTGAAGGGACGTTCAAGACGGGGTCCTTTTCTTGATGGTCGGTGGAAAAAGGGGAAGAAAGGTGAAAACTGCGAAGGGAGAAAAAGATAACTAAGTGGGTGGGAGAAAAGCTACACAGCAATGTGCGGGGTAGAAGCGGCAAACTAATCGATATCTTAATAAAAAGGTAAAGCAAAAGGGGAGGGGTTGAAAGGGGGAAAGGGGTTAAGGTCTTTTCCGAAAGGTTGAAACAGGAAAGAGGAGACATGTCAAGAGGAGAAAAAGGAACAGGGAGAGATGCGTTCCGTCGGGAAAAGGAATACCGAAGGGAAGAGAGAAGAATAGAACCCTCCAAGGCAAGAGGGGGGAAACGGCGAAACTCGAGAGGGGAAACAGGTAAAAGGAGAGAGTGTGACAGAAGGGGGGAGAGATTGGAGGAGTTTCCTGTTACAGGAAAATCAGAGAACTTCGGGGGATACTGGAGGGGGGCAAAAACAAAAAGAAAGAAGGGACATAGTGAATAACTCCTGAGAGAAGAGAGGGTGGGGTGAAGAGGGAAGATGAACGGCGGGAAAAAGGAAGGGAGGGAGGGGGCCGACGAAGTTGGGGCTGGTTGGAGCCCACAATTTGATCAAGAAAGGAGAAAAAGAGGGGCTAAGGAAGGAACTGGAAATAACTGTTCGGAGAAAAGGAAAGGAAAACATGGGGAAGGGAGAGGTTTAAAAAAGATCAGGATAGAAAAAAAAGAGAGGAGGGGGGAAGCACGGGGGAAAAATCCTTCTCAAAGAAGGGGGCCATAATGGACTAGCCGAAAAGGAGGGGAGAGATTGGGCGGGGGGGGAAGGAAAATGGGGGAGAGGGTCCATTGAAAAAAGAAGAACGACAAAGTCCATTGAATTGAACCAGACGTCGGAGGGGGGACTTATTGGAAAATCTAACAAAAAGAGGGGGGGGGGGACGTTGCGGAATAAAGGGATAAAGCCAGGATCTGGCTCTGTGCTAAGAGGACAAGGCTCCACGGATAACTTTGACTAAGAATAGAAGGGGCAGGAAAAAAAAAAAGAAGGGAAAGGAAAAAAAAGAATTTACCTGTGGGAACAAGATAAAAGGAGGATGGGGGTGACAAAAAAGGAGGGGGGAAATAAAGACTCGTTCTCAAAAGGGATGGGCGTCCAAACGAGGTGCGGGTCGGAAAGAGCTCAGTCTGACAAAAAAAAAAAACGGGAGTAGTGCTATCACAGTCTGGCATCGGGGGGGGAGGGAATTTGAGGCGAGGAGGGGAGGGAAGGAGGGAGTTCCACAAAGCGAGAGGGACGTAACTCAAAGAACAGAGCCTCCTTCGTCCTGGGGAACTGCAGTATCATGAAAAGAAGGTGGGAGGGGGAAGTGGAAACGTTGAATTGGGATTAAATAGGGTAGACAGGGGGGACAAAGATTGGCGGAAGGAGGAAAAACTAGGTGGAAAAGGGTACCTAGAAAGAAATCAAAAAGGATCTGTGGGATGGGCTGGTTAAGAGGAGAGAAAAAAACCAACTGACATCTTAACTTAGGGGAAAGAAGGGAAGAGGGAGAGGAACTCAGCGGGGAAAGGAGGGGGGTGAGAGACAAGAGGGTAGAGGTCAGAAGCGGACCATAAGGGACTCGGGGGGTAGAACGATGTTAAGTCTCGATCAGAACGGGAAGACAATTTGGGGGAAGGGGGGGAGCGGCTTGCAAGGAAGCATTTAGAAGGGGGGGGGGGAGAGGGAACCCTTGCTCAAAATGCGGGGAGAACATCAGGAAGAAAAAACGAAGTGTTTCTGGGAAGAAGAAAAAGAAGGCTGGAGAGTGAGGGGGGGAAAAGGGCGTCGCATAAAGAAGAAAATGCGAAAAACCCGAGGGGAAAAACTCAGGACTATCGCCTAAGGAGCCCTAACATCAATAGAAGAAGAGGAAAGAGATGAAAGGAGAGAAAGCTAGCTAGAGGAGAATAATTTAACGAAATGATAAGGGGGGAGACAGGAGGAGTCACAAAGATCGGGGAGTGCACCGAACGAAAAAAAAAAAAGGAAGCGGTTGAAGGAACAGAGGAGCTGCAAAGAGGTATGAGCTGCTCAAAAAAAAAAGAAGGGCGGAACAGGAGAGAAAAAAAAAAGGAGGAAAGAAAGGAGATGCGTTCCCTCCAAGGAATGGGAAAGAAGGAAAAGGAAGGAATCGTTACATTCGCACACGCGCGCGGGGGGATGAAGGGTCAAGGGAAAGGGAAAAAAACATTCCATCGGATCAAAAACGTAAAAGGGAGGGAAAGCCCCGGTCATCATGGGGAGAAAGTATGACGCCGAGCACGAGGAGGAAAAAAAGGGAGGGAAAAAAATGAAGGACGAAAAGAGGGGGAGGGGGACAATGGAGGGGGCTAAGAAGGCGATAACTCGTTCTTGGACTGGTGATACAGGGAAATCAGGGGGGGAGGGGAGAACTTAAGAAATAAAAAAACCATTATCCACACTGGGAGAGGGGAGGGAACCAAGCACAGGGGGGAAAGTGCTTTATTGAAGGGGTGGGGGGGGAAAGGGAAATTAGGGCAAGAAAAATGACAGAGAAAAGAGAATGAAAAAAGCATTCAAAAAAGATAAGGGCAACAATGGGGGAACCAAAAGGGGGGAAGCAGAGGCACACAAGGGGAGAAAAAAAGAAGACTGGAAAGGGTTATCTGACGTCAAGGGGAAAAAAAAAAAGAACGAAGGGGGTATCCACAGAGGACTTAGGAGTAAGGATCAACACAAGCGGGTGGGACAGGGGAGGTCCGTCGTGGTCGGACAAAAAGGAGGAATCCAAATAAAAAAAGATAAGTGGAAGAGCTTCAACGAGAAAGAAAAGGGAAACCTGCCAAGAGAGAGAATACATTTTTATAAGAAATGCACATGGGTCCCGAAAAGGACCGAAAAGACAAGGGAGGGAATGAGCTCCAGTAAAATTCCAAGTGACAGGGGGAAAAAGGGGTCTAGAAAAGCGAGGCTTCTTTGGGGTTGAAGAAAAAGAAAGGGGACGAAATTAGAAAAAGGAAAGAAGAGGATTCCAGGATATTCATAGCGGTTCAGACATAAAATCCTTTTTCTAGGGGTGTAGAGAACAGAGCCGATGCAAAAACCGAACGACATATAGAAAGGAAAAAAGGAAAGGGGAGATTTTAACACTCAGGGGGAGAGGGAAAAAAACACGCCCTAAAAAGGTGTTTGATCAAGGGGAAAAAAGGTGTAGTGGGGGTATATCTGGAAAAAGTTCGTTTCTTAAGGGGAGGGGAAGGTAGGGAAAAGGTCAAGACAAGAGGAGGGGGGGGAATAGTGGAAAACGGATCAGGGGTCGAGGCAGGGGGAAATGGAAAAAAGGAGGGGGAGTCGAACAGGAATCAACAATTAAAGGAAAAAAAAGAAAGGTACTAGACGAAGGAAAAAAAGAAAGAAGTTGGGGGGGGGGGGGGATTGAAAGAAAAATCATCAAGCATTTCATGGGGGAAGAGGAGCAGGGTTAGGGACAGGGGATAGCAAATCTTCGGGGGAGGAAAGCAGAGAAGACGGAAATACTCTGGGGAGGGTCAAGAAAGCAAGGGAAAAGGAGAAGAGAAGGGAGGGGGACTGAAGTAACACGGGACAGGAATGAGGATCAAAAAGGCTAGGGGGGAAAACACAAAAGACGGCACTGGGGGGCCAGTTTAGGAGGGAAAAAAAGAAATGGGAGGGGTCAGTTTCGAGGAGGAAAAACCAGCTTGAGATAAGGTGAGCAAAGTGGTGAGGAAAAAAAAAAAGCTCCGGCGGCTCCATCGAGACCGTGTGAGGTCAAAACGGTCCTCTTGCAGGGACAAAAAGGTCAAAGAGAGGGGGAGGCGGGGAAGAAGTGGTGATTCACATATGGTTATTCACGGGGGAAGTGGAAAATCAAGCAGCGAAGAAGGGGGAAAAAGCGGGAGGGGAACCGTCCACGACAGAGGGAAAAAAAAACCAAGACAAATATGACGAAGTTCATGAGGGCAAGAGAGATCGGACGTTGAAAAAACAGAAAGCCTGGGGTGGAGGGTTTTTAGATGAAGAGAGGCGATCAGTATAGGGGAGCAGGGAATACAGAACAAAAAGGGGAAAAACAAGAGAGAGAAAAGGGGACTGGGAGAGAAAAGGGACTTCCTTTCGGAAAAGGAGGAAAGGTGGGGACATCAAAAGGAAGAAATCTAAAGAAAAAGGAAACGGAAGACGGTTTCTCGGGGAAAAAAAAAGGGTGTTTAGAACAGAGGGCTTCAAAAAGCAGGGGGATTAGTGGGAAGAGAAATCCTCACCAGATGAGGGGGGGAGGGGGAAGCACTCTCAAAACGAGAGGGGAAAGGGGCTCCGCATGAACGCGAAAAAGCAGGTTACCAAAAGGGGAAAAAGGATTTCAGGGAGTCAAAAGACATCCTAAAAAGGGGTTTAAAAAGGAGGAGAGAGAAAAGGGGGGGGGCCAGACCAGAGGTACCGGGGAAGGGGGGAAGAAAAGCTCAAAAAGGGAAGAAGAATGAGATCAGAGACAATTCCTTTCAGGAGCAGGGTCGGAGGGAAAAGTAAAAGGTGGGGGGGACTTTTGCTTTGGGCTGCGGCCGTTGCAAGGGAAAGAGAAAAGAAAAAAAGGGGAAGGTTGAAAGTCTCGCCAAAAAACAGGAAAAAAAAGGGCATCGGGGGTCGGGGCGAAAAAAGAAGGGGGGTGTGGAGATGATGGGTCCCGCCAACAGCTGATGGGGGAAAAGAAGAAGGAAGAAAAAGGGGAAACAGGCGGAGGAAAGCGTAAAGGAGGGGCGAGAGATCACAGTCTCGGGGGTGAGAAAGACGAGGAAGAAGAAAGTAAAGAAAAAATTAGCGAAGAAGGTCTAGGACTTACAGAGAAAACGAAGGGCGCTTGGGTTTGATTGGGCTGCGATCGGGGGGAAAAAAAGGGGAGAAAGGAAGCGAACAATAAAAAAAAATGGACGGGGCCAAAAAAGAAAAAGAGAAAAACGGTGGCTGCCACTCATAGAAGTCGCCCGGGGGGAAAGTGATAAAAAGGAAAAAAAATAATGGGAAGAAATCAGCGAGGGGAAGTGCAGGGGAAGGAGTCAAGAACAACTTATTCCCGTAAGGGGAAGAAAAAAAGGACAGCAACACGAGGAAAAAAGAGGGAGGAAATTCTCATCCTCAAAAAAAAAAGATGAGAAAAAGAGGGACGAGGGGACTCTCTGGGAGAATTCTCGATGGAAGACGGGAAGAAGGGTAGTGAGCTGCCGGTGAGGCCAGAGGCGTGGACATTCCCATTGGAAATCAAACTGGGGGAAAATGAGGGGGACATTCCGATGGAAGGGGAAGGGAAAAAGGCATGAGCGGTAGTTGTGGGGGAAAAAAGCAGGGGAACTATATAGGAAGGGAAAAGAAAGGAAGAGGGAGATCGCCCAAAGAACAAAAAAGGAGGGAAGTAACGGATTGCATAATCACCAAGGGGGGGGGGGAGGAAGGGAGAGGAAAGGACGAAAAGAAAGAAGGGGAAAATAAAAACCTAGTTGGGGAAAAGAGACCAGCACCCTCAGGAGGGGGAAGGGGGCCAGGTTGCGGGGGGGAAAAGGAAGAATATGGGTTCTGTCAAAGTAAGCAAAATTAGTGGGGAGACTCTGACATCTTGCCACCTTTTTGAGGGTTCGGGAGATACCGGTTCAAGACCAGGGACGAGGAAATTAAAGTTCTCATCCAACACAAAGGAAAGGGGGGGGGGAAGGGGATGCGAAGGGAAATAATAGGGTTATAGGCTATGGATGAGTTCCATTCAGGGGAGGAGGAAACTAACGAGGGGGAAGAAAAAAGACCGGGAAGGGGTGTTCGAGGCAGCCGCCGTGAAAAGGGAGGGGGGGGGTCGGGTGAAATCCCCGGCTTAACTACAGTTTAAACAGGCAGGGAAGGGAGGAAAAGAAATCTTACGAAAAGTGTGTATAGAACTCTACCTAAATTTGATGAAGGAGACGCACACTAGACGAGGAATAGTGCACAGTAGTGGGGGGAGATTATACCTTTATCGGGGAGGAAGTGGACCTATGAAAGGGGAAGCTAGCTGGGATCTCAAGGGAAAAAACATTGCCGATGTGAGACAGACAGGATCGAGATTATGGGTCAAAAGGGGAAGGGGAACAAAACGGGACTTACGCGAGCACATGATAGGAAAAAGAAGGGATTGGAAAAAGAGAAAAGAGAGCTCAGTAAACTGAAAGAACGGGCAGGGAAGAGGGGGCTCGGTGGTGCGCCTGAAGGGAGGGTCCGTTACAGGTTGCCCAAGGAATAGGGAAATTGGAATAGGAGGTTGCACAAAGACGCACCGTAAATAGAGCGACGAAGATGATGGGACGCTTCATCTTGGTGGGATTATTGGCATGATGACAGAGGGAAAATAAAGGGGGGGAGAGGGAAGCGATCTTTTGAGGAAAAAAAGGGGAAGAAAAGAAGAGAAAGCTTGGGTAAGAGGAAGAGGTGGGAACTGAAAGGGAGGAGAACGCCCGGTAACTGGCAGTCCGAATCTGGGTTTTAAAAGAAAGAAGGGGGATGAAGGCCAACCGCTAAGTAGTTTTGAGGCCACGGGAAGAATCGCGAGACGGATTGGCCGGGGGAGAGAGCAAGAAGGGAGTCGGAAGGGGATCAGGCTTGCGTTTGGGAAAACTGAAGAGGGGTGAAGGGCGACGAGAGACAATAAAACATGGAGAGTAGGGATGAAGACAAAAAAGGGGAGGGGGGGGGCAGGAGGTATGAAATAAAGGGTTTATCACCTGTGACTAGCAGGGACAAGAGAAGACCTAACATCAAGAATAGATCTGTTCTAACTCTTCAAAAGGAGGAAGGAAGGTTACTATTTTGAGAGAAAAGGGAGATAATCTACATGAATAGAATGAACGAAGCATGGGGAAAATGAAAACCTCCCGTTTTAATCGAGAACAAGAGAGGGGTCTTGAAGGGGTCGAAAAGAAAAAGAGTTGGGGGATCAGACGTTCGAGGGAGGTCTTTTAGGGTCAAATCCGATGGAGGGATAATGACAGAGGTCTCTGAGAAACACACACATGGGCAAACTGGAGGGTCATAAAAGAGGGAAAGAATGACTGGGGCGAGGGTCCGTGGAATATTAGGGGGAAAGGGGCAAATATTCTCTCTGGGAGGCTCAGGACTCAAAAAAAAAAAGAGAAGAGTCCCTTTACTGGAGAGAAGGGAAAAAGAAGGGGGGGGATTGGGGGGGGAGGCTGGCACCCGTGAAAGGTAGATTCCCTCTCTTGCTTAGGCTCCGGGAAAAAGTTGGTTGGGGTTGGGAGGTAAAATAGAGGGGAGGGACCGGAGGGGCATATAAAAGAGGACCAGGGAGATCCGGCTGTGATTAATAGGGAAAACTAAAAAAAAGGGTGAATCTAAGGGCAAGGGGAGTTAAATGGGAAAGGGAGAAATTCTGTTCTTCTCTGAAGAGGGCAATCGAGAGAAGGGACCTGAAGGGGGTTGGAGAGTGTTTGTATGATGAAGCGGGGGACGAGCTATAAGGGTTCAAGGAGACCATTTGACAGAGGTGGGGGATGTACTAGGGGGAAAGAAAGGGAAAACTGCGAGGAGCTTGCAGAAGAAAGGGGAAAAGACAACAAGTACAGAAAAAAAGCCAGGAAAATGTGCAAAGTTTAAACGACCGAAACCATCCGGAAAGAGGATAAGGGTTGTCTTGTGGGGGGGGGGGGGGAGGAAGACTTCAAAAACTATCGGGTCCAGGAGCCCTAACGGGGAAAGAGTGGTATCGACGGGACGGCTCAGCAGAAAAAACAGAACCGGACGCAGTTGAATCGGACATAGATAAAAGGAGAACCGAGACTCAGAGAAAGAGGAAAGGAAAGATGAAAGGGGAAGGAGGCCTTTTACGTCTAAGAAAAGGAAAAATGGGGGGGGAAGCCACATTTCCGACAGAAATACAACCAAGACGGGGAATACTGTAAAAGACAGGGATCAGAAAGGAAAGAAGACTGCAGAGAAAAGAAAGAGGGGAAAAAAGGGAAAGAGCTAAACACCAAAAAACTGTAGGCGGATAAAATGAGAAGAAAAGATGGGCTAGCAAAAAGCTTCAGAAAAAAGGAGGAAGAAAAGGGACAGTTCTTGAAAAACAGGCAATTGGGGGGTGGTGAAGTGAGTTTTGGGTGGGGTGGCCAACAGGCAAATTGCAGTGAAACAGAAATAGGAGAGGTGAAACGAATTTAATAAGAAAAAGGAAAAAAAAAAGCAGGGAAAGGAATGAGAACAAAAGCCAGGAAGAGGGATGCTCCGAAAAGAAGTGTAACTATGTAAGAGGGAGGGTACGTTCAGGTGAGGAGCCATGAGGCGGGGAGTAACAACGGAGGCAGGGGGCACAGGGGAAAAAAATACTAGGGCTGGTAGCGCGGAAAATACCAAATGAAAAAGACAAACTGGAGATGTGGGGAGGGGAGAGTTTCCAAAAGTGGCCCGTCTTTCTGTCCGATGGAGAAAGGAACTTTCAATGAAAAGAGCAGTCAAAAGAAAGGGAAAAAAAAGAAGACAAAAGGGGGAAAAAGGGCGGGCATCTCAAGGGGAAAAAAGAGAGGACCACCTGAAGGTGATCAAACAACACGAGTACCGTCAAGAAAAACAAGGATTAGCGCATTCAGAAGAAAGGTCAGAAACAGAAAAA
>Ga0179593_1454956_pt1 | contig 10003 bp, 5 predicted proteins | sample CZODoug2_1_08_16_FD_185931 | JGI IMG/M metagenome (GOLD analysis project Ga0179593, IMG submission 185931) | Vadose zone soil fungal communities from Angelo Coast Range Reserve, California, USA - CZODoug2_1_08_16fungal (PacBio error correction) | ecosystem: Environmental > Terrestrial > Soil >...
CACGGGGAAGAAAAAAGTCAAGTCGGCGTCGGCAACGCGTCCAGTGTTAAGTCAAAACGCCAGAAGGTGAAAAGAAAAGCATAACGGAGCGCCGTCACGAATTTACATAAACCTTGCGGGAAAGATGGACGGGAAGCTGAATCCGAAGGCAGGTCAAGACTTGGAGAAAAAAACGGCAAAGTTCGAAAGCTCTTCCCAGAAAACAGCAGCTTGTAGGAACCGGGGCGATTGGCCGGGGGGAGTCGACGTGAAGGAAAAGCGCGCCGAAGTGCCGCCGTACTGAGATAAAAGGGGAAGGAAGGGGAACAGAGCTCGGGAACAGGCGTCCAATTGACCGACGGCATCTTGCAAACTTTGAAGGAGACGGCGAGTAATCGGCTCGTGGAAGGTTCAAACTCGGAGAGGACGCCGGAAAGCGGGAAACTGCGAGGGGGCCACAGAAAAGGGAAACCTAAGGAAGGTGCTTGAGCTGAAGTTGCGAGCGCCGGAGAATGGGACCAAAACGAAAGAGAAAGGGAAGAGCAAGAACCCGCGCGCGACGCCACACAAAGCAAAAAATTCAGGACAGAACTTTCCGTCCCTTGGAAAGACAATGAGGAAAAAATTACGATGAAGGGCATCTTCCCGCAGCCGCAGATGTGGATTTCAGGTCACCAGAAAAAGGGGGTCCAAACGGGAAAAGGAAAACGGGGAAGGCCACGAAGCGCCCAAAAAAAAAAATCCCGGCGGCGAAAAACATGCAGGGAAAAGGCGAATGGGACCGATAAAACGGAAGGGCAAATGGACCAAAAACGCCTTGGAGGAGGAGCAAAGGAAAATCGGAATTTTCAAAACGGAAGGGAGAAAAGGGAAGGGGGGGGAAAAACAAACACGGGGGAACTGACGAGACTTCACGAGACACCTAAAGAGCCCCCCGGCTCTGAGGCTGCCGACCGAGCCATTATTATTGAGGGGGACAGGGGTCAGAAGGAAAAACCGGGGACCGTCGAGCTGCTAAGCGGGGAGGGGAGGGGGCAGACCAAAAAAAATCGGAACCTAAATCGCCCCGATGTCCAGGTCAAACCTTCACTCAGAGCGGAGTCCCGGAAGGGAAATAGCGGCCGGATCCTGCTCAAATAAAGGGAGGAGGGACATAGGTGATATCTTTGAAAGGACCGCAGCCGAAATCTGCCGTCGGGCGCTAGGCTAGAAAACTCCATCTAGAGGAGACGCACGAAAGATAGCCGGAGGATAGGGAGGGGAGGAAGGGCGGAATTGAAGAATAGGGCCGCCATATTGACGACGGGAAACAGCGCCATCTTCCAGACTACGGGAAACCAATGAAATTTCCAGCGGGGACATCTCGGACAATTACCAGACAAAAAAGACACTGAAACAATCGATCAGCTCGACAGGAGGGATACACCCGGCCTCTAAAAAGAAAGGTAAGGGGGGAAATCAGCCAGAAACCTCGTCTAGAGCCGCCAGGCGACGCCAGGGAAGAGAGGCACCAGCTCGCCATCGCGGGGGGAAAAGAAAGGGAATCAACCTCTCGCCGCTAACAACCGAGAGGAATCCGCAGGCGGGGAGAAAAGGCGGTGGGCAAACGCAAGACAAGACGAGACGGAGTAACAGCGAAGGCAAACGACTTGGGGGGGAAGATAAACAGAGTGCAATAATAGAGGCGGGTGGAGACGAGCAAGAGGAGGGTTCTCTGAGCTTTCCGCCATCCGAGAAAAAAAGGGGGGCAAAAAATCACGAAAAAGGCAGTCTTCAGGATCGTCGCCCGCAGGAGAAAGGGGGTCGAGTAGGTCGGGCCTGCTTGAAAAATGTGATGGGAAAAAAAGGGGGGGCCAAGGACACGATGGGGGTGCGATGCAAGGGGAAGGAAGACCTGCTGTTGGATTGCAACCGGAACCGTTCACACCGGCGGAAATGCAATGCTGTCAGACGGGCCGAGAAAAAAGGGCGGCTGGAGGCGGGAAAAAGTGAACTCACGGGGGGCTTCGGGGAAGGGAACGAAAGGCAAACTGAGACAAATTCCGAGGCACGATTCTCTGGGGAAGAAAGGGACTTCCAGGACGCTGTGGGAGGACAAATCCTAGGAGTTCGTCCATCGACTAGAACAAGAGAAGAAGAAAAAAGTATCAAAAGCAAAAGGGGGAGTCTACGACGGGATGACGTCTAGTGCTTGGGGAGAAGAGTGCCTTCAAAAAAAGTATGAAAGGATCGCGATGAGGAAATCCCCGCAAGGGTGCAAGAACCTAAACCCCGACGATAGCGCGGGGGGGTCAGCCTAAAGCCACGATGGAAGCACACGTCTGAAGATCTATTGATGCTATGGCGGAGCAGTCTGCAGGAAAAATCGTGATAGGGAAAGGCTGACCCCAGATCATTCCAAAAAGAAAAAAAAAAATATGGTGGGGGGGACAAGGCATTGGCTAAAAAATCGGCATACGGGGGCGGGAAAGGAAAGACAACAAAGTTTGAAAAGGGAGAGATACCGACCCAAGAATCCAACGGGGGTGCCCAAACAGGCAGGGGAAAAAGCCTCTTCTTGTAGGGTCAGTGGAATGGAAAGTGGAAAAACGGGACCGAATTGGACTTCCGGCAGCGGGGAGAAATCGATCCACTATAGGGGTGAAGCCTGCTGGGAGCGCTTCACCTCGGGTCCGAAAGAAAGGGCGGAGAAAAGCGCAATCATGCGAATCGTCGAGGGGCGACAGTCCCTGCTTCGTGAAGAGAAGGACGTAAAAAAAATCAAAAGTGGAAGTACAAAGGGGGCGAGAAAGAAGCATAGACGTAAACTCCGAGTAGAAAGCCAGATTAGTTAGAGACAAGTCTTTTAGAGGGTCAGACGTCGGTAAGAAAGGGAAAAGGGAAGGCGGGTTAGCCATCGAATCGGCAAAAGAAAGCAAAATGCTGGCGAGGTGCCTCGTTAACTGCGAAGCAAGTGCGGAGGGAGTACTCCCAGAGAGAGGAGAAGCACACGGACCAGAAAGCTCAGGGGGGACGCGTCGGAAGACCCCCAGAAGGAGAAAGGGAGAGATCGCACACCCAAGAGTTTCACTGGGCCAAAAACCTCAAAGGGTAACGCCACATTCCCGAAACAGACTCGAAATCGCTCAACTCGCGACTAAAGAAGGAAGGAAGGGAACTGAATGGGGTGTGGGACCACCGTTCTCATCTTCTTAGGGAAAAAGCAAAGCAAGGGCACTTCACCGCCCGGGAGAGTCGAAACAATCTATAGACGCACTCCTGGGAGGAGAAAAAAGTGCTGACTGCTAGGTTCAGAAACGTCAACGCGGTGCGGCAAAGGGGGTTTCACCACCTGTTTAGGAAACTCCTGCGGAAAAGACATCTGGGCCGCGTAGCGGCGTATCTTGGGGAGAGAGACGGAGAAAGTTAACATACTGGGGACCAGCAAGCGGAAGGCGAGGAAGGGACGGCGATCTCCGGGCTGAGGGTAAAATTACTCACACCTAACCTTGTATCAAGAAAGAGAGGGGTTCTACAGCTGGGACGGGAGCAGGTCTGGCGCGGAGGACTTTTGACGAGAAGGAGGAGGAAAATTCAGGAAATGGATTCCTGGACTCAATTGTCTTTCGAACTGTGGAAAGAGAAAGCGTCGGCGGGCTCCTGGGGGAAGAAAAGAGAGGAGATAGGAGAAGCGATCTGGGACTTCTTGCAGAGGGGAAATGGGGGCTCAATCTCCGCTCGTAAATCGTACCGGGAGGCGAAATCTCGTAAGCTGACATGACGCAGCTAAATGATGAGAAGGTATCGGGGAAGAGGGTGGGAAACAGTCGGTATCCGAGAGAGGCTGAACCTGTAAGAGGGGGGGGAGACTATCCTACAAAAAGTGAATCAAACTGGGACGGAGGGGGAGCTCCGAGACGTAACCTCTGACGCGGAAAGTACTCTGAAAAAAATAGACATCAGATCAGGATAGTCCCAGAAGACGCGCCGGGGGAAAATAAAACTCCGCGGCAGGGAGGGTCAAACGAAAAGAAAGGTGGGGTAGAGTAAAATTCGGCCAAAGAAGGAATTCCCGGCTCCGCCAAATCCCAGAGCGAAGACATTCAATCTGGGGGGAGCCGTATCACTGCGATGTAGAATTCGCCGCCGGAGGGGCCTCGGCATTGACTTCGTTGGAGGAACAGGGTTACGTGCCACGCTGGACAACAAAAAATTAGGGAAAGAAAGCCAACAACTCTTGCTCTCCAGGAGTAAGATGGCCGTTTCGCAGAGAACAGCGGTATCGACATTGATGTCGGATTCTTGGAAGGCGGAAAAAACTCAGGGGATAACGAAAAGTACTTGCGCCGTGCGCTCTTTACGAAAAAAAGCGGTCGTCTCAAGAAAGAAATGACCGGCCACTCGCATGTATCCTCAGCAAATCGGGCCGAGGGGGGGGGAGGGAAAAATCTCCCGCAGCTTGGTCTCCTGCTCAACGACCGGAAGGGGGGAAGGAACAGGGCTCCTGAGACCAAAAAAGATCAGGAACAGAGCACGAGTAAAGCGAAGGAAGGCCGAGCGATTTTTAGCCCATAAAGGGGAAGAAAAAAAAAGCGGTCAGGAAAACCTGGCTTCGCAACGACTCAGTAAAAAAAACTGAGAGAACTTCAATCACGGACATCTCGGCCAAAAGGAATCTCATGTCTGGGGACGAGACGGAGACACTATCGCCCGGCAGTCCCATCGGTCAGACAATGAGCGAGAAAGTCATACTCACAGTCAAAAGAGAGGGAAAGGCGTAATGGACGGCGCGTCACAGGCTTCCGGTACGACTTCCAGCTTGTACCATCGACGGCAACGGAAAGAGCGACCTGGCGGGAGGAAAAGGGGAAAAAGGATACACAAGGAAAGAGGAGGAAAGAGAGAGATATTCTACCTGTTGGAAGAAAGGCAGGTCATCGGGCCTGACGTCCTTGTTGAAGGTAGATTTCCAAACAAAAGGTAATCGTCGGCAGTGAACGGCGCGCCGTGACACCAAATTTAATTGACAAGGGACGCGAACCTTGAACGTACCTCGCTAATGCGAAATGAGGGGAGAAAAGGAAAGAATTTTCTGACCATCGCGTCAAAAATGTCGGTCCGAATGCGATTGACGTGCGAGAAAAAGGGTACAGTGATTAAGGAGAGAAGCCCGGGGCCCAGACTTAAAGTCGACCTTGAGCGGCTTGACACCATAGGAAGAAAGGACGGCCTTCGGGGGCACCGGAAGTGGGACCTTATTCGCGCGCCTCGGGGGCGAAGCGTGTAATTCCTGGCTGAGTCTGCGAAGAGAGGGCCAGATCTACACGAGAGGAGGTCTGAAGAATCTTGGGATGGAAAGATCGCTGCTAAGGCGGCCACGGAGGTCTAAAAAAGAAGAGCAAGAAGAATTCAAGGAAAAAAGACGAGCGCCAGGCGTGACGGAACAAGGAGGGAAGAAACTGTCCAACCTTACGACTCTGAGGCATAAGCCGCCGGCGCCGCCTTGTTTGATGGTATTAGAAACCGCAAAGAGGGGACACCAGCGTGGCAGCAAAGGGGAATGGAAACGAAGAGTCAAGAAGCCGATTCACCTCCCGGCTTACGCCCCTGGAAAGACCACGCCCAATTGTACGGATCAAACAAAGAATCCTTGCCATAACAACACTCCTCGGGGAGGATACGCGACTAGAGGAGGGGGAGTTCTGAGTCCTCGAGGATGAAGGGGGACTAAACAGTAAAGGGAGATCTGTCGCCTAATAGACGAGGAAAAAAATCGCCATTCACCCGGCGCTCTGATTCCAGGGACCGAGCATTAGAGTGAATGGGAGGTTCGGGGTAAGGCACGTGAATCCGCGAGGCCGAGAGGGCGATGCTCTAAGATGGGGTCGAAACCGACAGGGCGGGTCTACATTCCGTAACGCCAGTGTCCATGGAAGGAGGACGAGACGAATACGGATAACACTCTGCAGAAAGAGAATGCTCATCATTGATCTGACAGATGAAGAGTTAGAGATATTCGCACCTTCCTCTAGGGGGACCGATTTCCTCTAGGGAAGAAGAATCACAGCGCACGAAAGGTAATCGAGAGAAAGATCCTATGCAGAGATCTCGTCGCCGCGAGGATGGAATAAGCAGCAGATTTCTACTGTTCCAAATTCAAGCCCTAGCCAAAAGTTCAACCAAATGTAAGGTCAGAGCATCTCTTTAATAATAATAAAGGACAAAAAATGAGAAGAAGAGGGTGTACAAGTCGAGTACATACCAGAAGGGAAGTCTGCGCAAGGTAGGCGAAGCATAAAGACATACGCTCGGACATCAGGGGCCTGCGACCCCGGCCGGTCCGCCGCGGCCATGCTGACAAGAGAGAGAGAAGCATCAAAAAAAAACTACCGAGAAGATTCTTGCAACGGTGAAGTAAGGCTCACGAAAAGGGCGGTGGAAACCCCGGCTATCCTCGGAGAATAGGGAAGGTTCTTAATATAAGCCCTAAGCCGGGGGTTGAATCTCACCTAGGGTGATATAAGAGCGGGGGGCCAAGAGCCCAAGAGTCATGCGATGGAGAGTTGTCATAAACTCATCCAGGCGAAAGGTTGGCAAAGCCTCCAAAGGCATAATCATTCTGATCTTCCGCCATTCGCCGAAGAGTTTCGGTAGGTGGCGGGAATCGGGGAGGGGAAACCTTTGTTTAAGAATTCCCATCTGAAATTGGGGGGTTGCCATTCCGAGAAGGTTGCCCAACAGAAGGTCGGTCGGGCACCAAGAACGGGAAAACCGGAAGAATTGATCTTGAGAATTCTACCGTCGCTGGGGGGGAGCATAGCTTCACGCCTAGCGTCCGGAAAGGCAAAGGGGAACCTCGGCAGGGAGAGATTGACTCCTAAAGCTGAAAGGGGACGATGCGCAACGGGCCAAGGAATAGGGTAGGCATAGTCCGAACAAAGATGTTACGGAGAACACTTAATCATAAAGGGGCAGTCCAGACGTAATGCCGTGGGAGGAAAAACGGGTCGTTACAATTCCACGGAGTATGAGCATCCGGAAGATCCACTCATCAAGGGTCAAAAGGAGAAACGCCCCAGGAGCGAGGCATTATGCAGGTTACGGGACCAGATAACTCAGCCGCGCGTGGAGAGGGACGACCGGCTGCATCAGATAGTATTCGTGGCAAAAGAGCGAGGGAGAAAAACCGCATTTAAAGGAGGGGAGCCCATCTCAAAAGTCAAGAAACCGGGGGGAAAAGGCCTTGCGGAAAACCGTCGGCATCGAAGGGGCAGGGAGCTCTAAAAACAACAAATTAGAGGAGGAGTCGATCACGCACCCAGACGAAGGGTTACCACAGGACTGGGGCAAACGACAGGCTGGGGAGTTCTTTAACTTGTAGAAGGTGGAATCAGTACCTTACCCGGTGCTCAGACCGAAGCGCTGACGACCAAAAAAATGCAGAGATGCTGACGGGCTGTCGGCTAAAGAATCAGTACTGAGGTATCGACGCTGAACTCACGAACACATAAGCGGACCTTGCGTCGGGCTGCGCCTTGCCCTCACTTGATCCGTGAATCCAGGCCTCCATACGAGTTGGGGGCCTTAACTCGTTGCGAAACGTCAGCATAGAAGTCCTCCGAAGTACACTCCAATGGAGGGGTGGTCCATAGCCATCAGGTTCGCTGCTAGGAGAATATTCGTTTGATGCCCTAGCCGTTCTCTAGTTAGCCAGCGAATCGGCGAAGACGCATGCGGCGACGACGGAAGGAGAAGCACGAGAGGGAGCGTAAAGCCCAAACCGAGCGACTTTAAGCCGCAGCAAAGGCCTTGCAGATTTTTGACGAAGGAGGGCGAACACCCAAGGGGAATGGGAGAGACGCAACACCCCAGGGGTCAGCTGGGCTATTGTCAAATCAAAATATCGCCCAGCAGGGCCCTACCCTCCTAACTCAAAGGAGAGACTTTCGCGCGATTCAAGAAGGGAGAGGTTCACGTGTCTCTTTTGGACCACTTGAGCACTGCGGGTGAATCGAGAAAAAACGCTGAAGCCTGGTCTCAAAGCCACCAACGACGACCGCCAATCTGTGTATCGCAACAGCGGAGGTAGAGGGGCTCTTTTTCCGCCCATTCCGGACGGACGGGATGAAGGGGTTGGCCCCTACATTTTTCGGAACTGAACGGAAACCGGTCAGCTAGACTCGTCGCGAGGTAGCGTTGTCCTGAGCTCGGAAGGCTCTACATGGCCGCGGCGGGAAGCGCCGGGGCTCCACGAAGGCGGAGAATCGCCGCATTAATTCATGATTCCTCGAACTAAAAGGTCACACAAAGGCCTGGTTCTCAGAGACTCTACTCGATGAGAAGGGTCTTCGGATGAGGGATCCAGATAGTAGAGTAAATTCTTGGAATAGGAGGTTATTTCGCCTCGTCTTTGAGGAGACTCTGATGAGAAATAGATCCTCGAGAGACTTCGTCTGCATAATATTGGAGAGGATGAAAAGGAGAGGACTCGGATCCTTTCTAGAACTATCTCAGGACAGATGATTCCTGACTGAGATATAGCGAGATCATAACATAAATTAATGAGACTATCTCAGTGTCCTATTGATCATCTTATCTGATGACGGAAGGGAGGAAGAGTGACATCGGTGGGAACGCCGGATCCTAAGCAGGGAAAAGGGGGGAAGCAACAAACTTCTAACGGGGAGCGACCGGACCATCGCGATCCAACTGGGTCCAAAACCCCGAATCGCTCATCTCCATGATAGGTATCAGCCGCGGAGTTTGGGACAGATGAACCGATCTAAGAGGAGAGGAGGTCGACGAGCTTCAACGTGGTATTTTGTTAAAGCGGAGTGATAAACTCCTATGAAAGCGAGACATCAAAATCTGCGGGGTGGAAGGGCCTTTCATCGGTGGGGTTATCTTAAAGTATCCAGGGGGTAACATTCGAAGGCCGGGAGTGCCTGCTAGGTTTTCGCTTCGTTGGGACATTCAAGATTTTTAGACTGGACACGACTTTTGATTAAAGAAAAAAAAAAAAAAAAAAAACAAAAAAAAAACCACACAACGCAAAACCCACACAAAAAAAAAAAAAAAAAAGAAACACCCAAAAAAGAAAAAAAAACACAAAAAAAAAAAAAAAAAAAAAAAAAACCCACCAACCCCACACACCCCAAAAAACAAAAAAAAAAAAAAAAAAAAAAGAAAAAAAAAAAGAAAACAAAAAGAAAAAAAAAAAAAGCACAAAACACAAACAAAAAAAAAAAACAAAACCAAAAAAAAAAAAAAAAAAAAAAAAAAAAAAAAAAAAAAAAAAAAAAAAAAAAAAAAAAACACACAAAAAAACACAAAAAAAACCAAAAAAAAGAGAAAAAAAAAAAACACAAAAAAACAAAAAAAAAAAACCAAAAAAAAAAAAAAAAAAAAGACACACTCGAAAGAATAAAATAGGAGGCCACAGGCCAGACGATGAAGAAGATCATCTAGCATCGGACGAGGAGGACCGTGATTTCGATGCAGCAATGGTGACGGTTCGATGTCTCGGGAGCGCTCGTAAAAGGGATCGTCGGTGATACTTCTTCTCAAAGAAGACCCAGTTCTCCGCGTCAATTCAGAGATCACAAAATAGGGAAGAGTCGGAGCGCTAGTGGAAAGGGTCAGAGTTCCGACGCAAAAAGAAAGGATAGAAGTACGTCCAAAAAGCACGTACTGACGATCATGTTAGACCCGTAAAATATGCCGCCGGTAAGAGGAACTCACCAGAACGAGACGAGGTGAATCAAGGCTCTATGAGATCAGGTACAAGCGGAAAAAGAAGCGCCATGAAAATCGTAACCTTCTACTTATAACAGCGACAGAGACGGTCTACAATGAATGGTGAGAGGAGGGCTAATGGAAGGACGTAGAAAATCTTTCAGACATGAAAGGAGTACTCAAGACCTTCACAGAAAAGCAATGCAAAAGGGTCACTGCTGCGGGAGCAGGGTCTGAAGAATGGCAACTTCTGTAACATAGCTACGTATGAAGGACGAAGGATGCTTACTTCAGACACGGACAAGACGTT
>Ga0179593_1566849_pt1 | contig 10003 bp, 10 predicted proteins | sample CZODoug2_1_08_16_FD_185931 | JGI IMG/M metagenome (GOLD analysis project Ga0179593, IMG submission 185931) | Vadose zone soil fungal communities from Angelo Coast Range Reserve, California, USA - CZODoug2_1_08_16fungal (PacBio error correction) | ecosystem: Environmental > Terrestrial > Soil >...
CTTTACGCAAACCGCAAACAGCGTACGGCGACTAGTCGTCCATTGAGACTATACGGGGACTGCCTTGACTTCAAGCGAAACCGGCGAGCAAGGAAAATTGGACCGAAAGACCGTCAACTCGGCACAGTTCGCGGCGTCTCGGAATAGGCCCCCCAGGAAACAAAACTTGGTCTGATCAAAGGGGCGGGGTGAAAAAAGTCCAGGAGGAGGGTAGACACATAAGCGCCCCATCACGCAACGATCAGCCGAGGAAAGTTGATGTTCCGGGAGAAAAGATTGCATGGGGCAGCAGGGGAAGAGAAAGGGGAGAAAGTCAGTCGGGTCACATATTACGTTGCAAATAATTTAGTGAAGGCGTAGGAGAATCGTAGGAGGCTAAGGGACGAGCAGGACCCCCTGACCCAGGGGGGGGGTCCTCCCACATGTACCCCGATCGTACTTTACAGGAGGTCGTAGATCGGGGGTCATCCGTCAGGAGGGGGGGAGCACTATTCGAATGACTTTGGAAGGCACCAGAGACTGGCAACTACCGATCGTCGGGGAATCAGGAAACGTACTAAAGAAAGGCAAACTGCAAAAAAGGGGAGACTTTTGCCCCGCATTTCTGCCGCAAGCCCCTTCATAGGAAGAAAAAAAAAGTCGTCGGAAAATGGTAGGATCGGCACGGCCCTCACCGACAGTAGCTTCTCAGCATGGGAAGAGAACGACCTGAGCAAGCCGTCTTCATAGATCACAATCAAACGCCAGCTTTCTCAGGAACTCTAAAACTGAAGCAAAACAGGGTGTTCTAGGCGCCGTCCGAGGGGAAGAACAAGCAATGTCTGGGGGTGAGAGTGCCCTACGGCATCGGAAATAGAAGGTACGAACGACAGCGTCTTGCGATTAGGGTTAAAGGATCATAAGCCTGTAAAATGGGAAAAACAGAAGTTCGGCTACACGGGTCGGAACCAAAAAAAGATACGGGCAGAACATTCTGCTGAAGGCTGAGGGGTTCTACGAAGGAAAAGGGCCGACTAAAACATGCAAGACGCGACAGGCGACAGAGGAAAACTGGCGGAGAACACGCAAAATAATGACAACGACGTCGTTTTTCAGTATGGCGGGGGGGAGCCCCGGCCTGAAAGACGTTCCAATCTGGTACACCGGGCCGGTAGCAACGGCATCAAATCCTGAAAGATCCAGTAACGGGTGTTCGGTACGCGGTGACAATGCAATGGAAGGCGGCGCCGCAAAAGCTGCAGAAGAGGGACACTCGTGAAGCGCAACGCGGCCTTTACATCGCCCTCTAAAAACATGCTCACAGCTGGGACTCAAGGGGGTATGCTGGGTGAAAAAATCACGTCCGAAATAAGCGGGAGGGAAAGACATCAAAAACCCCGCGTCTGCGTCGCGGGGTGAGCGGGAAAACATTAAAATTCGGCTCTCGGTGTCGCTAAGAGGAGGTAATAGAAAATGACGGCGGCGCCGTGGCCCGGCAAAAGAAACACGTCGCAGCGTCGGACTCTACCTCTACGGAAGAGGACTGAAAGGAAAAAACCCTTCTCCTGAACAAACCTCCTTCTGAAAGAACTATTGAGAGAAATTGTAATCAAAGCGATAAGAGGAGTGGCGCTGAATCGGTTTGATCCAGGTGGACTTCATGATGGAAAAGGGGGAGGAACAGGTCAGCGTCAAGATCTTACCTCGGGTTGCGGAACGCCGGACAAAAATGGAGACGGCGAATTGCCCCCAGGAGGAAGAGTTGCCGGAAAAAAGGAAAAACTTCCTAGACTGGCGGGGGCCTTCCGTCATGCGCTTCCTGGGACCTGCCAAATCAAGACATATCCTGCACGGGCAACCTGTATCGGGTAAGATCTCCAGAAGGAGGGGCAAGGAAGCCATTTATGATTAGGTCGAGCAGCGAGAAATGTTCCGTGAGACCTATGAAAATTAGAGCGGTCGAGCAGTTCGGCCTCGTTGCGAGGAGAGGAAGAGGGACCCCCGTGGAGAAAAGGAGGGTCGAAAAGGGAAGGAGCTGCTGGTCTTGCGGCGGAAGGGAAGAGAATCGCATGCGCGTCGGGGCTTAAAATCGCGGACTTTCGGGGAGAAGTTGGGAGGAGTGAACTGTGCGGGGAGATCAGGGCCCGGCGAGATCAGTTCGTACATGCCGTGATAGCGTGAGTGGTTAAAAAAACCCCCCCTCGGCGCGATCTTCGTCGATGAAGGATCTGCACTGTAGGGGGGGCGCGGGCGAAGGAAGAGGGGCAGCTCAGGGGGAAGGGGGGGGGGGAAAAGATCGAAGAAATCGAAAAAACATAAAAAACCAACAACGGAGGAGTAGGAAAAAGGATTTTGCTTTCGATCAGGCCCGGCCTTGCTGAGAACGCACCAAAAAAAAGGCAAGAAGGGAGGCCCGGAAAAAAGAAAGAGAAGGGAGACCAATTGCAGGGCAAGCTACGACTATCGACGAGGCCAAAGACGCATGTACGAAGAAACAGGAATCTCGCGGGACTCTACTCCTTGAACAGGAACACCTTACGCTGAACGAAAAAAAAAGAAAAAATGATCAGAGAAACTACCGTTTCAGGAATCCCGTATAGGGAGGGCACGCTTATCGCGAAAACCCCCCCCCACCCCCCAACCCCCCCCAACAAAACCCCCAACCCCCCCCCCACCCCCCCAAAACCAACAAACCAAAACACACACCCCCACCCCCCCCCCAAACCCCACCCCCCCACCAAAGAAAAAGACCCCGCACCCATCCCAAAACCACCTTAAATGAAGAGAAGACACCTTATAATTCTCGAATTATAGAGAGGAAAAATTTAGGGGGAAAGAAATAGAGGGAAATATCGAAGAAGCGAATAACGATGATCTCTCGATATTGAAAAATCAATTCCTACCAGAAATCTCTCCGCGCTCGAAAAAATAATGGGATTTCTAAGGGGGGTCCTAAAAGGAGGGCCCGGCTAGCTAGAATAAGCTCCGTTTAACAGAAGGCAAGGGAGTCTGCACTTACGAATGTAGCGTCATGATGTAAGAGACTAAAAGAAAGCGAGAGAAAGAGTCCTCTCAAAGGCAGTGGGTCCCTAGGGCAGAATCCCTGTGGGAAAGTAGCCTTCTCCATACTCTGCTGGTCTGGGAAAACTTCACGGACTTCCTCTCAATCGAGGTTGAGGGAGGAAACAAAAAAAGAAAAGAAAGGGGAGGAGAGGAAAAAGACGGCACCTGGAGGACGATCCGGAAAAGCGAAACCGAGATAAGAGGAAAATGTCGTCGGAAGAAAGGGGAGCGAGGGGGGACGACGGAGGAGGAGTACCGGGGACGAGAGAGAGATGAAGGAAACGGTTGGGTCCCAGCCTGCACGGAAACTCTTTGTAAAGAAACGCGAAAGGAAACTGAAGGAGAAAAAACGCGAGAAAGGGGGAATTCCTGGATCTAAGGAAGGACGTAAGGGGAAGCGCCGAAAAAAGGGGGTAATTCGGATCGTCTCTTGACTTCCTCCGTCGAAAGGGGATAAGGGCCCCCGGAAAAAGAAAAAAACTCGTCAAGGGGGAAGGTGTTCTCCGCGATGGAACAAAAAGTCGGGGGGGAGGGACTTAAGGCATCGTCAGCGTGGAAGCTTCTGCCGCCGAGGAGAGAGAATCAGAAAGCAAAGGGAAACCGGAAAGGGGGTCAAGAAAGCGGGACTCAAAAATGAAAATCTCTGTCAATCCATGTTTGATAGCTTCTAAAAATGATGAAGAAAGAGAGAGAAGACGCTGGTGCAGTCCACAAAATAAGAAAGGGAAGTCGTCGGCAAGGGAAGTCTCCTGGCTCTCATTCGTGGTGGGAAAGACGGTGCCAGCGTTAGAAAATGGGCGAGGGGGGAATTTCTCTACATATTAGAGACGAGAAAAAAAAAGACATAAAGCGCCGAAGATCGGCCCTAGCGAGCGGACCTGGGCGCGCCAGAAAAAAGGGTGCTGGACAAAGGGGCACAAATGGAAGAAGCAGACCGAACTTACGAACGAAGAGGGAATGAAAAAACTACCGGTCTACCTTACTCTTTGATGAAGTGCCGGAGGGAAAAAAGCCCCTCCGGGAAGATAGGAGAAAAGAGGAAAGAGCGCAACCCATAAGGGGGAAGGCTAGGAATTTTGCAAGCGTGGGGGGTCAGAGCGTAGAACCTGCGGGGGGGGGGGAAGAAAGAAAATCAGGAGGAAGAGGAGGGAAAAAAGAGCGAATAATGACCAGGCGCGTGCCGAAGCGTGGTCAGGGGAACACCTTAATCCTGGGAGTCTAGGCACGAGATCATGCTCTGTGGTGAGAAGAACTAGAATTGGGAGGAGAAAACCGATAGAAAAGGGGCGACTCCCGAATAATGTGGAGTATCTAGCAGGAAAATGAGTCGCCTGCGGTGAATCGCGCCGAACCAAACGATGCCCTCAAAAAAAACATAAGAACATAGGGTCTCCAATGAAAACCGGCTATCAAAGCAGAGCCGTGTTCCAGTACGAAGAGTTTGTCACTTATCTGGGGGGGATGAAAAACAGTCATGAAAATCATGAGGGGGTCAGGATTCATTGAAATAATCGACAGGTCAAGAACCGGATAAATTCTTAGGAAGTAATATTTGTGACCGGAGACTGACGAAAAAAAACGCGAGCAGGAATCCTGACTCCTGACCCGGAAGGGGAAAGAGAACAAAACTTAAAACGCCTCGTCGGATCTGCACAGGCGTGGGTGGGCGCAGATGTGGATCAAAGAAGGGGAGAAAGGGGAACAGAAAAGATAAGGAAAAAAAAACTTCATGGACGCGGGAAAGGGAAACTACGAGCCGGGGGCGAAGCAGGTCGGAACGTTCGACTTGGGGGGAAAACGTCGGCAAGGGGAGGGAAAAAGTATCGCGAGCAGGGTAGAAGGGTCGCAAGTCAGGAAAAGTTCTCGTCTACATTACTACTATCGAAAAGCTGGATGGAAAGTCACGTGACCAAGCAGCGACCCCAGAAAACCGGAAAGTCGGCGAGGAGTGTAACGAAAGGAGGTAGGATCAGGGTTCTGCGGTATAGAAGGAACGGGCCAAAGCAACGAGAATGGCAGACAGAGACCACAGTCGTCCCCGGAGACCGCAAACCAGGATGTGGTCAAAAAAAATGGGCAAGAGGGGTTAAGTCTGGGATTTACTTAAAATTGCAAAAACTGAAAGTCAGTGGCCGGTGAAAGCGAAAGGAAACTCAACAACCTACCTGCCCCCAAGGCCACTTAGGCCCTTTTCTAAAAGAATCAGGACATGGGCAGTCGAACTCGATGAACGCGCAACGAATGAACGCGCTGCAGGGAAGGAACGTCCCAACTCTCAAAAAAAAAAGGAACGTTGACCCCGCCGATGTTGCTGGGGTAAAAAAATTCAGGAAATTCATGCCATAGGAGGGTACCCATGTCCTTGATGACATGCCGAAAGAAAAAGTGCCCGGGGCGGAAAATGGGCTCGGGAGGGGTTTGAGCTAAAAGCCAAGCGCCCACGCCAAGTCATCACCTGTCCAAGAAGATCCAAAAAAATTGGAAGCAAGCTAAACGCCGACACGGGAAAGGAGAATGATTGACCATTGGGGTGTGCTACGCGCACGGAGGGGACCCTGGGTCGGGCAGCATAAGCGCGGAGGAAAGTCCCATGGTCGCCGCCTAAATTATCTACCAGAGGAATCGTTCTTGGGGGGCGGACGACGGAAAAGGGCCGAAGGGAAAGAACTAGGATGTATCACTTGAATCGCAAAAACAAAGTACTCTAACCATGTAGAAGAAAAAACTGTGCAGATCCAAAAAGAAACTCAGAGCAAAATAACTGCTAAACCAAAAAAGAGCTCGGCGAAGGGGGCCTTAGTCCTCGGAGGGGAACCCCCAAGAGCGGGGGAAAAAGGAGCATCGCTTGAAACCCTGTGGGGGGAAAAAAGCAATGCGCCCCAAACCTTGCCTATCCATCAGAGCCGTCTGGACTGGGGTCGGGAGGGTTGGGGTTAAAGAATCATCAGAAAAAGAAAGGAGACAAGGATTCATGTCACAGGCGTTTGAAAGATAGTTAGAAAGGGGAGGGTGCTTAAGAGAGCTGAGTAAAAAACCGAAGGAAATCTGAAAAAAACTGAAGGGGAAAAAATCTTAAAATACTGTACAGAATGTTCGCTTCGATGTTTGAAGTCGCCGGGGCTAAGGGGCCGCAAAATATGCCAGCTCGTCAGGGGCATCGAGGGTGAGCGCTGTAAAGACCGAAGCTGGCGGCGGGCCTAAAAATCGCTCAAAGAGTACAAAAGTCAATTTGCCACAGCAGGCCTCGAAAAGCCGATGCAGAGAGTGCCTAGACTGACAGGTGCTGAAGACACGATCGGCACTCCGAAAAAGGAGCTCGGTGGGTGTCAAAAAGAGCTGGAGAACCGGTCTCAAAAACACAGGGGAAAAAAAAAATAAAACAGGCGTTCTATCTGACCACCGGAAGTGCAAACGTGGAAAATCACGCCCAAGGGGAAAAATGCGCGGAATTCCTAGCGGGAACGGCTATGTATCTGTTGGAACCACTACGGAAGACGCAAAGAGAAGCAAGAACGACGCGTAGTTAGGGGCATCCGACGACAGTTTTCGAAAAGAAAGGGATGGAATATCATTAAGGGAGACCTCCTTTCAAAAGGTCAACCGCGGGCTGGCGGAGGACCGGACCAAAAAGAGAGAGGCTCCTGGATGAGGGGTTCCATGAAGAGAATCATTTCCTAAAGGCAAAAGGCAAGGAAGCGACCTCTGAAAGGGAGAAAAAACAAGACTGGGAGAAGAATAGGCCGGACAACGTCGTTGTTCGCTGGCGGGTGCCTAAAAGAAAAAACGGGAGAATAACCAAGGAAGGAGCAGACGACTACGGAGCGGAAGGAGCCACGAAGGGGACCTTGGCGTAGGTTCGTGCCCCACGGTGAAATGAAAAAAAAGGGGAGATCCGCGGGAAAGTAAAAAGGCTGCGCAATACATCCCGAAACGCTGGGTCATCGCCAAGACGAGGGAAAGGCAGGAAAACCGGAACGGCAGGCGGGTTCAGTGAACGGAGAACAAAAAGAAGAATCCGAAGTAATAGTCGAAAAGACCGTCGCTTACGAGGATCGAACTAAACAGGAAAAGGCGGAGAGAGAGAAAAAAAGAGTCTCAAAGGCGGCGAGAAAGACTGCCAATCAGTGGATCGCCAGTCAAACACAGGGCGCAGCGTCGGAACTCTAATAAGGGCGGCCCGGTTACTTCTCTGATCGTCTCCCACGCGTGGAAAACACAAGGGCAGGAGAAGGGAGAGGTGAAGAAAAAAAAAAGATCTGACTGGTTAATAAAAGGGTCCCGTACAATGATGAAAAGGGAGGATGGGAAGGGTGGCGTCGTAGGGGCGCGGACGGCCCGCTGGATGTTTCGACTGAAGCAGACGGCAAGGGGAATTTGTCCCATGGCGTCCCGAGGAAAAAGCCTGGGAAAATAGGAAAGTTTGGAGCTTTCCGCTCACGTCTCTCATCGCGGAGGGGAAAGCACTGCCGATCATCTCCAAAAAAAATCCATGTACAGGGCTGTATTCATACTGTGCTCCATTTACTCAACTGTCCTGAAAGCCGATGGTGACAAAGAAGGGAGCCTTGGGGGGAAAGGCGAATGTCGTAACTTGTTCCTTGGCGAAAAGTTGGGACATCGGCGGGGACGATAAAATGACCGCGATATTGGCGCCACACGTGGGGATCAAGACTTCGGGGGCGGAGAGGGCAAAAGGGTGCGCTCAGCCGACGATAAACAGAAAAAAGGCTGAATCTCGGGGAAGGGGGAGGGCTGTTAAGAACGGGGATGTTCTTGGAAGGGCGTCTGATAGCGCAGGGCGAGATCAAAAACCTTCTTCGTAACATAGGGGGGGGAGGAGAGGAGATTAAGTGGCTAGAGGAAGGAGGACAAGTTCGGGAGCCGCTCAAAATTAAGCCGGGAGAGCGAGGAGCCGTTCGCGCAAGATCGGCCTATCGAAAAGAACAGAGAAACTCTCAACAAAAGAAAGCAAATAAGAGGACCTACAGGGAGAAGGCTCACCGAGAAGACGAGCACTGAAAAAACCAGCTCAAAAAAGAAAGGGAGGAAGAGACTACAAGGGCTCCGTAGACCATTTAACCACTCCGCCCGCTAATACTTCAGGGAAAAGAGGGGAGCAGAGACGAAAAGGAAAAAACCAAACATCCCGGCCCGAAAAAAAGGGACTCAAAAAAGGAGAGAGTGACCCAAACCTATCTGCCAATGCGTCTGTCGGCTTATAAAAGGAGAAAAAAAGACCATCGAATTCGCAAAAAGCAGAAGATCAACCAGGGTGGTGGGAAAGGAGCGGAATAGAACCGCCGCTCCGAAAAGAGCGAGCGCTGCGAGGAAATCAAAAGCACCATCAAGGAAGGAAAGAAGGGGAGAAAGGTCATAAGGAAGCGTGACCGGAAAAGCTCGGAAAGCTACCACGTGGGGACAATTTCTTGGAAAGGAGGAGAGAAAGGGTACCGAGGGAGTCGTGCAAACGATAAAGCGTAAAAAGAGCAAAATCCGAATGAGCTCCTTCCTGGCTACGCCCTGGGGATCGCATTAACCTGGGGAAAAAAAGACCGTAAGGAGTCCAGCGGCAAAGCACAAAAGAGCCAGGAGATAGAGAATTTCCTGCCAAACCGTGTCAACCGAATTAGGAGAGAAAATATAAGGGGAAGAACCACTGATGAAATAACAACCACGACCTAGAGCAAACAAAACGAGGCTTCAAAAGGCCGAGATCAAGGATAAGGTGAGGAGGTGTTGGAAGGATCGATGTTAGACGATTTGACAAGGGGAAAAAGAAAACTCGGGAATGCGCAACATGGTGGACTGAGCCTCCTCTGGCAAGGAGGACGAACGAGCGGGGGGAAATTCCAGTGATAACCCGGGGTTTTACTGGTTGAGGGCGGAAGGGTAAACGCCGACTAGGAAGTCGATGAGAACTTACGAAGGCAGGAAAGGCTTCACCCCCAAATAAGAAAGGCCGAAGAGACTAAGAGGGGTATCATTCGCTTCTCTTGCTGAGGTCGGGAATCTGGCGGGGGGTAGGGGGAAGTTGATGTACCTCTTCGACGAGGACGAGCCAAAGGACGGGTCAATGGGTCCAGGGGGGCCCTAACAATACGCCGTAACAGATGGTAAGTGAAGTGAAATACCAAACTTGCGGATTGGAAACGAGACGCTGGGCGGCGAAAACATCAGACCACTACGTCGTCCGGGGAAAAGGGGAAGAGCCTGGAGGTGGCTGTAGGAGAGGTAGGAGAAATTCCTGGAAGTTCAAGAAGAGTCAGAAAGCATCCTTCGGCGCCGAATGCGGCCAAAAGGGGGAGAAAGAAGGGAGAATAAATCGGGATTATGAAGAGACAGCCTGTGAAAAGAAAGGAAAAGAGAGGGAACCTCCGTTAGGGGGGAGGAGAGCCTAACTTAAACTGATGCCAACACACACACTCACAATATCGGACAAGGGCTTAAAGGCAAGACACGCAAACCAGACAAAGACAATAAAAAAAAGGGAAAAACCGGGCCGACTTCTAATATCGGCACCAACATGTGGGGGGGAGGTAAAGGATCGTTACGTGGGAGGCGGTGGTCAGATGTAGAACGCCCGGTCGTTTATTTGGAAACGACTGGGAAAGCTGGAGGGAGTAACGGAGGAAAAAGGCAGATGTGGTCGTGAAGCGTGGTCAGGGTCATCACCGAAGTCTATGAGAGCAGAAGAGGGAAATCCCGCCAAAAAAGGACCATTCTTCGCTACTCGCGGAACGATGAATTCCTTTGTCTAGGGAGGGACCACGTGAACGGGGAAAAAAAAGGATAAAGGGAAACCATAAGCTATTGGCCCGCAAAAGCATACAACGAATAGTGGACGTACCCTAAAAGGGGGAAAGTCAAAGGACAGTGTACAAAAAGACGTGTTACGGTAGCTTGTGGGGGAAGGGAAAAATTTGTCAGGCATGGAAGGGTAAGGAAGGAGGCACCGCAACTA
>Ga0179593_1656640_pt1 | contig 10003 bp, 12 predicted proteins | sample CZODoug2_1_08_16_FD_185931 | JGI IMG/M metagenome (GOLD analysis project Ga0179593, IMG submission 185931) | Vadose zone soil fungal communities from Angelo Coast Range Reserve, California, USA - CZODoug2_1_08_16fungal (PacBio error correction) | ecosystem: Environmental > Terrestrial > Soil >...
GCGGTCCTTCCGGACTACCACCAACCTTCCGCGGGCCACTTCAAATAGGGGGAGAAGAATAAAGATCCAGGAAGATTCCTCCACCCAATTAAGAAAACGGCCCTAACTAGCGCCGCGCACCCGCCTCTGGGCTAAAAAAAAAAGCAAGGTATCCAACGCTGGACCAGTCTTAGACGTCGGTGCAGGCCTTGTGCGCAAAGGACGCCCCGAAAAATCCACGGTGGCTAAGTTTCCGGATGAGACAGGACTGTAGTTTCGGCGAGCGCAAGGTTTCCGGTGCGGGGGGGGGGACGACAAAGGGCCGCTGCACCACGTCGGACAAGCCCTTCTCAGCTCTCAACAACAACAACTGAAAGAGCGAGATTGGAATGGCCGCGCCAGAAGAAGCCTCCTGGGCATCGGCGGGTGCTTTAGAAAAATAAAAACGAAACGGGCCTCCGCAGAAAAAGCCGTCTCTATCGTAGCGTTATACCACCGTGGAAGGGAGTCGGGGCGTTCTGTCGCCTGCAAAACGAAAGCCATTATCACAGCGAAAGACCTTGACCAGCGTGGAAGAGGGAGGCACCAGGGGACAACTGGAAGACTGAGGGAATCGTTCATGTGAGGAAGGGGACGCCTGGATCCCGATCGTCCGGGGAGGCCCTACAACCTAAGGGGCCGAGGGATTGGTGGTTTGTCTGCGGAAGGCAAAATTGCTCGGTACGTGGGCACGTACCGAAATAGCAAACGGGGGAAGATGACCTGAAGCTTTTTGTAAGTTGGCGGTTTAATGGCTGAGGGAATGTAAGAAATAAGAACCAGCGGGCTGCAGGTGGAGAATGGAAGGGACAGATATACGGTCCTCTTGGCCTCCGCTCGATCTCAGCACGTGGTTAGAGAATTTAAGGGAAAAAGGTGGGTATCGTGTTCAAGGAACGGTAGAGAGGTGTGGACCTTAGGGTGGATCCCTTTGAACGGAGGTTGCAAGCCATGCAGGGAGGATCGGGGCCCCCAATTCGGAAAAGGGGGTGGGGAGAAAGAAGGGCTGAAAAAAAGAGAAGGATGATATTCTGGAGAAGATATCCCCTTTGTTGGGGGTGAGACCGTACACTTTGTAAACGGGATCCTGTTGGCGCAAGCAAGAAATCATCGAAAAAAGAGCCAGAAAAAGTTGGGATAGTTTAGGAGCCCAGGAAGGCTAAGGGAACAGATTCATCGCGCTAGATAAAACTAGACAGCGTGGAAAAAAGACCGGCCGGAAGGGTTGAAAAGGGGAAAAAACCGGGGGGGCGGTAGCAAAGAGAGGGGCGACTCGGCAGAAAAGAAAGGAGCTTTCAGGTGTATACTGCTTTTTTTGATTGCCGGATGTCTTGGAGCCAACGCGGGGAAGGGAGGGGGGCGAAGGTGGGAAACTACCGGAAAAGAACTTGCGTAGAAGGGAAGGAGGGGAGGAAGCAGGTATGGTGGGTTTTTGGGAATTCCCCGCCGTCGTAGGTGGAAGACTTCATCAAAAACAGGGGCTCGCCGAGAAGAGAAGAGGGATGGAGTGGTCAGAGTGCGAGGGGCTCGTAAAGGGTTCTTCTGATGACTGGGTTGTGATAAATAATGGGAAAACGAAGAAGGGGACCGGAGAATCGAAAAGAGAAATGGGCTGGTTTGGGGGGAGCCTATTACCCTGCGCCCTGCAAGTCGTGGGGAGGGGTATCCGGAAGAAAGATTTGTTGATGAGGGGGGACGGGAAGAAGCAACTGACGAAAAAGTATGGAGCTGATTTCGGGGATGCTGATCAAAAATTAAAACTGATCAAAGGTTTCGGATCTTAGAGGAGAAGGGGACCGGGAGGGGAGCGCTGAATGGGAAACTTCATGGGAAATCCACGAAGCGGTTATGAGATGCGTCGCTATCTGAGAAGGAGGTGGGGGAGGGGGTCAGCGGGGGCGCTAAAGTTCAGGTGAAGGGCACAGGGGTCTAACAACGGGATCCGCCCCTGGGATGCGCAGATGTCGACTGTAAAAGTCTTCCGGGCAGTGCGAGGATCCTCAAAGTACATCAAATGGGGGGAAAGTGGGGGGGAAACTAAAGGGATTTTTACTCGGAAAAGGATACAAATGGCGGGGTGAGAAAAACCTGGATTTGGGGCCCCGATTTTTTCGGGAAGAACTCGGGGTTGGCGGCGAGGGATGCCAATCGGGGAGGGGAACGGGCGGGGAACCGGAAATATCAAGTTAAAAAAGGGGAGGGGGACTGAAGGAGGAAAGATCTCTCTCAAAAAGATATGATGAAAAGATAGAGGCAAAATTAAACTACGGCTTCCCCCCGAAGTTATACTTGACACAGGAGGAGAAGAAAGAACCGAAAGAAAAGTGGAAGAAAAGAAGCGAAGAGACCGCCAAAAGAGAAGGGTCCGGAAAATCTTTTTAGCCAGTACCAGCAAGAATGGTATTAATTAAAGCCTATCAAGAAAAGGGAAAGAAATTTTCGGAGGATCACTAAAAAAGGGGGAACAGGAAAAAAGAACGAGTTAAGAAGAAAATCGGGGGCTCAGGTTCTTAGCGGATCATCTGATTGTAGAAGTTGGGGAATACAAGAAATGAAAGGGAAACAATGAGGGACCACATCAAGAAAACGGAGTCTATCTGATAAGCATCATCACCACAAAAAAGTCGGAGGAGGGATTCCAGAACTTCAAACAACATCCGCGCAGATCGAGGATAAGAAACAACTTATCGGCACAACTGAGCAATGGGAAGGAAAATTTCAAGAGGCATAGGAGGCTCACATCTGAAAGTGGTAGAAGGGGGGGGAAGGGTGGGCCTACCTGAGCATCACAAAAAAAAAAGCGGGGAGAAGATAATAACGAAAAAAGGGACCTTAAAAGTTCATGGCGACACCATAAGTCAGGGGATCTCTAGTTCGAAGGAACTCTGACGAAAGGGGGGAATCTATCTCATTTCGGAAAAATCAAGAAAAGGCCGGAAAGCGTATGGGGTGTTCTCACTCCGGGAAAAAGGATCTGAAAAGAGGAGGAAGCTGGTCCTACCGGAAATATGATCTTAAAAAAATCAGCATTAAAGAAGAGAAGGACCATGGGTATAATAAGAAACGTAAAACCCCGGCATCGGCCATCAAACAATCCCTATGTTGGCCAACTAAGTCCAAAGGGCGAAGTAGAAACGCGAAGGATTGGGAAGAGAAAGCGTCGAAGCTCACCCGGGTGAGAACAAGGTGGTGGGAAAAGAAATAAAGGGGGGAGGAAGAAGGTAGACCCAAGGTCATGGGGTTATAGCGCCGAAAAGGGTCCACTTAGCGGGAGCGGGAGAGAAAAAGAGGAAGGATGAAAGCCGAGAAGGGGATGCAGGGCCGGTAAGTGTCCGTCGCAACAAACGGGGCTCTGCTCGCATCCCGAGAAGGTAGGAAGGCCAAAAAGTCCAGCGGGAAAAAAAAAAGAAGGCGACAGTGGGGGCCACAGAAAAGGTCCTGGGCTGGGGGGCAAACCTCCAAGCGTACAAGGATCCCACAGACCAAAAGTAAATCCGCCAGAGTGGGAAAAAACGGCACCAGGAACATCAGGCAAAAGAAGAGAGATCTAGCGGATTCTCCAGCGGAAGTCTGGGGGAAGAAAGGCTGAAAGTTGAAAAGGCCTGGACCCGCCGGAAAAGAAACAATTCAAAAACATCAAGTCATCGTCAAACCAGGAGGGGACGGAAAGAAAAAAAAAAAAAAGGGGAGAAGCAAAAGAGAAAAAGAACAGGAAAAAAAGGGAAGACGTCAAAATAAGCACCATCTAAACAGTCCTCAAAAAAATGGAAAACCCTGAAAGCCTAAAGCATTGCCACAAGGCTCTTCGGGGTGCTAATAGTGCTGGTGCGCAGAAACTCAAGAAAGGGCTAAGGGACTGAGGATAGGAACGTGTAAGGGTGCGCGGGGGGGCGACAGTGCATACCCTCCTCTTACCAGGAGGGAGAAGACTAAAGGAAAAACAAAAAAGGAAAGGTGGGAGAAGGGAAAAAGGTCCGGAACCTGGTCTTCGCTGTAAAGGCAAAGAAAACTAAAAAAATGCAAAAAAGTCAGCAACTCTCTAAAAGAAACGGAGAAAGGGGGGGGCTTTAGGTGCGTTAATGTTCGAACCCAGGGAGAACCGAATAAGGGGAAAAGGCAAAGGCTGAAGGCTGGCGAAGGAGGGGCCTGTCGTTTTCAAGGGGGGAGTGAAAATGGATGGAATGCAAAGAGTTGAAAGGCAGGGGTGGGGACGGGACGGAAGGCACGGAGGGGAGAAGAGGTACGTCACGGGGATTCCTTACGGGTCATCAAAACTGAAGAGGGGGTGAAAAGGAGAATCCAATGCGAAGGGGGTAAAAAACAGAAGCAATCTTCCGTTTGCCGGGTCGACCGAGGGACCATTGAGAAAAGAGATAGGGGGGAGTTGGGAAATAGGGTTTACCTGGGGGCCCCTCTGTTGTTGAGGGATTATCGAATGGGGATTGGGTAGTTGACAAATAAATGCCGCGGATCTTGGAAGAGCCCGGTGTATGGGACGAAAGGCTGAGGAGGCACGGAGAACGGGGGGGGGGCAACATAAACTTTCGGTTAAAAACGGTGGAACAAAGGGGGGGAAGATGAGAAAGCCAAGAGGTGGTAGAGGCTTTAAACAAGTACGCCAGTGAGATTAAAAGATTCAGAGATCTAGCTATAAAAAGATACAGAGGTGGGGGCAAATCCAGGAAAGGGATCTGAATGGAAAACCAAAAAAAAAAGGAAGCAAGCAAACCAGAAAAATAAAAGGACTTTATGTTGATATCATGGTGTGCAATGGCTTGGGGTCCTGAAGTAGGGGAAAAAATCTCTGATACCTGGGGGGGGGATGGGGGGAAATCGTGAACTGGAGGGGCATGTTCTCAAAAAAAAAGACGTGGGTATCATAAAAAAACAGCTGAGAAGCCCCAAAAGAAAACGAGTTGCGGAAAAAAAAAGTTATCGTACCGCGGTTTCGAAAGGAGATGCTTAAAAAAAGGGGCACGTAACACGTTCTCAATATTAAACCTCGGGGAAAAAAACCTGCTAAAAAAAATGGAAAAGCTGAAGAGCAAGGCGGGGCCGAATTAGATCCACGCTAGAAGTTTGGGGGGAAAAAGACGGAACCGCTACGGAGGGGAAGAGATGAGTCCAAGGGAGGCTGAGGAAGCGACTGTTCGGATGGTTCAGAAAGAAGGCGATTGGAGCCACGAAAGGAAGCGGGGCGGGGAGCGTCGTAAAGGGGAGGGAAAGGTGGAGGGGTATTGCTGACTCATAATAAAAAAAATTTCGGGGTCACCGGTAATAAAAGAACATGAATAACATGGTCCGCCGGGAGGATGGTAAAGATTTGAAAAGGGGAGATTTAGAATAACTTACTTCAAAAAAATAATTGGGAAAAGGGGGGGTACTCGGCTGGTAGGTTGGTGTGGGGGGGTAGGGAAAGGTCAGGTTGGGCGGAAAAACAAATTGCTGAAAAATCGAGGACGAGGTATGATTGTCAAAGATATCCTGGAACCGGCGGTGAAGGGGATCAAATCTCGACTCAAAAAAAGGAAGAAACTAAAAGAAGGGGGCAAGGATATTCCGGACCAAAGGAGCCGAATCACCGTTGTCCAAAGCTGTTTCGTCACATTAACGAAAAAAAAAATGAATAAAAACAGAGGGGGGTAAAAACCCAGAGAGTTAAAAAATCCAAGAAAGTCAACTAGTTTGCAGTAGGTGTACTTTCAATCGCGAAAAAGGGGTTGGAAAGAAGTAGAAGAATCTTGAAAAGAATCAGGATAGGATGGTAGACCAGAAAAACAGAAAGGGGGGAACCAGATACCGACCACATAAAACCCACCGGATCCGCGAATTTAGAGGAAATCCAAGGAAAAAGCTGTGGGGGGATCAAGGCAGGGTGAAGAGAGCCGAAAGAAAATGAAGTATCAAAAAGAAACAACGTAAGCCTATCACAAAAAAAATTTGGGAAACAGATCAGAAGCAAGGGGTCGTAGAGGGTGAAGGAGACATCCTAGAGCGGGCGAGATACTTATCCGGAAAAAAACGGAAAAGCTCAAGACAAATGGGGGTCGGGAAACTCTGCAAGGGGGGATCTCGAGGGGATCAGAAAAATAAACAAAGAAAGAAAGCAGAAAATCAGGACCACAAAACGATAAACAGGGGAAAACCTGCGGGACCAGCTGGGGGGGGGCTTCACAAGGTAACACCAAACCACAAAAAAAGGAAGGAGAAGGACGACGTTATTTCTCAAGAAAAATCCTCCAACAACCCGGACACAAAGGTGAACTGCACGAAAAAGGAAATGGCCCACCACGATTGAAGAACTTGAACGCTATCTTCCTGGTGGGAAAGCGTCGCCCGAAAGCGCAAGGGAAAGGGAACAATAGGGTAGAAGGCAGATGGGTCACGTTTAGGGGTCGCCGCGCTCTGAGGATCGGGGGAGAGAGCCTGGAGACGACCTGAGAAGCTGAATTGGCTAAATAAGCCCGGGGGTAAGGGCACAGGAATACCACTAAATTACTGGAGAAACCAAGGGAGACGAACAAAAGGACAAAGAAAAAAGGGAACCACCAGATACTCAAGGTCAAAGACGAAGAGAGGACCACATAAGCATGAACGGCTTAGACATAATCTTAAAGTATACAAAAAAAACGTTCAAAAACCCCCTCTATCAACCAATCATCCGGGCCCCAAAACCAAAAGGGAAAAAACCTCAGGAGTCAAAAACTTAATGTATATCTGGTCGAGGGGGAGAAGGAAACTCGGAACAAAAAAACCTTCAAAGGAGTCAATACGGGTCAAGGTGATGAAGGAAAAATAACGAACAATTCACAAATCTGTCATTCCTCCGCCTACGAAGGGGGACCGAAAAAAACAAGTATCCGACATAAAATCCAGAGGGAAACACAGAAATCCTCTTAAATTCTCACTCACGAGTAAAAGACCAAATCCAACCAGAGGGGGGACTGTGATTGTCCAGATGTCAACGGTACTAATGGCGTCCTGGGTGGAAGGGGAGAAAAAAAGCCCCGAAAAACCGGGAGATGCTAAGGTAAGAGAAAAGCAAGCAAAAGGGTTGAAAAGAAACAGGTTGCGATTGGTGCGGACCGACAAAAAGAATCGAAGGAATCGAAAGATCGCAAAAAAAATTGCTCTGTGGGGGGAGGGAGCCTGTCAAGAGAAAATTCAGCAGGTCAGACAAAAAAGAAAAGTGGGCTCAAGCAAGCAGCATGAGAGAATTAAGAGGCAAAAGGAACTGGCGAGATTGGCACAAGCAAAAAGGAGGATAGAAAAGCGGGGAAATCTGGGACAAAGAGTGCCCAGTGCTTCACGGGTGCCGGTCGCATGGGGGGGGGAAAGCCTTGGCCGGAATTTGAAGGAGATTGAATGTTCGGGAATGGGTAAGGGAATCACTTTACTTTTTTGAAATTCCAGGGAAAAAATCCGATTTTGGGTGGTGTGGGTGACTGGGCGGGGGATAAAGAATCCTGACTCAACTTCAACCGTCCTGGTTTGGGAAGGGTAAGTTAACGGGGGGGACTCGTGGAAGAAAGGAAAGATAACTCAGGGGGGGGGAACGAGGGATAGAGGGGTGCTGGAGGAAGTAGAGTCGTTGGTTTTACGGCGGGTTTGAAGAGAGGAAGGGCCAAAAGAGGAGGCATGGAAACCAGTGGAAAGCTGGACCTATTCTTCCTTACACGCGAAAGTTGGAAGTTGCAGCAGGTGTGTGAAACACTTTCGAAGTGTTTTCGAAACCATCCAAATCCGTCTCCAACGGAATGCATCAAAACCCGATTTAGGAAAAAGTCAAGGAAGCCGTCGAGGCGGATTCATAAGCGCTTCGCTATACAACTAGGAAAGGGGCATCAAAATTAAAGAAGGATGGGATAAAGAAAAAAAAGAGATGAAAAGGGGAGTGGAAGGGGGGGGGTGCGCTTTGATCGAAAAAAGCGTTAGTTGTACTTCGACACGGGGAGGTTTGGAGGGGAAAACGAAAGGCTGGATTGGGTAGGAGAGAGGGGGGGTGTCTACCGTGTGATGGGGAGAGAAAACTTTGCGGAAAAGGATGCAGGGGATTTGCAGAATCCGGGAGGAATTAAAAAAGGAGGAGGATCGACGAAAATTGCCTCCTTTGCTGCGCTCGGGGAAAGGCGAAAATGGCTTCGAGGCGGATTGAAAGAGCAGGAAGAAACTGGCAGCATTGTCGGAGACTCAAAGGCTCCTATGCAGCCGGGGAAAACCGGGGGGAGCCGGACCTTGACTCGAAAAAAAAGCGGAAAGGGGGGTGTGGGGAAAAAAGACCGGGAAAAAGGGATTTGCGCTATTCTAAGTAGCATGAGGAAGGAGGACACATTGGAGCAGCTGAAGGAAGGGAGGTTCAGAACTCGGTGATTGGAGCGAGAAGGTGCCAACGAGAGAAAGTAAGCGGTGGTAATGTTAGGGGGTCAGGAGAATTATGAAGGGGGGAGGAAGAAAAATTTCGAGCACCGGGTAACACCTTATCCGCGCGACTCGGAAGAGACTGAGGCAACGGTAAGGTATTGCTAAGGAGATGGCGAAAAAGGAGAAGGAAAGGAAAAAAAGGAAGTTACCGGAGGAAGGATTTTTTAACAGCTCAACATAAAAGGAGGGTATGGACCTGGGTATCCCCTAGGATCCGGAGCGCATGTGAAAAAGGAAAAGTTTAAAGGAGCCGGAGAGGAGGGGCCGTAAGAGAATAAAAGGGGGAAGTATCTGGGGGAAGTCTCGACACGGAGGGAGGAAGAGGAAGATAAGAATTAAAGAAGAAAACCAGACAAAAGCCGTAGTACAATTAAGACCAATACTCAAGAAAATTTCAACAGGAACCTGAAAGAAAGAAAGGGGAAGGGAAAAACATTGATAGTGGAAGCGTAAAAATTCCAAAGTTCTCGTGAGGAGGGACAGTAGGACTGGAAAAAAGGCGGGAAAACCACTTAGAACATGCCAAGAGGGAGACATGTAGCCCGCGGACCTCGGGAGGTGAAAACCACTAATTGGTCTTCTCTCGAAAAAACCAAAAAAAAAAAATAACCACCATCAAAAAATTCTTGCCGCAGGGGAATGTCGGGAAGAAGTCATAGAGCTACAGTCGCCAGTAATCGCATAGATAGACAAAAAGCCTCGCCAGGGAACAGCTCATAGAATCATGCACTTGAAAGGTTTGATGGGGGGCCAACAAAAAAGGTCAAGAGTTCTCATAACGTATCCTGGCACAAATCCCGTGAAGAATGGCGTGACAGAGGAAAGTGCGGAAAGGTGGAGAGGGAAGTCCGACAGAAAAAGCTCAGCGCCGAAACTCTGCGGGAGGAAAAGGACCAATCGGGGGGGAAAGGTGAAACGAAGATGGACACCAAGAGCATCCGAAAAGGGAGTCTTCAACTCAACTGCGGGATCCAAAACTCACAACGAAAACATTCAGAACCGATCAAAAAAAAGGGAGGAACAAAGAAGGGGAAAGAAGCCTGGTAACGCAACGACCTGAAAGGAAAAGGGACCCCACAAGAAGACTGAACGCCATTAGATTATCCCCTAGAAAAAGAAAAATCGGGGAGGTCAATAACTACGGGGAAAGTGTTGGGCCCAAGCTGTCTATTGGGGGAACTGAATCTTTTCAAATATCGGAGCAGGGCGGGAGGATATGCTGCAGCAGGGGGAAAAGGGGAAAACTGTGGGAAAAAAAGGGAGCCCGGTACACTAGGTCCGGTAGCCAAAAAACCTGTGGATCGGAAGCGCTAAAAAGCCCAAAGGAACCGTAAAAAAAAGGGGGCCAATGGGGCCACAGAATCCGCGGACTGTGGTTGCAAATGAAGACAATGATCCTCCGGTCAAAAAGATCGAAACTTTCTAAAAAAAAATGAAAAAGAAGACCCCCGAAACCTGGGCAAAGAAGGGTCTTGCGACCACCGTAAATCTAAAAAAGTGCTCAAAAAAAGGAAGCAGTCGCCAGAGGGAGGACCTGAAACATTACCACCTAACAATTCACAAA
>Ga0179593_1793899_pt1 | contig 10003 bp, 15 predicted proteins | sample CZODoug2_1_08_16_FD_185931 | JGI IMG/M metagenome (GOLD analysis project Ga0179593, IMG submission 185931) | Vadose zone soil fungal communities from Angelo Coast Range Reserve, California, USA - CZODoug2_1_08_16fungal (PacBio error correction) | ecosystem: Environmental > Terrestrial > Soil >...
CAAGAAATGTATAATGTTTTCTTACTACAGTCATGATCCGCTGAGAGGAAAAAAAAGAAGAGAAGAGAAAAAGATTTGAACAAAGCACATTTGGGGGGGGGGGGGGGAAATCCAATAGATCCCAGTGAAAGTGCCATCAAGAATTCCTGAGATAAAGATGACCACCTTATAGAAAAGAAAAAAGAAAAAAAAAAAGAAAGACGAAATGCCCTCCATCTTCTATTGATGAGCTTCAAAAAGGAGCAAAAAAAAAGAAAAAGGCAAAGGCTCTCTGCACCCTTCCACAGCAGACAGTAGAGGAAGAGAATCAAAGAGGCAACATTAGCATGAACTGATTGCCGCAGGAAAAAAGGGAAGTCTTGCCTTCATCCGAGCATAATAGAATAGTCAGGAGTTTGATCAACCCAAGCTTAGGCAAAGAGAAAAGGGAAAAGGGCATATTGATAGCGTCCCCAATATCAGATAGATCAAGGGAAGCATTCTTCACATACCATCCAGAAACTTCCATAAAAAATACATGAAAAGTACTGACCCAGTGCTGGGGGGAAGGGGGGAAAAGAGGAAATCTTCTTTTGAGGTAGGGGGGGAGAATACGTGCACCTGCTTATGGTGGGCTGCTGATCATAACCTTGACCAAAGAGGGGGTTTCTCTTCCATCCTGGGTGGAAGGGTGGGGGGGGGGGAAGAACTAATATGGGTGCCGGACAGGGTCTTAAAAGAAAATTGGATTCCTCACGGACACTTTCACAAAAAAAAGAGCTCACGAAGACCCGAGACTAGCACTTGATCTATCACATGACTTTGAGACGAAAAAGGGAGAGGGTGAAAGGGGAAAAGAAAAAACGCCAGTCCTGCCTAATGGTAGGCACCTGGCTTGTCATCAAGGAAGGGGGAAGAAAAAAGGGGAGATTTCACCAAGGGGCCTGAAAGGATTCCTCATTTCAGGATGAAGAAGGCAGACACTTTTCCATCTTTGAGGGGCAGAGAGAAATGTAGCGAATGTCAGGGGGTATTGGACTGGAAATGTGGGGGAATCCAATAAAGAGGGAACCTTTATTGTCACGGGGGTGCCAGATCATACTCAAGTTAATGAAACACGCTTTGGTCGACAAGTGTCCCGACATAGCAAAGAGAGGAGGGAAATGAAACTGTCTTTGTGACGGCGGGGAAGAGCTCACTAGGCTCGAAGGCCCGTGGTGGGATCAAGCATTTAATAGTGTCGCCAGCCCAGGCCAAAGATGGGGGGAAGGACTCCCATCGTAGACCCCACATGGGGAATCTTGGGGAGGGGGAAAGGGCTTTGTCACAAGGATCTTGGCGGGGGGGAAAGAAGAGAATTGGTGACATTTTAATCAAAAAGATGTCGGATTCGTTCTATCCAGGGAGGAAGACCCAAGGACTGAAGGGAAAAACTGGGGGCGCCGCAGCAGGGTCGACAGCCCAGGGGGGGTGTATCATTCCGTGAAGGGGGGGATTTTGGAATGGGGGCATGGAAGCCTTCAAGTACCCTTTGTGAGGGGAAAAGGATGCGTGACGGTGGTTTTACAGGGCCAAGGAAGGACCGGACATCACCAGTTTCACAAAAAAAAAAAAACAAAGGCTACCCAAGCCTTGTTTGGGGGGGCAGAACCTAGACAAGCCCAGAAGAAGACAAATAAACCAAGTGATCACTGAGTAAGAAAGGGGTAATCAAAAACGAGGATCTCAGGGAAAACCCATAGTTTCATGAAAGGATGAGGGGGGAAAATTGCAAGTGTCGGCTTGGAGGGGGGAGTGTAGCGCATTACTACTTGGAGGATTGCCAAGCAATTGGGGTTGTTTTCATATGTAATGGTGAAGGGGGTTAAAAGAGAGGAGGCGACTGACTATCGACAAGAATGGACCAGTTTTTCGAGTGCCGCAAAAGAAAGGTGATCACAGGATAGAAGAATCTCCAAGGAAGGGGGGGAATAGACGTGTGGGGGGAAAAGGGGCCTGGCCCTTTTTCATCCCCGTAAGAGGGTTCGGAGAAAAAAACAAAAGATGATTGGAAAAGAGACAAGCCAATCAAACTTGGGGGGGTTTTGAAGAGCCTTCCCAAAAGCTTCTCGGGCCCTCCACTGTCAGAGGGACTGCTGTTAATCGCCCAATATCGGAGGTGGGTATGACCAGTTATGGGGGGGGGTTACAGCTATCTTCAAGTAATTTCGAGAAAAGAAATTAGCTCTCGGATTGAGGAGAATGATGCTCTTGTCATCAAAAGGGGGTGTGTGTTGTCTGACGGAAGAGCTATGCATACGACGGGGAATATTCCAGAGGGGAGGAGGGGACGCTCTCGCAACTCTTCCGGGGCTTCTACGACTGGGGGGTGTTTGCCAATACCAGGCACTAGTCCCTCTCAATCTCTAGGGGTGGAAAAGAAGTTTCCTGGATCGTGACAGGAAGGAAAGGCTGAATTCTACTTTGGCAGCACAGAAGGGTTCCAATGTCTTACTTCAGATGGGAGCCCAGGCGGTGAGGGGAGAAATTGAGAGGTGGAGAGGTCGAGGATACGCAGTGGTTGTGGCGACAGGCATCCTCTTTTCTCTCCTCTTTCTTTTCCCCCTTGTAGGACGGGAGGGAAGTATAAAGATCAAAGACAATCCGGTCCTTCAGTACAGATCATTAGATTCACTTGTGACGAGGAGGGCAGTTGCCAGAAGAAAAAGGGGGTTCCATGAGGAATGTTACCCTTACCAGTTCATCACCATAATCTGTTGAAGGGCTCCGGGCAAAAAGGGGGATAATTTTTGAAGACATAGCTCATTGAGATTGCGCCAAGGGGGGGGGCAAAAACACGACGACCCGCAATCCCTTCATGCCCCGGGACGGAGGTGCAGCTCCGAGGGTATGAGCTTCTAAGGAGGGGGGTAAGAAACACTAGCTAAACCGAAAACATACTATCTGTTGGGACTTTTATTGGTTACGAAATCGGCGTTTATGGTACTCCGAGGGATCTGTTTGTTATTTTAGAGCATAAAAGAACGTCAATTCGAAAAGGGGTCACTCGCAGGGGGAAAAGATGTCGGCAAGAAAGGTCACAGATCGGCAGGATGGGAACGAGCTCGTGTTTTTTAATATAGAGGTCTGGCTATTCTAGTTTTAGCTAAATGAACTGACTTGAAGGGGGATGTTTCTACTTACCGGAACTCTGGTTACGGGGTTTAAACAAATCTTGGGAAAGAGTACAAAAAAACAATCAGAAAGGGGAATCGGAAAAAAGGGAGCTCTCAACAACAACAACGTATGATTATTAACACATATAGAGAAGAAAAAGGCATTCGGGGGGTTTTGTGAAGAGGGAAAAAGAGTTGTTTAAATCCCGTTCAACCGATAAAAAAAAAAATAACATTCCCATCAAAGTCCTTTTGACCTTATAGAAAACACTAGACACGTATAGGAACACCCCGATCAGAGACCCAAAAAAGCGTCGACTTCTTTGGACAAAAGAGGAAACAAAAGTGCGATTGGGGGGGGGGGGGGGAAAAAAAAAGTTGCGACCTTTGGAGGGCTGGCTCCTGATCTCTGAAAGGGAAGGAAAACAAGGCACTGTCAAAGGAAGAACGTGGAGGCACTATGCCAGTGAAACTGGAGGGGACCTGTGGGGTGGTGCCTGATGGTTTGGAGAAAAAAAGAAAGTCAGAGCTAATCATCTCATCGTATCTCCTGACATAAAGAAGGCATGGGCATGGGAGGGGGGAGTGTGCCCAAGTTGCTCAATCGAAAAAGACCTTGACTAAACATAGTCCCGACCAGGACCAAAAAAAGAGGGGGGAGAACAGATCTTGGTGAAATGGATCTGGAAGGTCAACATTCCTAAAGGGATGCAGAGGAGAAAAGGCAGTCTGAAGCCTCTTCACAAGATGACTCTAGTAATGATGACCGGATTATCCTGGTGATAAGAAAGAAGTTGCCGAAAAAGAGGGCCGCCTGCGACCCCCCAGGAAGACGTTGTCAAACATACCAAAAAAAAAAAGCTGAAGGCATGAGAGGGTGTGTAATAGGCTGACCCAAGAAAAGGCATTGTCACCCTACATCAGGGGGGAGAAAACTGGGACCCCCTCCATAGATTGAGGACCTCTTTCTTGGGGAGAGGGGGACCAGTCATGAAACGAAGCCCCTATTTTATCTCGCGGGAGAGAAGGAAAATATTCCACCTTCTTGATCACAGAGGAAAAAGGGGAAGAACCCAAAAAAAGGGTTAACACCCCGTTATGACACAGAAAGGAAAAAAAAAGCGAGAAGCTCATTAATGTATTTGACTATGTTGAGGAGGAGAAATTTCCCAAAGAGGAACCAAAATAATTTCCTACCCACCTATAAAAAGGGGGGCAGCAGCAGCTACAGTGGCGGGCGAGAGGAAAACAGAAGGAAGCTGAAAAGGAGGACTTCCCCTCGATCTCGCAATCCATCGAAAAAAAAAAATTGATTGATAAAAAGTCCAGACTCTCTTTCCAAAGGGGGGGGGAGAAAAAGGACGATTAGATAGGAGAAAAGGGGACACGATGAGTACTATTGTTTTTATGTTCCGCTTTGAAAAAAACGGGTACATCCCTGGTCCTAGGAAATTTGTTTTGTGGGTTTTTTTTTGTTTTTTTCTTGACTTTTTTTTGTGTTTTGTGGTGTTTCAGGGGGATTAGGAAGCGAGGACGAATTCCCTCCGCTCCTCCTCTTCTCTCCCTCTTTTTCCTCCCTTCTCCCCTTCCTCCTCTTGAAAAAAACCCAAAAAAGACGACTGAGAAAAAAAAAACTATCGATTTTTTTTTTTTTTTTTGGGGGGGTTGGGGTGTTAAAAAAGAGGGGGGGTTTGTTTTTTTGTTAAAAAAACCACCCCCAAAAAAAAAAAGCCCCGCCCCCCCCCCCCCCCCCCCCCCAACACAAAAAACAACACCCCCCCCCCCCCCCCCCCCCCCTCCCCCCAATAAAACAATACAAACCCCAAGAAAAACAAAACAAAAAATTGTCCCTGAAAACCACCCTATGGCATTCCTACCCCTTCCTTCTTCCGAGGGATGGGTTATCATCCGGAGGGGGAAAGGGGGATAGCTCTAATCCTTCATTAAAACTAGGGGGGGTCTCCCTACTCCTGATTGTTTAAAGAAAGAGGGAATAACTTTGGTTTTTTGGGGGGATATGATTGTCGAGGACAAAACCATAAGTTGACTCAAAAACATGCTTGTTTAGAGAGAGGGGAAAAGTCACTGACTGCCTTGGGGAAAGGGGGGAAAATAAAACCACCTCATCGAGGAAAAATGGGTACTTGGAAAGATTTGTCATCACACTGAAAAAGAAGGGGGGGCTATGTCAAAGGAAAAAAAAAGGTCAAACATGTGCTTCTACCAACGTTTCATTCGGAAAAGGGGGTACCTCATTCTTTGAACTCATCCATACAGAGGGGAAGGGGAAAGGGGAAATTCGCTAAGAAAAAAAAAAAAAAAGAAGCAGCAGGGACAAAGCCATTTATCTCATGAAAAAGAAACCACAAGATTAACATGTTTTCTACGAGGAAGAGAAAAAAGAAAGGGGGACCGGGATGTCGACCCTAGGGAGAAGAAAAACACTGGTTCTTTGCTAGCCTAGGGAGGGCGGAAGAAAGGGCAAAAGACATTTGGAAAAAAAGAAGCCACCAAGCTTCATATATGCTAGGGAAGGGTATACAAATCGCATGTCGAAACACACACCCACCACAAAAAACGGAAAAAGGAACTTGGCAGGCATCTGGAAAAAAAAAAAGAAAGGTTTGTTTCCCAGAGAAGAAGGGGGGGGATTGGCTCAAAAAGTAATAACTGGAAAAAGGGGGAACATGCTCTACTCATTCACATACGGAAGGGGGAAAAAAGGGGGGAGGGGGAAAAGTGTCTGTCGACTCAGAAAGGGAAGGAAAACAGGACACAAAAAGAGGGGGTTCCATAGACAGGAGAAGAAGGGAAGAAGAGTGGGATCCCCCTTCAGGGGAAGGAAAAAAGAATGGAAGGGGGTGTTGAAAAGGGAACAATACCTCTTCTCAACTTCAAGGGGGAGGGGAAGATCCGGGGGAGAACGTAGAATCGCACTACACGGAAGGAAAGAAAGGAGGTATCTAAGAAGGGAGAGGATAAGGGGTGGTGAAGAGAAAAACTCCACCCCAGTAGGAGGGGAAAAAATAATGTACGTAAGGAGGAAAAAAAAAAAGTGGGAAACTTTATGTGCCAGCAAAAGAAAAAAAACAGAAATCTTTGCCATGAGGGGGGAAAAACTTTGGAAAAAGGGAGGGTGATATTTCCTTCCGGGGGGGGGGAAGAAGCCCGCCCCCCTTAGTGGAAAGGGAAAAAATTGAAGGGGGGGGGCCTTCTCTCCATTAAGGGGGCTTTGGAAGAGGAAGAGGAAAAGGGGTGCAAGAAGGAGTCCTATTATGCTAGATAAGCAAGAAGAAAAAGCGGGGAATGCTAATGTTGCCTCGGAAGGGAGGGGGGGGGGGGATATGACAAGGTGCTTAGATGTCACGGGGGAAAAAAAAAAACGTTGCTCCCATGGTCTAGGAGGGAAAAAAAGGAGAAGGGGAAAAGTAGTCATCAAACGGAAGAGGGAGGGTTTGGTACACTCTAGGGTGAAGGGGGAAGGGTTCTCTTTATCTCCGGAATGAGGGAGGAAGGGAGGGAGGGGAGGTCCCCAGAAAAACAAGGGGGGGGCTTTTTGTTCAAGAGGGAATAGGGGGAGAAAGAGGGGATGTTTACCCCTTGTTGCAGCCAGAAAGGAAGGGGGAGAAGGAAAAAGGGGGGGGTGACTCTAGGAAGGGGGGAGAGAGCAAATTTTACCATTCATAATGTTTTTCTGAGAAAGGGAGGGAAGGGGGAAAAAAAAGTTTTCACCTTCACAAGAAGAGGGGGAAAAAGGGGGGAAAGAGGGAAAAGGGGGGGGGGAAAAAAAAAATCGGTTTTTTTGGTACAAAGACCAAAGAAAAGAAAAGAGGAAGATAAGCTGCCACCCTTAGAGAAAAACAAGGGAAAAGGGACAAAAAAAAGAGGAGGGGATGAAGATGTCAAAGTAGAAACAAAAGGGAAGAAACTTTTTCGCACCGTCTCAGCGGGAAAATACAACAAAAAAAAAAAATAAAATTGCATGAATCAAGAGGCAAAAGGAAAGGGAGATCACTGCCCCGGAAAGGAAAGAAAAGAGAGCAAGTAGGAAAAAAGGGGGGAATCATACTTGCTTAACCAAAAAGAAAGGAAAAAGAAGAAAACATTTGTGGAAAAAAAGGAGGGAGAAGAAGGGTCAAACGGGGTGATACTTCTTCACATAACATAAAAAAGGGGGAGAAGGAAAAAAGGGGACCCATTTCTTGGGGGGGGGAAAGGAGGTGCTAAGAGGGCACCGAAAAGGGGGGGGGGGGATGCTCAACTTACAAGTGGGGGGGGAAGAATGGGGGGGGGGGGGATAATAGAACAAAGAGGAGGGAGAGAAAAAAATTTCTTATTAAAGTAATGGGGAAAAAAGGACCAGGGGGGAGACGGAGACCCCCGAAAAAAAAAAAAAAAAAGGAAAACTTGACTCGCATCCCAGGAAGGGGAAGAAAGACAAAAAAAAGCACTTTATCCCTGGATTTGTCAGAGGGAAAGATCTTCCTTGAAGAATGAAAAAAGAGAAAAAGTGGAGGGATTCTCATTGCCAGAAAAAAAGTTCCATCTTGGAAAAAAGGGGGAAGAAAGGAATCGAGAAGGGGGGGGAATAAATCTTTTACTGGAGGGGGGGGGGGGGGGGGGAAAAGGGATTGTCACCACCAAATAGGTGGGGGGAAAAAGAGTGGTAAAGGAGAGGGGGGGAGACATTTTCCTACATAGAAAAAAGGGGAAAGGGGTGTATTCTATCTGCAACAGAAAAGGGGGAAAGGGAAAGGGATCTCACTAGGCTCGACAAAAGGGAAATTTCATAGGTCTGCCAGCAGGAAAGAGGGGGGGAAATGAAAGACAAGCCAATTAGACCACAAGGGAAAAGGGAGGGAAGTTATTTACATGGCAGGGGGAAGGGGGGAGGGGGAGAGGGGGGGGCATTTTAAATCACACGAAGGTTCCAAGCATGCGTGAAGGAAAGAAGAGGAAGAGGGAAAAGTGTCGACAGCCCCGGGGGGGGGGTCTCCTGTTTTCCAGGAGAAGAAGGGGAGAGGTTGGAATGTCAAATCTTTTAAAGAGGGGGAGGGGAAGAAGGTCCCTGATCGAGAAGGGAAGGGGTGTGAAGGACAAGGACATTCCGTGACTACACAGGGAAAAAAAGAACAGGGGCTCTCAAAAAAAAAGGGGGGGAGCCCTAGGGGGGGCCCCCCAGGGGGGAACATCCCCTCATCGATAGTAAAAAAAGTGCTCACCTCGGTCAAGGGTTTTAGGAGAAAAAGAGAAGAGCCGGGAAACCAATCATTTTTCATGGTAGAGGAGGAGAGACCCCGGCAGTGGCAGGGGAAAAAATTCCCTTTGAGAGGAGGGGAATTTGACAAAGGGTGGTGCCGCCTGGGGGGAGAGGGAAATCCTTTCCTTTTCCGGGGGAAAGAGGAAAAACGTGGGAAAGGGAGGGTCCCCATTTTTGGCGAAGGAAAGGCCCCCTCGAACCAAAGGGAGACAAGGAGAAGCCCCATTCTCCGAGAATCAAAAAGGGAAAAAAAAGAAGTGGCCACTATTCTGGGAAGGAGGAAAAAACATGGGAAATCTTTTTCCGATGGTCTTTTCTATTAGGGAATCATCCCCTTTAAAGGGAAAAAAAGATTCAACGAGAAAGAACTCCACGGGGGATTCCCTTTCAGCAGGGGAGAGAAAGGGGGGGGTTAACCGGGGGGTGGAAAGAGGGATTTTTAAGGAGCCAGTTCTTTCGCTGTAAAAAGGAGAGAAGTGGTAGAAACTCTTAGGGGAAGTTAGAAGGGAGAGGGGTGGAAGGGGGTCCCCTCTTTTTGTGTGAGGGTCGTTTTCTGTCTTGAACTCGAGGGAGGGAGATAGACGGATAAGAGGAAGAGAAGTGCTGTAGGTAGGAAAAAAGAAAGATCCACGTTCGGTGAGACTTCCGTTCCTACAGAAGTGGGGGGGGGGGGGAAAAAAGGAACGGAAAAGAAAGACTCAATCTCTGAGGGAAGTTAGGGAAGACACTTTTCCGGAATGAAAAGGGAGGTTCATGTGCAAGGAAAGGGGCAAAAGAGGAAGAGAGTCTTACGGGGGAAAAGCTGTTTCGGGGAGAGGGGGAAAGGGGGAGTTCACTTCGAGGAGGACCGAAGGGGAGTTCTCCTCCCTCTCACACGCTTTCACGAAATTACCCTTCTTGGAGAAGGAAAGTGGACTATGTCTTCAAAAAAGGGGGGAAGGAAGGTATCAGGGAAAAAAAAAAAAAAAAAAGGAGGCACTGTTACCTGCAAAGAAGGAAAAAAGAAAAAAGAAAGCTGTTCTTGAAGAAAGTTGGGGAAGGGGGAAGGAATAATTTTTCGGGTGAGGGGGCCATATCTCCAGGGGAGAGGGAAAGTAACAAAAAAAAAGCCATCTAACGAATTCCTTTTTTAATAAAGGAGGTGCTTCCGAGGAAAAGAGGGGGAAAGGGAGGACTTCTTCTTTTCTCCCCCGCAGGAAACCCACAGGAAGAGGTGTTGACGTTTCCCTTTTTTCTTTCCAACCCTCTTCGTGGGGATGAGAAAAAAGGAAGTTTATTCTCTTCTGCGTGGGGGGGATTTCGCTCTCTCCGGCTAAGTAAAAAGGAAAATCCAGAGGAAGTGTTCCTCTCCGGGGGGGAAGGAAAGAAAATCTCACATCAGGTCTTCTCGCTGAAGGGGAAAAAGCCTGCAAAGGTCTTAAGGGAAAGAGGGACGTTGGTTTTTAAGAGAATTGGGAGGAGAGGGGGAGAAGGAGGGGAAGGCTCTTCTCTTTTTCCTAATGGAAGGAAGAAGTACGGTTCCCTGTGGAAATGTATTAGAAGAATCTCTCGGGGAATAAGGGGTGTAAACGGAGGGAAAAAAAAAAACAAGCAAGAAGGGAAGGAAGCA
>Ga0179593_1370256_pt1 | contig 10002 bp, 7 predicted proteins | sample CZODoug2_1_08_16_FD_185931 | JGI IMG/M metagenome (GOLD analysis project Ga0179593, IMG submission 185931) | Vadose zone soil fungal communities from Angelo Coast Range Reserve, California, USA - CZODoug2_1_08_16fungal (PacBio error correction) | ecosystem: Environmental > Terrestrial > Soil >...
CATAAAAAGAAGTCGGACAGACATGCAAAACTCCTATGCGTGCAACGCACGCGCGACGGGACGGATGGCGACAACCGGGCCCCTCCATCCGATACTTGAGGGGCGCCGTCGCTTTAAGCGCGTAGAACTAGAAAAAAGTTGGTCTCCTAGAGAGCGAGGACTCGGTCGAATTGTCTGATAGGCTATACGCCGGAGAACCCACACCCCCACAAAAAAAAAGGAAGAATGGGTCTGCGCCTCGTGAAAAAACCTCATGCCCAGGTCGCCGGACCAGGTGTGCGATCAGCATGGGAAGGGGTTGCCAACACCTTTCTCGAGGCATCAAAGCTCGGTAAAAGAACGACGACAACAGGAGGGGGGCGTCCGGAAAAAGAGCTGGTTTGAACATGGCCCCCACCACCGTACCCCCCGACTCAGTCGCACTCGGGATGCCGTATTGGGTCAATAGCACAAACCGAGGTGAACGAGGTCGCGCCGCAGCGAACCGACGGGGAAGCACGCGCGGACATACGGCTTCCCAGAGATGGTCTGCAACCGGAAACGGACTTACATCCAAGGCACCCACCATCGCGGTTGCAGCCAAAAGGGGGAGCAAACGTAAAAAAGCGAGCGGGATTGCCCAGGCAAAAAAGAGATCAGAAAGGGAAAGTCCTTGAAGTACCGAACTCGTCTTCTTCGACGAAGCCTTCGCCAGGAGGGACAAAGAGAGCGTCTCGGCGGAAAGGGACTACGTGGCATGCCAAATAGTAAAACGAGCGGGGACGAGAGGGTTGGGCCGTGTCGAAAAAAAAAGTGGTGTTTCTTCACGTACCCAGAAGCGCCCTAAAAGGGGTTTCAGAATGCTGGCAGTCCATATGGGGCTGCTCAGAGTTCAAACAGTCGCACGGCAAGGCGGTGTAGGCCCCCTTCAGAAAACAAAAAGGCAAGATTTCGGAAACGGTTCGCAAGGGGGCAGCATACGATGAGGGATGGACCTGCGAGAGGAAACGGAAAAAGCTCCCAAACCGAAGTCGCATCGGCATAAAAAAACAGCCTCCGCGCGAAAACCTGCGCTGTGACTACGGGCTACAGAAAAAGGGGCATAAAGGACGCGACGCGAGACATTGGTGTGGCTGTATTCGACAGACGCTAGGAGCGTAACGCTAGGGAATGCGGAAGCCCAACTATCCGCGATCGATCGTTGTTTGGCCCCCCGGGGCGAAAAGAAAAAAACGAACGGGGAAAAATCCCGCATCTGGCCAAAACGAGCGCCCTCGATCAGAACGCTGGAAGACGAAGACGGGGTAGTATCTACAGGAAGGGCGGGCTATTACAAAAGTGGTGAGGAGTAGAGAAACTGGTCTAACCATGGCGCCCTTGGAAACTTCTCGACTCTTAGGGAGTGCAAAGCGGAAGGACATCAGGTTGGGGCGAACTTTTACGAACGAATTATTATCCAAAACAGGATTCAGTCGGGATTCATCGTCCAGACGTGAACCAGAAGGAGGGAAAAGAGAAAAATTGGGAAAGGAGGGCTGGGGTAAACCGCCGCGACGCAAAAGAAGCGGAGCGGAGCCTCGGGGGCGGAAACCAAGCCAGGAAAAAAGCAGGCGACAACTCAACTGCCTCCTCACCTAAAGAAAGGGCGGTAGAGGAAAGCCAAAGTGATCACAGTGTCCAAACTCCGAAACTGGATGGTGACCGAATGATCGGGAAATCAAGGGCGAACTTTACTTGGGCAGTCGGTGGGCGGCAGGTGGAACAAGGAGGGAACGGTTGAGAGGGAAAACTAAAACTCAGCTAAAGTTCTTCAGAAATCCTCTTAAACTACGGCTTGCGTAAAGCGATAGAAAGGGCAAATGAGGGTCACCGGACGGAGCAGCAGTGAAAGAGAATGACTAAAACGGGACCGACCCCGCAAGAAAAAATGTTCGTCCCTGATCTCCGTGTCGAAGGGGATTAGACGTGGCCGTGAGCTCAGCTAGCGATAAGGCCCGCAGAGGCAAGGTTCAAACTACCGGAAAGTAAGAATCTTAGCAGCTTCCATGTAGCGGAAACAATGACGTAACGCGGAACAGCGAGCAATGCGAAGGGACGCAAATGTTCTTGAATCTGCGGAGGAAGACTCGACGATGTCCCAAAGAAAAAAGCGATCGGGCAAGCTGAGCGAAACGCGCTCTCATAGGAATGGCGCAAAAGGGACCGAAAGCAAAGGAGAGTCGCTTCGTGACCGAACATTGTGCAAGTGGGCAGTTAAAGGACCTCTTGGACGAGCTCTACGAGCCCTCCAGGGCGAAAACACAGAAATCTAAAGGAGAAAGGGAAGCACGGGATTGACGATGTACGCAACGGCGGAAACTTGACTCTCGAAATCGAAGGCAACCGTGGCCCCTAAAAAATCAGCGCAGTGTAACTAAGAAAAGAAGTTGAGCATTGGCAGAAAGCAATCAGTCGAACGACCAAAGAAATCGTCGAATGTTAAAAGAAAAAAAAATCTGGAAGTAGCAGAAAATCCAGGGGGTGAGAGCTTGTCGCGAAGGACAGAGAAACTACATATATCAGGAAAAGGAGAACAAAAATAAGAAAATAAGATATTTTCGAGGACACTTGGAGAGGAACGGCTTCCACCCAATCAAGGACACAGTCGTCCTCCTGTCCAAAAAGAATAAGAAAGGAACGAGCTCACTTTCCGTGAACGACAGGGTCAATTTCTGCGGGACGGATAAACTCCGATGAGCATCAAGGACACAAAAGGTCTCGTTGGGTGACTAAAATGACAGTAATTCGCCAGGGGAAAGGACTCCTGTCGTGAAGCCTGCGGAAGGTTTCCAGCGGTAAAATAATCACCACTTGCAGAAAAGGACGTTTCAACAAACAAAAAGCATCAGAGCCCGCGAGCGGGATCCGAGCGACCGCGCCAAGTGAATGACGTAACGCAGCGACAGCGACACCTGGGCGGTTCTAAATAAAGCTAAGAAAGAATGAGCCGAACCGTCGCTCCGGCCCCCCTACGGCTATCGTGGCCAAGCGATAGATGATAGGAGGTTCCTACCTCAAGAAAAACCAAGTGGGGAACGTCCTTGCAGACTCGCCTAACTTTTACATTGACGAGTGGCCAGAAATTTGGGCGTTCTACAGTAGACACTAGCTGAGAAGATTCTAATTCCTGTGAAAGCAGGATTGAAGGACGCTTCGAATAGGGCCTCCCGGACAGAAAATCCGTGTAAGTAGCAGAGCGCTTCAGCCGGTTCGGGAGGTTAAAAAAAGGTGGAAAATGGGCGCGCAGGATCTGCAATCGTAAAACGGTGAACCTTTCGCGCAGAGTTCGGCAGTTCGTAACGATTAGAGTCAGGCACGCGAAAAAGAGAGGTTTCCTCTGGCACGTCGCGCTGAAGAACATAAAACCGACGCCCACTGTGCAAAAAAACGGTAAAAAGGGACCTAGCACAGCCATGGAGCGTGTGGACCGTGCATTGGTCAGTAGGAAAGAGCCGGACCGAGAACACATAAAAATAGAAGAACTGGTTAGAAGCGGCCCAGACGATTTGAACGGCAGGGCGTGGTAAGGCCGGCCTAACACCGAGGCTCGCCCAGACGTATCTGAAAAAAACCTGAGAGAACACGCCCCCAGACCGGGGGAATCAGCAACAAAAAGGAAACCTGGCCCGAAGCCGCAGAACTTAACCCACTGCGAGTCGGTAAGAACTGATGTCCCGTAATTCAGTCCCCCAAACGCGGCAGCATCGACGACAGAGTCAGCGCCTCGGGGGGGGCAAAAAAAAAAGAAAGCACTAAATGCGGGAAAGGGACGAACGACAACGGAGCTTCCCTGAAATCGTACACCTGAACAGCGGGGGGGGAAAAAAAAAGTAGGAGCGGGCGGTTCTCAGCGATGGCACGCGACTCGGCCTCAAAGGGCGGAACGCAAGAAGCATTGCGTACGCAGGCGCGCCGAACTCAAAGGCTGCGGAGCCGCAAAATACTCGTAAACGAAACGTATGTCGGGCCAAAAATCGGAACAGCGAAGATCTCTAGCCTTCTACTACCTCGACCCGTGGAACGTGGTTAACGTGCCTCAAGTCGAGAGCCTCACCAAAAGCGTCGGCAGCCGGGACCGAACCGAGGGTTGCCTCATCTTCCAAGGAATGCTGGCACACTCCACTGGCGCGGGCCGCGCAAGCTTCGGAAAAACAACTGCGAGGGAGATCATGGGACAGAAAACCGCGGCTCCGTACCAAGAGGAGTCGGAGTCCCCGCACCAGCATTCGAGAAAAGAAACAAACCTAACCTCTCTCGAGAGTAGTGAGGGTAACCGCAGCTAACCTTATTGCAACGTCGCCGTAAAGCGCGGTCAGAAGAAGGGAGCATCGTAGTCGACTAATAACCCGTTTCGGTATCAGGCCTCAAAACCGAATGAAACTTAGCGAAAGGTCCAAAACCGCAAGATCTGCGGAGAACAGCCAAAACGACTTCTTGTTCAGGACCCGTTGCCGGGTTCACGGTGGGATCAAGAGAAAAAACCAAAGATGTCGAGCAGAAGACAGGTCAAAATGAGGCGTCCATCGTAAAAGAGGTAAACGAGTCCAAAGCCTTCTTAAAGGGTCGACGAAAAAGGGAGGGTGGGTGAGGGGCCATACCGAGGATGAAAAGCTTTGACAAACGCAGGGAAACCTAGACCTAGAAGACAGAACCGTGAAGTGAAAAAACGGAACCTCACCCTCGGCCTCTGAAAGCCCAGGAGCCCGACATACTGGGGTGGGGCAGACTACCGCGGACTATTTCGAACCAGACGTAAGAGGTAAATGGTTGATAGCAGGACCAAGGCTCGGAGCAGCAAGGATTTCTAGAAAAAACACTCGGAGAAACAAAAGGCGCGCGTCTACGCGCGGAACTGCCGCAAGAAAATCAAAAAGGAAAAACTAAACGGGGAGCATCACAAAGGCGCCTCGCGGGGATTACAAAAAATGGGGTATTCGGTTACATGAACGAGGATTCCGCCGGCTTGGCCTCAACAACAACACGGGGGAAAGGAGACCAGCACCTAAAGCAAGTACATGACGACCATGCCTACCTAAAAATTGTTGCAAACGACTACGAGGACCGGGGAGTGCCCCAGTCGCGTTTCCACCCCACTTAAAAAAACGGCAAGGGAACGTCAGCAGGCTTATACCTCAAAGCGCAACAGCCGGTGGGTCTCTTGTGCAACACGAATCGGACTCCTGTCTGGGGGGGACGAAAGGGCCGGATAAGCAAACCAAGGCCAGGACGTCAGATCTCTTAAAAAAAAAAAGCGCAAGAGATGCCCCCACCCAATTCCAGGACCCAAGGGTTCGAATCATAGTCCGGGGTGCCGCGCGGAAAAATCTAAAAGGAAGGGTCAAAAACTATTCTACAGGCGGTGGGAAAAAGAAGGGGCGGTTCAAGAGGGGTAGGCTCTCGAAACGACCCCCCAACAACTTTCAGGCGCTCAAGCCCGAGGTAAAAAGGAAAAACAGGTTTTCAACGTAAAGCCCGCAAGCAGGGAAAAAAAACGGCGCAAGGGGAGCCGACATCGCATCTCGAGAGAAAAAAACAAAAAGAAAGGACAACGCTTAATCGACAAGAATCGCATCGGCACGTTCGTCAAACGTGACATAGGGAGATCGGCACGAGGAAAATCAAACAGTCTGCCTCAGAAAAAACTGCGATAAACCCTCGGTTCTTCTGGAGACTAAGTAAACGTTAAGAAAGGAGCGTCGGGACTCTCCCATTTAAAGTGGCGGGGGACCAGGACTCAAAATGAGGAGACCCTCAGTGGCTCAGGACAGACTAATGCAACAGGGGTGCTAAAGCTCTAAAAAAGAGGATTCCCAGGCGGAGAGTGGGTTGACATCATGTGGAGAGATGCGATTTCTAGATAAAGAAAGCTGCTCGATCACCGGACGGACAAGGTGACCTAGGGCCGCACCGGAGGACCGACAAAACGATTCCGAAGGGGTTCTCTAACGGAAAGCAACGTCGTGGGGGGGGACCTCAGAAGGCTAACCTCGACAGCGCCACAAGACGTGCTCCGGCCATCCGCCACGATCACCATGCTCATGGGAGAAAAAGACAAGCGGAGCCGAAAGATGCTCATACAACAGAAGGGAGATCTAAAGCGAGGGAGCTTAACGCAAAATACCACGGCCCAGGACGAATAGAGGGGGTGTGGTCGCCGAAGCACATGTCCATCGAGAACCCAGCCTCAGGAACGCGAAAAGCTTGTAAAAACGGCATCAGAAATCCAAAGGAGCAGAGGCGATCATAACAAACGTAGTCTTGGACAGAAAACCGAAGTCGCAGAACCTGAAAGTCAAACGCTGCGTCGGTCGAAAATCTGCCTTCCGCAGAGGTGTCTTCTCTTGACGAAACGGGCGATCACGAATACCTCGCAGGCGGTTGCGACGGGGCTTTCATGATAAGAATTCTGGGTAGCTGAGTTCGAGTCTTTTTTCTAGGGGGGTCACACGCGGGGTAAGCTATATCATGCGAGCTACGAAGAGACTAGCTTAAAACGACGGTACAAGTCAATCTGTACGGGTCCCGCCCAAAACAAGCGAGGGGAGTGTGTAGCTGGACTGCCCGTCACAGAGTAGCCGGCACAGCCCCAAAGTCTGTGACCGCAGCGTCATCGTCTAAGGGGGAAGGTAAAAGGACTGCCTGTAGCGCTACGTTTTTTGAAGAATTAAAAAAGAAATAGCCGAAAGGAAACCCATCCTCCTCAAGCGAAAGGCTGGGGGCACTAATCAGTAAAGTCGGATAGCGAAAGCACCGACGACTTCAAGGATAAACGCCTGGCACAACGCCAAACTCGGAAAAAAACAGGTGCTGGGGTGAGGACCTGCTCCTACGGGGCTTTAGCTAAGACACGCAGAGCGACAAGTCAAAAGTCCGTCCTGGGCAGCGACAACAATCTTTAGAAGCTTATCACTTTGGGCTGGTAACGGGTGAAGGGAAACAAATAGGTAGAACACACGGACCCCGTAAGAGGAGACAATTGCTAAGGACTCCAAAAAAAAGTTGCCTTGAAAAAGTTTGAAAGTCGATGGTCAGATTACTCTAAGCAAGCTCTAAGGCGCGGCATCTGGGGGAGAACCGAGCGCACACTTGCGGGGAAGCGGATGACCGGAAAGTCGGGAGATATCAGGATGGGCAGGTTAACGAAGGGACACAGTGGTCTGGGAGCGGGCACTGTGAGAGAAGGAACGGGCGATACAGGCCAACGCCCAGGGGCGAGCCGATCCCGTCCGCAAGTGGAGCATTGGAGGGAAACCAATCTGGAAACACGGGCGGCAAGCAGAGAACTAAAGAGAGTACGCGCGCAGGTCGAAAATTCCGCGGCCCTCATCACAACAGAAGAACATGTGGCAAATTTTTGCTTACAAAGCAATCCGAGGAAAAAGTCCTGATCGAGACAATTCTCGCAAAGATAAAGTGCGCGGGACGCGGTGGTATGGGATTTCCCAACCGCTCCATGCAAAAAAGCTGACGTTTGATTACCGCAGAGAGACGCAGATCCGAAAAACCAACGAGTTCCTCTCAAAAAAAAAAAGAGGAAAAGAAGAGGGTCGAGGGCCTGGATAAAGCTTCTCACAACGAAGAAACGCGCCTGCGCCGCAAAGATCCAGAAATACATACGAGTCGACCTTGGTCTCAGACGTCAAAGGGTCTTGACTGGAAGGAAAGAAAACTATCGTCCTGCACAATGTGGGGGGGGCAAAAATTAAGGGTCGCGGTGTGAATGAGGAAAACTCGCAAAGGATGAGGCTCAAAAGTCAAGAGCGCGCGGCGTTGGTTTGACATCGTGCGAAAAGACTCTTGGGCGCGCCGTGATCGGGCTGGGGAGAACACTGGGTCGTCTACTAGGAAGAGAACCTAAAACGAAAAAAGCAGAAGACACCGCGACCCATTAAAGTTGACCTGCGTCACTGAGCGAGGAGACGACCGGAACTGGTGACACTCCTCTCACGAAATGAGGCACGAAGAAAGGAAGGAACATTCCGCAAAAAAAGACGATTGGGGCGCAAGAGAGGAAGGCCGGGACCGCCTTAAGAAAACGAAGAACCGATTCCCTTCTCTGAGACTCCTTGTATAGGAGCCGCGGAGAAGGGGTTGAGCAAGGAATGACATGACAGACTATAAGAGTGACTATTAGTAGGGAGGACCAGGACGGGGGACGGAGTCCATATCAAAGCTCGAGGGATCGGAAGGCGTCCAGCCCTGAAATGCTTAAAACCGAGGGTTCGTTGTCGGCAAAGGCAGATAGGCGAGGACTTCTTAGCTAGGAAAAGTTAAGGCAACGGGCGGTCGCCGTCGGATGAAGAGGATGATGTCGAAAAAAAAAAACCACGGCATTAGGGTGTGCACATCGAAAAAAACAGCGCACGCTGTCTAAAATGAACGAGAACACTCCCTGTCTCCAGTAACTACTGCCTTCGGTCACGAAGGTTGATCGTTTGTCCGATGGAGAAGCAGTAGTGGGAGAAGAATTAGGCGGATTAACTGTTTAGAAGCGGCCGATGCCAACGCCGGGGAAAGGAAACCCGGGGTTCAACGGTAATCATAGTCGACAGAGTCTTCATTATACGTAGTACGCGCTGAACGAACCGCGCCGCCAGCCGGCAGGGACGGCGAGACCATGCTCAGACGATGAAAAAAGAACTGAATGTACGAGAGGACGTATATATTCTGGGAAACGCGCGGCGGAAGATCGACGGGAAGCGGGCGAGGAGGCAGACAAGGTCGCGGTGTCTCCAGGAAACGATATGAAAAAAACGACCCAGCTCAAACAAACTGCTCGTCTTCGCACTGGGGACCCAAACGTGAGGAGGAGGCAGGGGAAGTTCTCATGGAGAGAACGGCCGAGAAGGGAGGGGGACGCTACTGTGGAATGAGCAGACGCGAACGCGATAGGGCGTAGAGAAGAGAGCAAAGGAAATGGTAATGTTCCGCCGGATGAGCGGCCACGTCGAGGCTCACCAGGCGCAGAGCGCTCAGAGTAAGGGAGAGAGAAAGGGGAAAGTTGGTTATGACAGATCCCGAGGACGAGAAAGGAAGTCAGGAGCCAGTTAGAGAAACCGGGGTCCGGAAATCATGCTTCTGGTAGAGGGGGTCTTAGAAAGGACACGCCGGCGACGAAAAAAAGGGAATCTGGCCCCCTGATAAGGCTCAGCAGGAAAAGCTCTAGGGCTCGGTACATCATTGTATTCTGCAAAGTCTCTAGACAATGAAGGAAAGGGCAAGAGACCAAAAACCGCCGAGCAATTCCTTCGAGAAGGTCACGAAACAAGCCGAGTTCACGGTGCCAGTAGGATCAACTTTTCGAATGAGACTGTCGTCTGACGAAAGAAAAGAGTTCGGGTAGAGAGCATGCCAAGGCGGGATCTGAGTCTTCCGTGGGGCAGAAAACTCAGCTAGGAGTATCACCGTAAGAAAAGTCCTAAGCGACTGCTTGTCCCGAGAAAAGTCAGTTTATCTAGAAGGCGTGCAGATAGGGTCGGAGGAAACCAACTCCTCAGTTTGTCGGCCTGAGGAGCCAGATGAAACAGAGGGTTGTCGAATATGTACACGAACTACGCAAGTGAAAAGAGGGGGTCACACAGGATGAAGGAAGGAACAAAGCTATGTCCTTAAAAAACAGGCCTGAACATAAGCAGAATTAGCGTACTTGAACGCGTATAACGGTAAGAAGCACCGGGATCGACCTGCATGGAACACCGCACCGATGGCACCTCGGACATGAAAGGTGTGGGAAATCTTCAAGAGGCTGCGCAGTTCCCAGCGTCTCAACCATGCGCGCTATCGAAACTGGCGCAAACCATAAAGGAGGGGTGACGGCATAGGGGCTCTCGTAGAAAAAGAAGAAGAAAAGGTAACGAAAAAGGGACGCGGTACATGGCCTCACAAAGGCGGGGAAACCGCGAAAGGGGAAAAAGAAACGTTAGGCAGAGCAACTGGCTGCCAAAAAAAACATCGAGGGACTGATAGATTCACGCAAGAAGGGGA
>Ga0179593_1386821_pt1 | contig 10002 bp, 8 predicted proteins | sample CZODoug2_1_08_16_FD_185931 | JGI IMG/M metagenome (GOLD analysis project Ga0179593, IMG submission 185931) | Vadose zone soil fungal communities from Angelo Coast Range Reserve, California, USA - CZODoug2_1_08_16fungal (PacBio error correction) | ecosystem: Environmental > Terrestrial > Soil >...
AAAGAGGGAAAGCAAATACACAGGAGTTCCGAAGGCAGGTCTAAAAGGGGTTCCACAAGGATGCAGGAGACCGCAATAATGGCGACTAGATGGCCAGCTGAAAAATCGAATTGTAAAAAATTTGATCGAGAAAACGCGAGGGCGGGGAGGGCAGTTCAAAGTGGGATCACCATATCATCTACTGGCACAAGAGGACGACGGAGTGTCGCTTTCAAGATGGGGGGAGAGATGCTCTATATTAAGGGGGGAAAGCCGTAGACCAATTATAAGAGAAGGGGCGAAACATAAACAATGTGGTTGTTTGATGAGCGGCAAGGGAGGAGGGTGCGGTTGTGGATGTGAAAGGCTATGACGCTGAAAACACAAGAAAGAAAGAAACAACAAAACAAAACCAAAATCGTATCGCCGGTAGAGGAGAACTCGAACGCCTCGGGTTCAAGGAACAAGAGAATGAAGAGGCACCGAGACGGAAAGAATGGGAAAGAAGAGATGTTCGGCACGGCGCAAAAACAGGGGGGGGGGGAAGGGGGAATTCGCACGAGAATGAAAAGAGAAACGGTCGTGATTTGCGAAGAACCCTCTCTCACCGGGGGAGGGAGAAAGGAGGGGGTTATGGGAGGCGCAGTGAACCGGAAAATGGCGACGCACAACGAGAGTAGCAAAAGGTTGGAGGAGAAAGCATGGCTGAAAGAAAAAAACAGGGAACCTCGGAATGGAAGAGCAGAATAGATACGGCGACGATGCTGGGCTCCGCGGACCAAGGGGGGGCAAAAGACGGTGATCCGAGGGGAGCATTGCAACTGAGACTGGGAGTAAGGAAGAAAAATACTGCCGATGACAGAGAGGGTGATGGCAAAGCAGGTTTTCTAAACTCTCGTACATTGAAAGTTTGGGGCTCTGGTACCAGAGGGAAAAGGGGGGGAGTTTCGGGCAGGATGGGGCTCGAGGGGGGGATTGTTGGCTCTTGAGCTGAACAGCGGGAAAGGGGGTAATTATTTATCGCGGGAAAAGAACGCGAGGGAGCGCTCTCAGGGAAACCAATCGGGGGCAACTAGAAAGGAAAGCTCCGTTTATTATGTTTGAAACTCTAGTCAAACGGGTTGGCATCGTTGGGTGGAGGGCAGGGGGATCAGGCCTGCACAGTACAATGCTGGGGCCCGATACAACGAGAGGCGCGGGGACGCGGGGTTTCAGCGGGCACATCGGACCACAGTAGAAGGGAGAAAAACCTGACGAGCAGTCTTAACGCTGTAAGGGGAGGTACTCTTGAGGTGGGGGGGGTACATACCGGCAATCCATCACACGGCTACTGGAGGATGTATTCAGCCGTACGAAGAGAATGTGAGGGAAGAGGTGATAATCTAAGTACGAGGCCAAGGATAGGAAACGGACCTAATCATAAGGGGGCGGCCCAAACAGTCGGGGAGGACTATAGGTGAAGGAAAGTCAAGCAGTCGCCGTGTGTCCTTGACAGATAGGGATAGCTACGTGCTCGAGGCAAACAGGGGACCGAGGCGGGAAAAAGCAAGGAGGAGGAGACGAAGAACGGACAGCTGGAGAGGGGGTACTTGGGGGCTAAAAGGGACAGTCTAACTATGAAGAAAAGCGAGAGGGAAGGGGGCTAACGCGCGGCTGCCATCCTCATGAGGACAAGAGAAGAAAAAGGATACCATTTCCGGGTGACGTAAGGGAAGGGACCACGACTTACGGGCAACAAACCTTCTCCTCAAGGCAAGGGAGCGCGCTGATCAAAGCCGTGCGGCGGGGGTAACACGCAGGCATCAAAGCCGATTTCGGCACTGAAGCAGAATACAGAGCCAAAAGGGATGGTATCTATAGCCCGTACGCACGGGAACACCGAAACGCAATGCTCGGGAGTGGGGTATACCACAAAGAGCGCGTCTAAAAAAAAAAACAAAAAAGAGAAAGCGTCTCGAAGGGTGGGTCTGTAAAGGGGGAAAGAACAAGCAAACATCGACAGTGCACATAGGCCGGGGGCGCAAAAGGGATGAAAGACAGTCATAAAAAAAGGAACAAATTGATACCGGGGCAAAAGCAAACAAAGCATGAAATTCTCAGGGCGGACGGAGGCGAAAGAGCGATGTCGGCAGAGGCGCGGGGACTACGGTAATCGGAGGAAAAGAGTGCGAGTGCAGGGGGCTCTAACTGTCTGGGAGGATTGGAAATCTCGCCCGTAATAGAAGCAGGAAGCGAAAGTCAGTCAGAGGGGGGGTTCGGCAAGTAGGGGGAAGGATGAAACGCACGGGAGAGAAGGCGGAATCTGGGGAAGTGTTGAGCTGGGCTTGGATAGGAGCAGCGGAACAAGCAGCGTTTACGAGGGGCTGGAAGATTCAAGCTACAAAGAGCGAAGGACGGAGGGGGTTCAAGAGGCAACGGAGAGAAAAGGGTTTAATCGCACACCAACTGGGAGCATGCTGACCACAGGGTGGGGGGGGGGGAGAAAATCGGGAACTCCTGCTCCAGCTGAGTGGCGAAAGGCCGTCAACAGAAAGGGCGAGCTCCTTTTTCAATGGAGATGAGGGTCCTGAGAAGATACTATAATTTATCTTTGAAGCGCCGCGAAAGGGAAAAGCAGCTGAATGCTACCTGGGGGAACTCCGGGAGAGGCAGGAGAAAGGGACGATGGAGGGAAAAATACTCAACACAAATTATTATAAGGGAAAAGAAGGGAAGAAAAAAATATACTTCAATATCGCTTAGAGCCGGAATATGCCAAGCGAACGCTAAGCAGCAAAGATGCGGGGAGGAAAGGCGAAAGCAATGAGGAAGAGAAAGCTCAAGAGATCAGACACTGCAAAAGAAAAAAATGGCTTTTCATTTACCTGCGAATACAGGGGCAGAAGAGGTTCACGCAAAAACATGTGGTCGCCTCTCAGGGAAAAGACAGGCGGGAGAGGGACACACTTTTGGGAAAAAAAGGCGAATTTAGAACCCCACAAGGTCCGGGACGAACTGTGAGAGTGAAAAAATAGTCTGCGCAGCAAATAGGAGAAAGCTCTGGGTGAAAAGAGGGAAACGAAATGCAAGCCACAAGAACAATAAACAAAAAAGGCGCAAGCCCCTGAGCGAACCATCTCGAAAGGGGAGGGGGTAGCCTAACAGGATGCTTCCACCAAAAAGGAAAAAAGGAAGGGAGAGGCTTCCATTCCCTAGAAAAAGGGCTAGAAAAGGGCACCAGCCCCAGAATGTCAGTCATCCATCCTTCAAGAAGCCAAAAAAAGCGACGATAAATGTCAGGCCAATGCTGGACGAACCACAGAGTGGTCAAAGAAAACAACATTCTCCAGTCAAAAGGCTGGAGGGCAAAAGGGGAAGGGGGAAACGATGAGCCTCTCAAGGGGGTGATTAAAGGGACCCGAATTCAAGGCCAGCTCTTTGCGCAAAAACGGAGGATTTCACGGTCGAGTGGGAGAAAGACAAACAGCTAGAAAAAGAATCAGAGCACGCGAAAAAGGGGTAAGCGCTAACCTCTCTTGGGGAAGGGATCATGCTAATCGTGGGGGGACGGGGGCGCTCGAAGAGGGAACGACGTGTATTCCCTGGTGGGAGCGGGGAAGGGGCATAGGGAAGAGGATGCTTCGATGCGAAAGCGCGCAGCAACGGCGTTTAATACCGCGGCAAGGAGGCAACAAGATAAAAGAGTGTGCCGTAGAGGTACGACAGCCAGGTCGAGGGGGCAAGGGAAAAAATTGGTCCTGGAAAGACACTCGGAAAAGCAACGCTAGCATGAGGGATAGGGCTGAGCTAGAGCTATAAGGACCCTGTGAGACAGGTGAAACGAGAGAAAGGAATCTCATTCGGGCATCCATAAAGAGCAGCAGGGCACCGGGGGGAACGCGGGAGGCTCTGGGAGCAGGGCACTCCGGCGCTGAAGCACGGGGCGAGGGTCAGCCCAAGAAAGATAAAAAGGGGGGGGCCTGTACGGGGGAAGGACTGAAAAAGGATGTTGGGCTTGGACAAGTGGCAAGCAGCTGATGAAGAGGGCGGGCTATTAAAGGTGGAGCTAATGAGAGGAAGATGCGGGCAACAGACGGCAAAATGTCAGACTGGCCTGCAGTTCGACATCTGGGGGACCGCAAAGGGGGGGCGGGAAATGGATGAGACGGAGACCCTGAGACATCCAGAAATCATAAAGTCACGAGCCGGCCCTAGGAGGATCTTCATAGGTCTCCATAAGTGAAAAATGGATGAGTTCAAAAAAACCGATGAAAGAGAAGAGAAATTTTATGGGGAAACCCAAAGCGAAAATGGAATCTCTGCGGGCGTCCAATACTCTTTAACGGGGAGATTCAAGCCCGGGGCTGGGCGGGATTGAGGGAAACAACGACGAAATCCTGCCGTTAGGCGAGGGGCACATAGATGTTTTAACCATTCGGAGAGGAGACAAGGGAAGCGAGACAGCGATCAATAAAAGTAACTAATTAGAGAAGCCGAAAAAGAAAAGGGGGGGGCTCCCACGCGAAGGAAAATAAGGGACCCTGTTAATGAGCACGGAAAACGCCAAAGAAATGGGTGTAGATGGGTAAAGGGAAAAAAACATACGAAGGACCCGGGAAAGAGGGGAACAAATCTGATTCTCACAGGAGAGCCTTCAATGAAAAGACCGTTAAAAGTTCGTCACTATATCAAGTGAACCAAAAGGGTCGGCTAGCACAGCTCAAAAACAAAAATCAGGGATCATAGGAAGAACAACGGGAAGGAATCAAACACGTGAGATATAAAAGGAACTCATGAGAAGAGGGATTCTCTTGTAGCAAGCAAGTGCGGCTCGGAAAACGAGACGGAAACAGCAGATATTCTAAAAGGGAAAAATCATCCTTCGAAGTAGAACCTGAAAGATGAATCAACTCCCCAAACCAGGTGAACGAAGGTCCCGCCTCAACATTAGAAGAAGTTGAAAGGGGGGGCGGCTCTGCCTAATCAAAAAGGGGGGGCGCGCTTGAACGAGATCTGGAGGGAGGGGAGAAGGAGAAAATGCACGATAAACCGCGGAGGAAAGAGGGACGTTTCAAAGAAATTCAAAGAAGCTGTTGGGGGAGGACGCACAACATTGCATCCTTCTGAAAGGGTGGGGGAGCGCGGGGACGGAGCGACAGAAACCATATTAGAAGAAAAATCCCATCTCCCTCTTAAAAAAAGCCCCCGAAGGCAACTCTCGATGGGATGTTGAATAACGGATCTCCCGGAAAAGGGGGGAGGAAGAATCTGATAGATGAGGAAACAAAAAAGAGGACAGGGGGAGGGATGCAAGCCTGGTTGACCGTAAAGTGGGGAGGTAGACTCTGGAAACGGGAAGAGGAAAGGGCGACTTTGGTGGGGATCGAAACGTCCTCAGATATCTCAAAAAACAACAGGGATGGAAATCTATCTGAGGAGGATAAGACGAAAAGAGACCCGTTTTCGAGGGGCGACGGGAGGTAAGAAGTTGAGCTTCAAAAGGAGGGTGCGAAGCTCGCGAAGTTGGATGGTCAGAGGGTCTGATGAGGGGAAAACGGCAAGGCGTGAGGGGCAGTTAAAGGTTGGAAAAAAAACTCAAAATCTTGACACAAGGAGGAGAGTGGTACTGGGATATTACTCGCCCTTAGGCTCTAAAGATACAGGTTTAATCAAAGGAGCGAAACGAAGGCAAAAAAGTGGGAACGCAGAGAAAAGATAGACGGCAACGCAGAGGGAGGGGTGTCAAGGGGGGGGTGCGAGTCAGGAGTCAATCGTGTTCATAAGAAAGCAGCGCTGTCGCACGACGATCCCCTGCGGAGGAATAGGGGCGCATTCGGAAGGGGGAGAAACGTAATTAAGACTATACAAAGCGGCAACCGCGCCAACAAGGGTTTTTCTTTGGATTAGGGGGGGGAGGAGGGCATTACTGCTCCGGTCAGTAGGAGATGACTCTCCAAAAATGCTACTTAAAGGGTTGAGGAAATCGAGGACCATGACGGAGACACGCGAACATCGGATGACGGGTAAGGAAAAAAAATGAGAACAAAAACGTCGGCAAGTTGAAAGAAAAACCAAAGTCTTGAGAATTAAATATGGGGTATAGCGACTGAGGTTGCTCCGCCGAAACTCTCGGAGGGGCAGCCGGGGTAGAGTAGGGCGCCAAAAGGGGGGGGGCACCGGTCAAAAAAAAGCCGAAGATACGGAGATGGAGAGTGCTGTAGGGAAATCTTGCTCAGACGTGCGCAGACATAATCTGGTAATTGGGCTGGGCGGAGGGGGGTCAGAGGAAAAGAAAGGGTCAAATGTCTGCAGAGTGTGGGCGAAAGGATGTTGGCCGAGGAGAGGGCCAAGAAGGGTTCAAAAGGATTAGATTAAGGGGTAGACCGAGACGGCGCCAAAACCACAAAAAAAACCCGTGGACTTCGGGCATGAGAAAGGAAAAAGTGATCGTGGGGTTCAACGAGCCCGGAGGAAGTTTATGGGGCTGGTTTAGGAAACCTCAGTGGCGCACACCTGGCTTGCCAAGATCTTGGGGGGAAGAGGTTCAGCCGAGGGGAGCGTAAGCTGCCTTCAAGTGTGTAAAGGAGCTCAACTCATGATGGGAAGGAGTGGTGGGGGAGGAGAGGGGACCACATCGCTCCAACTAGTAGGAGAAAGAACTGGAAAGGAGGTAATATTTATGGTATCCGGGATTGAGGGGGAGGCAGCTGTACCTCAAACGCCAGCCCGTCTACGAGATAGGGGGATCATAGCGACGGATTAAGGGGATTGTGCCCTCTCGAGGAAGGAAAGGTAAACGGAGAGAAGATTGGACGCCCCCGGTTCATAAAGAGGAACACTAAAAGAAGAACATGGATTTCCGTCGAGAGGACACGCGAAATCAAGCTCGAAGAAAGTTACTGAAAGGAAAGCAGCCTAGTGAGCGAGGGCCATAAAAGTACGGCACGGCCGGAAAAACTGAAGGCGCCTACCATGGAACGACATGCTTAAAAAAGTTGGACCTGGAAAAGAGACCCACGAAAGAGGGAATCGACGAGAAAGCGCAGATCAAAAAGCGTTACACGAAAGAAAAATCTCCTAGCAATAAGAGGGCTACACGAGGGAACGAGTTTGGGAGCGGAAGAGGAAGGGGACGAAGGCCGACTCAAGTACGTAAGCCGCAAAAGGTAGAACTTTGAAGATGAGCCAGAGACAACTCAAGGGCATCTCCGGGTTTCGCCGCACTCTTCCAGGAGCTCGTGGTAAAGCTACTGAAGGGCCTCGTACCAGTCAAAAGAGAGGGTGCGGGGGGTAGGAACAAAGGAGAGATATCTCTCAAAGAAAAACGTATCGCATAGAGAGTTGCTTTATGCCCCCCCCACGCGTTCTACAAAAAAAAAGGAAAGAGCTGGAGAAGTCCTGGGTGGATGTGGAAGTGGAGAGAACGACCGCAATCCGCCTGCGCAAGGAAGCTCGGAATAATTCGGGGGAAGAGGGTTAGTCAACCGTAGCGGCTCAGGGACAGGGTTAGCTCGGAAAGGCACAGCCAAGGTAGGGTTCGGAGCATGTCGGATACAGGGGAAAAAGCCTGGGGGAAACAAGGGGCGAGAGCTTATCCTGCGGGCTGATTGCAGAAAGACAAAAGGTCAATGAGGCTTGCCGGCAGCTCACCGGTTAGAAAAGTCAGAGAAGAAAGAAAAAAAATCGAATGGTTTGCTAAAGGGCAGGGGGCCCACCGGATCTCGGCGGCATCTTGGGCGAATTGCGCAGGGGTGGCAGGGGGAAGGGAGAAACGGTGCAAAAAACAAATTGATCAGGAGGGAGCGGACAGAGTCAAAGCAGTAAACCGCCGCGTGACGAATGCGTGAAAAACCATTCGCAACGGGAGATGTTCTGAGAAACCGCCGTGCGAACAGAACTAGCGAAAGGAAATGGGACTCAGGGAGACTGACATGCAGACATCCTAAAAAAAAAAGTCGCCCGGTTGAGAAACGTCGAGTTTGCTCTTCAACGAGGGTGAGGGGCCGGAGGCGACTCTCATTATCTTTGCGGAGACGAACTTACGGGTACGTCGCAGCAGAGGGAGTCTCGGGAGTAAAAAGTAGAGGAGAAGGCGGCGAGAGAAGAGAGGGATGGAGGACTCAAACAGAACTTTTAGAGGGAAAAGGCTGCTCGCAGGCGCGAGTCGCATCTGCCGGACAACGTCCGCCCGAGAAGCATCATCTTCTGAATCCGAAGTAAGGAAAGAGAAACGCGCCTTCCTGCATATAATCACAAAAGCAGGAATAATCGCAGTCTAAGGAAGGGGCGAACTAATCTGGCAGGGGCAAGCGCAAACTCGGAGGCCGCGCAGGGGAGCGAAAAATTAAAGTGATCTACCGGAGATTGGGGAGGAAAACCACCGTCAAAGCCGAAAGGGGGACGTTATAAGAAAACAAACAAATGGCAAACGCTGCTTGGAAAGGGAGCTTAGTGAACAAGAAAAAACTGCGAACCACGACAGCCCCAGGGCCAGGGAAATATCAGGTGTCGCATACGATGGGGGAAGGGGAAGAAAAGAAGACATTCGTAGTCCTGAACAGTTTTTTGTTGTCTAGACAGCCAGATAAATGGGCGAGAGGCCTGCCAGCCCTCCGAAAATTGCAGAAAATCCAGACTTCAAGAAAAAAAAGAAACGGAACCGAGCAGAGAAGATGCAGCGAACCACAAGCGACGGACTTATCCCGCATGCTTTAAAACAGAAAGGGCAAAAAGGTTCGTGCCAGAAACCGTATCCCGACCGCGACCGGGTGTAAGAAATCGATCGTACCCCAGGAGTCAAGACGCTGTGGGGGGGAGAAACTTCGAGGAAAAAACAGTCAAAGAAGTTAGAGTAATCGAGGACACAGGAAAGGAAAAGGCACAACGCGAGAGGAAAGGTAGCTGTGGGATATCACGCACTTTTGGGTCAGAACGAGCATGCTATAGTTAGGGGGGGGCCGAGATCTTCTCTAGACTAAAAGAAAGTTTTATTCCCTGGTCCGCAGCGGTAGGATGAAACGAGAGAAGAGCCGCGTGCGGCAGAAACCAAGCTCAGGAAAAAGGAGTGATCCCGCGCTGAATCAAGAGAGAAGGCTTGATTAATCGGCAGAAGGGGGCATGAGAGAAACCTGGGCCTTCAACCATCGGCAGAAGGGGGAAGCAGGGGGAAAATAAAGAGAAGTTCGCTTGTACCCGGCTGGACGCGGGGATCTAGCTCAGGAGAAAGCGGTTTTAGAGGAGCCCTCCATTCCACTAAGAAGGTCCGGGCTTGAGCGGGGCGCGGGCAGTAGGCATGCCTCTTCCAAGTCAGAAAGCGTTAGCCAAAAGCGAGACGCTCGAGGGGAGGGGGGGACCCGCTCATAAGAATACATAAGAGGGCGACAGCCTGATGAATAGGGCGGAGGGGTAGAGGGGCTCTACGTTAAGATAATGACGAAGAAACAAAAGGTCGGAAAGGGGGAAAGAGAATGGCTAAAGCGGCCAGAATAGAAGGAAGGGAGGACTGACGGGGCACTTAAGTCCATAAACAAGAACGTCAATCCAAAAAAGACCGCGGCAAGAGATACGGCATAGTGGTCTCCTAAGAGTGGGGCGGGATGCGGGGGGGTTAGATTCCAAACCGAGACCAGGGAGAAATTAACAAAGGTTGAAAACACCCAACAGTGGACATCGCCGGCGGCGCCACAATGCTCGCTTAAACCACAGGGGGAAAAAACGTGCGAAATCGAAACAAGACCAAAGAAGTGAAAGGCGTCAAGGGGGGGACGGGGAGGCGAAGGGTTACCGTCGAACAGATAAACGGACTGAAGAAACGTCCAAAAGAAGAGGAAGGACGGAAAAGAAGGGGGCGCCAAAACGCAAACTTGCGGCAAAGGCAGCCAAAGAGGGAACCCGTGAATGAACAGGCGGGAGACCCAAATGGCAAGATCTGGAGAGTGCTCAACCTGGGCGACGCCCGCGTTGGGCAAGACACGGAAGACTCGGCAGAGGAAGAGGGCCCGCAAGAAGACGCGGTTCCATGGTGGGGGAAGAATCAAACCAAGT
>Ga0179593_1442044_pt1 | contig 10002 bp, 17 predicted proteins | sample CZODoug2_1_08_16_FD_185931 | JGI IMG/M metagenome (GOLD analysis project Ga0179593, IMG submission 185931) | Vadose zone soil fungal communities from Angelo Coast Range Reserve, California, USA - CZODoug2_1_08_16fungal (PacBio error correction) | ecosystem: Environmental > Terrestrial > Soil >...
CTCATATCTGTTACGTAAACTCGATTAGCGGTGGGGAAGGTAACGGCAGCGCGGGTCCAAAGGAAGGACAAGGGCGGCCAAAAAGATCACTGAAAAAGGTAAAACATGACCACAGAAAAAGCAACAGTGCGTGTCGGAAAGCCATTGGGACGGAACGACTGAAAAAGGGCGCGTGGACAAACCCGTGCAAGAGGGGGAAGCGCTTTTGAAGGCAAACTCCATTCATATCAAGCTTTAACGTGCTGATGGTTTATCAAAAAAGGCGCCGAAAACGGGGTGCCAATCAGAAAAAACGGAGGGCCGGGAGCAGCGGGGCACTGCGAATTGGAGGTCTCTGTGGACTTGGCTCCGGGTTTCGGGGATAGAGAGACAGTTTTGAGAACGGGGAAAAGGAATGAGAAGGAGATTCGCAAGGGTGACGACCTGTGAAGGTAGCGACACAAGACGCGAGCAGAAAGCAAAGTTTTGGAGGAAGCGCACGCAGACTGTTTGAAAAAGTGTTACGCGCGACGGAAACTCATGAGAGCGGGTGAAAGGTATAGAAGACCCAACAGGGAAAAATGCGCGTACTAAAGATGATGTCTATATGGGGGGGGAACGGCGACGCTTCATGCTCAATCAAGGGTCGTGTTAGGGAAAAGTCTGCCGGTATAAGTGTCAGGGGGTGTCAGTAAAGAGAGGCAAACTGGCAGCATTACGGCCAAGAGGAAAGGGATGACATGATGACAAGAATCATCCACATCTAAAATGGAGAAAAGAGAGGAGATGCTGTCCGATGAAATCTCACAAAGTAAAGCGCTTTGTTTTAAAGCAGCTATAATCACGGAAAGAATTCAATCAGCGGGAACGCCAGCAAGCTCTTGCAACAAACGACCTTTGATTAATAGTATAGCTGACAAAAACTAATCGATTACAGTCAGAAGTTCGGTAACTTAGAGATAAAGGAGAAAATGACGACCGGGGGTGGACGTCGTAAGACTGTTCAAAAAGTGTGTTTCTTTCATCGGAGTTGAAATTCATTTTCCGGTTGCCTGCAATTAAAATTCCGAAGAAAATGCCGAAGGTTACGCGCCTTAATAAAAGGAAGGAACAAAACTTCGGGATAGGTTGCTGGAGTAGAAATTCAGCGCAAAAAAAAGTAATAGGGTCCAACGGATAACTTTCCGATCAACTCAAAGGGAATCAAAGAAAGAGTCAAACAAAAATGCCGGTGAAACCGACGAAAAAAAGCTTTTTTTCTGAAAGGCCCCCTGGAAGAGGGAACCACAAAGAAAATCATGTCGAATCGCCTTAAGGATTGTTAAGTAAGGAAGGTTGGCATATGGCAAAAGTTTGTTTATAGTTTGCGCGGAAGAGGAAGGAACGGAAAAAGTTTCCGGTGCAAAACCAGCTGCTTCTAAGAAGTCATCCCGAATAGTGTAACGGGAGGTTTGCAAGGAGCGGGAAAGCCAACATGAAAGGACCTCTTGGCAGGGGGGGATTGAACAGCGTAAGACGGAGGGGGGGAAATTCGAGTTGGAAAAAAAAACATAGAATTGGAGCGAACCACAAGAGACTACATCAAATACACGATCGAAGATCACATACGAAAGGGAAGTTGGTAAAAGTCCTGAGTTAACTAAACCCGAGGAGTTTGACGATGAAGGTTAATTGCAACTTGGACGCACACGGGTGGAAGCGCGGCGTACGGCAAAAGAACGCCTCTGGCCAAGAAAAACCAGTAAAGCGATAACACATGGGGGGAGCCCAGCAGGGAAACGAATAAGCATCCACAATCATTATCAATCATGATAAGCTTGAAAAGGGGAGGGGCAACGGCCAGGGAAGGATTGGAGCTCCGAACGACATTGCCAAGCGCGGAATGAAGGAAGAAGGGAAGGAAATCTCTGAAAAGAGATAACCAACGAAGACACCAAACAAAGACCACAACGCGGCAGGGGGTTATGCGGGTAAGGTTCCATACTCTGAAAAATTGAGCTATGGGAGATTAGTATAAAATGGAAGGGGAGCTAGCCCGGTAAATGAAAGTACTTGTCCCTCAATGACGTGGGGAAAGAATGACCGCGATTAAAAGAAAGATTTCAATCAAGCAAACGAGTGTGTAAATAGAGAAAAAAAGCTACCCGCTCTAGATCGAGGGGGAGGAACGGATGAACGCCTTGGGGCGTAAAGGAGGTTAAAAAAGAGCTAATAGTGTAACACTTGGGGGATATTGAAACAATCCGGTTGGGAATAGGAACACGGGCTCGACAAGGGTCATCTAACCCATAATCAACCGCGATGGAACTGTGGGTTGGAGCCTCGGGTATAAGGGGAGTTCCTGCATCGTAGGAAAGCAACTGGAGTCTTTCGGGAGAGACACGACTTTAGGCAAAGGGGAAAAACCCCGTTCAGAAATGGCGGCATGCTGATCAACACTTCTCAAAGAAAAAAAATTTCTCGAACGAAGTAGTGCTGAGGGGGAAAAAATGTGATGTGGGGAGAGAAGGCGTCGGTGAGAGGGGTAGTTGAGGCTCGTGATGCGAACTTGGCCGTCAATAAAGAGAAACAAGGGCGCCCATGAGGGTAATTGACACTTTAAAACCTAAAAAAAATCGAACGTTCCTTTCGGGAACCATTCACAAAAAGGTCAGGAAATTCGTAAAGAAGGGTAAACTTCGTCGAATAGGGGAGGGGACACGCGTGGGAGGGGGGAAAAAAGAGTTGGACAGGGAAAAAAAAGTCAAAAAAAAGAGAGGGCGTTATATGGGACAACCGGTTCACCGCTTGTGACTGGAGTTAAAAGATTTTTGGTTTTCACATCAGCCTTGGGCGGAAGGCAGAACGTTACTTCTCGCAAGGAGGGGTTCTTTGAAGAAGGGGTGGTTAAACGAAATGCGGAAACGGCCGTGCCGTTAATAGGGGAAAGAAAGATTCAGCGCTGGGGTCTTCACGTCAAAAAAAGAGAAAATCAACTCCCATCTTCACCACCTACAACATTTTCCTTAACCGAGGGAGAAGGTTGCTGTTCAGGTATCAGCGGACTTGCAGTCAACTGAGGCGGGGTCCATCCGAACGGGTCCTGGGAAGGGAAGAAAAGCGTAAGAGGGGAATCCCCGAAATTGGGGGGGAGGAAAAGAGTTCCCCCTTTCAAAAGGACCCTGGGACGGACAGGGGAAGAAACCATGCAATCGATCGATGACTACGACACCAGTGGAGGACCAAGTCCGTTCGTAACATGGATTCAAACACAAGAAATTGGGGCGAAGGGGAGAGCTCAAGCAGCAAGAGGGTCTACGTTTGTTAAAGGGATCGAGTCTCTGCGCGTCGAACTCATTCGAAGATGGGTGGGTCGACGCGACACAGAGTCGTCAAGGTCGCAGGAATCCAGGGAACAACAGTAAGACAGGAAAAGGGGGATTTGGGGACAAGAAGCTCCTTTTCCAACCGGTAGTGAAAGGTAACGACGTGGCAGTTGACGGTGTTGTTTTCGGCACATGGCGGAGGAAAGACAGCTGTCGCTGGCGTGGAAGGAAAAGAGGCAGCATCGAGGAGAAAAAAATATAGGAGGGGCGGAGGAAAGAGAGACGACTAGAAAAAAAGCAGAGAGCCACATGGAAAAAATTCCAAGGTAGTGCCGCATCTGATGCACCTGGGAGAGAGAAGAAAAACCGCAACTTTAGATGTGTTGGGAATGTGTCTACACGGCGCCATTTAGCAGAAAAAAAAAGGTGTCTTAACATTGAAGCGTCAAACACTAGCCTACAAAAAAAGAGAAAGGAAAAGAGGGATACATGTGAGAGAAAAAAAACTACTAGACTAAAAGAGCAGGGAAACGATCGCAGAGAGGGACCGCTCGTAATGATAGCGCCGATCTAAAAGAAAAACATACTATAGTCCCCACAAACAAAAACAAGCCTCAAAAATTTAAGGGAAAAAGATTATTGCGGTGACGGGGGAGCACTGAACAGGACACATTGGAAAAAGAGAAAATAATAGAAAAAGAAGAACGCATGGGACGCCAAACTTCGCATAAAAATGGACTGACAGGCTCAGCGAAAGAAGGTGAAGGGGAGGGGGAGGGTCGAAACTCTGCCGGATGAAAAAAAGCGCCGTTCAACAGGAAACAGTAAGGGAAGAGGTGGAAATGTTTTTCATTAACTAAGCGAGTCGCGCAAAAATCTCTGAGAGGGGAAAAAGCGCGGAAAAAAGAAATGTTCCGGCATAAACTTTCAAGACACAAGTGCCGCCGATGTGTAGGAGCAAAAAAAATCGGACGAAACCCGAAAGATGGGGTTTTTACCGAAGCTTGCCGTGGGAAGAGAAAAAGCGGGGGAAGGATGTGGTACCAAGGGAATTTAGAAGGTACAAAATACCACAGGTCACTAGATACTCATCGGCAGAAAACCATCTGCTAATAATGGTTAGGGAAGTTTGGGGGCCTCAGGCAAAACAGTGTACGAATGTAACGAGGTAAGTGTGGCAATGTGGGGACGTTTCGTTGGGCGAAAAGGGTTCGCTTAGGGGTGCGTACTAATGAGTAAAAAGAATGAAGAGAAGCTCTGCACATAACTAGGTCTTATTCATTTTTTCGCGCCAAGAAAAACCTCAAGGGATCCAGAAGAAAAAGGGAAAACGGAAAGGGTCAGGTCAACGGAAAGGGGGGTGGGGTGGTGTTGTTGTATGGGTGAGGGGGGGGGGCGAGGAGGGTGGGGGGCGCGTGAGCTTTAGAGCTGCGGTGGTTGCGTGGGGGGGAGGGGGGGGGGGGGAGGAGGGGGGGGGGGGGGGTGTTTGTATTTTTGTGTTTACTTCCTAAGGTCAATTAAGGTGTTGCATTTGATTTCTTACTGCAGGTCTGGTGTTTGGTCCATTTTCGGCAGTTTCCAGTTATTTCATTAATTTGTTTCCTTAAGAGTGTTGGTTTGTTGTTATTTTTCTTCTCTCCGGTCGACCGTTTACTCTATTCTGTATTATTTTGGTTTTCGGGGGGGGGAGTTGGTAGGGGGTGGACGAAAGGTTGTGTCTTAAAATACTTGATCTGTGTGCTTGTCTCGGACCATATGAAGGGGGTTGCTTTTGGACAGAGGGAATTTAGTAAGGGACTATCATGAGGTGTTCTAAAGGGGCCACGTGAGAATGTTGTACTGTGTTTAGTACCCCAATTGTAAAGTTGTGGTTAGAAAAAGCTGTTGTATACAGGTTTTCCATTGTGTTCTCAATACTCTTCTGTAAGTTTCACATCGAGGCCTGTTAGAGTGTTGTCTCTGGCGGAGTTTCTTATGGACATGTTGTTGCTACTGTAATTCTTTAACGCCAGTGGGAGGTTCTGTGCGGGTGATGAGTCTTGCCGGAGCTGGTTTCGTTGATGTGCTCCCATTAAGTAATTACTAATTCTTGTGGCTTAGCAACTTCAGGGAATACCCAGGTACCTTTTTTTGGGTTCTTAAAAATCGTAAGTTGTCCCGTCTGAAGGGGATAGGTCTCAGGGGTGCTGGAGAAATAGACCATGCCGGGTCAATAGAAAAGTAGTGTATGCAGGAGAAAGAGAATCAGGCTTAGTGTTTCGCCAAATCAGTGAGGCGGAGGGTGGGGTTGTACTGGTCTTTGGGAAACGATAGGGGAAAGTACTAAGTACTGCTGAACCTTTAGATCGGCGGCAGGGTCGTTACGGAATAGACAAATACTTGGACAGAGGCCGTTGTTTGGGAAAAAAACCCCTGTCAGTTAAGTGGCTTTCTGGGAGTGCAAATGTAAGACGGTGGCCTACCTTGTCAAGCCGTTTGAGAGTCAGTCTAAACGGCGGCTTGTGGAGTAAACCTTGATTGTGGGGGGAGTCTGTAGTGCGTAGATGTGGGATTTTGGATAATTTATGGTGAGGGGGCGTACTCTGTTCACGTCGTACCGCTAAACCCGGAGCCAATGAGGAAATGGTCGTTTGGTTCAAACGTTTGCCAAAAGCCTCTGAACTTTAACGTTGAGTGGAATCGCAAATCAACGTGAACCGAACGGTACGGGAAGGCATGTTAAATTCTTATGTCGGGGGTGTGATTTTGGTGGGTGCGTTGAACACTGGGGGAGCTCATAAAGTATGGAAGCACCGGGGGGGGAACATTTTACAGGTGTGGGTAGAACAAACTCTAGTGAGCGTTAAGAAGACCGGTCCGAGAAAGGGTGACGTGGAAGGGTTAGATAAAGTCAGTTGTGCGTCACGGGAACTCCGTACTTTTATCGATTGATAAATTTGTAAGGGTTGCTGGTGAGCATAGTTGTATGTGTTGGGACGGTTAGGAATGCTGCCGTTTGCTATGGTTTAAGTCCGGGCAAATGGGCGTAAATCTTTGCCAGATAGTTTCAAGATCTGCGTGTCGGCCCACGAAAGGTTTGACTTAGCCTGTGCTGGCCAATAAATAGTGACTTTGGGGGGGATAGGGTTCAAGGGCGGATTGGGTTCGCATGGGAGGGCGGTGTCCATTTAAAACTGCGGGGGGACTCATTATGAATGTCCGCATCGTCAGCGGGGAGTTTGTTCGGGAATTGTGGCAGCCGTTCCTGTTGTGGGAGTGTTTCTACGGGTAGTTTTGTTTGGGTGTTTTGGGGCTTTGATGTAGCCATTCCAGGGGGTCGGATCGGAAGACTTGAAATTGTTAGTAAAGCATACGGGTTATTTTCTGGGGAACTTAGGTGGTCCGGTTCCGGGATGTGAGCGACACTGGTACAAACGAATTTGGGGCTAGGACAGTGGGGTGTCGAGAAGAGGGTCGCTAAGGTTGTTTTTAGCCATTACAAAGGGGTTTTGGACGAACGCGTTTATTTGAGCGGGAAGTCAGAGGGACAGGGGGTGAAAGGGGTTATAGGCGACAACAGGGAGTCATGGGCGAAAACCGTAGGGAGAAAGAAGAAGGAGGGGGGTAACTGTAAGTAACGAGTTCCAAAAACTGATGGGTTAAGTCGCAGGAGGGGGAAGGTTGCGGTGGGTAGTTCTTTACCTAAAGGTGTTTTCTCTAGTAATGAGTGGGTGACGCGGCGGGTTAACTTTGGGAAGGAGATGGAAAGCAGAACTCCTAAACCAGCATTAATAGCGATTTTTTGGGGAGGGGGGGAAAAAGAGTAAGGAGATTCAAACTGTTGGGCCGGGTTATCGTATCCATTTGGTGGAAGAAAAATAAATTTTTTTGTCTAGGTATTAAGGTCCAGAGTCCTAAGGAATCAAGGAAAGATCAAACCGAACCGAGATGAACGGGACTGGACGTAAGAGAACCGAACCGTTTTGTGTGGCTGACAGATTTTTAAGAGTATAAAAAGCCAATGAGGAGTTGGTAATAGTTACTCTCTCCAAGTGCGACCGGGAGGGGAGTCGTCAATAAAAAGGGGGTTGGCAATAAATCTGTCTCTCATTAGTCCACGAGTCAGAATAGGGAAAAACCGTAGGCAGTTAAAAGGTGCGTTCGAAAAAACCTCTTCAGAGAAAAACTAAAACCGGGACACACTTTCTCACGGCGGTCGTAGACAAGGAAAGGGACGGGAACAACCAAGTGAAAGTGTAAATCGTGAATGATAAATGAGGAACGGACCTGATTAAAGTGATAAGGGAAGGGGAAGCCCTTCGCAGAAAAATTTAAGGAAGTAGATAATCCTTTATCGAGGATGACCTTGAAATCATGCAGGGATGACCACGACAAAACAGTGGCAAAACCCACAGGTCGCACTAAGGCAAAAAGGGAATACGAAAAAAAGGGGGAAAAAGGGAGAATTAAGGGAGAAATCTGTTTGGCAAGTAGATTGCGTCTTCCGCTGCAAAAAGGGGTGGGTACGGCCGGTGCAGTCACAACCAGCTTTCAAGAACTCAGGCCGCCGAGCAAGAAGAGGGCGGGAGAGAGCGCCTAAAACGTTACGGTTCCAGGTAATCCCAGCCGCGGAAGAAAACGAAATAGATTTTGTAACGAAAAAAGGGGGAAATTCAACCTGGTTTTATCCTTGCGAAGATTGTAATACAAAAGAAGTAGGAGGAGGTTTCAAACAGGAGATTGTCTCCACGAAAGTGAGGAAGGGGGGCAGGTAAGGAAACCTTAATCCGTGGTCCTCGATGGTGCCAGGTGGGAAAGGGGGAGGTTCATGGTAGGCCATGCAGGTTGAGGGGAGCGGCGGAAGAAGAGATACTGAAAGGGAACGGACGAAATGGATTCCAAAAGGTCACGGGCACCTATCTCTTCTGATAAGATTGACCAATTCAAGGTGTCATCCAGAAGGCCACCCTGGAAAATCCGATCTGGACAGGCAAGGCAACGTTGCATTTGTCAAAGAGTCGCAGCGGAAAGGTGGATGGGGGGGCAACCAAGCAGTTAAAAGTTGCTTCCATTCTCCAAACGAAGGGAATTGCGCGGAAAGATATGTTGGGGGAGATAGAATATCCTGTCCTTGACTGTTCCTCTTACCTTCGGACTGAAGGTATGGCCGTGGTAGTGAGTTAGCAGAGTTCAATATCTTGTCAGGAATGAAGCAATACGGGAACTTGGATAGGGGAGAGATATAAATGGGAAGAGGAGGGGGAGGATACCGGGTGCACGGGGACGTGAGACAAAGTGTTGGAAAGGAAAAGTTACCTCGATAAGACCGCCGGGGGAAGTTGAGATAATAACACCAAGGAGGGGGGATTGAAGAGAATAATTGTTGCTTGGAAAAGTCAGGCTTGAAAAGGGGGTGGGGGAAACTGTTACCTGGGTATCAAACTTAAAATTTCAAAGTTCAGATAGAGTTTGGACAGGGGTAGTAGGCAAATGAAATCGCATGAAAATATGTGCATTCAAGAGCTAATGGGTTGGGAAGGGGTCGAAAGAAAGCGAAAAGAACGAAGCATACGTGTGGTAGCTTCGGGGATAAAGAGAGGAACCTCTACGGCAGAGCGGAAACAAGGTCCCTTTCTTATGATCAAAAATACGTTTAAGCTTCTGAAAAAGGAAAATGTCAGATGTGATAATTATCTACAATGGGCCAGGGACTTGAAGGGCCCTTTGGGGTCACATATAGAGGGTAAATCGTGTTTGGGTGGGACGTGTAAAAAAAAAAATGAGAGGGTGAGGGAGGGGGGTAGAAGCTGCGGCTCTTTTCATGAACAAACCGCGGACGGAAAAGGGGGCACAGGAAGAACAAGGTCCCTACTGGCAACGGAAGATGCAGGAAATTTAGGCATGAGGCCCAAAGGAAGGAAGAATGCTGGGTGAATTTTGAACGCGTGATCGCGTAGGGTGGGGGGGGAAAGAGGGGGAGGGCGTGCGCCAATGTCTTGAAAAAGGGAAACTTCAGTGAAAAACCCCGAGTAAGCGTGGTCCCTAAAGGCAAGGCGGGGGAATTTGTCAGGGGAGGGACGTCCGAGGAAGGGGCACCCGTATGGCTCGTCGGCTGTTCGGGGGAGGGGAAGGACCTGGGGTGGAAAGGGAGACTGCCGAAAGGACGGGAGGAAGAACCCGAAAGGGGGAGCGACTTACACCCCACGCAAAGGGGAAGACGAGAAGTGAACAGGGTCTTGTATGTAGAGCAGTCTGAGAATGCGTTGGGTAACTAACTAGGGTGAAGAGATCATCAGAGGAAAACGGGCAATTAAAAGGAGTTCCTGGGGTCACGAAGGGAGCAGAAAGTTGTCCCGGGGGGTAAAAAAACTGAACACACAACGGGGGTGGAAGATCTCATTTAAAATCGATTTAGTCAATTTGTTAAAATGAAAGTACGAACCACAAAAGGTGTTAAAGAGGGGGGCTAGAAAAGGGAGCGAAAAGTGGTAGCCATAAAATGGTTTTGTAGCTCAGATGTCGAAAAAAGATAGGGGTGAAATTTATTCGATAAGCTACGAAACGGACATGTTGTCAAAACCGAAAGAAAAGGAGAGATTGCTCTGGGGTTGGGACGGACGAAGGACAGCAGAAAAAAAGGAGGGGGTTTATTGATCAGTTGCCGAAGGGGGAAAGCGGTTGGGTGAAAAAAGAGTTGTAGGAGGGAGGATCGCCTTTGGCCCACTGAGGAATCGGAATC
>Ga0179593_1456183_pt1 | contig 10002 bp, 10 predicted proteins | sample CZODoug2_1_08_16_FD_185931 | JGI IMG/M metagenome (GOLD analysis project Ga0179593, IMG submission 185931) | Vadose zone soil fungal communities from Angelo Coast Range Reserve, California, USA - CZODoug2_1_08_16fungal (PacBio error correction) | ecosystem: Environmental > Terrestrial > Soil >...
ACCAACCCTCCTGATCTCAGGGTGAGGGGAGGTCAGATAAAAAGAGCTACTAAATAAATAAAATTCCGTCTTATGCCGTTCTGTTTCGATGGGACCAAAAATAAAGAAAAAATCAAAGGAACGCAGACGTGCAGAACCATGGGGACCGCCTCAAAGATATACGGCTTAAATCGCCAACTAGAAGCGTGAAGCTCCAATTAACTCCAAATTAAATTTCAGCGGGTGGGACCAACAATGGACGATGAAAGACCCGGCAAGCGCCAAGTTTCCAGTGGGGGGCAAAAGCAAAAATGGATAATCAGGACACAATTGAAAATGGTCGAGCGTTCCTCAAAAACAAATTAAAAAGTCACGAAAAAAAAGAAAACCTGAAATGGGGTTCTTTTAAGGGGTACGTATAAGGTTCACCACCGAAATCAGCCTTTCGTCCCAGCTTACTGTCTCTGGAGAGGGAAAGGCTTCCAAATAATTCTCGTGGGCTCTTCACTCCCAGCATAAAGAAAGAATATCTGCAGCTTCAACCACTCAAGAGAAAAGGGGGGAGCGATGAAATAGCTAAGTCTAAGCCTTTGCGGGGAAGGATGAGGGCAGACCGCACAGGGTAAGCAAATTTTGGGCAAAAAAAAAGGAGCGAGAGAAAACTGTGGTATCTACATAAAGAGGGGAAAGAGGAATCAAGTAAAGGTGGAAAAGTACTTCAGCAGAAGAAGAGAATGAAAATTTCTGGTTCAAAGGAGCTGACGGGGAGGGGGGGGGGGAGAGAACAATCCGGGAAAAAGGAAGCTCAGAGAAAGCCAGGAACATCTCTATATTAGGATCAGGATTGACGTCTGCTGGCGAAAGAACGCGTAGACCTCAGAACTCCCGGTGGCTTTCCATAAGGAACGCAGGGCAAGGAACAGTCAAAATGGTGGGAGTGGCAAAAGCACAAGTCTAAACAGAGTTATCGAAATTACAGCAAAGCACGGACGCCAGGGACGAAGGGGGAAAATCTAACTAGCTGTAACGCAGAATCTAACTGCAAAGAAAAAAATCCCATATCAGAGCAGTTGAAGAAGGGGAAAAACTCGACACGGAACTGGACTCCCTGAGAAAAAATCAAGCCAAGAAAATCCCAAAAAAAATAAGGGGGGGAATCGAGCATGACCGGCCGCCATTCCAGGTGTAATCGCTGCACCAGAAATCCTAAAAGGGCCAAAGGACACGGTCATAAAATTATTGGGGCGGACCCATTTCGGTGGCGTGCGAGACGAAAAAACGATCGACGAATCCGAAGGGCAGGCCACGACAACAAGAAAAATTGCGGAACGAATTGCCGCGACGGAGGGAAGGCCGCCCGAGGGGAGCGGGCCCTCGCGGTATACCCGTCCTCACTGGAACAACGGACCAAAGCCTAGTCACGTAACGCTAATCTCCATCATGTTCAAAAAAAGGGCCAATGGGAAATAAAAAAGGACAGTTGAAAGATGTGTGTGCACCCAACCTGAATAAGACTTAAAAAGATCAACTATCCTGGCAGGGAAGGGAAATTATTAAAAGACCTTCGTAAAAACCCCTCATCCTGGGAGGAAAAGGAAATGTGGAAGATATAGCCAAAGGATACTATTGAACAAGTGAGAGGCTGAGGGCTATGTGACTAAGTATTATCATCTAAGCTGCAAGAAAGAGATCCTGGGCAAATCCTAGCAGATCATCATTTATAGGAGGGTACGAAAGAAGCGAGGGAAAAATAAAAGTGGGGGGAGGCGAAGCCAAGAGAAAATTCAGAATCCCTATGACACCAAGGTCATATTTCCCGGTTCTAGACGCTTGGAGAAAGGGGAATACAAAAGGCGGAAGGAGAAAAAGAAAAGAAATTAGTAAGTGAAAACGTGGGTAAACTCGGGAAAGGGGAGGGAACAGAACTCGGACAAATAGACTAATTGATCTAGCGAAAAAAAAAAAACAAAAGAGGAAGGTGGGGGAAAGGAAAGATAGTATGTGTATGGGTAGTGTGGAGTGCGAGGGAAGGAAAGAAACGACCAGGTGTGTTTTAAAAATACAAAAAGAAAAGAGTAGAATCAGGGAAGGGAGAGGGGATTGGCTAGTGAAGGGTGTTCCAAATCTAGGGGGGCAAGAGGCCTCCGGTAACTTTTAAAGAGGAAGAAAAGGGTGGGAGAGTGAGATTCAGGTGGTTCTGGGGGGGGGGGGGGGGGGAGCATAAAACTGGGGAGATATGGAGCAACGTAGGAAGTTAGCTAAAAGTAACGGGAGGAAAACACGTCCTCGTGGAATAGAGGGGACATGAAATAAGTTGCGCCGAGGACGACGAAAGAAAATTTCGTGAACGGAAGGACGCCGACCAAGACACGATATCTATCCTTCAAGTTAAGGGGACTAGCGAAGAGCGAGATCGGGTTTAGGAAAAGGGTAAAGGGATGGAGAGACAATAAGGAGGGTCCCTCTTTCAAAACCAATGATTTGGTTAATGGGGGGAAGGGGTGGCGGGTGGGGGGTTTCTCATCACACAATCAAGTTTTAAAGCATTATGGATGTACTGTTAGTGGTCAGTAGTTTCTGGGGAAGGTCGACATCCCTAAATTAGACGGATGGGTTGAGTGGGCAAGGGGGGAAGGTTGTAAAGCGAGGGGGCGGCTCCTTGGGTGACGTCTGCCCGACACTGGTCGAGTAGGGGAAACTTGTGGTGAGGGAAAAGACTTCTGAGGGATTCAATGCCTTGAGGTGGGTCGGCATACGAAAAAAATCTGACGAGCACCCAATAAGAAGTTGGCGGGGACTGGTGTGCGCGGAAGCGGCTAAAAGTAGGTGCTCACGGTGAAATAAAGGAACTGCTTCCATGGGCATTTGGAAGAGCGGAATAAAACGTCTATACTTTTTTTTTGTGCTGGAGTCGGAAAGCCGGGGTTGGCTGGAAACCGAGGAAGGTCCCTAGCGCTGAGTAGGGGGAGTTCGTTGCTCACAGGAAGTTTTTGAAGAGGCTATAGTGTGGGGAGGTGAATCGTAAAGAAACAAATTTCGGGGAGGGAGCCGTCGGTTGAGGTGTACACCAAACTCGATTGATTACTTGCGAAATCAGAAATGAAATAAGAAGGGAGAAATTCCTGGCGGTCTGTGGGGGAACGGGTTGTTCTTGGCTTAGGAGAAAGGACTGCATAATGAAACATCCGGAGAATGGGAAATTCAGTGAGGATTAACAACGGGGAAGGTGTTATTAACGGGGGAAAGAAAAGCCGCGATGTCGATACTTGTGCAGGTTGCGTTTTGGGTGGTTGGAAAGTTGGGAGCTAAGCGAGATCAGGATCATGGGGGGGGGTTGCAAAAAAAGGGTGAGGCGGTGGGGAAGAATAAGAGAGCTTGAGTCCGCGGGAGAGGAAAAAAAGAGGGAAAAGGCAAAAGGGGGAAGCAAGGGCCGAATCAAAAACCTGCTGAGGGGGTTTTTGTCTACCGGTGCAAAAAAACAACGGAGTGTCCCGACAGGGGAACGCGCGCCAGTCCCCGGGTTATTCAAGGGAAAAGGGAAACGTGTTGCTTTTAAAAAAAGAAACCACCCATACACTTTAACCGGTCGGAAAGGCGACGAATAAGGGTTTGCCCTGGGGCCAACTCGCATGAGATGGAAGGTTCAGAGGGCGCGGAGATTCGGTAGGGTCATCAGTCTTTGGTTACTTTCCAATTGCATGGGGGGGGGGGGAAGACAGGTGATTGGAGAGAGTTTGACAAAACTATTTTTGATTGTCTTTTGGCAAAAGATGAAAAATAAAAGGAACGCTATGACTTGGGGAGGGCGCGGGGACTCAAAGATAGGGAGAGGACATTACATATGGGGGCTTCCGTTGTTCTGTGATTGCTTAAGACGAATCCAGGAAGGGGGGTGGGGGAAAAGGGGGAGGAACAATGGCTAGAAAGGGGCTTTGTTGAAATAAAATGGCTACTGAGCGAGACTTAGATGACGAGAAAAAAGGATGAAAAGATGTAGCGGGGGGGAAGGGGGAGGATGCGGACATCATATTCAGGTGGGCAAACGGTTGCGAGAATGGGGTCAGGCTAAGTGGGGGAAATTTCCTGGGTTAAGGGGGGAGGAATAGGTGGGGAAGGGGGGGATGTGGGCTGGGTTCCGGTTGGAGCAGAAAAAAGAGGTATAAGGTGGTTAAACAAAAACAAAAGCGGGGGAGGGTAAAAAAGTCGGGGCGATATGAGCGAATCGGTCGTGGGGGGAGTCTTTCATTGAAAGGGGGTGTTTGCGAGGAAAGGTCGAACTCTGTTTCGGTTTAATTCAGGGAATCCGGAGTGGAAAGCTAAGAAGGGTCCAACCTGGAGGGGAAAGGAAGTATGGGAGGGGTTCTGGGGGGAAAAAGGCTCTGTTGCCTGCAAATCCAGAGGCCAAAAGGAAATAAAAACTCTGCAAAAAGAAAAACCGGGGAAGGGGAGAAGAATAAGGAAAGGGGATGTACCTACCGTTTGAAAGTTTGACTGGAGACGAAAAGCGGGGGGCTCCGATTACCAAACGAACCTGGGAAAAAAAAACACGGAAGGGAAAAGGAGCCGGTTCAAAGGGGGTCCCGCCGATCCCGATGGGAATTAAACGGAAAACCAAAACCATTCCAGAAAGCAAACCAGGAAAGAAGAATCCGAAAGGGACAGTATCCTGCAATGGGAAGATAGTCCGCTGGGGGCGGAAAGCATTACAAGAAGCAATATAGCAGAAAAACCTCACCATCAAAACATCGCATCTCAGAAAAAGCGAACACCGGGGGCGTAACCAACATGAGTAAGGGGAAAAAGATGCCCCGGCCAAGGGCAACGGGCAAGATGCATATTTAAGAGAACGGGGACGCTACATCTTTACAGGAATTGGATATGGAAACTACTTCATCGAAATAAGAAAGCCAGGGAGGTGAAAAAGGGGAGGCGTGAGAAAGGGTGACAGTGTGGGGGGGGGGGGGGGGTGGGTTGGGTTTGGGGGGTTGGGTGGGGGGGAGGGGGGGGGGTGTTGTGGGGGGTGGTGGGTGGTGTGGTGGGGGGGGGGGGGGGGTGGGTGGGGGGGGGGTGTTGGGGGGGGTGTGTGGTGTTCCGGTAGCATAAACAACAAAGGAAAACCTCAAAGTAAAATTTTCTACCGGGAGACAAAAAACCGAAAGAAAAAGTGGAAAATCAAATGGGAAAGAGATTCTCCGGAAACAATTCACTGAAGTAGAGGCTGGCTTTTTTTAAAATATTCTCACCGAACCCCGAAAAAAGTGGAAAAAAATACCAGGAGGAAAATTTTGTGGGAACCAATCTCACACTCACTGACTCAAGTACGCGCTCGAATCGGCCACAAAATTCATGAAAAAAAACCTTAAAGGTGAAAGCGAAGGGTTTTCAAGAACAAGTCGTCAGGCTTCCCGACAAGGCAGCTCAATACATGTTGTGGGTTTTGAGACACTGCAAGGCTAAGGGAAATCCGAATAGAACAAGGTAGGTCTTTCTAAGATGGTTCCCTAAAACCAGTAGTCTCGCCAAATCCCTTTGACCCAGTTGCACGGTAAACGAACTTGTAAAAAAAAAACATGGAAAGAACTGACAAAAGGGAACATCTACTGCTCCTTCGGCAACGAGCATCATTCTCGGGTGCTATAATTGAAAAGAAAGAGAACGACTCTTAAAGAACCACGGGCCGCAGATTCCGGAAGGGCAAGAACATAATAGAAGCCGGCAGGACTTTATGAGGTTTACGTCCAAACGGGGAAACCACCACAAGCCCTTAACAGAGAGAGCTGCACAAAACTTTTTATCGGAACCTCCGCTATAAGCAATACACCTTTACACCATTGCACAACTTCCGCCGTGAACGAAAAGCCTGGAAACGGAGTTCCTGGGTTCGAAGCCTTCAGTTTTTCCGAGCACAATCCAAAGGAAAAAAACCGGGGAAAGCGCCGGTAAAAGCCCAGGAAGAAGCGAACTATTCATTATTGAATTTGGGTCTTACGCGGGGCTATAAGAACACGGCGACATCGACAGCCCGAGGAGGGGGCCTATTATCCCCGCGCCGGCGAACCGAAGAAGAAATTGTGACAGTGCGACCCGCACCGAGGGCCCATCATGTATCGGGAAAATGGGCCGCAATTACGGGAAGGGGACCGGAATATAAGACAAAAGATGTCATAAACTCTCCAGCCAAATCGAGAGTCAGAATGACGAGGTAAACGGGAATGGGAACCAAAGAAAAGGAAGGGCGGACAGGATTCACCGCTCGAGAAGGGAAATTCAAAATGTTACAAAAAAATTTCAATCCATTCTTTGGGGGGAGAGCATTGCCAGGGTGCGCAATCGCCTTGTTGAGCGGCCCTGCGCAGACAGAGCCGTCCAATCAACGTCAAAACTCTTGTTTGTCTTCCCGTTTCCAGTGTGGTAGGTCGCCTACAAAAATATTTCTAAATGGGCATAGAAGGAAAAAATTCAACGAACAAAATAAAAATCAAGAAAACTACGCCCGATCACAGGAAGCCGGCAAAGGGAGACGTCCTTACCTCAGGAGTGAGAAACACGACGGGGGGCGCCATGGTAGACTGACCCAACCTTACTTCGGTTCGCATGCGGCAAGGAGCCCATACGAACTTATGCCCCAAAAGCACGTCCAGAACTCAGGTTGAAAAAACGGACGGGATTAGACCCAAAACAAAGCCTAAGCCTGGGGGAATGAAAAAAATCCATGCATACAGAAAAGACCCGCTAAAGGGAAGGCCCGTAAAAGAAGAGAGATCAAGGCACTCGGTGCTCCCCGCTACGTCATCGGCTATCGCGAGCACCAGATGGGCCGGCTCTATTCTCGTAAAAAGCTGGTGGGGGAAGGGCATTCTTCGCAGGCAGAGAGTAAGAAAAGGATTGCAGCAAGGATGGCATTTACAAGGCTCCTGCTTGTCAACATCTAAAAGGCATCCCGAAGCATCGCGATCAGTGCGTGGGACAGATCACGAAGCACAGGTTTTCTTCTCAAATCACCCAATTAGCAAGGTAACAACGCGCAAAAAAACCACGAGGTCTCTGTACGGATATAGCGGGTCTACGAGGAGGAGGGAACACCGGCGGCCTCCAAGACGAGCAAAGTAACGTATCCTCAAGCTTTTGAAACGTGGAAAACTCCGTGCAGAAAGTGGGGGAAGTCAGTGGGGCGGCAACCCAACACAAATAGAGACCCGGAGGATCCATCTCCGCGCACACACCGGAAGTGGATATGATGGTATACACGGGCGTAATATTTGCGGCGGGTAGGAAAAAACTTCCTTCCAAATTGAACGCAGTGTTTAAACGTTTCAAAAACGCTTATCGCATTTCGCGTCGGGGTTACAGCCGGGGCGATCAGCATAGGACTCTTGGATATCACCGGGCGAGAGCCTTCAAGGGAGAAATCAGTTTATCATGGCGATGACTAGATGTTGGGAATGACAGTACAAGCATGTGTCATTTTAGAAATCGAAACGAAGAGGCCGATACGAGATGACGCGATGCCCATTGGCTCGGGTGGGCAGAAGCAAGGCCTTGAGACGGCACAAAGGTTCGGCAAAGAATCCGGTTACTAAAGGGGGACCGTAGAAGAAGTACGGATAGAACCCGGTGGGCGAGCAAGAGCAAAATCAAAAACTGTTGATCGCGCATGGCGGGGATTGCGGTAAATGTCATCCCCATGTAGTATCTCATGTCTTTCACAACGAACGAATGAAGTACGAAGAAGAAAATGAGGGGGGTTTTTGCATTTGCAAGCGTAGTCGGTTGGGGCGCATCCAAAATCAGAGTTTTGACACGCCAGTAAGGGTGGTGACCCTGTTGGTAACTCATTGGACTTTCTGATAAGGACAAAGAGATGACGACGTCCTGGGAGAGGCGAAGAGTTGGTCGCCTGAGGTACAGACTCTGCTCCGTTGCGGTATTTCAATATCGGCGCTGCAATTGCGCTGAATGGGGGGGCGGGTTTTCGTTGACGACGTTCCGATCCTTCAGGCTCTAATCCTTTAAAGGGAAATAGCGACAAAAGAAGGGGGGCAGACAACAAAAGGTTATTGGAAATGGGAACTGTGAAGGGGCGCTTACTGAGAGGACGGGACAGAGTAGAAAGGGAGGCAGGCAGCCACCCTACGAGAGAAAATTGGGAGGTTCATTGGGGAATTCTTAATGGTCGAGCACGGAAGGGGGTAGGGAAGAAAAGTCGTTGTTTTGTTCTATGGAAACTGGAAAATTCTCGGAACTAGGATCGAGGGGGGGGCTCTAAGTTAGGGGACAAGCTGAAAGCGGTAGTTTGTAATTAGGGTAACAAATACGTGGGAAGGTGACATGCGATCAGTTGTCGGACGGGGAGGAAACGGTCGTATGCCAATTCGAAGGGGGAAACCGCCATGAGGCGGGATGAAAATGACGCTCAGAGGGCATTAATCGCCGATGGGAGCAGCGAAGGCGCACTGAACTAATCTAGGCGCTAAAGGGAAGGGAAGGGGGGATGGAAACGGCGCTTTGCAGGTGCGGCTGCGGATTGTGGCTGGGGCAAACGTCCGCAGGAAAACAGAAAATCAGCTGTAAGGTCTCTGGTATGGTGCGTAAGGGAGGGCGCGGAGTTGGGGGAAAAACCTTCGAAAATGGATGCTCGAAGGCGGGAAGCTGTCCCTAGACACCCATGGGCAGATGAGATCTTTTTCCCTCGGGGAAGTTGTTGGGGGGGGTTCCAACAGGTTTGGAAAGACTAGACCGGATAATCAGTCAGAGTTGGGATTTGGAGGACGAGCCCATTCCGTAGACGGTCGGGGTTCGAAAGACGATCTCTTCTTCATGATTTGGGATGAGGAGAAGATAGCGAAAACGTTGCAAGTCAAAGCAGAAGTTGCGCCTATCCCCGTTTCCATCCGTAAACAATCAGACCGTAAAAAAAAAGTATAGAAAGAAGTAGAACGCAAAACAAAACAAACCCACAACCCGGGGCAGGGAGGCATGGTCTTGTGTACAAGGACGAAGGGGATACTTGGGAGAACAGGGAGAAGGCTTCGATCCCTATGTCCAAACAGTGTGGGGGTCGCCGTAGGAAGGTTGCGGGCCCGACCAAAAATTGACTTCCTTGCGCTGCCTTGTCGAAAAAGGTCACGGAAGTGGCGGGTAACAATGCGCCCGTAGGGTTGATGAAGGTTGCCTCTGTTTCGGAAGGGTCCGAGGTAGCGCTTGTCCGAATGGTAGGGGTGAAGACTGCAAAGTGAACGGGGAAGGGTAGACCAGTTTTAATTCATTAAGAAGGGGAAAAAACGGAGGTTGGGGAAAAGGGGTAGGGGCACTCGGGAAACGCAAGGCCGGAGAAGGGAGTTGGGTAAAATGGGTTTTGCCGGCTGTGTCGCTATGCCAGTCGAGAACTTAACCCAGTTAGCTTCCGGCGTGTTTTTAGTTGGAGGGACAGCCGGTCATCAAGCAGAACACTTCGGGATGTGATGTTTTGGTAACCGGCATGGCCACCAGCGGGGGGAGGGCGCTTGGGAACCTCACTGGCTTACAGAAGGTCCGACTGACGGACGGAGTGAAAAAGCGAACTCTTAAAGATGGGCGAGGAAAATGCGGACCTCATCGGCATCGGGACCGGTGGCGCGATTTGACTTGGGCCTTTTCTGATACTTTAACAAAAAAATGTGGAGATGGACCTAGGTGTGGAGAAGTAATGAGATGGGGGAAGGGGATGGCCGGGGCGGCGATCGTCTAAGAAGTGGAAACTGGGGAAAAGGGGGCACACCCGTCACCAAGCGTCGTGAAGATAATGCGAGAGGGAAAAGAAGAGGGGAGGGGAGCGGCGCGGGTGCTTTGCCGTTGCGGCTGGGGGAGTGGGAGGACGGGCGTGCGGGTTCTATTTGAAAAAAGTCAGTGCTCAAATTGTAGTGGGACGTCTTAACGTTCCGCCTTCTTCATAATCGGAAGGGGAAGGGGGGGTGGTTTCCAGGGGAGAGGGGAAGGGGGAGAGAAGGGCAAGAATGGCGGGGCCAAGAGTCCCGTAATTTATAA